>WNGK01005819.1_pt1 | contig 33832 bp, 35 predicted proteins | sample 5400601 | NCBI WGS metagenome assembly WNGK01 (sample SAMN13153376, study PRJNA577476) | soil metagenome | isolation source: 60 cm soil or saprolite under Garry oak tree replicate 1 | place: USA:California | collected 2016-06-15 | reverse complement strand
GTTCCGAAAATTTCCGCAGTGATCAACGGAATAATCATGTAGTCGCCACCAAGACCAATCCCGAAAATAGCGGCAGCCGCGTCGATCGCAACCCGCGCCTGCCCAAGGAATAGAAATGGGATGCCCGCGGCAACCAGCAGATACGTTAACAGCATGATGTATTTCTTAGAGAAGCGGTCTGCCAGGCACCCCATAAGCAGGCGACCCAGAATGCTGAAGGCGAGTACCATCGACATCAATTGCGCAGCCTGGCCCTGTGAATAATGCCGATCAAGGCTGAAGAAGAGCTTCAGGTTTTGTTGTGTCCCGCTCACTGCCGCGATCGAACACATGCTACCTGCGAGCAGTAGGTAAAAGGCGGTCGTCTTGAACGCGCCGCTCGCGCTTGCGCATTGCGTTTGCGTCCGCGGCTCTGTGATCTGCGGAGACTCTTTGACTTTGTACGCAAATGGCAGCGACAAGGCAATGATTAACAATCCGAGGAACTGCAGCCCCATTTGCCATCCGATGTGTTGAATTAACGCGTGCGAGATCCACGGAACAGCAGCTCCTCCCAAGCTTATGCCGAGATAGGCCAAGCCCATCGCCTTTCCGCGTGATTTGTCGAACCAACGTGACAAAAGCACCTGGATAGGCAGCGGGCCTCCACAGACGTAGCCCAGCGCATTAACAAAATAGAAAAAGTAAAACATGCCGAGCGAGGAAATCGCGCCGAGTCCGATTAGCGCTGCTCCTGCCATTAGAATGCCGGTCATCATCAGACGCCGCGGCCCAAACCTGTCTACAATCCATCCAGCGATGAATCCAAAAATGGGTCCAACGATTAATTTGCTGAGTGCATTCCCTGACGTGACCTGGGCGCGGGTCCACCCAAACTGTTGCACCATGAAGTCGTAATAAAAAGGTAGTCCCCACAGTGCCAGGCCGACCAGGCAGAATAAGACCACAAATGCGGTGGCAAGTACGTGCAGAGCATCGCTCCGATATGCGGTTCTCAGTTCAGCGCCAAATGAGATACCGTCTTGCGACGTGGTTCCTGTCACCACGATGGCTGGCTCAAATTCGCTTCCGTGGCTCACAGCTTGCCAGTTTACCTCACGAAAATTCGCGAGCGCCGGGCGTCATCGGTTTCAGTACCCCGCATCACGCAAAGTCATAGCCTCGCGATGCCGAGAAGATCGGTTCCATCTCAAAAAAAAACGCGGTTTTTTGAAGCCGGCAGCCATGATTTTGGGGATTTGTTTAGTTTCTCTGAAGAGCGAGTTGAGTATTTACGCTTTGACACAAATGGGGGCCCCCATACATCTTTAGCGCCGCGGTCTCATACACCTTAGAAGATGTCGGCTGCGGCATCGAATCCCGAGTCGTTTTTGAGGTAATTGGCAGATGAAAACAAACGTAGTCCTTTGCTTGATTGCCCTATTTCTGTCGCACGCCGCGCTTTCCCAGGAAAATGCTCCTGAAGGATTCGAACACTGGAGCGCCGATTCCCTCAAACAGCTTGAGCAAACGCTGAAAGCTGAAGCGGCGTCGAATCCGCAACACCTCTCCGTGCGCCGGCTCAGGGATTTTCCTAATGATCTGTTCATGCTGTCTAACCGCCAAGCGGACGGGGTTGTCGAATGGCACGAGACTCAGGCGGATGTTTTTTTCGTGCAATCCGGCTCCGCAACGCTGCTAGTCGGCGGAACGATGGTGGGAGGGGATACTGTCGAGCCACACGAAAAACGTAACGGCACCATCCGGGGCGGGACACGTGTTAGGCTTTCGGCGGGCGATATCGTCCGCATTCCCGCCAAGGTGCCACATCAGGTTTTGCTCGACAGCGCAAAGGAATTTACCTATTTCATCATCAAGGTCAAGGGTTACTGATATTGTCGGATGGCCACAACGCCATGGCTCATCACTTTATCCATTCACCTGGGCCACCATGGAATGCGTTCTGGTTGGTTTGGGGGCGTTTATGGCTCCGTGGCCTACTCTGGCCCTGGACTACTCCTGGTCTGTCCTGGCCCAATTGGTAGCACTGCTCCACCTGGAATCTTGGTGGCCCAAGGTCGTTGTGAGATCGCGGTAGGGATACCGCTTTTCCGGTACCACCTGCCACTCATGATTGAAAGACGTTCGCACGCATGATCATTCGGGGTGCGACTCGCGGAACAAGGCGATTGAGGGTTCGAGCCTGTCTGACATATTAATTTCGAGAATTGAGCACAATTGCTCAGATTTACAACCGCACATGGACGAGTCTGTCTTTTTTGTTTTCCCTTAGTAGGCTCGGGCTTCCGAGGGCATCTTGGGCCGTACTCAACTTCCACAGGGATTCTTTAGGGATTCTTTGCTGACCTAAAAGGAGGTCTCAATGCAAAGGAAATCAGTTTTGAGAATTTTGATGGTCGCGATTGCAATGATGGTTTGCTTCGTGCTGGCTGGTGCTTCTGCCATGGCTCAGTCCGACACGCATTTGGGCGACCGACGCTGCTCCAACCGGACTCTCTTTGGCGATTACGCAAGCCAAATTGAAGGTACGATCCTCGGCCCCAATCTGCCTATTCGTGGCCTAGCCATGGCTCACTTCGACGGCAAAGGCAATATCACGCAGGTAGATCACATAGTCTTCAACGGCATTCCGCCAGCAGAGGAGTGGACACCGGGCACCGGGACCTATAGCGTCAACCCGGATTGCACCGGATCTGCTGTGATCAACAGCCCTTCGGGTCAAGGTCCCGTGAATTTGCACTTCGTGGTGGTCAATCACGGCAAACAGATCAATCAGGTAGTCGACGCGAATGCGGTCACAGCGGTCGCCTACAAAGTCGATTAATGGCCAGCGGCAACTTAGAGGCGAAAGTAATTTTGACTGTTCGCGCCGGAGCGTCCCTCAGGAACGAGAATCGGCTGACCGCGTCGGGATCGGCGCACTCACCTCAATTTACCTGGAACTCTAAACGAAGTTCACGTCGGCAAACTCTTAAGTTGCAAGCCGCTTTCACCCCAAAATCATCCTCTGCGGCCAGAAGACTTTCTGACCGCACTGAGGTTACGGCGAAAGCGTCGGACTTTGGCGCGGTTACCGCACGGCTTCATATCGCACCAGCGTCGCATCCCGTTGCGGCTGTTATCGACAAACAACCACGAACACCTTTCTCCCGAGCATTGCCGCACGCGTGTCAACGCCTCTGACGTCAGAAGGTCCGCGGCCGAACGGGCGATGTCTTGCGAGATGCGCTCCAAAGGATGGGTCGCCGCCGGCCACATTAGCCGGTAGTGATTGGCCACTGGGTGAAATTCGGCGCGCCGGATCGTATTCTGGTAGAAGTTCTGAAATGTCCGAAGTGCCTGCGGCTGGGGTTTCTTTCCTTTTGCCGCCCGGCTGAAGATTTCATACAGCAACTCGCGCAGCGCTAAGGCGCGCCGGAATCGCACCTGGTCAGCGTGAACCCTCCCCGGTTTACGGGTCTCCGCGTCGCGAAGCAGTCCTGCCTGGGCTGCCCATTCCACGAGGTCGGCGGCGGTCTTCAGATCCTCGCCGGGATCGGACATACCGTGGCTGTGCAGGGTGTTGGTGAAATCGAGCGCCAGATTGCCGCCGAGAAATTCATAGTCCATGTGGAATATTGTAACTCGTGTGTGCCAATTGACAGGTTACAATATGTAACCACTATATTAGTATTTAGGGGTTACGGATCAAACTGACCATGAGTGGAGAACCTATGGCAATCCAGTCTTTTCAACTACCCTATTCCGAAAGTGCTGTTCGGGACCTTCGTGAACGAATCGCGCGCGCGCGCTGGCCCGATACGATTCCTGGTTCGGGCTGGGAGTACGGATTTGATCTCACGTATCTGCAACGCATTTGCCGCTATTGGCGCGAGGAGTTTGACTGGAAAGCGGAAATCGGGCGGCTGGCGTCCCTGCATCACCTGCGATACATCGCCGGCGACCAGTCCATCCATTTTGTTCACGAGCGCGGACGGGGACCCTCGCCGATCCCGATTTTGTTGCTCCATGGCTGGCCCGGATCGTTTCTTGAAATGCTGAAGCTGGTTCCCCGGCTTACCGATCCGGCAGCGCACGGTGGGGAATCATCCGATTCGTTCGATGTAGTCGTGGCGTCTCTCCCGGGTTTTGGATTTTCCAGCCGACCGACAGAGCGTGGGATGAACACGGCCCGAATGGCGGACCTATTTGCCGGGTTGATGACGGAACTTGGATACGAACGTTTCGCCTGCCACGGCGGCGACTTTGGAGTCGAAGTAAGCAGTTGGCTGGGACGTCGTCACGCTGCGCGCATCATCGGGCTGCACCTGAATTACAGTCCGGGGTCCTACCGACCCGGCCTTCAGCCCGGAGCAGTCCTAAGTCGAGAAGAGCAGCAGTTTCTCGCAGACGCGGACCGGTGGGAAGAAGAATTTGGGGCATACGACCACGTTCAGTTTCGCACGCCGCAAACCGTTGCCTACGGACTGAACGACTCTCCCGTTGCGCTGGCCGCCTGGATCCTTGAAAAATTCAGAGACTGGGCCGACTACGACGGCGACCTTGAAAAACGGTTCACGTGGGACGAATTGCTAGCGAATGTTACGCTTTATTGGATGACCGAAACGATTCACTCGTCGAGCCGTTTGTACTTCGAAATGAGGACGGCCCCGCTTCATCTCGCACAGGGTGAGCGGATCGAAGTACCTTGCGGCATCGCGCACCTTCCAAAGCAAGCGCCATTTCCGCCTCGCTCGTGGATCGAGCGTGGCTACAACGTCCAGCACTGGACCGAACTCGCGAGCGGGGGACACTTCGCAGCGATGGAAGAGCCGGAAGCATTGGTAACGGATATTCGTACCTTTTTCCGAAAATTCCGGAGCGACTTTCGAACTTAAGTTCCTCGGGCGAGAGAACTCAGAGAACGAAACCGGCCATGTCAGCAGCGCCAAAACCGGCAACGTGCCCCACTCCATTCTCCAGCGATTTATGTCAACGAGGAGTCCGAGATTGCGTATAGAGCCCTTCAAGGTAGCGGTCGCTGAGCAGGTCCTGTCAGATCTTAAGACACGCATTCGGAACACGCGTTGGCCTGATAGCGCACCTGGCGCTCCATGGTCGCAGGGGACGGATCTCGAATGGCTGCGGAATTTGATGGACTATTGGGCCGAGGAATTCGACTGGCGCGCTCAGGAGCAAAGACTCGGGGAACTCGCGCAGTTCCGCATCGAGATAGATGGCGTTCGGATCCACTTCGTCCATGCACGAGCGCGAGGCGGTCGTGGGATTCCGCTGATACTAACTCACGGTTGGCCGAGCGCGTTCTTCGAGTACCTTCCGCTCGTGCCACTACTCACGGATCCAGTCCGACACGGCATCGACGGCCCCGCATTCGACCTTGTCATCCCATCGCTACCGGGCTACGGTTTCTCAGAGCGCCCGAGGCGTGCCGGTGTGAATTATCGATATGTGTCGGCACTTTGGCACCGACTCATGACCGAACTCGAATATGAGCGTTATGGGTCTGGCGGCGGCGACTTTGGCGCCGGTGTTGCCACGCTGATGGCACTCGACCGGCCAGATTCAATCATCGGAATCCACCTGACCAACCTGGAGCTTGCCCCTTACATTGGTCCCGGATCACGGGCGTTATCGCCTGCGGAAAAAGCGTATATCGGGACTTCCCACCTGTGGTGGCAATCTGAAGGCGGCTACAAAGCGATCCAGTCAACAAGACCGCAGACACTCGGGTATTCACTCAACGACTCTCCAGCCGGACTGGCCGCATGGATTGCTGAGAAATGGAGATCTTGGAGTGACTGTCATGGCGACCTCGAAGGGCGCATTCCACGTGATTTCTTGCTGACGCTCCTGACTCTGTACTGGGTCACTGGAACAATTACGAGTTCCATTCGCGACTATTTCGATAACCGCTGGCACGGGATTACGCTTGGACCGGAAGACTTCGTCCGCTCGCCCACTGCCATCGCCAAATTCAGATCTCAATACGCCTTCGAAGGAGATGCACCGCGCGAGTGGGCTGAGCGCCTATATAACATCCAGCGGTGGACACGAATGGAGCGCGGTGGGCATTTCGCACCCACAGAAGAACCAGTGGCTCTCGCCCGCGACATTGCAGCGTTTTTCGCAAGTTTGATTTAGGAGACAAAGGCGAGGTTTAGGATAACTGGCGACTATTGGCGACTATGGTCGGGTTGCCAACGCAGCCGAGGAGAAGCTTCATTGACGGTCAAGCGTATTAATATAGCCGCGAAAGAAGTGGGTTCAACCCAGGCATTCTACGGAGATGTACTGGGGCGGAATTGCGTTGGCGTGCAGAGCAGCGGAAGTCGCTCACAATCAACTGCTTTGGTTTGAAAAGCGACTGCTAACGAGAAGTCGGCATCTCGTGACTGAATCGTCAAGAAATGCGCGTTTATCAGGACCGATCAGAGAACCCGGCTAAATTCATTGGAAAAGCACAGCGTTTTTTTTCACAGTGCAACTAGATAACGACACGTGGAGTTCTGAACGGATTTTCATCTACCGTTCATGCCACTTTATTCGGTGATTCTATTTTGGTGAATTTGATAAATGCGTATCCTTGTCGTCGAAGATGAAGAGAAGGTTTCGCGATTCCTCACACGCGGTCTGACCGCTGAGCGCTTCGCGGTCGATACAGCTCGCGATGGCATGAGTGGCTGGGAACTTGCCCAGACCTATCAGTACGATCTTATTATTCTCGACTTGATGCTTCCAGGCCTTGCAGGTGGTGCTGTCCTTCATCGGATTCGACGGACCAATTCTCAAGTTCCCGTTCTGATTCTGACCGCGCGAGATTCGCTGGGCGATAAAGTCGAGCACTTCGAGGCTGGCGCTGACGACTACCTGACCAAACCTTTTGCGTTTGCTGAGCTTCTGGTTCGCGTCAAAGCCCTGCTCCGTCGTGGCCCCGTGACCCGAGCAAGCGTGCTTCGAATAGGAGATTTGGAATTGGACCGCCTTTCGCAGCAAGTGAAGAGGGCCGGCAAGCGGGTGGAACTCACTTCCAAGGAATACGGAGTGCTTGAGTACCTGATGGCAAACGGAGGACGGGTACTTTCCCGCACCATGATCCTGGAACACGTCTGGGATCAGAGTTTCGACGGTGCCACAAACATCGTAGATGTGTATGTGCGTCATTTGCGGGCTAAAGTCGATGATGTACATGAAAACAAGCTAATCCGGACCATTCGTGGCCTTGGCTACGTTATCTCTGAAAAGGAGGTCGAGGTGTGATCGCGCGCTCGATTCGCTTTCGGATGGCGCTCTGGTATGCGGCGCTTCTGGCGGGCGCACTCGCTCTATTCGGAGCATCCACGTATGTCGGATTGGAGCGTTACCTTCAGAAATCTCTGGAAGAGTCTCTGATCAAACAGGCGCGCTCCATCGGCGACGTGCTGCTTGTCAACATCAACCAAAGCGGCGAAGACTACGTCGATAATGAGATTACAGAGCACTACTCGCCGGAAATCAACGGCCGCTTCATCCGCGTCACTCGCGCGGACGGTAAGCGAATCTATGTCTCCGGTCCGCCAAAGGACGGAACCTTCGATCCTGCGCTGGTTGTCGCTCCGCGATTACCGGTGGCACAGGAGTTTACTCGTGAAGTAGAAATGTCTGACGGGCACGAACTCCTTCTTAATGGCTTGCCCTATCGGGCTGGCGACGGCACCCAGTTTCTCATCGAAGTGGCGGCGCCCTACAACCAGATTGAATCGGTCCTTCGTGGTCTCCTGCTGACGTTCGCCTTGGGCCTGCCGCTGATTGTCGCATTGGCTATTGGTGGCGGTTACCTTCTCATGCGGCGCGCGCTGCACCCGGTCGACGATATTCGACAGAAAGCGGCCCAGATTACGTCGCGCAATCTCAGCGAGCGATTGCCAGTGGTTCATACGGGCGATGAGCTTGAGCGGCTCGCCACCGATCTCAACCGCATGATCGCACGGCTCGAAGAGTCATTTCTGCAGATCAATCGCTTCTCGGCAGATGCATCGCACGAGCTGCGCACGCCTCTAACTATTCTCCAAGGAGAACTAGAAGCAGTTGCACAGAAGGGCCAAAGCTTGCCGCCCGACGTGAGAGACACGATCGGGAGCGCTTTGGAAGAGACTCAACGATTGTCAAAAATCGTAGAGAGCCTGCTCGCGATCTCTCGATTAGAAGCTGGCGAAGCACGAGTTCAGCCCTTGCGCTTAGATTTCGCAGAACTCGCCCGCACAACCGCTGATCAGATGAAGCTGCTCGCAGAGGAAAAACACATTTCGCTGACATCGGACGGAAATGAGCCGGTCGAGGTGGAGGCTGATCCGTCCCGGCTCAAGCAAGTAGTAGTGAACCTGCTGGATAACGCCATTAAGTACACGCCCGAGGGAGGAGAGGTCAGCGTCTCGGTAATGCGCCAGGACGGTCATGCCGTTCTCGAAGTGGGAGACAGCGGGATCGGTATCTCATCCGTTGATTTGCCTCACATTTTTGATCGGTTTTACCGGGCCGACAAAGCTCGCTCTCGTCAGATGGGTGGGACCGGTCTGGGTCTGTCCATCGTGCGCTCAATCTGCCTCGCCCACGGCGGACAAATCATCGTTAACAGCACTGAAGGCCGGGGCAGCCTTTTTCGCGTCGAACTGCCGTTAGCCGCCACCAATCGATCTCAATCTCGCAATGCCTAAACCTCCAGCTCCCAGTAACTGAATCCTGAATGAAATTTCATGATCGGTTCAGAAGTGATTAATCCTAGTTGCATATCGTGGAATCGATTTCCTTACGGGTTGGTCAAAGGAGCACGTTATGGCTGCACTCAAGATCGCTCTGCTTGCCGCGGTGCTTCTCGGGTTGATTGTACTAATGGGCTGCAATGAAAAAGATGAGGACGAGAAGCGTGCAAGCAGCTCCAACGGAACCGCACAATCTGCAAACCAAAAGCCGGGAGAGAAGCCCGATGCCGATGAAGGCGAGGAAGGTGAAGAAGGCCCGGCCACTCCTGTCCCGGCAGCTGCCGAAAAACCTGCTCCTCAACAAACTTCGGGTAAGCAGTTCGCATACAACTTCGACGGCGATACGCTCGGACAAATGCCCGCGAAATTCCATAGCGCAAAAACCGGAGGAGGGGCACAGGAGAAATGGGTCGTGACCGCCGATCCAGCCGCACCCTCAAAGCCGAACGTTGTTGCCCAGACTTCCACCGATCAAACCGACTACCGTTTTCCTCTGCTGATCTCCGATGAAGGATCTTTTCAGGATCTGGACGTGAGCGTGAAGTTCAAGGCTGTCTCGGGAAGCATTGATCGGGCAGGAGGCTTGGTTTTCCGTTTGAAACATCCGAACAACTATTACATCGTTCGCGCCAATGCCCTTGAGAACAATTATCGGCTCTATCACGTAGTGAACGGTCGGCGCAGCCAGTTCGGGGGCGCAAACTTGAAGGTCACCTCGGGAGAATGGCATGAATTGCGCGTGGAAGCTGAAGGAAACAACATCACGTGCTATTACGACGGCAATCAGAAGATCGAAGCCACAGACGACACTTTCAAAGATGCGGGAAAAGTCGGGCTATGGACGAAAGCCGATTCTGTCACGTATTTCGATGACTTGAATGTCACCGCGAAATAATGTTTCTGCGAGTCGGCCCAATTTGATCCGTACAGCGCGAAATTCAGGAGGTTATATGAGGAAACAAAGCAGGTTCTTTGGCGCATTTCTTTTGCTGCTCGGAGTTGCCACCTGGGCGGCGCCCTTAAGCGCACAGGATGTGCCTGTCGACTATCAAGAGGTTCTGAAGACTGTCGGCAAGGCTGGCGATTATAAGCAGAATGTACTTAAGGTGAACATTCCACGGAACGATCTACACATCACCATTGCCGATTACCCGGTTCCGACTCCCTTCGGGTTTGGTGGGTGGTTCGCTTTGACGAAAGGCGACGACGGCACTGACGTAATGATGGGAGACCTCGTGCTTCTAGAAGACGAGGTCAACCCCGTAATGACGGCGCTGCTTGAACACGGATTGGAAGTGACTGCCCTTCACAATCATTTCTTTTGGGACAAGCCACGGGTTTTCTTTATGCACGTTCACGGCCACGGCAAGGCGGTCGACCTGGCGAACGAAATAAAGCCTGCGCTAGACCTAATTGGGCACGCGGCAGCACCCTCAGCGAGCGCTCCGGCCAAGAGCGGCCTCGACACGGCGGCAATTGCCAAAATCATTGGCTATCAAGGCGAGCAAAATGGTGCGGTGTATAAAATCACGGTAGGCCGCGACGACCTCACAGTAAAAGAAATGGGTGCCACTATTAACTCCCGCATGGGACTGAACACCTGGGCGGCGTTCGTCGGTACCAACGAAGACGCAGCAGTCGCTGGCGACATAGCGATGCTCGAAACCGAGGTCACGCCGACGCTCAAGGCACTGCGTTCCCACGGGTTGGATGTCGTGGCAATCCATCACCACATGCTCAATACAACGCCGACCATCATCTTTCTTCACTATTGGGGTAAAGGTCCAGTGGATAAGCTGGCCACGGGCTTCAAAGCAGCTCTCGATGAACTTGGTAAAGGTGGTAAGCAATAATTCACCACCATGAAACCAGAACCGACGCAACAACCGCCTGTGTTGGGCGATGCCTCCTCGCCTTCGCACACCCTGCGTGAGCTGCTGCTCTACTTTTTGCGCCTTGGGACTCTTGGCTTCGGCGGACCGATCGCCCTCGCAGGCCACATGCAGAAAGACCTAGTCGAGGAGCGCCGGTGGGTTTCGAAGCAGGATTACCTCGAAGGCCTAGCCTTTTCGCAACTCTCCCCTGGCCCTTTAGCAGCACAATTGGCAATGTATCTCGGCTGGCTCCGCGCAGGCGCGCTGGGATCCACCCTGGTAGGTATCGCCTTCATTCTACCTTCCTTCTTAATGGCGCTTGTGCTGGCTGCGCTCTACGTTCACTTCGGCAGCCTACCATGGATTCAAGGTATGTTCTACGGAATCGGCGCGGCGGTAATCGCGATTATCGTCCGCAGCACTATCAAACTTGTACGGGGAACGGTCGGAAAAAACTGGCTGCTGTGGACAATCTCTGCTGCCCTGGCTATCACAACGGCATGGACAAAGTCCGAGATCGTCTGGCTTTTCATCTTGTGTGGCGCGATCGGGATCTTGGTTAAGGCGCCTCCGCGTCTCGTCTCCCGAGCCACTCCAGCCGCATATATCGGCGGCCTGAGTCCTCTGCTGGCGGGGATTCACGGTTTAGCGCCCATCGCAACTGTCGGCGTCCTGTTTCTCTTCTTCTTAAAGGCTGGCGCCTTCGTCTTTGGCAGCGGGTTGGCAATTGTCCCGTTTTTGTACGGGGGAGTTGTAACCAAGTTTCATTGGCTCACTGAACGACAGTTCGTAGATGCCGTTGCGGTTGCAATGATCACTCCGGGCCCTGTTGTCATAACGGCGGCTTTCATCGGGTATTTGGTAGCTGGACCGATCGGCGCGGTGGTCGCAGCCGGTGCGGTTTTTGCACCGCCCTATTTAATTGTTCTATTCGGAGCACCGTATTATCGTCGCTTTGCTCAAAACCCGCAGGTCAAAGCATTCGTTCAAGGCGTCACCGCCGCAGCCGTGGGCGCGATCGCAGGAGCCGCATACATTCTGGCCCGGCGATCCCTGGTTGACACCCCAACCGTGATCATTGGTCTCACCACTCTGGCGATCTTGATGTTCACGAAGAGGATTCCGGAACCGATCGTAATTCTGGCTGCCGGAGTAGTAGGAGTCTTCCTCCACGGAAGAGCTGGATGAGGTCAGAATTCGCGGATCACCGGCAGCTGCCTACACGTGCCTTCTTTCTTGGAATCGTATGGTTCTCATTATTCATGGCGCAAGGACAGGCACAGAATCATCCACAAAACAAAGAGACGCAAATTGGCGCACAGGAACCTCTACGCACGGTACAAGCGACCCGCGTCGATTACGGCCCGAAGCTCGATGGCACTCTCGATGACCCTCTGTGGCAGCAGGCGACACCAATCGGCAACTTCCTGCAGCGTGAGCCGTTCGAAGGACAAACGCCTACGGAGAAAACTGAAGTCCGCATTCTCTATAGCACGCACGAAGTGTATTTCGGTATCACGTGCTTCGACTCCGATCCAAAGAAGATCGTCGCGACCGAGCTGCGGCGGGATGTTCCCCAGGAATTAGACGATTACTTCGAGATCATCATCGACTCTGCCCACGACCGGCGCAACGCTTACGTATTTCAATTCAACCCGCTGGGCACGCAGCGCGACGCTCTGATTACCGAAGAGCAGCGCACCGAACAGAGCCTCGGCGATGGCGATCCGGGTTGGGATGGCGTGTGGACATCAGAAGCTCGAATCACAAAGCAGGGATGGACAGCCACAATCGCGCTCCCATTTTCAACTCTGAATTTCATGCGTTCGCGCGACGTAATCTGGGGCATCAACTTCAAACGCTTTACTCGGCGAAAGAACGAAGAAGATCTCTGGTCGGGCTGGCGGCGAACCTACGGTGCTGCAAGGATCAGCCATGCTGGTGAAGTGCACGGCATTTCTGGCATCGGCAGCGGGCGTTTGTTCATTGTGAAACCTTACGGGTTGGTCGGCTTCAGCCACTTTCCCGCCAACACGGCAGGAACCGGATTCACGCCAGGGATTAGTGCCTTGCACACGGGCGGTGTTGACGTAAAAATCGGCCTGCGCTCGAACCTGGTCGCAAACTTGACCGCCAACACCGATTTCGCCGACGCCGACGTGGACACACAAAAGTTCAATCTCACGCCCTACAAGCTCTTCTTTCCCGAGAAGCGGCAGTTCTTCTTGGAAAATGCCGGGGTGTTCGATTTCTCTATTGGCGGGGAGAACGATCTGCTTTTTTTTAGCCGCCAGATCGGAATTGATCCAGTTACCGGTGAAGAGGTGCCGATTAACGGTGGCGCCAAGGTCACCGGATCGATTGGAAGCTTTGAACTTGGCCTGATGGATGTGGATACCCGAAGTTCCGGCCCAAATCCTTATGCAAACTATGCTGTCGCGCGGGTAAAGCGGTCCCTTTGGACTGGCTCGTATGTGGGAGTAATGGGTATCGACAAACGCTCCGGAAATCCGCTCGACAGTTTTAACCAGACTACTGGCGCTGACACTCGCCTGGTGTTCTTCAGAAATCTGGTTGTGCATGGTTTCGCGACGCAAACGCGGTCTCCAATGTTCTCATCCGGACAGACGGACGCCGGCCTCGGATTTAATTTTCAGACTGACTGGCTGGAACTGATCGCGGGGCGCCGCAAGATTGGACCAAACTTCAATCTGGAAGTCGGCTTCATCGAGCGCGCGGATTGCATCTGCGACTTCCTAGACGGCATCTTCAAGGCCCGGCCAAAGGTTCGAGGGTTACGCGAGCTTCAGGTTGAAAGTTTTATTTTTCATGCTCCCGACACAAAACATGTCCTGCAAACGCAAGAGTGGCAGGATACTTTTCGAGCTGAATTCAACAACGGCTCCTATACCGACGACGATATTGTGGACGTCTTTACGCAATTGCTGACCACGCCCTTCAACATCTATAAGAATGTTTTTATTCCGGTTGGCAAGTATCACTGGACACGGCACCAATTCACCTATGGATCACCCCAGGATCGCAAGCTGATGGCCAGCTTCTACGAACGGTTCGGCACCTATTACAACGGCCACTTGAACGAAGCACGCATTCGCGCCACCTATCGCAGGAACGAGAGGCTGTCGTTCAGTTTTGCGCAGCAGTGGAACCGATTCAGGCTTGGCGCGGTTACAGACGCGAATGGCAACATTCTGCCCGCATCTGGAAATTTCTCCGTAGTCTTCGGCAGTTTTCAAACCAACTACTCGTTTTCCCGCTTTCTCACACTTTCTACGTTGCTCCAGATGGATACGGCGAACACTCAAGCCGCCACCGCAAACATTCGCGTGCGGTGGAATTATCGTCCGGATAGCGACTTATACGTGATCTACACTGCCGGCCAGCGCTTTGCTAGCCTGGTCGCGACCAATCCACCGCAGTTCTATGAAAATCGCTTCGCTATTAAATTCACATATTCCTGGCGACCGTGAGGTCCACATGAAATGGATTACACGAAAAGACATCAAAGTTGATCGCGTGGCGTGTCCCTGGCTGATCAGTACGTTCGTCGATCCGCAGGCGGAGTTCCTGTTCGTCGAGGAGAAAGACCTGCTGGAGAAGGCGAAGCAAGAAGGGGCCATTCCTTTCAAAATCCGCCGGGTGTCGGCCCTTGGGGGTTCGACTCCCCTCCCGGCACCAGCACTTAACTCTCTGTAATTCACCGCGTTAAATACTCTCCTGGTTCCGCGGTGCAGACGGTGGAAAATTTTCCGCGAGACCTCAACGTGATGTGAATGTGATGTTCCAACCGAGCCCTCGGAGGAAGTCGTCGGCGTCTCTCGTTCATTTGCTCGGGAGAAATCGTTCATCGCCGCCGGCCCGCTCGCGTTTCGAGCGACGCTCCTATCTCCAATCGTTGCCTCTGTTCGTCCTGACTCTTTTCGAGCGTATTCCATGGCATCGGCGATATCTTGGTTGTCTACGATCGCGTAGCGGTGAAACACAGAAGTTGTTTTCCAGCCGCCTACCTCCATCGCGACCTTCTCGGAGACGTGCTCGCGGCGCATGTTGCGGGCGGCAGTTCGGCGTAGATCGTGGAATGGAGGCCGGCCAAGCGGCTTCGCTTTGAGGCATCACGATGGAAGTCGCGATGTTTCACACGAATCGAAATCCAACTGTCGATAGCGATCTTTCGCGGATGAGCCTGAAAGGGTGCAACACATGGCGCCTCGAAGTACTAACATCACAAGAGCCTGTGCCAACTGACGACCCAATCCGGCTTTCGCCGCCGTGGAGCTTTCGAGCGGCCATGATTTTGGCCATGGCGGCTGATGCGCTTCAAATCTTTGTGTTTCCGCTGTTTGTTGAAGGCGCTTTGTCGCCCGCTGATGACGTGCTCGATTTTGCGGTTGCAGCCGTGTTGGTCCGCCTGCTCGGCTGGCACTGGGAATTTCTGCCGGCATTCCTTGCTGAACTCGTGCCTGGTGTTGATTTGGTTCCTCTGTGGACGCTTGCGGTCGCTAACGTTTATCGCAAATGGAAGCAGATCACGATCGTGACAGAAGAACCCCGTGACCAGCGCCCGGCGCTAAAGGGCCAAAATTCTTCATAAGCACGGAACGGGTGGAGGTCAGGATGGGTTCAAATTGACGGTGGCGATGGGAATCAATCCGTCTGAGGCTGCCTGATATTCGTACGCATACGAGCACTTCTGCGATGTTCCCATGCGTGATGTTAGAGTTGCTGGGCACCTGACACGCCGTAGGGCATGGAGGTTGTTCCGTGAAGTTGCCCTGATGACGTCAAAAACGTTGAAGGAGGCGAGCTGCAATGCCAAGAGAAGCCAAGCTCTTTACGTCTAGTTCTGGTTCGGCAGTGCGCGGATTCTTCAAGTTCCGAGCAAACATTCCCCCTCGATGGATCAGAAATGCGCGGAAATCGCGCAAACGGATCGAGCCGGAGATCGTTAACGCAGTGCGCTCGGTGAGTAGCATTCAGAGAAATCGCCCGCGAGCGCAAGTCGCGCAAAAAAAAGCCAACAAACAATTTAAAGCGGTGCTGAGCCGCTGGGAGACAGCCTACAACAAGGAGAATTTCTATCGCGGGATACGTATCCTTCTCGAGCTTCAGCGACATGGCTCGTCGAAGTTGTGAGAGCGTGGATTATTTCAGGTGCTCATTGACTGCCTTGGTCATCTGAAACATGTCCAACTTTTTGCCGCCAAAAATAGGCTGCAACTTGTCGTCAGCGAGGATTTCCGTAACCTCACTGCGAGGAAGAGGTTCTGTGCCGACAATTTTAGCTAGCTGCTCTGACGGCCGCATGGGCTTCATGAAAGCACTATTTGCCTTAGCTTTACCTGCTGCTTTTGCCATTTGTCCCTCCCGCGTGAACCTTAATTAGAATCAGTCGAATTGTAACGGAATCAGCCGTGAAGCGAACCGACACCGACTTTTTTGCCGCGTCGGGTTCCGATCGCGAGGCGACTTTAGTTCAATCACCTGTATCTCTCGCTAAAAACGAGCACACCGTTGGCAGGAATAGAGATTCCGGCCGAGTACGGCAGTCTTTGCAGCATCGGCCCGTCCGCCGAGATTTGGCCTCCATTCCCCGGCGCCGGGAATTGGGAAAAAAGTCGTACACATCACTATTAAAGACTTTGTACCAGCGGCCTGGCAGGGGGAAACCCAAGTTGTAACTGCCGTTCTCGAAGCTCTGCTCTCGCAGGCTAACGGCCACCACGACATCTCGTCCGAGACCGCGCACCCAGCGATGGAAAGCAAGGACTCGGTTGTATTCGTCGATATGGAAAACGTTGATTGTTTCGGACCGCAGCTTGCGACGGCTGGGCATTTTCTACGGGTTACTTCGGTAACCTTGGAGTGTAGCTCCGTCATAACGATGAGTTGCCAATGAACGTCCTTCGTCCTGCCTTCAGTGGATCCTGCCAGACTCCTCAGGCCGTTACTTTGTGTGGGAGCAAATTGGTAGCACGGCAGGGATGCTTTTGCGGGTAACACGTTGAAACCCTTGTAAAATGGTGCGCCCTGAGAGATTCGAACTCCCGACCTTCTGGTTCGTAGCCAGACGCTCTATCCAACTGAGCTAAGGGCGCGATTACAGGCGAGGTGTTTTGATTATATCCAAAATTTTCCTCGCCTAAAATTCCTTGAGGCTGCTGCTCTTACATTTTTTGAATCAGGAATGGCGGTGCATCAACCTTCACTCTTCAGAAGGAAGCCAGTAATTCTTTCCAAGTCTCCGGCAATTCCTACCGAGCCGATTTTCCTCGGATTTTTTATTTTCAAGCACTTGCAAATGGCCCGAAGGGTGCTATCTTCTTTCTCAGACGAAGTGGCGCGCAACGGGGCGCACTTGAGAATAACTTCGGCCAGAGGTTTTCTTGGGCGCCCCTTGCATTTTGGTCCCCCCTTAAGCCAGAACCAGCCTTTCCTGAACATCCAGGCCTGCTTTCCTCAATAGATTCGCGACTACCGGCTCTTTGAAGCGCGATGCATCGTATTCGATGCGGACCGTCTGCTCCTTCTCGTTGAAGCGGATACGGCGAATTCCGTAAACCTCGCGCATGTTGTCGATGGCCCGCATAGCGGCCTCAGTGGGCGCGTTGGCATAACGATAGACGACTTCCATCTGAGTCATTTTTCGGCAGGTTCCTCCACAGGTAAGATACACCACAGCCGCGCCCTCGCAGGATCAGACAAGCAAGGGCGGCCGAATCTCTGCGCGCCCTTGGCGAATCTCATTCAGTTCGATCTGCTAATTTGAATGATTCGCAACGAAAGGCTTGCTGCTGCAGAGTTGAGCACGACGACGATGACGACGCCATCCACATTAATGAGAGACCCAGTTTGCGGGATGATGGTTGATTCCACCCAGGCTAAAGCCTCTCTCGAACACGCCGGCACAACTTATTACTTCTGCTGCCCAGGGTGCGCGCAGAAATTCCAAGCTCATCCAGATGAGTATTTGAGGCCCAGGTCTGCTGCGCCGCTCGTTACGCGGGGAATGCCGGAAACGCCAGCACTAGTTGCTGCGCCCATGTCGCTAGCCTCTGACGATGTCACGTTCGTTTGCCCGATGTGCCCCGAGGTCCGGCAAACAAAGCACGGACCGTGCCCGAGTTGCGGGATGGCATTGGAACGCGAAACTCCCGCGATGGTAACCACAACCGAATACACCTGCCCGATGCATCCTCAAATCGTGAGACAGGCACCGGGCAATTGCCCAATTTGTGGCATGGCACTCGAACCACGCACAGTCACTGCGCGAGAGGAAGACAATCCTGAATTGCGGGGCATGACTCGCCGGTTCTGGATCAGCACCGTATTCACAGTGCCTCTGCTCGCAGTTGCCATGGCCGACATGCTGCCCGGAATGCCGTTGCAGCAGGCATCGCCGGATGGCTGGCTTCCGTGGATCGAATTACTGCTGGCGTCGCCGGTAGTGCTCTGGGGCGGCTGGCCATTTTTTGAGCGTGGCTGGGCGTCGGTGGTGAACCGCTCCACGAACATGTTCACGCTGATTGCGATGGGCACGGCCGTGGCGTACTTCTACAGCCTGATTGCAACTGTTTTTCCCGGAATTTTTCCTGCGTCATTCCGTGAGATGGGCGGCAGGCCGGCGGTCTACTTCGAAGCCGCCACCGCAATCGTCACGCTCGTGCTGCTCGGGCAAGTTCTCGAGCTCCGTGCCCGCAGCCGGACTGGTGCGGCCATTCGCGCTCTGCTCGATATGGCTCCGCGCACCGCTCGTGTGCTTCGTGATGGCGGAGAAGTGGACATCCCGCTCGATCAGGTAGGAGTTGGCGACCGGCTGCGCGTGCGTCCTGGAGAAAAGGTCCCGGTAGATGGAGTCGTGGTCGAAGGGCACAGCTCGGTTGACGAATCGATGATCACTGGTGAATCCATCCCAGTTGAGAAAATCGCGGGCAGCCGGGTGATTGGCGCGACGGTGAACTCATCCGGTTCGTTCATCATGCGCGCCGAACGGGTCGGCGGCGAGACCTTGCTGGCCCAGATCGTAAAAATGGTGAGCCAGGCACAGCGCAGCCGCGCCCCGATTCAACGCCTAGCCGACAAAGTTGCCGGATGGTTCGTCCCGGCTGTGATGGTCATCGCCGTGCTCACGTTTGTCGTTTGGGCAGTCCTCGGTCCAGAGCCGCGGCTCGCGTATGCGATTGTGAATGCCGTGGCAGTTCTGATCATTGCTTGCCCCTGTGCGCTGGGCTTGGCAACTCCGATGGCAATCATGGTGGGTACTGGGCGCGGCGCGCATGCCGGCGTGCTGATCAAAAATGCGGAAGCGCTGGAGACGCTGGAGAAAGTGGACACGCTGGTGGTGGACAAAACCGGCACTCTGACCGAAGGAAAGGCGCGAGTTGTTTCTTTACTTGCCGCTGACGGATTTTCCAAACCGGAGCTGGTGCGGATTCTAGCGTCGCTGGAGCAGGGAAGTGAGCACCCGCTGGCGGCCGCGGTACTGGCTGCAGCGAACGAGCGCGGCCTCTCAATTTCGAAGGTGAGCGATTTTCAATCGCATGCCGGGCGCGGGATCAGCGGAAAACTCGATGGCAAGCTTGCAATTGCAGGTAACGAAACCCTGTTTTCTGAACAGAGGATTTCGCTTCAGGGCCACGAGTCGAAAGCGCAGGAACTTCGTTCCCGGGCGCAGACGGTTGTCTTTGTCGGAATTGAAGGGAAAGTTGCAGGTCTGGTAGGCATCGCGGATCCGGTGAAGGCCTCCACTCCGGCGGCATTGGCCGAACTCAGACAAGACGGTCTTCGTATCGTAATGGTGACCGGCGACAGCAAGGCCACGGCGGCTACAGTTGCGAGCGAACTCGGCATCCAGGAGTTCGAAGCGGAGGTTCTGCCAGACAAGAAATCCGAGATCGTAAAGCGGCTGCAGGATGAAGGTCGAATAGTCGCGATGGCAGGCGACGGCATCAACGACGCCCCCGCGCTCGCTCAGGCAAACGTGGGGATCGCCATGGGAACTGGCACAGACATCGCCATCGAGAGTGGCGGAATCACGTTGGTGAAAGGCGATCTCGCGGCCATCGCCCGCGCGCGAAAGTTAAGCCGCGCCACTATGAACAATATCCGGCAGAATTTGCTCTTCGCATTCATCTACAACTCAGTAGGAGTACCTATCGCCGCAGGCGTTCTTTATCCCTTTTTCGGATTGCTTCTAAGCCCGATCTTCGCCGCGGCGGCCATGAGCTTGAGCTCAGTCTCGGTGATCAGCAATTCGTTGCGGTTGCGAAATGTCAGGCTCTAGTTTTCAAGGCGTTCGCACTCGCTTTGCGATATCCGGACCGAGGCGACGGAAATCTCCAACGTCCCATGTGTAGAGAATCTCGGCTTTGGATTTGATCGCGCAGCGAGCTAGAAGAGCGTCGTAGACCATGCCACCCACGATCCCGGATTCACTGCATTGTTTGAGAACTAGCCAGTACTCATCCTGTTCAAGCGAGATGAAGGAGAGTCGCTTTGTGAGGCTTTCCAGGAATAACATGGCCTCTTCCGACGCCGTGCGATATTGTCCAGGCATCCGGGTCAGGGAAGAAAAAACCTCCGCTAAGGTGTGGGCCGCGCAGCCGGAGTCTCTCGGGGATGCCTTCTGCAAGGCCGCGAGACTTGCTTCGTGATGAGGGTGCTCATCAAGAAAGACAGATATCAAAACCGAGGTATCGAAGAAATACCTCACCGGCGCTTCCCGGGTGTCCAGTCTTTGCGTTCCTCTCTGATGCGGCGAAGCGTTTCTTTCACCACAGCAGCTGACAGCGGAGTTCCTGTGTGCAGCACCCAAATTCCGTGTTTCTTGTATAGGCGCGCTTTTGCGCGTGCCGGACGGAGCACTATACGATTGTCCGAAAGTTCCAGTTCCAAGGAATCTCCGGGCGACAAGTTCAACTCATCGCGAACTGGCTTTGGCAAAACAATGCGCCCGGCTTTATCCATGCTAAGGGTGGCATTCATAAATGGTATTATACCATCCCATATACCATTTATGCATGCCATCCAATATTCGGGAGCTGCCGCTAAATTCTAGAGAGAAGTAACTGGAGGTAAGACATGTTTCCGGGAACCCACGTCATCGCGGCAATCGTTCTACGCACGTTCGTGATCTACCTGGTCGTGCTGCTGGGCGTTCGCCTTAGCGGCAAGCGCGAAGTCGGCCAGATGACTCCTTTCGACCTGACCTTGCTGCTCCTGATCAGTAACTCGGTGCAGAACGCCATGACCGGGCCGGACAATTCCTTGATCGGCGGTATTGCCGCGGCCATGACTCTGCTGTTAATGAATTACGTAATCGCTGAACTCTCGGGTGCGAACCGGAGGTTCAGGAAATTTGTCCAGGGCCAGCCCAGCCTGTTGATTCATGACGGCCAGGTGATCACGGCGCACATGGCGAAGGAGCACGTCAGCATGGACGAACTCGAACGAGCGCTGCGCGAACGTGGCATCAGCAGCTACCACGAAGTCGCACTCGGAGTGTTGGAGGTGGATGGATCGATTAGCTGTCTTAAGTACGACGATCTGAACCCCAGCGCGCACACCCATCTCGTGCGGCGCAAATATTTGCAAAAGCACGAATAATCACTTCGTGATCACGATTGGCAACTCATCATAAGGGGTGATGGTGATCGTCAGGGACTTGCGCGCAGCGAATGCGTTGGAGTTCACGGGGAAGCTGACGACAATCGTGCCCGACACTTTGCTACCGGGACTGATTCGCGTTTCCGGCGTCAACAGCTCCAGCGCACGCTGCTTCAACTCGGGAAGCGACTGAAAATATCTTTGAACATCGACCGCCGGAGCAGCCTCGTCGGTTTGCTTACTTCCGCCCACGTCCGCGGCGACACTGATCGATTTAATCCAGGTAGGCTTCTGCTCGTTGTTCTGCAGGGAAACGTTCACCGCAACCATGACCATCTCTTGACCAGGCATGGGGACCGCAACGACGTCGTCAATCGATGCTGCGGAGACTGCGTGCGCCCGGTGAGTCAGCGCATACCCGGCGACAATTGCCGCTACTACCGCCACACAGATTGCGACGATCCCTGCAGGCGGAAGGCTTTTGCGAGCAGTTCCGTACTCTTCGCCAATATCAAAATCGCTTTGCTGATTGGCTGTGGACGCGTCAGAAACCGGCGGCGGGGGGGGGAGTGAAGGATCGGCCATAAAGACCTCCTACACTGGAGATTGTACTGCGAATCGGCGCCAAGATTCAGGCTGGCCAGCGGTGCTCCATCGCCTCGGCAAATTTCTCAATCGAAAGTGTGTTGAGCACGTCGTTCCGGGTAAGCCACGCCCTTCGCGCCTGCAGCACCCCGAAACGGATCTTTTCCATGTGCGTCGTGTGGTGCGAGTCGGTATTGATGACAATCTTCACCCCATGCTGCTTCGCCTGCCGCAAGTGCCGGTCGCAGAGGTCAAGCCGGTCAGGATAGGCATTGTGCTCCATAGCCACCCTGTTGCGGACGGCCGCCTGCAGCACTGCGTCCATGTCGAACCCGTAAGCATCGCGGCGAAGCAGGAGGCGCCCTGTCGGATGCCCGATGATCGAGACATTCGGATTCTCGATTGCCTTCAGCAGGCGCGAGGTCATTTCCTCCGCAGATTGATTAAAGTGAGAATGCACGCTGGCGATGACCAGATCCATTTGCTCAAGCACAGAATCTGAAAGATCAAGCGAGCCATCGGCCAGGATGTCCACCTCAATTCCTGCAAAGATCCGAATGCCATCCATTACCTTGTCAGCTGCGCGGATCCGCGCAATATGCTCCACGGCCCGCTTATCGTCCAAACCATTGGCGAAGGCGAGATTCTTAGAATGGTCGGTGATGGCCATGTACTTGTAACCGCGTTGCCGGGCTGCTTCCGCCATTTCCTCGATAGTGTTCCGGCCATCGGTTTCGAGGGTATGCATGTGCACATCGCCCTGCAGATCCTTTTGGGTGACCAACTCCGGTAACGCATGCTTCTCAGCTAGATCAATCTCACCGCAGTTCTCCCGCATTTCGGGTGGTATGTAATCCAGCTTCAGTGCAGCATAAATTTCTTCTTCCGTCTTCGAAACCACAACCTGCTCATCATCGAGCCGTGCCAGGCTGTACTCGTTCAATGAGTAGCCCATTTTGAGCGCCCGTTGCCGAAGCGAAACATTGTGCGCTTTTGATCCGGTGAAATACTGCATCGCCGCTCCGAAAGACTCAGGTGGCAGGCCAGGAAGCGTACGTCCACCTGCATTCCCCCGCGCAAGCGAAAGCTGACTTTATTTTCGCCACGCGCGATAATCTCCATCAGTCCCGGCAGCTTGATGATGTGCTCAATCAACTTCTCGCGCTCCGCATCGTCACAACATGCCGGCCCGGTGACCAGAATGTCTAAGTCGCCCACAGTTTCGCGTCCGCGCCGCAGGGAGCCAGCAGGGGTGGCCTTTTCCACGCCCGGATAATCTCGCAAATGCTCGACAATCTTTTCAGCCTGGGCTTCGGCGGTATCAAGCAAGAAGCGACCGGCGATCCTGCGGTAGTCTTCAATCGCTTTGAGGAGTTTCTGCTCGTGCTTCTCGCCCATCCGCGGCAGGGTGCGAATCTTGCCCTCTCGCGCAAGCTGCTCCACACCCTCCAGGTCGCAGACCTGATAAGCGCTCCAGATTAGAGCGATCGTCTTCGGTCCTAGCCCCTGGACTCGGAGCAACTGCAGCATCGACGGACGATATTTCTTTAATAGATCGGCATGCAGCGAGAGCCGCCCTTCGCGAAACATTTCCTGCAGGTTGTTAAGCATGCCCTTGCCGATTCCAGGAATCGCCAACACCTGCTTGGGTTCGCTGATGAGGTCTGCAATCTGCTGGGATAGAGATTCGATAGCTTCGGCGGCATTGCGATAAGAGCGGATGCGGAACGAGTCGCCGCCATCAACTTCCAGTAGGTCGGCGGTTTCATACAAGATTCCGGCGATGGACTTATTGTCCATGGAAAGAGCTTAGAACAGTCCTATGGCGGATAGAAAGCCACGCTCAAAAAGGCAAAAAGATACCTTCCGATGGCATGTACTTCAGAGGAATGGTGGCGAAGCTTACTGAGCTTTATTTACGTTGGCTGCTTGCGGTCCTTTCTGGCCTTGCACAATCTCGAACTCGACAGGATCGCCTTCCTGCAGGCTCTTGTAGCCCTCGCTCGAGATCGCGCTGTAATGAACGAATACGTCAGGCCCTTCGTCCCGCCCGATAAACCCATATCCTTTCGCATTGTTGAACCACTTTACGGTGCCTTTCAAACGATCCACGTACGTCTCCTGGGGACGGCGTTCTGACCCGTGCACCGTCCCGATTTGGTGCCATTGTCCGTCCACTCACTGGGGGTGTCAAGCTAAGAACGAGCCTTATGGGTTCTCGAAGTAGGCCTGCTCTGCTGGCTCAACCACAGCACCCCAGCAATCGTTTTGGCATCTTGGATGGTTCCGTTCACTACTAGGGAAACTGCTTTTTTCAGGGGAACAAACTGTAGTTCGATTACTTCATCATCTTCGGGCTGTGCCGCTCCTGGCCTGAGATCGCGCGCCAAATACAACGACATAGCTTCTGCCACAAAGCCCGGACTCGCCCAGAACCGCAGAATGCGTTTCCAGCTCCGGGCCGTCGCACCCGGACGCCCGTTGGTTCGAGGACGTCGTCAGTAGTGACCCAGAACACCGGGCCGCGATAGGACTCCCGCGATGAGAGCACGCGGGCTTTCTTCAGAGACTTGGATTTAGGCATGCAAACAATATAAAGGGAGCAGCCGATTGCCCAGAGCAGATCGCTTTTCGTGTGCTGCCCCTGCTATGCTCCCGTCGTGAAGCGTGTGTCTGTATCGATTGTGGGTGCCGGGCGTCTGGGGACGGCGCTGGCTGAGCGGCTGGCCGATGCCGGATACGGTATTACGGAGATCGTCGCTCGCGGAAATCAGCGTTCGCTGATGAGCGCGAAGGAGCTGGCGAGGAAAGTTGATGCGCGTTTCGCAACTGTGCGCGAAGCACAACTACCTGCCGATCTGGTCTGGTTCTGCGTGCCTGATGCGGAGATTTCAAACGCTGCCACTAGTCTTCTCAACCACAACTGGAAGGGCAAGACGGCTGTCCACTCCAGTGGCGCTCTCACCAGCGACGTGCTCGCGCCTTTGCGGAAGAAGGGCGCCCACACCGCCTCGGTCCATCCGCTGATGACGTTTGTGCGCGGTTCTATTCCAAAGCTTGAGGGAGTGCCTTTTGCGGTAGAAGGGGACCGGATTGCGCTCCGCGTAGTACGGCGGCTCATTCACGATCTCGGCGGCGTTTCGACTCCAGTACATAAACGAGACAAAATCGCGTATCACGCTTTCGCGACCTGGTTTGTCCTCTGCTCGTGTCTTTGCTTGCCGCCGTCGAAAAAACCGCCGCCGGGGCGGGGATGTCCGCGGCCAAAGCCCGCCGTCGCATGATGCCAATTCTCCGCCAGACTCTAGCGAATTACGAGAAACTTGGTCCCGCTGGAGCTTTTAGCGGACCCATCGTGTGTGGCGACGTTGAAACCGCGCGCGAGCATCTTCGCGCCCTGGACGAAGCGCCCGCCGCGAGGCAAGCATATGTTGGGCTGGCGCAAGCCGCTTTGGAATATTTGCCGTCGAGGAATACAAAAGAGTTGCGAAAGCTGCTGCACGAAATTACTCCCGGAAGAACCCGCAATGCGGAACGCACCAGTCAGGCGAGCACGCGCTCAGTTCCTCGAAGCCAAAAGTCCCCGTAGAGACCGCGAGGATTGGCACCCCTGCTTCTCGCGCAGCCCGGATGTCTGACGGTGTGTCCCCGACAAACAAACTGCGGGAACGGGGGCCAAGCTGGCCTTTGACCCGCTGCAGGGCGCTTCGGAAAATTCCAGCACGCTCCTCGCACTTATCACTAAAACATCCAAAAGAAAAGAAACCGCGCAGCCCGGCGGCTTCGATTTTATGCCAGCCCACGGCTTCCAGGTTTCCAGAAGCCACGCCTAAGAGTTTGTTCGCGCCACGCAGAGATTCCAGAAGCGGCACGATTCCGGGGCAGACATCCGGGGAAATATCCTGGCGATTGAGTTCGACCTCACGGCATACAACGTGAAGCGCCTGTGAGAGCGGTGCCTCGAAATCTTGTCCCCGTATGCCTTCTCGTTCCAGCGCAGCCCGCAGAATCGAGAGGTCGGTTTTCCCGTGATACTGGATCCCCTCAATCGTTGTATCGACTCCGTACACTTCAAGCATGGCCTGATGCAGCGCATTCCAGTGCACCAGGTCTTTGGTTACGAGCAGAGTGCCATCAATGTCGAAAATATAAGCGTCGGCTTCAGGGAAAGCCGCCTTCTTCACTGAGGAAGTGAGCGAATGAGATTGCATCAATTCGGGGTAGTTCCTTGGTGTGCCTTTCCTTCGTGTACTTAGTGTACTTAGTGTCCTTCGTGGTAAGTCCCGCTCTTAGCGCAACATAATTCTTTGAATGTCACGCGCCCGTCCAGTCGCATCGTCGCTTTCCACCACCACAGCGCAAAGCCGAGGATCACCCGTTGCCGGCTCAAAACGCACAGGCATATTGCTCAAGAAGCGTCCAATAATCTGCTCCTTCTTCACGCCGATTACACCCTCGTACGGCCCAGTCATTCCCACGTCCGTGATGTACGCCGTCCCACCAGGAAGCACCCGCTCATCGGCCGTAGGCACGTGAGTGTGTGTCCCGACCACGGCCGTAACCCGCCCGTCGAGATACCAGCCCAGCGCGATTTTCTCCGAGGTCGCCTCAGCGTGAACATCCACAAAGATCGTCTTTGCCTTGATCTCCTTCAGCAACTCGTCGGCCTTACGGAAAGGATCGTCGTTGGAAGCCATAAACACGCGCCCTTGCAAATTGATCACCGCATATTGAACGTCCTTCTTCCGGCCTTCGTAAACCCCTCTGCCCGGCAAATCAGGAGCATAGTTCGCCGGCCGTAGAACGCGGCGTGCCGGTCCATGCTTGTCGCCATTCACCGATGCGAAGTAGTCCACAATCTCCCGCTTGTCCCACACGTGATTTCCGGTAGTGAGCACATCGATCCCTAGGTCGAACAGCTCCTCCGCCAGGGCCGGCGTGATTCCAAATCCTGCAGCGGCGTTTTCGCCATTCGCGAGCACCAGATCAATGCTGTGTTCACGCACGATTCCCTTCAGCCGGTCGCGAACAATAGTCCGTCCCGGACGGCCAAAAATGTCGCCAATAAACAGAATCCGCATCTCAATTTTGATGGTAACACGCAGAAAAACGTAGGGGCGGACGCCTCGTCCGTCCCCCGAGCGAAGCGAGTAGCCGCTCCTTTTACATCGACCCGTCCAGCTCCGCCGTCTTCAAAAAATCGTAGTTGCCGGAAGGATTCAGTTGCAGATTCTTCACCCGCTGCGAATAGACCATTACGTTATCGAAATACCACAGATAGATATACGGCAAATCTTCCGCCAGTATTCGCTGTAGCGCTGCATAATCCCGCTTCCGGGTGTTTTGGTCCAATTCAGTCCGTGCCTTATCTATCAATGCATCCACGCGGGGATTGCTGTAGTACTGTCGATTGGCGCCATTGGGGATGATCTTGGCGGAGTGAAAGGCATATTCGAATATGTCCGGATCTTCGTTTCCTCCTATCCATCTTAGCGAATACAGCTGGAATTCGCCGTGAGTCACGTCGGAGAAAAAAGTCGCAAACTCGAAACTGCGAATATCCAAGACAATGCCCACCTCCCGCAGCTGCTGCTGGAAGACCGCAGCCATCGAGCGCGAGCTTTCTTCGGTTGAAGTCTTCATGGTTAAGTGGAATCGAACACCGTTGTTTTCCGGATATCCCGCGGCATCAAGCAACTGGCGCGCTTTCTGCGAGTCATGAGAGTATTGCTTTACATTGGCATCGTAAGCCCAGCTTTCGGGAGGCAGCACGCTCGCGGCCGGACGGGCGAAGTCACGCCACACATAGTGAACAAAAGGTTGGCGGTCGAGTGCATAGGCGATGGCCTGCCGCACACGGACGTCCTTCAGAATCGGATCGCGCAGATTGAAAGCCATGTAACCCAGGACGGTTCCAGGACCGTGGAGAACGCCAAGTCTGGGCTCGCGCTGTAAGGTAAGCACCATGTCGGGGGGAAGAGCATTAACAGGGGCGATATCCGCGCTGCCTTTGCGAAGTTCCAACGCACGCGTGGTCGTGTCGGGCACGACCATAAAGCGTACGCGCTCGAGATTTGCTTTTCGGCCCCAGTAACCTTCATTCCGCTCAAGTACAACCTCTTTGTCCTGCTCCGCGCTAACGAATCGAAACGGCCCGGAGCCGACGGGATTGCGGCTCATTTCGTCCAGGCTCTGGTACGGCACGATTCCCATTCCTTCGCCACCCGCCAGGTTCCATAGAAGCGCAGCCCAGGGTTCTTTCAGGTGAAAAACCACCGTGTAATCATCGGGAATTTCGATGTGGTCCAGGAAACGATATGAGTTGCCTTTGCTACTGCGAATTTTCCCTTGCAACAGCGAGTCGAAGCTCCACTTCACATCACGCGACGTCAGCGGGCGCCCGTCGCTGAACTTCACGCCCCGGTGCAGGTGGAAGATGTAAGTCTTGGGATCTGGGACCTCCCAGTGCTCTGCAAGCCCGGGCTTTACGCTCAAGTGCTCGTCGCGGGAGAGCAGGTTATCGAAGAGTAGACCGTCAATGCGTTCGGATTGCCCATCCAGGCCAACTCGCGGATCAAGGTTGGTGGGGCTGGATTCGATGATCATGACCAGCGTGTCGGGGTCGGGCGGGCGCGAGCAGGAGAGCAGCCAGAAGCAGGAGGCGAGAGCAATTAACTGCAGCAAGAATCTCAGTCCCAGTCGATGCGAGCAGCCACTTCCGTACCGTCGATCTGACAGCTGACGGCTGATGGCTGATGGCTGACAGTTCACCCGCATTCAGCCGCCATTTCGTGCAGCTTGTTTACCGTGTTCCAGTTCCGCATGGTGGTCGGGACCGACAACACCCGATCCAACGGGTGCTTCCACAAGCTACTGCCCGATACTCCATTAGGAAAATAAAAATAGATTTCCTTGCCTAAGCAGCGTACCCGGTCCGGCGTTAGCGTAAGCGACTCTAATTTCTTGACCGCCACAGCCGCCGGAGCTTCCGGGAGGAAGGCGACATGAAGCTTGGACGGATCAACACCCTTTTCTTTCAAAAGCGGGTTGTCTCGAATGACCTCATCCATCTCCTCTCTGGTCCGCGAAATGACGTCGGCGGAAAAGCCAAAATTGCTCAGGATCTGCGCTTCGAGCTTCTTCGACAAAGCCGCTGGCGAAATCTTGTGCGCCTCGAATATCACGTTCCCGCTTTGAATGTAGGTCTTGATCTGCTTCAATCCTAGAGCTTCGAACGAAGTCCGCAACTTCTCCATCCTCATCCGCTTGTGCGGGCCAACGTTAATTCCGCGCAACATTGCGATGTAGATCGGCATATTCAGCAACCTTGCAGTGCAGTGGCTAGTGACAGGCGCCAGTGACGACCACTAGCCACTGGCCACTTCTCCCCACGGAAGCGAAATCTTCCCCAGCACCGCCGGCCGTTTCGCGCCGGTCGCCGAGGGTACATTCGATGGCCGCCGGTTCCAGGTCTCGAACGCCAGCACCGCGAAAGCCACCGCCTCTTTGGCCTCGGAAGGAATCCCGAATTCGTCAGAAGACCGCAGGCGCAAGCCCGAGTCCCGCAGTTCGTTGGCTAGCCAGGCCATAAGAGTGAGGTTCTTGGTGCCGCCGCCGGACGCGATGATCTCCGAAAAACTTCCCTTCGGCAAGACAAACCGGAGCACCGCGTCGCGGATCGAGCGCGCGGTCAGGGAAGTTGCAGTGGCGATTAAGTCGCGTTTTTCGACCACAGCTTTCTCGCTCGCGCGCACGGGCCGCGTAGCGGCGGACGCCCTCGTCCGCCCACCCCGGACGAGGGCGTCCGGGGCTACACGCGCCTCGTGCAGAAACTCGCGCGCGAACTCCCGGCCAAATTCCTCACGCCCCGCGGCCTTGGGGGGCTTCTGCCGGAAAAAACTCTCACCGGCAAAGCGCTCCACCACGTCCGCGAGCACCCGCCCGGAAGCGGCGATCTTGCCGTCGCGGTCGCAGGGCTGGCCGAACAACTGCTCGGTTAAGGCGTCAATCACCATGTTGCCGGGTCCCGTATCAAAGGCGATGACTTGATCGAGCGAAGCGCCGGCTGGAATTGCGGTCAGGTTCGCAATGCCGCCGATATTCAGCGCGATCCGGCCCTGACGGCGCTCGCGGTAGAGAAGATAGTCGAGATACGGGACCAGCGGCGCGCCCTTGCCGCCAGCCGCCATATCGGCGGGACGAAAATCCGAGATGACGGGAATCCCGGTACGCGCCGCGATGACCGCCGCTTCGCCCGTCTGCCAGGTCACAGCAAGTTTTCGTCCAAGAAAGGGCGCCGTAATTGCCTGATGATAGAGGGTCTGCCCATGAGAGCCGATCAGCTCGGCCTTGGTCCGCAATTTCTTTTGCGCGGACAGGACCGCCTCTGCATACAACTCGGCGAGTAAAAAGTTCAATCTCGCGAGATCAGCGACGCTCGCGCGCGGCGAGTTCATGGAGACCAGAATCCTGCGCCGCACATCGCCGGGGTAGGGGAACTGAGCATGTCCCAGGAATTTCAGGTCGGGGCTCGCGTGGGGCGGGCGCCCTCGCCCGCCAGCTTTTGCTCGGCCACACGATTTCGACGACCTTGTGTCAGCCAGGCGCACAAACGCCACATCAATGCCGTCTGCCGAAGTGCCGCTCATCACTCCGGCAACGATCATTTCCCAGCTCCGGCCCCGGCCGCAGCCCCGGACGAGAGCCCCTCAATCCGGACCTGCTCGCTAAATTCCCAAAGCTGGGTCGAGAGCCGCCTGATTTTCTCAGGCGAAGGCGCTAGTGTTCGTCCTTTCAATTCGCCCGATTTTCTTTTGAACGTGGCGACCCGCTTTACCGACTCCAGTACGCGGTGGCGGAAGCGCGAGTCGCGCTCGGCCGTCCGCACCATGGTTTCAAACGCCCGCTCGACGTTTTCCTGCAGGTGGCAGATCAGGCACAAATCGCCGCCCGCGCGAATGAATTGCACAGCGGCCCGGTCGATGGGCGCCGCCTTCAGCACCCCGCCCATCTCCAGATCGTCGGAGACGATCAGCCCGCGGTAGCCGATGCGCTTGCGCAAAATATCCACGATCCATTTTTTCGACAGCGAAGCCGGCAGCTTGTCGCGCGTGACCGCCGGGTAACTCGCGTGATTGACCAGCACCATGGGCAGCTCGCGCTTCATCAGCCGGTAGGGAACCAGGTCTTGCTCCCAAAGCTTCTTGAAAGATTTCTCAATCACCGGCAGATCGTGATGCGAATCCAGATTGCCTTCGCCCAAACCAGGGAAATGTTTTCCCGCTCCAATCACGCCCGCCGATTTCAACCCGGCAACAAATTCGCGAGCGTAGCGAACCACGCTCTTGGGCTCAATTGAAAACGCCCGCGAACTCATCACGCTCCGCGAAGCCTCAAAGGCCAGGTCGAGAACCGGAGCGAAATCCAGGTTGAAGCCGAGCGCGCAGCAGATCGTCCCAATGAGCTCACCATGCTTGCGAAACAGTTTGCGATCGCCGGTGGCGAACACCTCCGCTGCCGACGGCGCCGGGCCGGTCACATTGCGGAAGCGGTCCACGCGCCCGCCTTCGAGGTCGACGCCAGTGAAGAGCGGTGAACCGACGGAAGCCTGGCAATCTTTCAGCAGCTTGTGGGTCTGCTGTCCATTGACAATATTATGAGCGAAGAGAATCACACCCCCCGGCTGAATGCGCAAGAGCAGGGAAGCAAGCTGCGGCGACATCTGCGTGCCATCGAAGCCGATGATGAGAAGCTGGCCGATGCTGACATGGATTTCGGATAATCGGGCGGATCGCATGGAGGTGAGAGCTATTTTACGTGAGACTCGCTTTCACGCTCGATGCATCGCGTATTCGAGGACCACAATTCCTGTCCGCTTATAGGTTCTCTGCCCCGTCAACTTCAGCTTGGCCGGGCGCGAGACAACCGGAATTCCCTGGCCCAGAAGCACTGGCATGATTGCGAGTTCAACCGTGTCCACAAGCTTGGCTTCGGCGAGAGTGGAAAACAAATTGGCCCCGCCGAACAGCCAGATGTCTTTGCCGGGCATCGCGCGCAGTCTGGTCACGAGCTCTTCGGGCTTCTCTGCGACGATCGTCACATCCGGATGAGCTGCCTGCGGGAGAGTTCGCGAGAAGACGAACGTCCTCATGCCCGGCATGAGGCCTTTGGCAGACTGAATCATCAGCTCGAAGGTGCGGCGCCCTATAAAAAGAGTGTCGAACTGATCCATGATGGCGGCGAAATCTATTTCCGGATCCATGACGATCCAGTCAAGTTCGCCGTTGGGACCTGCAATGGAACCATTTAAGCTGGTCGCAACACGGTTCGCACACGGCGCATTCGCACCTCCTTCGTACCTGAATGCATGTCGCAGCAGGTTCCAACCGACGTTGATTCACGTTCTGGCAGGACTATTGAACCTGGTTCTTCAGCTCCGCCAGCAAATTCAGCGCCTCCAGCGGCGTCAGCCGGTTCAGATCCAGTTCTCGCAACCTCTCCAAAACCGGCTGCGACAACGGAGTGAAGATGGTAAGCTGCGCCGTTCGAGGCCCCGGCGAATCGCCCGAAGATATTTGCGCGCTCAACCGCGACTCGGCGTTCTCATGCTCGGCCAGCACTTCGCGTGCGCGGCGCACGACTTCATCCGGCAGCCCCGCCAGCTTCGCCACCTCGATCCCATAGCTGCGGTCAGCGGCGCCTGGTTCTACTCTTCTTAAAAAGACAATTCCCGTCCCGGTCTCCTTCACTGAGACGTGATAGTTCTTGACCCCCGAAAGCTGCTCCGCCAGTTCGGTCAACTCGAAATAGTGGGTGGCGAAGAGGGCCTTGGCGCGGGTGCGCGCGTGTAGGTATTCAATCGCGGCCCACGCAATCGCCAGACCATCATAAGTGGCGGTGCCACGGCCTACCTCGTCTAGGAGAATCAGCGACCGCGGGGTGGCGGTGTGCAGGATGGCCGCCGTCTCCGTCATCTCTACCATGAATGTCGAGCGTCCGCGCGCCAGGTTATCGCTGGCCCCGATGCGGGTGAAGACGCGATCTACAATCCCCAGGCGCACTTTTTGCGCCGGGACAAACGACCCCATCTGCGCCAGGATGACCGCCAGCGCCGTCTGCCGCAGATAGGTGGACTTGCCGCCCATGTTCGGCCCGGTCAACACCAGAATGGTGTGGGTGGTCGAGTTCAGATAAAGGTCATTGGGCACGAAGCGGTCTTTTCCAGACAAATCGTGTCCTGACAACTCCTGCTGCTCGATGACCGGGTGCCTCCCGGCGACGATTTCAATGTCGGAAGAGTCGTCAAACTGCGGGCGGCAGTAATTGCGCAAGGCAGCCAGGTGCGCAAATGCCGCCAGCACATCCACTTCCGCCAGCGCCAGCGCCGTCTGCCGGATACGCCGCGCCTCACCGGCGATCGAAGCGCGCAGCTCGGCAAAAATCCGCCGTTCGATTTCGACGATCTTTTCCTCCGCGTCGAGGATCTTGGCTTCGTATTCTTTCAGCTCTGGCGTGGTGAAGCGCTCGGCGTTGACCAGGGTCTGGCGGCGCTCGTAGTCCGCAGGCGCGAGGTGCTGATTGGCCTTCGAGATCTCGAGGTAATAACCAAAAACTGAGTTGAAGCGCACCTTGAGCGAGCTGATTCCGGTGCGCTCCCGCTCCCGCTGCTCCATCTGCGCAAGGAATTGCTTTCCGTTCCGGCTCAGCTCGCGCAACTCGTCGAGCTCGCGGTCAACGCCCGGCTGCACCACGCCGCCGTCGTTCAACGAAATCGGCGGCTCCGGAATAATCGACTGCTCGATCCGCGTCCGCAAATCGCTGAGCTCATCAATCCCCGAGTGAAGCGAGTTCAACCGCTGGGACGCCAGGCGGGACAGGGCCGCGCGCACCGCCGGAATCCTGCCTAGCGATGCCGCCAAGGCCAGCAGGTCGCGAGGGTTCGCGGTCTCAAGCGTGACCCGGCTGAGCAAGCGTTCGAGATCGAGCACACCTTCGAGCGCCCGCCGCAGTTCCTCG
>WNGK01002515.1_pt1 | contig 33843 bp, 27 predicted proteins | sample 5400601 | NCBI WGS metagenome assembly WNGK01 (sample SAMN13153376, study PRJNA577476) | soil metagenome | isolation source: 60 cm soil or saprolite under Garry oak tree replicate 1 | place: USA:California | collected 2016-06-15 | reverse complement strand
CCGAGATCCGCGAACTGCGCGGCACGGATACCGAAGGGAGTCAGGATTCTATTGTCGTCAGTATCCGTGATGGCGGCGAATGAATATCGAGTTCAATCGCTATTAAGCCAGCGTCCTAGTGCCGAGTCTTCAATAATGATCGTTTGGGAGCGCTCGGGGCCAGTTGAAACCAAGCCAATCTCGACGCCAATCTGTTGGGAGAGAAAGTCCACGTAGCGACGCGCTTCGGTTGGCAGTGCATTCATTTTGGTAATGCCGACCGTCGAACTTTTCCAACCTGGCAGCAGCGCGTAAACGGGTTCGATGCGTCGCAAATCCTGCGAGACGGAAGGTAGTGAATCGAGGTTTCGCCCATTGAGTCTATAACCGACACAGACTTTAATCTCGTCGAGAGCGTCGAGAACGTCAAGCTTAGTAAGCGCTACGGAGGTAAAGCCGTTGATCTCGGCGGCATATCGCGTCGCGAATGCGTCGAACCAGCCGCAGCGGCGCGGACGTCCGGTTGACGCGCCATATTCACGACCGCGCTCGCGGATTAGTTGACCGAGCTCCGCCTCGCCTTCAACCATCTCGGTCGGGAATGGACCTTCACCGACGCGCGTCGTGTAAGTGCGCACAATCCCGAGCACGCCGGTCAAGCGATGAGGCGCGAGGCCGGTGCCGATGATCGCGCCGCCAGCGATTGTGTTTGAGGAAGTCACAAATGGATACGTTCCGTGGTCCACATCGAGCAGCGTCGCCTGCGCGCCTTCAAGCAGTATCGATCGTCCCTCGACGGCGGCCACGTTCAGGTAGTGAGTTGTGTCGGAAATAAAGGGCGCGAGCCGTTCGGTTAGCCGCGACATCTCGATGAAGATTTTGTCGACGCTCAACTCTTTTCCGCCGTAGGCCATGATGATCCGGTTGGCATCTTCCAGATTACGCTCAATGCGCGAACGTAACACATCGGGAACAAGCGCATCCGCAGTTCTTATCCCGCGCCGACCAGCCTTGTCCTCATAAGCTGGGCCGATGCCGCGTAAGGTTGTACCCACGCGCTCGTTGCCCAGTCGTTCTTCGCTCGTATGATCGAGCGCGCGATGGTAGGGAAATATCAAGTGTGCGCGCGAGCTGATTTTCACGCGTTCGGGCGAAACCTCCAGACCCTGCGCCGTTAACCGGTCGGCCTCTTCAAAAAAGGCTTTAGGATCGATCACCATCCCATTGCCTAATACGCACGTCTTGCCCGGATGAATGATGCCGGACGGAATCAGATGCAACACGAACGAGCGGTCTCCGACATAAACGGAGTGGCCGGCGTTGTGCCCCCCCTGATAGCGAACGACAATGTCAAAGCGTTCGGCAAGGAGATCCACAATCTTCCCCTTGCCTTCATCGCCCCACTGGGCGCCGATTACAACGACGACTTTGGACATAGCTGGAATTGATCTTTGGTCTTTGAACTTTGATCTTTGAAAAGCCAGGCGAGGCGAGACTCAAGAGCCGAGTAGGACCAAAGATCAAAGACCAAAGATCAAAGCTCTCTTTCCGGAAAACCGAGCCACAATGATCGGCGAGCGTTTGCCCTGAACACGAAAGTGGCGCGGGCAGAGCTTGCACACTTCGTGTCCGCGCCATCAAGCCTGAAACTAATTACGCAGCGGCCGCGCCGCCAAGGTGTTTGTCGATTAGGCGCGAGATTGACTCTTTGGACGTGGCGCCCACAACGCGTTCCTCTTCCCTGCCGCCTTTGAAAAGAATCAGGGTCGGGATGCCTTTAATGCCATAGCGCTGAGACACCGATGGATTGTCGTCGACATTCAATTTAACTACGCGCGCGCTGGAGGCGTACTTCTCGGCCACAGCCTCAACCGTGGGCGCGAGCATGCGACACGGGGCACACCATTCGGCCCAGAAATCGACCAGAACCGGCCGGTCTGATCCTAAAACATCTCGTTCAAAAGTACTGTCGCTGACTTCGGTTACGTGTTCGCTCATTTAACTCGGTCTCCTTCTTTGAAAACGGTAGTGATATAGTCAATCTACTTGCAGCGGCGGCCGAATGATTGGCCTGGTTCTGAATTCAGGTTGTCATAGCTTAACTACTTGTTCGTACAGTTCTATGTATTTCCGGGCCGCGGCTTCCCATGAGTTATCAGTGCTCATGCCGTTCAGCTGAATCGCACGCCACGCATCGGGCTTGCTATAAAAGTAAAGGGCTTCGCGAATTTTATCAAGCAAAGCGCCCGCTGAATAGGGTTGGAACTTGAACCCATTCCCAGTCCTGCGCACTTCATCGAAGTTTTCAACCGTATCGTCCAGTCCGCCGGTCGCGCGCACAATGGGCACCGTGCCGTAGCGCATGCTGTACATCTGATTCAAACCACAGGGTTCATACAGCGAGGGCATCAGAAACATGTCCGCGCCAGCCTCGATCTGATGGGCCAGCGGTTCGCCCGCGTAGCCTTTGTAGATACCTACTCGCTGAGGCGCGCTGTCGTGCCAGTGTTGCAGAAAGTCTTCATACTCTTTGGCGCCGGCGCCGAGCGCGATAAAGCAGGCGCCGGCAGAAACAATCGTTCCGGCAACCTGGCGAATTAGGTCGTAACCCTTCTGGGCGACCAGACGCGAGATGGTCGCGATTACGGGCCTGCCCGCATCCTGCGGTAATCCAAACCGCCGCAGCAGATCGAGTTTGCAAACCTGCTTGCCACTCAGGTCGTCGGTATCGAAGTTTGCTGCAGTGTGCGGATCTGTCGCCGGATTCCAGAGGTCATAGTCGACGCCATTTGTGATTCCTACCAGACGACCGCTGCGGCTTCGCAAGAGCCAGTCGAGACCGTAACCCTGCTCTGGCGTTTGGATCTCCAACGCATATCGCCGGCTAACCGCGGACAAAGCATCGCTGGCTACTAAACCGGCTTTGAGCGCTGATGCTGCTCCGCCGAGCATAAAGTCATTACGATCCGGCTGCTCACCAAACCCGAGCCACCACAAGTCACGCGGGTCAAACGCACCCTGGTAAGCCATGTTGTGAATTGAAAACAGCGTCCTGGTTTTTGAGAAAAATGGATCGTACCGGCGTCGCGAGCGCAATTCGATCATCCCAAAGCCACAGGGCCAGTCGCTTCCGTGAATGATGTCGGGCAGCCACTTGAGATGTTTGAATAGGGCCAGCGCCGCCCGACAGAAAAAAGCAAAACGTTCATGGTCGTCGCCGAAGCCGTAAATCGAAGCTCGCGAGAAATATTCCGGCGCATCGATCAAGTACGCGGGCGCGCCTGACGCCTCGCTTTGAAAGACGCGCGTTGCGTGAATCCCGCCACGCCACTCGACGCTTACATTTTCAATGGTTTCTTCGCTTAGGAGGTGCCGATTAACCTGTTGATAGAGTGGCAGGACAACGATGGCTTCCACTCCCTGTCGTCTCAGCGCCTTAGGCAGCGCGCCCGCGACGTCGGCCAAACCGCCCGTCTTGGCGAACGGCACAGCTTCAGATGACAGTAAGGCAGTGCGCATAAAGGCAGTAAAAAGTGACGAGTGACAAGTGACAAGCTTTGGCTTCACTCGTCACTTGTCACTCGTCACTTGTCACAGTCTGTCTAGCTTTGCATCGAGGCGAGGAACTCAGCGTTGGATTTCGTCTTCTCGAGTCGCTCGAGCACAACTTCCATCTGTTCAACTGGCGACAGGGGATTCAAGACGCGACGCATCACCCAGATGCGCGCCAGGTCTTCCTTGCTAATCAGCAATTCTTCCTTGCGCGTGCCGGAACGTTGCAAGTCGATGGCGGGAAACAGTCGCTTATCACTGAGTCGACGGTCCAGGTGAATTTCGCTGTTGCCGGTGCCCTTGAATTCCTCAAAGATCACGTCGTCCATGCGCGATCCGGTATCGATAAGCGCCGTGGCGATGATGGTGAGCGAGCCGCCTTCTTCGATGTTGCGGGCCGCGCCAAAAAATCGCTTCGGACGTTGCAGCGCGTTTGAATCGATACCGCCTGACAGAATCTTGCCGCTCGGCGGCACGACTGCGTTGTGCGCGCGCGCCAGACGGGTTATGGAATCGAGCAGAATCACCACGTCGCGCTTGTGCTCGACAAGGCGTTTCGCTTTCTCAATGACCATGTCCGCAACTTGCACGTGACGAGTCGGTGGCTCGTCGAAGGTGGATGAGATCACTTCGCCCTGAACCGAACGCTGCATGTCCGTCACCTCTTCTGGTCGCTCATCAATCAGTAGCACGATCAGAGTCACTTCCGAGTGATTCTGCGTGACGGAATTAGCGATGGCTTGCAGCAGCATGGTTTTGCCGGTGCGCGGCGGCGATACAATCAAGCCGCGTTGGCCCTTGCCGAGCGGCGTGACTAGATCGATGACGCGCGCGGATAGATTCTCAGGCGTTGTCTCACACTTCAGCATCTCGTCGGGGTAAAGCGGCGTCAGGTTATCGAAGAACACCTTTTCGCGCGCCTGGTCCGGAGATTCGAAATTGATCGCCTCGACCTTGATCAGGGCGAAGTAGCGCTCGCCCTCTTTTGGCGGTCTGATCTGTCCGCTGACCGTGTCGCCTGTGCGCAGATCAAACTTGCGAATCTGCGAAGGCGAAACGTAGATGTCGTCCGGTCCGGGCAGATAGTTGTATTCCGGAGCTCGCAGGAAACCGAAACCGTCGGGAAGGGTCTCGAGGACGCCCTCGGAAAAGATGAGACCGCTCTTTTCGGTCTGCGCCGCCAGCACCTTGAAGATCAGCTCCTGCTTGCGCATGCCCGTGGCGCCTGGCACGTCCATGCCCTTCGCAATTGACGTGAGCTTGGAGATGGACATCTCCTTCAGGTCAGCGAGGTTCAAGAACCCATCTTCCCAGGGGTCACGGGTTTCGCTCACTTCATTTTCCGGGGCTTCGGCGTCGGCAGTAGCAACAGTTGTTGCTCCGTTATTCTCACCGTCGGCGTCATTGTTGTTGTTCGCGCCTGACGCTCGTGAACGCGTTGATTTCTGTGGCATAGGTTCTCTCTAAGGAAACAGTGGTTGGTTCCGCTACTTTAAACTCAGCGTTTTCAATTCGGCTAAAAGTGGAAACGCGCAATTAGGATGGTTCATGTCTGCATTCCTGAGCAGACAAATGTCGAGCATTGCCAGGCGCTCATTCGCCGGGGTTTTGGTTTCACTCCTCAGCGATATCGTAGTATCCGTCGATTGTTTTAGCGATGATTCCCCAGCGTAAACCCTTGGATGCTAGAGTCGCAACGCGTGTGGCCTGTTAACAAAGAATCTGTTGTTACCAAAGGGGCTATGAAGAATTCTTGATTGCCGATTGTTGATGTTGGACTACGAAAGCGTGTTTTGTAAAGTCTGAAACCGCATTTCAGCCGTCAAGGCCTCTTCAATTCGCCGCCAAACCTCATCGCGTCCGCGCCCTGTGTTAGCTGAATAGGCCACCACTATATCGTCGCTGAACATTCGCCGAGCACGTTCCATGCTCTTTCGTAATTCATTGTTAGACAGCTTATCGGCTTTCGTGGCAACTATTAACCGTGGCTTGGCGTGACCTTCAAGCCATTCGTGAAGCTGCAAATCCAATTTTGTGGGTTCGTGGCGCGAATCTACGATGTGAATTGATAGCACAAGCAACGTCCGTTTGGCAAGGTACGCAGTGGCCATTTCTCCCCAGGAGGACTTGAGGCTCGGCGGGACTCGCGCGTAGCCATAGCCGGGAAGATCCACAAAGCGAAAGCGATCATTAATCAAAAAGAAGTTCAATGATTGCGTCCTGCCCGGAGTTCGGGACGTTCTCGCGAGTCCGCGCACACCGAGCAGGGAATTAATAAGACTGGATTTGCCCACATTTGAGCGGCCGAGAAAAGCAATCTCGGGTTTCGCATTGGGCGGCCAATCAGCTTCCTGGAAGGCGCTCTTCAGGAATTCAGCGCTGGTTACTTTCATCGTCGTGCAGGTTTCATAATCTGCTACCCGGTTTTTAAAGCTCGATTATTTTTGCGAGCCTCATTCGGTTCTGTCTCATTCCCACTCAAAAAACGAAAGCAGCGACGGCGCGGGCCATCGCTGCTCAGGTGAAATCAATTCGAGACTCGCGGTTCAAGCATTCCAGCAACGCCCACGGGTTCGCACTGATTGAGGACTCGTTGCTCTGCGATTAGCCGGCCGCCTTCGCCTTGGTGGCCCGCTCCTCAATCAACTTCGAAAACTGTTTCATGCGTTCGTTCATTTGCGCGATCTTTTCGTCAATGTTTGGAATCCGCTTGACAAGTTTCTCCATGTTTTGGAGCATCTCGGGCAAGCCGAACGCTTCGCGAAGCTGCGGGATGAATGCAGCTATCTTTGAATAGACGAAAACGATTTCGCCGTTTGAGTCGTTGAACATGTCTTCGTCAATCGCGCCCCGGTTTACCAACGAGGCCGCCATGTCCCAATAGGAAACAACCATGCGGTAGTACGCGCTGTTCTCGCCCACCATCGTATCGATAAAGTCCTGAATGCTGGTGGGGTTGAAAGTAAAGAACCAGTTACGCGCCTCGCGCATGACCTTCTCGCGGCGAAGGTCGTAGAGTTTCAGGATCAGATCTGCATCTTCATGTTTGCCCATTTTTGTATTCTCCATTGTTAGGTAAGTCCCGTAGGAGCGCACCAGTAGGCACGCTGATACGAGAACAGTCAGTCACTAGGGCGGACACATTAATCCGCCCCTACAAAACTTCTCTTTCCAAAGTCAGCTTGTCGGAATACTCTGTGCCGGTTGCTCGGTCGTCCACAGCGGCGGCGTCTTTGATTGGTCCGGCGCCTCAGAGTCGGATGGGCCCGGCTCTTCCAACGCGAGTGCAAGCACTTCGTCAATCGTCTCGACCAGATTGATGCACATCGCGTTGCGGACTTCCTCGGGGACTTCCGGCAGATCTTTTTCGTTGTCTTTCGGCAAGATTATGGTGTCAATCCCGAAGCGATGCGCCGCCAGGAGTTTTTCTTTTACACCGCCAATCGGCAGCACACGCCCACGCAAGGTAATCTCGCCGGTCATCGCCACGTTTCGCCGCACTGCGACGCGCGCCAGCGCCGAGGCCATGGCGGTGGCCATCGTGATTCCTGCCGACGGGCCGTCCTTGGGAATCGCGCCTTCCGGAATGTGAATGTGCAGGTCGCGCTTGCGAATGAAATCGAGACTCATCTTGAGCCGTTCCGCGCGCGCCTTGATGCAAGTCAACGCAGCCTGCGCCGACTCCTGCATCACATCGCCGAGCTTGCCGGTCAGCGTGACGCCACCGCGACCTTTGGTTAGCGTCGCTTCGATCTGCAGCACTTCGCCGCCAGTTTCAGTCCACGCGAGTCCGGTCGCCAGACCAATCTCGCTCACTTGCCCCATGCCGAGCTCGCGAAACTTGATGGGCCCGAGCATTTCCTGGACGCGCTCTGGGTCGGCCGTATATTTGAAATCCTCAGGCGACTTATCAGCGACACATTTGCGGGCAACCTTGCGGCAGCAAGAACCGATTTCGCGCTCCAAATTACGCACACCGGCCTCGCGCGTGTAGTGGCGAATGATCTCCAGCAAGCCTTCGTCAGTGAATTCGATCTGCTCAGCCTTCAGACCATTCGTCTCGGCCTGCTTCGGCACCAAATGCCGCTTCGCAATCTCCAGCTTCTCGCGCTCGGTATAGCCGGAGAGTCTGAGTATCTCCAGACGATCCTGCAACGCCGGCGGAATTGTGTGCAACACGTTCGACGTAGCAATGAAAAAAACTTTCGACAGGTCGTATTCGACGTCGAGATAGTGATCCTGGAACGTGTGATTCTGTTCCGGGTCGAGCACTTCGAGTAGCGCCGCACTCGGATCGCCGCGAAAATCGGCGCCCAGTTTGTCGACCTCATCAAGCAACAGCACGGGGTTCACCGTTCCCGCTTTCTTCATCATCTGAATAATCTGGCCCGGCAGCGCGCCGATATAAGTGCGCCGGTGCCCGCGAATCTCGGCTTCATCGCGCACGCCACCGAGCGATAGGCGCACAAACTTCCTGCCCGTAGCGCGCGCAATGGATTTGCCCAGGCTCGTTTTGCCAACTCCCGGCGGACCGACGAAGCAGAGGATCGAACCTTTCGGATTCTTGACGAGTTGGCGCACCGCCAGGTATTCAAGAATTCGTTCTTTAATCTTCTCGAGACTGTAGTGATCTTCGTTGAGCACCTCTTCGGCCTTTGTCAGATCCCGAATCTCTTTTGTCTTCTGCTTCCACGGCACGTTGACCAGCCATTCAATATAAGTGCGCGACACAGTGCCTTCGGCGGACATAGGCGGCATGGCTTCCAGCCGATGCAATTCCTGCATCGCCTTTTCCTTGGCCTCGTCAGTCATTCCCGCCTCTTCAATCTTTTTCTTCAGTTCTTCAAGCTCGGCCTTCTCGTCCTTGCGGCCCAGTTCTTTGTGAATGGCTTTGATTTGTTCGTTGAGGTAATACTCTTTTTGCGCGCGCTCCATCTGACGCTTGACGCGCGTCTGGATCGTTCGATCCAATTGCCGCTTCTCCAGCTCGAGTTCCAACAGTTCGATCAACCGCTGTAGACGAGCCTGAGTAGAAAACAGCTCGAGCAATCCCTGTTTGTCTTCGACAGAAAGTCGCAGTTGCGAAGCCAGCGCGTCGGACAAATGCGACGGGTCCTGGTTGCGCATCGCTGTTTGCAGTGCGTCGGTTTGCACATCCGGCGCCAGGCGCAAATGCTGCTCGACAAGCTGCGCGACTTTTTGCACCAGCGCGTCAAGTCTCGTGCCCTCTTCATTGACCACAGGCGCGCGGCGCACCAGTGCCATGAACGCGCCATCAGCGTTTTCGACGCGCACGGTCGTCGCGCGTTCGCGACCCTCGACCACCACCTTGATCTGACCGTTTTCCTGTTTTTGCGATTGCAGGATGCGCCCCAGCGTTCCCACGCCGTAGATTTGTTCGGGAGTCGGCTCGTCGACGGTGGCATCGTGCTGGGTGGCAAGAAATATCGTGCGATCCGTAGAGAGCGCCTGTTCCAGCGCCTGGACTGAACCAGACCGACCTATTTTGAAAGCAACTTTTGTAAAGGGGAAAATCACGACGTCTCTGATTGGTACCATTGGGTACCAGGCGACGTCGGAGGGGGCGCGATCTGAATATTCTTCCATGGTTGAATGAACTGCTGCTACTTCCTTTTGGCAACAAAGGCGAGCCGCCAACTGCCGTCTCGCCTTATCTTCTATAAGACGCCTAATTCTAAAACATTTCCGCTGCCCGCGCTACTTACCTTACGCTGCCGCGCCATCGATGCCGGTCAGTCCTTCGCCCGGAACTGCGCGACGGCGCTCGACCATCTCGCTGGTAATCACAAACTCCTTCACACGCTTCTGTGAGGGCAGCGTGTACATCGCGTCCAGCAACAATTCTTCGAGGATCATCATCAATCCGCGGGCTCCAACCTTGCGCGCAACGGCTTGACGGGCCACTGCCTTGAGCGCGTCTTCCGTGAATTTCAGTTTCACGTTGTCGAAGTCAAACTTTTTCTGATATTGCTTGACCAGCGCGTTTTTTGGCTCGGTCAGAATCTTTATCAAGGCGCCCTCGTCAAGTTCATGTAGCACGCAGCCGACAGGCAAGCGCCCGACGAACTCCGGAATCAGTCCATAGCGGATCAGATCCTCCGGCTGCACCTGACGCAGGATCTCGGCATGCCGCGCGGGGCCGGTCTTGATTTCGGCATGAAAGCCGAGCGACTTGTTACGTAAGCGTCGCTCAATCACTTTCTCAAGCCCGACGAAGGCGCCACCGCAGATGAACAGAATGTTCTGTGTGTCGACGGGGAAAAACTCCTGATGCGGATGTTTGCGGCCACCCTGCGGCGGAACATTCGCGACCGTGCCTTCGAGGATCTTCAACAAGGCCTGTTGCACACCTTCACCGGAAACGTCGCGCGTGATTGAAGGGTTCTCGTCCTTGCGACAAATCTTGTCGACCTCATCGATGTAAATGATGCCTTGTTGCGCGCGCTCGACGTCTCCGTTGGCCGACTGCAAAAGCTTCAGGATGATGTTTTCAACGTCTTCGCCAACATAACCCGCCTCAGTCAGCGTCGTGGCGTCAACGATCGTGAAGGGCACGCTGAGCATGCGCGCCAGGGTCTGCGCCAGTAAGGTCTTGCCGGTCCCGGTCGGTCCAATCAGCAGAATGTTGGCTTTCTGGATCTCAACGTCGGACCGCCGCCGCGCGATCTCGATTCTCTTGTAGTGCTGGTAAACCGCGACTGCCAGTCGCTTCTTGGTCTCCTCTTGGCCGATTACATACTCGTCAAGGAACGTCTTAATCTCGCCGGGCTTGGGCAGAGGCGCGCGATTGGCTACCGACTCGGCCTGCTGGTCGTCCGTAATGATCTCGTTGCAAATGTCAATACACTCATTGCAGATGTATACGGTTGGACCCGCAATGAGCTTCTTCACCTCATTCTGCGACTTGCCGCAGAATGAACAACGCAACGTGTCGTCAGCTCGTCGTACCATAAGTGTAGGGGGCTCCTTAAGAAACTTGAACCAATCTACTTGGGAACAATCGCGTGACTGTTGGAAACCTCTGGTGTGCTCATTATTTGATAGTAGCGTTGCACGCACTCGTTGCAGATGAATGCGCTTTTCCCGATCATCCCGCGGGGAACACCGGGCGCCGCTTGTGGTGCGCCGGCCATGATGGCCGCGACCTCGTCCTTCGCCTTACCGCAGAAGGAGCAGCGAAACCCGCGCGCTTTCATCTTTGCGATCATCCATGCGCCTCTGGTGGCGCAACCTGGTACGTTGCGATCCCGAAGGCAAGCTAACGGCCTGCGCTAGATTCAAAAACTCCGCATCACTCTCGATGCGCGATCACCTCGTCTATTAAACCATATTCCTTGGCTTGCGCGGCAGACATTATTTTATCGCGCTCGACGTCGCGCTCGACGGTCTCGTACGACTGCCCGGTGTGTTTGGCGATGATTTGGGACGTAAGTTCGCGCATTCGCAGGATTTCTTCAGCCTGAATGCGGATGTCCGTGGCCTGACCTTCGGACCCGCCTCTGGGTTGGTGAATGAGAATCCGGGAGTTTGGCAGGGCAAATCGTTTGCCCTTCGCGCCGGCGGCGAGCAACAGCGCGCCCATCGATGCGCACTGGCCGACGCAGATCGTCGTTACATCCGGTCGAATGAATTGCATTGTGTCGTAGACGGCCATGCCGGCAGTTATCGAACCACCCGGCGAGTTGATGTAGATATTAATATCTTTCTCAGGATCCTCGGCCTCGAGGAAGAGGAGTTGAGCCACGATGAGGTTGGCGATCTGATCGTCGATCGGTGTGCCCAGGAAAATGATGTTGTCTTTCAGCAATCGCGAGTAGATGTCGAAGGCGCGCTCACCGCGCGACGTTTGCTCGACGACCATTGGAACTAGAGCCATAGAATCCTAAACCTCACTTAGATTCGCCACAGAGGCACAGAGACACAGAGAAATCAAGCAGAGAAAGTTACGCACCCTGATTGCGCAGCACGCAAATACTTCAGACGTGCTGGATGATATTTGTAGAATTGTTTGTCGTTTCAATCTCATTTCTCTCACGTGCTCTGTGTCTCTGTGTCTCTGTGGCTTTCCTTTTCTTCACTCCACTCTTCTTCGCTGACTCGCGCGTTTTCAACCAGCAGATCCAGCGCTTTGCGGTTGCGCAGTCTGCTCGCGATGCTACGTTCGCCCCCTTCCTTTGTCAAGGCAGCACGCACTTGCTCTTTGGGTTGTCGCGAGGCTTCCGCGATCGCGTTAATTTCTGCTTCGATCTCTTCTTCGGTGACGGCAATCTTTTCTTCTTCGGCGATACGATCGAGCAACATCGAACCGCGCACATCGTCTTCGGCCTGGACCTTCAACTCTTCGCGCGCGCTTTCCCAGTTGAGTTCATTGCTGCGAGGATCGATGCCCCGGCCCACCATGTCGCGCACTACTGTTTCAAGCCGGTGGTTTGTTTGGTGCTCGACCAGAGTTTGCGGCACTTCGAACCGGTGCTTCTCCGCCAGCTTTCTCATCAGCTCGCTCCGCAAGCGATGATCGGCCTCGGTGGCCGCGCGCCGCTCGAGGTCTTCGCGAATCTTTGCGCGCAACGTCGCGACCGAGTCAAACTCATCGCTCAGGCTGCTGGCCCATTCATCATCGATTTCCGGCAGCTCCTTGATCCGGACGGACGTCACCTTCGCCAGGTACTCGACGCGTTTTCCGGCGAGGCCCTTCGAAGAAAAGTCCGCTGGATAGCTGACGATGAACGATTTTTCATCATCCTCTCTGGCACCGAGAAGATTCTCCGTGAACTCCTGCTGCACGCCTTCGCCGCCCAGCGTTACTTCAACCTCTTCTACCTTGATGTCTTCCTCGTCGGGTGCGTCGATGAACTTGCCGAGGAAATTCACGGTTAGGATGTCGCCGAGCTGCGCGCCCCGCTCTTCGACGGGTAGCAGCGAGGCTGAAGTTTCGCGCAAGCCGTCGATGACCCGGTCAATGTCCGTCTCCGTTACCGGCCGGACGCGGCGTACCGCTTCAAGGCCTTTGTATTCGGCGAGATCGATTTTCGGCAGCACTTCGACGTTGACGTGAAACGAGATTGGTTCCTCGCCGAATTTCTCCAGCGCTTCGGTGTTGTCAAGCTGAACATCCGGCTCGCCGATGGTTGCCAGCTCGTGCTTGTCGATGGCCGCGGTTATCGTGTCGGGCACGAGCTCCCGCAGGACTTCACCGCGAATTTCACTCTTAAAGCGCGTGCGAATTACCGAACGCGGCGCATGCCCGCGACGAAAGCCGGGCACATTTGCCAGCTTCGCATAGCGGTCACTGATGCGGTCGTAAGCAGCGCGCACCACCGCCGGCTCGATCTCTATTTTGATCTCCTTGCGGGTTGGGGAGAGGTCAACTAACTCAGTCTTCATCAAACATAAGGCCCGTCGCGACGCGCTGCATCGAACGGGCGCCTTTCTTTCGAAATGATCATCCTGGGAACGCAGGCACGTTGCCCGCTGTTTTCTGCCGCCTGCCTATTGCTTACCGCCTACTGATTTTGGTGCGAAAGGGGGGACTCGAACCCCCACACCTTGCGGTACCAGATCCTAAGTCTGGCGCGTCTGCCAATTCCGCCACTTTCGCATTGGCTTCTTTCAAACGCGCTAGGCGCACTTTCAAGGATATCACGCGGTGTTTGTTTTCGTCACAGCGAGCCAATTCTCACTTTACTCGATATGTAGTCTTGAGTTTGCCGAGGAAGTCCTTTGCGCTTTCTCGTCTCACGAGCCCCGTGTGTTCCAATTCAAAATAGGCTCGCTGAATTTCGCCCGCATCAACTGAAAGCTCACGGGCGAGCGACGCGGGAGAGGCAAGAACTTCGCCGGAACTTACCTGGCCGGCGCGGATCTGACCTTCGATTTGCTCGCGCACCTGTGCGTAGACGGGACCGTGTGACGGATCTTTCAGCTCGATTTTCATCGTTCAATCATCAATCGGCAAATGTCTCCAGCGGTCAAAGAGTACGCGTTACTTTCGACAACGATCGCGGCGAATCAGGATCAAGGCCCTTCGCTTCGGCCAGCAGCGCGGCGAAGAGCTGTCCGGGGACGATGTAAGGTATCGGCGCGAGAAATTCGTCCACCTCGCGCGGCATGATAATCGAGCGCGAGCACGTCGAGGCCGCGTCGAGATCGCTCGTGAGGCAGAGCGTGTCCGCGCGCAGCTCGCTGAGTCTCCCTATCAAATCCTTAACTCCGGGCAGCATCACACCAGGTGGCGCAAATAGAATGACCGGGAAGTGACGTTCGACCATTGCCAGCGGCCCGTGCAAAAAATCGGCTGAAGAGAAACGCTCCGCGACTACGTAACACGTCTCCATCAGCTTCAGCGCCAGCTCGTACGCATTTGCGTAGGCGAGACCGCGGCCGACAACGACGCAGTTTTCCATGAAGACGTAACGCTGCACAAGTTCAAGGATCGCAGGCTGTTGCTCCAGAGAGCGTGCGGCGAAGTCGGGTATCAACTCATAAGATAAGGTTGTGCCGGCGTCGCCGAGTTCCTGCGCCAGCATATAAAAAAGCATCATCTGCCCGGTAAAAGTTTTCGTTGCCGCGACGGATCGCTCGCGGCCACCATGCATCAACAACGTTTCGTCCACCAGATTTGTCATCGACGCATTGGGTTCGTTGGTGATGCCGACCGTGTAGGCTCCACCCACGCGCGCTTTATCGAGGACGCGATTGATGTCCTCGCCCTCGCCGGATTGCGATACGCCGATCACCAGTGCGTGCTGTAGCTTCAGCTTCGCGCCATAGAGCGTGTGCACGGAGGGAGCAGATAGCGAGACGGGAATGCCCGTCGTGATTTCCAGCAGATAACGTCCAAAAAGCGCAGCGTTGTCCGAGCTGCCACGCGCAACGATCACGATCAGATCGATATCGCGCTGCTTGAGAAATCGACCGAGGCGCGCGATCTTCACGCGCTCTTCGCGAATTGTCTGTGCCAGCGCGGTCGGTTGCTCCGCGATTTCCTGAAGCATTAACGACAAGCCCGATTCCTCCGTCAGCCGAGTAGTGTCCTAATTTCAGTTTTCTCTGCGCGGTCTCTGCGACCTCGGCGTCTCGGCGGTGAATAATGGGTTCCACTACACTCACCGCGGAGACGCAGAGAACGCAGAGGTGGCGCAGAGAATTTCAAATCAGGACACTACGGTCAGCCGCTCTGGGTTGTAATCCCTTTCGATTTCAGGTAAATACTCGTCCGTTCTTTCCCCTGGCGTCACACTATTAACAGGACAGTCGGCGGCTTCTTTCAAATGCCAAACACTCTAACACGAACCTTCATTCTCCGTCTGGGCATTCTTTTCCTGGTGTCGCTTCTGGCTGGCTCGTCGGACGCGCAAGAGACGGCGCCGTCACCAAAGGTCCAGATCATCCCGCAGCCCAGACAGTGGACTATTACTCAAGACAAATTCCGTTTTGGATCAGGCGCGAGTATTGCCCTCGCCGATCCGCATTCGGAAGACGATCTCTTTGCAGCGCGGGATTTCATCGACGATGTAAAACAGACCGCGGATGTCGTGCTGAAGATCGGTAAGGGCCGCGCCCGTCAAGTCATCGTGATTGGCAACGTTGACTTGCCGTTGGTGCAGACGGCGCTGAAGCGCGCCGGCATTGAATCGCCTGCCGATCTCGACGCGGAGGGCTACGTGCTGAGCGTGGCCGCTCAAGAAATAGTAATCGGCGGCAAAACGTCGGCTGGTGTTTTTTATGGCCTGCAGACATTGAAGCAACTGGTACGCGGTGACTCAAATGAAGCGTTCATTCAGGGAATCAAGATCACCGACTGGCCAGCGATGCGTTGGCGCGGCGTGTCCGACGACATCAGCCGCGGTCCGGTGCCGACCGTTGATTACATCAAGCGTCAGTTGCGAACCTTCGCGGCGTTCAAGCTCAACATGCACTCGTTCTACATGGAGCATACGTTTGCAAGTGGCGCTAATCCGCTGATTGGCCCAACTGGCGGCTCGCTTACGCCGGATGAGATTCGCGAGCTGGTGGCTTACGCCCGGCGCTATCACATCGAGATCGTGCCCGAGCAGCAGACGTTCGGTCACCTGCATAAGGCTTTGCGGCTTGAGAAATACAATGAGCTGGCCGAGACGCCGTATGGCGATGTGTTGTCGCCGCAACAGGAGGGGACTTACAAACTGATCGCCGATTGGTATCGCGAGCTGAACGAACTCTTTCCGGGAAAGTTCTTTCACATAGGCGAAGACGAAACCTTTGAATTGGGTGAAGGGCAGAGTCGCGAAGCGGCGAAAGCGCGCGGCGTCGGCGCAGTCTATTTTGAACACCTCAATCGTGTCCGCGATGTTTTGAAAACCTATAACCGCAGGTTGATGTTCTGGGGGGACATCGCGCTCAATCACCCCGATCTGATCGGCAACATTCCGAAGGACATGATCGTGATGAACTGGGACTACGCCCCGAAGGACGAATACGCGCCGCGCCTCAAACCATTCAAGGATGCCGGGCTCGATCAGTTCGTCTGTCCGGGCGTACACAACTGGAATCAGATCTTTCCGAACCTGGACGCAGCGTCGAAGAACATCGTCAACTTCGTACGAGACGGGCAGAAAGCCGGCGCGCTCGGAATGATGAACACGAGCTGGGACGATGACGGCGAAACGCTTTTTGAAATGACCTGGTACGGGATCGTGCTGGGCGGCGCCGCGTCGTGGCAAAACAAGGCGGTCGAGCTGAGTAGGTTTGACAACGATTTTGATTGGGCTTTTTTTCGCAACGATGGCGATCAATTTGTGAAAGCCATTCGCGCGCTCGGTGGCGTGAACACCGTTCTTGGTATCGGCACGAGTGACGATCTTTTCTGGCACGATCCCTTTTCCTCGACTTTTGTGAATCAAACGCGCGCCAGTGAGGAAAAGATTCGGCAGATGCGACTGAGTGTCGAGAGTGCCCAGGAAATAGTAGCGGCAAACCAGAAACGCGCGCGCCGCAATCGGCCGATGTTGTCAGCACTGCTGCTCGCCGCGCAGCGATTTGATCATCTGGGGCGGCGCATGGAAGTAGTTGAAAAGTTCAGCAACCAGTACTGGGACGCGTATCTGAATCTTGGCGACCGTACCAAAGCGCGTAGGTTGCGATACTATACCGGCGCGATTTATAACAACCTGCGCGAGATGGCCGAAGAGCTTTCGATTTTGCGCGAAGCTTACCGGCAACAGTGGTTGGCTGAGAATCGACCGTACTGGCTGGATAGCGTGCTGGCGCGCTACGATCAGGCGATCGCAATCTGGTTGGCCAAGAGTCGCGCGCTGGATGAAGTGTTGAGGCGCTACGAAGCGACATCGACACTGCCCGCGCCGGAGGAGTTTGGTCTTGGTTCCCGGCCCGCGAACAGGTGATAGACGCGAGAGCCTGGATACAAAGAGCTTTAGAAAGGGAGATTGCGTTATGCGGAACGTTTCATTCCTGGTAGGGTTGACCCTGGTCCTGGTTAGCGCGGAGTTTTATCACGTTGGACGGTCGCAAGAGAACCAGGATCACGTTAGATGGGTAGCGAATAGTCTCAAGGAAATGGAAACGATTAAGGTGGGAATGACGCGCGCCGACCTGCTAAAAGTATTTGCGGAGGAAGGCGGGCTTTCAAACCGACAATGGCGTCAATATGTTTACCTGAAATGTCCTTACTTCAAAGTGAAGGTGGAGTTTGAGCCGGTTGGAGAGCCAGAGGGACCTAATTCCATGGAAAGTTCGAAGGACAAGATAATGAAAATCTCACAACCGTTTCTCGAGTGGTCTGTTCTCGATTAGAGACTGTTAACCGGGATCATGGTTGACCTAACGCTGGTTGCATTCGCTTTTGAACGCCGATTACGGAGGAATCAATCGTGCCAGCAGAGGACAAGGTCGAACGGGAAAAGCCCAGATCAGAACGACCTCCGGTGGCAGGCCCCGCGGCGTCAAGCCGTCTGGTCTCCCTCGATGTCTTCCGCGGTCTAACGATCGCCGGCATGGTGCTGGTGAACAATCCAGGTTCGTGGGCGCATATCTATTGGCCGCTCGAGCACGCCGAGTGGAACGGCTGGACGCCGACAGATCTGATCTTCCCGTTCTTCCTGTTCATTGTTGGGGTCGCGATTCCGCTCGCTCTTGGACGACGCGTTGATGAAGGTGGTAGGAAACGCGATCTCTATTGGAAAATTATCAAGCGCGCTCTGATCATCTTTGCGCTGGGAGAGTTTCTTGCCGGCTTCCCATATTTTCATCTCTCGACCATGCGCATTCCCGGTGTGCTGCAACGCATCGCGGTCTGTTACTTGTTTGCTTCCTTCATATTCCTGAAGACGAAGCCGCGTACGCAGGCAATCATCGCCCTGGCTCTGCTGGTCGTTTACTGGTTGTTGATGACGCACGTGCATGCGCCGGGTTATGCCACTGGCGATTTGAGCAAAGAGGGAAGCCTGGCTTCATACATTGATCGCAGTGTCTTCGGTCGACACGTCTGGTCGCAGGCAAAGGTTTACGATCCCGAAGGAATACTGAGCACAATGGGAGCGTTGGCAACGACGCTGTTTGGCGTTTTAGCTGGTAACCATCTGCGTTGCTCCACCAGGACGCAGTTTGAGAAAGTGGCTGGTCTCTTTGTTGCGGGAATGATTTGCGTCGTCATTGGCTGGGCCTGGAATCCCTTCTTTCCGATCAATAAGGGACTGTGGACCAGCTCGTACGTATTTTTCACTGGAGGAATGGCGCTGCAGTTACTCGCTTTCTGCTACTGGCTGATTGATATCAAGAACTATCGCGCCTGGTCCAAGCCGTTCGTCGTCTTTGGCGTGAATGCGATCGTGCTTTTTGTCGGTACGGGAATTATGGCGCGTTTGATGGGTTTGATAAGGCTGCCGACCAGCGACGGAAAGGGAATCTCGCTGCAAGGGTGGATATACCAGCATTTATTCTTGTCATGGGCGCAGCCGATCAATGCGTCGCTGGCCTTCGCGATCGTTTTCATCTTGCTTTGGCTGGGCTTGATGTGGATCCTTTATTGGCGAAAGATCTTTATCAAGATTTGAATCTGTGGCGCGGACCTGCGTGTCCGCCCGCCACTCTGCGCGAAGATCCGATTATGCAAACGAGGGCGGACACGCAGGTCCGCCCCTACAAAGGGAGAAAACAACATGCCAACTTACATCGCATTGTTGAATTGGACGCAGCAGGGAATAGGTAAGGTCAAAGACAGCGCAAAGAGGCTCGACGCCGGGCGCAAAGCGTTCAAGAAGGCTGGAGCGGAGATCAAAGACAGCTATATGACGCTGGGTCGCTATGATCTGGTTTGCGTAATCGAAGCTCCCGATGACGAGACGTATGCTAAAGCGATGCTAAGTCTCGGTTCGCAAGGGAACGTTAGCAGCGAGACGCTGAAGGCGTTCAGTGAAGAGCAGTATCGAAATATTACCGGATCGATCTAATGCAGCTATGCCGCGGTACAGTGCGGAAAGGCTCTGCCTTTCCGCGGCGCTTCTTTTGAAACTAGTGAGAGGTTGCGCCTCGAACTGAGGCATAGCCTTTCAAGACTTCAAGAAATGTCATGCCGGTAAGGCGAAGCCTTACCTCATTGGAGGGCGCCGGAGCCGCACGAACTCGACTCTATTTTCTAACCCCGGGACCGCGGAGCACACGTCCGGAAAGAGTTGGTGTGCGCTTACCATCATCAACGCTGATCTGACCGTTGATGATCACATAGCGAATGCCATCGGGATACTGATTGGGGATTTCAAACGTCGCGCGATCCATAACGATTTTCGGATCGAAGATGGTGATGTCCGCAAAGTAGCCCTCTCGCAGTTCGCCGCGCTCTCTCAAACCGACCTTTTGTGCCGACAAGCCGGTCATTTTGTTAACGGCCTGTTCAAGAGTGAGCAGATGCTCGTCGCGCACATAACGGCCAAGAATCCTCGGGTAACTGCCCCAGCCGCGCGGATGTGATTTCGAGCCGGCGAGTGGCCCATCGGCAGCCCTCGCCCCGCTGTCCGTGCAGACACTGACAAAGGGCGCGCGCAACGCCGCCTTCATGTCGTCTTCGGACATCATGAAATAGATCGCTCCAGTCTGGCCGTGATCGGCGAGAATGAGATCAAACAGCGCATCAAGTGGATCCTTGTTTTGTTCAGCCGCGATCTCTGAAAGCCGCTTGCCCTGCCTTGCCTCCAGATCGCGATTGACGACTGCGCCAATCAATATCCCACTCGGGCCACCGCTGCTCCGTCGCGATCTCTTTCTTAAGGCTCTCGCGTGTGTTTGGATCGCGCAGCCGCGTCAGCATTTTCTCAGTGCCACCTTCCAACGCCCACGGTGGCAGGCACGCGCTCAGCGCGGTGCTGCCGGCGATATAAGGATAGACATCAGCGCCAATTTTGAGCCCTTGCGCGCGAGCGTTCTCGATCCTCTTGAGCACTTCCGGCATACGGCCCCAATTCTTTTTGTAAGCCGTTTTCAGGTGCCAGATCTCGACGGGTATTTGCGCGCGCCTGGCTATTTCGAATACTTCAGCGAGGGATTCATCAAGGGCGTTCGCTTCACTGCGCTGGTGGGTGGCGTAGATGCCGCCATATTGATGCGCAACTTTCGCCAGTTCGACGATCTCATCTGTTTTGGCGAAACGCGCGGGAACGTATTGCAAGGAAGTCGAAATGCCGAGCGCGCCGTCTTTCATCGCATCCGCGACGAGCTTTTTCATTTGCTCAAGTTCGGCTGGTGTCGGCGGGCGATTGTCAAAGCCAACTACGTATTCGCGCACCTGCGTGGCGCCGACGAAGGTTCCCAGGTTCAAACCCATACCTTGTTTCTCAACGCGCCGGAAATATTCACCGAGCGTGCGCCAATCAACGCTCAGGTTGTAGCGTTTATTGAAATCTTCGTTTTCCTTAATTAGCCGTTCATTGACGGGAGCAATCGATTCGCCTTCGCCCGTGATCTCGGTGGTCACGCCCATCATCACTTTGCTCATCGCACGTGGATCGATGAGCAGGTAAGTCTCGGACTGGCCGAGCATGTCGATGAAGCCCGGTGCGACAACTTGATCAACCGCCTCAATGACGCGCTTCGCCCGCGCGCCCGGCAAATCGCCTATGCGGGCGATGCGGTCGCCTTGGACTGCTACGTCAGCATAGAAGGCTCGTTGTCCCGAGCCATTAACGACCAGACCGTGGCGGATGATGAGGTCGTAATCGGCGATCGGTTTCGTCCCATTGAATAGCATAGACGCGGTTAAAAGGCCGGACGCAATCGTGACAACAATTGAAAGCTTAAGAACCGTCATAATTTCTCATAACGCCGAGCTTGGATTAACGAGGTATTAATCAGACTCGAATACTAGACGGCCTATTGTGCACGGCGAGACAGGGTAATCTGGTTGGTACGTCGCCGCTCTCATTCATTTTCAGATCGCGAGTCCCGTGACGAATTGCACCACAACTTCAATGTACTTCCACGCACCCAGGTCGGACTATCTTTGACAATGCATCTTTCGCTCGAGCGGAAATATTCAAGTCCGGGCGCTGCCAGACGGAACCATCCTGGTATTCGACGCGGTCCACGATCGCTTTCTCAGCGAGCCCTTTCCCAGATGAGCTTGCGCTCACCACGCGAACTGGCGGGGAATTACTAAAAGCCTTCAGCTCGGCGGTTTTGTCCGGTCTTATGTTTGAGCTGCATAGAAAGCGACGGATTGACACGTTCTCCTGATCCGACGGCTCGTTGGCTCGATAATCCCACAACACGGAAATAACCGTTTTCGAGCCGCCGTTTTTTACCCTAACCGCGTAGATGTATCCCGTTTTGTTGTTGCGACCCCGTGCAGCGTTGCGTTCAACTTTACTAAGGTCCTCGCTCTGGCGCTGGATACTGTTCGAATTGTCGGCGTTTGGCGTAGTGGAAGGGAAGGCCAAAGGCGCAGGCTGCGACTCTCTCACGTACACGCGGGTGCACGAGACCTCGAGTATTTGAAGATCAGAGCCATTCGCCTCGCCACGGGTTTGCGAGGCAATTACGCACTGCATTAACAAAACAAAGGTCAAAAGGATTTCCATCGTATCTTCCTACAGAACAAATAGCCCAATCCTCTTCTTGTCTGCTCCTCGAGAGGAGTGCAGTATAGCAAAGAGACAATGTTGACAACGATAGGCCAGCCTGAGTCAGGCCCAGTGGGAAGCCTTGGTGACTTTTTAGTTTGAGCTTCGTACAATTTGTACGGTTTAACCTAATGATGAATTTCACTTTTAATAGACTGCCCTTCATCGCATGGTAACACTCCTGGAAGTTGCTCGAAGCGTCGACTGTTCCGGTCGCATCTTACGGAGCGGTGATATCCCGGTCACCGACGTTACGCACGATTCGCGTCAAGCCGGACCCGGAAGTCTTTTCGTCGCTGTACGCGGCGAGTTGTTCGACGCCCACGAATTTGTCCCGCAAGTGATGGCGCAGGGAGCGGTCGGTGTGATTTCTGAACAACCGGCGCCAAGCGATTTTCCGGGAGCGTGGCTGGAGGTTGAGAATGTGCGCCGTGCGATGGCTATGACGGCCGCTGAAGTCCACCATCATCCCTCGCGCGAACTCCAGCTTGTTGGTATCACCGGAACGAATGGCAAGACGACGACTGCATACCTGATTGCTTCGATTCCCGAGGCGGCAGGCGAGCCCGTGGCGATGACCGGAACAGTCGAGTACCGCATCGGCGCAGAAAGAAAGAAGGCTGAGCGTACGACGCCGGAAGCGACAGACATGCAACGCATGTTGCGGCGCGCGGTCGACATTGGCTGCAAGACCGGGGTGATGGAATGTTCTTCTCAAGCAATGGATTTTCATCGGTGCGATGCGCTGGAATACGCCGTAGCCGTCTTTACAAACCTAACGCGCGACCATCTCGACTATCATAAGACGATGGAGAACTACTGGTACGCGAAGCAGCGCTTGTTTGATGGCCGCTTGGGATCGAGACCGAAGACTTCGGTCATCAACGTCGATGATGCGCGCGGAGTCGAATTGGCAGATGCACTTGAACGAGACAGTCTGCGTGTCATTCGTTACTCAGTAAAATCGGACGCAGATGTGACGGCGCGGAATGCGGAGTTTTCGCTCAATGGGATGCATTTTCAACTCCAGACGGCCGCCGGCAATCGCGACTTTCACTCGCCGCTCGTTGGTCCTCCGCACGTTTACAACACGCTCGCTGCGGTTGCCAGTGGCCTCGCGCTCGGGTATGACCTGGACGTAATTACGCGCGCTCTGGAGAAATGCACGGGCGCACCGGGTCGTTTCGAGCGCGTGCCGCACGACCGGGAGTTCGCGGTTGTAGTTGATTACGCGCACAGTGATGACGCGCTCTTGAATGTGCTGCGCACGGCGCGCGACGTGACGAAGGGAAGAATCATAACCGTGTTTGGTTGTGGCGGCGATCGCGACGCTTCCAAGCGCGCGCCGATGGGAGAAGCCGCCGGCTCGCTGAGCGACGTGGTGATTCTGACTTCAGATAATCCGCGCACAGAAGATCCCGAACGCATACTTGCTGACGCCGAAGTTGGAATCCAGAGGACCGGCAAGCCTTACGAAAAGATCGCTGACCGGCGTGAGGCGATTCATCAGGCAATCTCGCAAGCTCGTGCTCACGATCTTGTGCTAATAGCGGGGAAAGGTCACGAAGACTATCAGATCATCGGTCGCGAAGTTTTTCATTTCGACGACAAAGAGGTGGCGCGCGAGGCTCTGGGCTGACATACAGGTTTGCTTGCAAAGATCGACGACCCGCTGTGGTAGTCTCCTAAATTGAAGTTGGTATATCAGAACCGCGAGCAGTAGCGAGCGGGTCAATAAGCTGTCCCCGCCGAATACCCGCTCGCTACGGCTCGCGGTTCTGTAAACCACGACACTACCAACGCTTGATGTTCTTGCGGAATCGAGCTTATTATTCGAGGCGCACCTGAGTATTTGCTGCCTTCCTGTTCCTCCTTGAGGTATAGCCGATGTTGCTCCGTTGAGGTGTCGCCATGAGTTCCCTGCAACCAGGACAGACGCTTGCCCACTATCGAATCATTATCAAGATCGGTCAGGGCGGCATGGGCGAGGTTTATAAGGCCGAGGATTTAAAGCTCGGTCGTGAGGTAGCCATCAAGCTCCTGCCTCCTGGCGGTCCAGCCGATGATAAGGCCAGGCAACGCTTTCTGCGTGAGGCGCGTTCAGCCTCAGCCTTGAATCATCCAAATATCATTACCATTCACTCGATCGACGAGAGTGACGGCCTGGACTTTATAGTGTCGGAGTACATCGGAGGTGAATCACTGAAAGCCAGGCTGGACCAGGGACCATTGGATTTTATGCAAGTGCTCGATTTGGGTTCACAGGTATCCGACGCACTTGCCGCCGCGCACAACGTCAATCTCATCCACCGGGACATTAAAGCCGCAAACATCTTAATTACGCCGCGCGGGCAGGCCAAAGTGCTTGACTTCGGTCTTGCCAAGATTGTTCAAACACTTCCGAGTGAGATTGATAAAGAAGCTTCGACGATGGTCGCGGATATAACTGATGCCGGACAGATTATGGGAACAGTATCCTACATGTCCCCCGAACAGACGCGTGGTGAGCCGCTGGATCCGCGCACAGACATTTACTCGTTGGGCGTGGTGCTCTATGAAGCGTCAACAGGCAGGCTACCATTTACCGGACCCAGCTTGCTCTCGATCATGCACGAGATCGCCACCGGTTATCCGACTCCGCCCAGCGCTATTAAGCCGGGGCTGCCGTTGGAGTTCGATCTGATCATCGAGCGAGCCTTAGCAAAAGACAGAGACCGGCGGTATTCAACTGCGTCGGAGTTTGGCGAGGCGCTGAAAGTATTAAAAGGCACATCGACGGATAGCTTTTTCGGGTTCGCACTGGCTGAGACGACTCAACCTGCAGTTGAGCCGGAGGGATTCGTAGGGCGCGAGCCTGAGATCAAGAAGCTTGGTGAATTACTGCGGCAGACCATCGGGGGCTCTGGTCGTGTCGTATTTATTACGGGCGAACCTGGAATTGGAAAGAGTTCGCTGGCCGACGAATTTATGGGCCGCGCTCGGCAAAAACACCCGGGCCTGCTTGTTAGTCGCGGTCGCTGTGTTGAGCAATACGGCACCGGCGAAGCCTACTTGCCGTTCCTTGACGCGGTTGGCGCCCTGCTCAGCGGTCCCGGTCGAGAGCGCATCGCAGCGGTGCTGCGGACCTATGCGCCGACCTGGTGTTTACAGCTTCCGGCAGCATTCGTTTCCACTGGATCGCTGGAGACCTTGCAGCGAGAGACAATTGGCGCCACGAAAGAACGTATGCTGCGCGAAATGGGAGACGTGCTCGGGGCGCTGGCGGCAAGTACGCCATTGGTCATTCTGCTTGAAGATATTCACTGGGCCGATCCCTCAAGCATCGATCTGCTTGGCCATCTCTGCCGACGCGTTGGCGGACAACGCTTATTGGTGATCGGTACATTTCGGCCGGAGGATGTCGAACGCAGTGGTCATCCGCTCAAAACGTGCAAATTGGAAATGCAGGCGCACAATCTGTGCGAAGAGATTGTGTTGGGATTGCTGAGCCATGAGCACATCGCCAGCTATCTCGATCTGCGTTTCGCACCAAACGATTTCCCGGGCGAGCTTCCGGCGCTTATCCAGCGCAAGACTGAAGGCCACCCGCTGTTTGCCACCAGTCTCGTGCAGTTCCTTAACGAGCGCGGGGATATTGCCAAAGTTAACGAGCATTGGACGCTGACGCGCCCGCTTTCAGAGATGGATCTGGAGACTCCCGAGAGCGTTCGTAGCATGATCCGTAAGAAGATTGAGGCGCTCGACGAAGAGGATCGGCGGACGCTTCAGTATGCGAGTATCGAAGGAGAGGAGTTCACTTCGACCGTGCTCGCCAAACTGCTGGGCACGGATGAGCTTGATTTGGAGGAACGGCTTGATCGACTGGACAAGACGAGCCGTTTGATTGAGACGCGCGGCGAGGAAGAAATGCCCGATGGCGGTTTGGCCACGCAATATCGCTTTGCCCACTCGCTCTACCAAAATGTGCTTTATGGCGACCTGGTGAGCAAGCGCCGGATCATGCTCCACCGTCTGGCAGGAGAACAGTTGGTGCAGCATTACGGCCGGCAAGCGCCACGGATCGCGGCCCAACTTGCGATGCACTTCGAGCGCGGACGCGATTTCGGGTCGGCTGTCGAGTACCTGATCCAGGCCGGTGACAACGCCAGTGAGCTTTACGCCAACGACGAGGCCGAGAAGCATTACAGTCGTGCCTTAAGTCTGATCGAGAAGCTTCCAGATGAGGCACAGACCGCAAGGAGATTGGCGATCTATCAGAAACGCGGCGGAGTGAGCTTTGCCCTGAGCAAATTCGATCAGGCAGCGGAAGACTTCACACAGATGCTGAATCAGGCGCAGGCTCTCCGTGACTCAGCTCTTGAGTCTGGGGCGCTTAATGCGCTCACGCTCACGCTCTTCTATTCTCATCGGCTAACTGAAATGGCCGCACGGGCTGAAGCGTCTCTGGGCGTGGCTGAGCGAGCGGGAAGTGAGTCGCTGCGGGTTGAGACGCTGCAGTTAATTGGGCTGAAGCATATCTGCTATGGGGAACTGGCCGAAGCCAAGGCGAGGCTGGATGAGGTGATCAGGATCGCCAGATCCATTGACCACAAACCGGTGCTGGTCAGCGGGCTGGGCTGGCGCGGGTTACTGCATTTCTTCCAAACGGAATACGAACGTGCTGAAAAGGTTTTGACGGAAGCCAATACGCTCGCCGCGGAGATGCGGGATGGGTTTCTGGTACTGCTATCACTCTTTGTCCTGGGCTTGACCCGAGGTAACCTTGGTCGAATTTCCGAAGCCCTCGCGACCCTTAACGAAGGAATCAAGATGGCCCAGCGCAATGGAGACCGCTTCTGGTTCCCGCGCCTTCCGAACTGCATTGGATGGATTCATCGCGAGTTGCAGGACTTTGATCACGCGCTGGAATACGACCACCAGGGTCTCGAGGTCGGACGCGAGCATCATGTGCTCGAGGCGGAAGCTAACTCGCTCATCAACCTCGGTATCGACTACACGCACACGGGCAAAAGCGAAAAGACGCTCTCGACTTTCAGCGAGGCCGAATCTATTTTCGAGCGTGACGCCTGGTTTCGCTGGCGCTACAACATTCGGCTGCAGGCTGGGACGTGCGAGCACTGGCTTGCTCAGGGCGATCTCGAGCAGGCCAGCGAATATGCGCGCCGGCTCCTGGAGGTTGCCACCCAATACGAAGCCCGCAAATACGTCGCAGTTGCGCACAAGCTGGCAGCGGAAATAGCGATGGCCCGCGGTGATTTGGCAGCAGCTGAACGAGAACTCAATGTCGCCCTCGACGGGCTGCGTGAGCATCCGGCGCCGCTGGTAGCCTGGAAAACCTACGCCACGCTCGGTCGCTTACGCTCACAGTTGGGAGACAGCACGTCCGCACACGATGCTTTTGCTCAGTCTGCCGCAGTTGTCAACTCAATAGCCGCGCACATCAGCGACGAAAGACTGCGGGCAACATTCCTGAACTCCGTTTCCGTTCGCGAAGTACTGGCCGGAGCGAATGAGAGCATGGGCGCAAGTAGCCAAAAGCTATCGTGATCCGCAGCAGATGCGAGACGAATTGGTCATCGCCGGAGGTTTTCTATTTCGATGATAAGGAAATTTGCGCACCAAGGGCTTGCAGATTTGCCAATCATCCTTTCGTCTTAGCCTCCTGATGTCTGAAGAACAAGTACACTGGGAATCCCAGGGCAATCAATCCCAAGCCAATCGCCGACTGTTTTGGTGCGTCCCAGATCGTCCTACCGATCAGAAAGGCTGTAACTACGAGAAAGACTATCGGCACGACCGGATAACCCCAAGTGCGATAAGGGCGCGGAGCGTCAGGCATACGGCGCCGGAAGATGAATACCGCACCGGCTACGAAAGCATAAAACAGAGTAAGCGCGAAGATCGCAGAGTCTGTGAGCGTGTCGTACGAACCGGAAAGCGTCAGCACGCCGGACCAGATTGCCAAAACAATTAGTGAGCGAATCGGCACGTGCGTATGTGATGAAACTTTCGCGAGTCCCTGAAAGAACAGCCGGTCGCGTGCCATCGCATACGGCACGCGCGCGGTTGCCATGATCGACGCATGCAGCGCACCGAATGATGAAGTCATCATGCCCGCAGCCATCAGCGTCACGGCAATCGAACCGAGCAATCTTCTGACTACTTCCGCTGCTACTGATGATGACGCCGCGACATTCGCAACCTGCGTCGGCGTAAGCACGTGGTAGTAGCTAACGTTCACCAACAGATAGAGACCCATTACCAGGAACATGCTGATGATCAATCCGAGCGGAAGATTTCGTTCCGGCCGCTTCACTTCGCCGGCCATGAAAGTGATGTTGTTCCAGCCATCATAGGCCCACAGCGCCCCCAACATAGCGGCGACAAAACCTGCGACGCCTCCCGACGTCGCGGCCACACCTTCGCAGGCGCCGCCGACGTTTGTCTGGGACAAGTGTGACCAATCGCCGCCGCTGTAGAAAAATGCGCCGAGTCCAACGCCGATTAGGAGAAGGACCTTGAGCGAGGTGAGCACCGTGGCTACCTTCCCGCTGAAAGAGACCGCCGCACAGTTGATCAGCGTAGTTACCGCGATTGCGCCGAGGGCGATGAGTTGCAAACGGCCAAAGGGAACGTCAAAACCGCTCGGAAGATGAATGGAGAAGTAAATGTGCTTGAGTGAGCCGCGGAGCAAGTCGTTCAGAAAAATTGCAAAACCTACGGCGAGAGCTGCAGCGGAGGCGCTGCGCGCGATCGCAAACTGCGTCCAGCCATAGATGAATCCTGATGCACGTCCATAAGCGTCGCGCATAATTCCGTATTCGCCCGCGGCGCGCGGCTTCATCGCCAAAAGTTCCGCATACGTGAGCGCGCCGGCCAGCGAAAGCAATCCGGCAACCAGCCAAACCGTCAGCGCCATTCCCGGCGTCCCGACATTGCAGGTCATCACACGAGCCTTGATGAAAACACCAGTGCCGATGATGTTAGCGACGTTGACCGAGATGGCGGCGGTCAATCCCAAACCGCGAACTAATTGACCGTTGTTAGATTGCATTTCCGTTAAGTCCAACGCCCAAAGTCCAATGTCCAAAGTCCGCTGTGCAACCTTGAAGCCGAACTTATCGCAGCTTGTTGCCGCGCAGGTCCGACTGTTTCAAGTACTTCATGAATCCCGAAATCAACTGGCTCACTTCAGATGCTCTCTCGAATAGAGCATCGAACTCTTTTTGCGAAAGGTACTCTTGATCCAAAGCGACATAAAGCTGCGCACGCAGTTCACCACAAGAGCCCTTTGCCACTGAGAGGAATTGCAAGAATTCCCGTGTCGCCTCCGCGCTCAAATCCTTCGGCTATGTTGGATAGGACTGAAACCGCCGCGCGTCGAATCTGGTCTTTCAGTCCGAAATCGCGACTGAAGTTGCCCGTCGAGGTCGCATCGTAAATGTTCTTAGTCAACTGCCGGCCCTTCTTCCACGACGCGATGTCCTCAAAGTTTTTAATCCTCGTCATATTCACCTCCTGAAGTAAGGAATCAGTTTTCCAATGTGAGAGATTGGACTTTGGACATTGGACTTTGGACTCCGTTACCAAACGTCATTCGTCAGCAGGTCGTCGTATGTGTCGCGGCGCCGAATTAACTCTGCCTTGCCGCCTTCGCGAATCATTACTGCCGCCGGCAGCGGCCGGCCGTTGTAGTGAAACATCTGCGCCAGTGAATACGCGCCACTGTTCAGTAGTGCCAGCACTTCGCCCGGCTCAACGTTCGCGGGCAATCTGCGGTAATCAGGCAAACGTCCACCGCGCTCGATATCGAAATACACATCGCCGGAATCACAGAGCGGGCCGGCCACCTTATAGTCGTGTTCGGAAGGCTCGCCGGCGCGTGAAGCGGAAATGAGGTGGTAGTACCACTTGTAATTGTTCATCGAGAGCATGATGTTGTAGCCGGCGTCGGTCAGCAGCCACACATCGCCGGTTTCTGGTCGACGCTTGATGTTGCGTACTGTAGTCAGCACCAGACCCGCATCGGCAATGATGCTGCGGCCCGGTTCGAGCAGGATCGTGACGCGATCGAGAAGGTGTTCTGCTTTGGCATCGCGCGCAGACTCGCGTGCCACGCGCAAAGCTTCAGAGAGAACAACCGAAGGTTCCAGATCGGCCCCGAGCATGTCGCGCTCATGCTCCGGAAGTTGATCCGCTTGCGAGCGATCACGCAGATAGTTTACCGGAATACCGCCACCGAGATTTATATGCTCGAGGGTTTGGCCGGTCTCACGATGAATGGTCACCAGATGTTCCCACATGCTCTTGAAAGCTTCCGCGAAAGGCTCAACATCGGGCGTCTGCGATCCGACGTGGATATGAATCCCACAGACGTTAACCAGATCGGGATGTTGCAATCCTCGGCGGAAAGCTTCGAGTACTTCAGAGGAGGAAATGCCAAACTTTGAAGTAAGCAACGCGGTCTGCAAGCCGAGATGCGAGCGTGTGCCAATCTCAGGCACCAGCCGCAGCGCGATGCGTGCTGGTGGAACGCCGCGTTCCTGCGCTCTAAGTCTTCGGACAGAAGCTTCCACGAGGCCAATCTCGTAGATCGAATCCACGTTGATGGCATAGATGCCGGCGCGAACTGCCTCATCAATCTCCGCATCGCTCTTGCTGGTGCCGTTGAAGATGATCTGATCTGGGCGAAAGCCGATGCGCAGTGCCTTGAAAAGCTCGCCGCCGCTGTTGACTTCAACATCAATGCCGGATTCCAGCACGGTCCTCAGCACCGCCATGTTCGAGTTTGCTTTCGAGGCATAGCAAAGCTTTATCGGCCGGTCGACCGCGTCCGCGGCGCGCTTCAGTCGATCGATGTTCGCGCGGATGCGCGACTCAGAAAAGACAAAAAGAGGCGAATCAAACTCGCGAATCAAGGTCAGTGCGTCCGCCCCGTCGATGCTGAGTTGGTTGTCGCGAACCTCTAGAAATCCCTCAATGGTCCAGGCAGGACATGATGCAACTGATTGGGACGACATGTAGCTTGACGCTCCGAAGATCTACTCGAGCTTAACTAACGAATTTCAGCGAAGATAGACTGGCGAGCGGACAGCGTCAAGTTATAACGCTGGTAGGTACTGATGCAGTTTCAATTGGGAACGATCTCATTCACACCTGGCTTTCAGCCAGGTGACGAACGTCGGTTATCACATCCTGCGGTTTTCATCGGCTTACAAGTTAGCCGATGAAAACCGAGAGAGCGGGCTGGGATCGCTAGCCACCTCGCTGAAGCGAGGTTTGGCTGAGAGCTCAAATTGCATCAGTACTCGCTGGTAACGTGGCAACGAAAGAGAATTGAAACGCAAAGGGACGCGAAGGTTGTCTCGGAATGCGTAAAGGAGAAACGGCAGTGCGAGCAGAGCCACCGATCAGGTGCCGTTTAGTTTCTTAAGCACTTCTCGAATCTGTTTGTAGTGCCGCAATTCGTGATAACCGACAAACGAGATTGTCGCGGCGCCGTCGATCGGACCCAGAAACGGATGTTTAAAAATAACCTGGCGCAAACGCGGGCGCTGGTGCTCGGCGCACAAAGACTTCAGGCGAGCGCGGGTCGCATTAAAGGTTTCGATCAACTGTTTCCTCGGTGGCGGATTCAGCGGCTGTACGCCCCTTGGTGCTTTCACGCGGAGCAGGCGTGACGCAACGATCCTGGTCGGTATCAAACGCCGGATCATGGGCAGGCGTTGCGGCGGCTGCGCGAGCGCTTGCTCCAGGGAGTTGATGACGTATTGTTCAACCAGTGAGAGGTGATGCACGACCTCGGCAACGCTCCATTCGTTTTCCGCCGGCCGGCGAGTAAAGAGCTCTTCATCGATCGCGCCAACAAGATCAAGGAGGCCGCTATGGGTTGAGTCGAGTCTAGCCAGTGTTCTTTTCAATCAAGTTTGGTCCCCCGTGGCAAAGTAGCACAAGCATTAGTCCTCGATGAAGCAATAGGGCAGAGTCTAAAACCTGCGCTGGTTATCGCACAAAGTTGTACGTGATCACGCCGCTGACTTTGACTAGCTCACCCATGAGCGAAGTTGGCGAGAACCTCGCCTGTAACGCCGCGTTGACGCAAACTTGTTGCAGCGCGGGAGGGCCCGATACTGCCTTGGCGTTGATGACGTTGCCCTGCTCATCGATGGTCACCTGGACCACTACCGTGCCCGAAGCGTCGACGCCGGACGGATAGTCAGGTCTTGGCAGGTACAGAGCTTTGCTATTGAGTACGCCCCCTGAAATAGGGGCTCTCTGTCCGGGCTTGGCTTTTGGATCTGGCGCCGGGTCGCCGGGCTTGGGCTGGCCGCCAGCATCCGACGCAGTAACCGCTTCTGCTCTCTGTGCGTCATCAACGGGCTCTCTCTTTGTTGGTTTGGCGCCGTCAGCCGTCCCCGAAGCTGCTTGCGTCTCCGCAGTTGTCGCATTCGCCGCAGGCCGCGCGACTTTCTCCGGGAGATAAAATGAACTGAGGAATTGTTCGTTGAGCGCGTCGTCCTTTTTTGTGTTCAAAACGACGACGGCATAGAAACGCTTGCGCGTCGCGTAAACCTGCGCGGTGCCGGAAAGATCACCGATCACGACCCGATACTCCCGCCCCTGATTTCCGTTGAGTGTCTTGTCGCCCACGAGCGTCAGCTTTGCGACGGCGCCTTTGCCGCGGACCTTCGCCGGAAACCAGTTCTTGAAGGCATCGACGTAAGAGTTGAGCCTTTCAAACTCGGTGTACATCGCCGGGTTGGATTTTATGCCGCTCAGCGAAACTACCGCGAACACTGGACCATGCTCGGTCGCCGACAGATACAGGTTCGTGTTCAATTCCATCTTGTGATACGGCTCTCTGCTGCTCTCAGTCTTTGGATCCTTCGGCATCACGATCGCGAACTCCTCCCCATCCGGCCGGAGCGTTTGCCAATCGATATCATTGCTGCCGGCAGCTTGGGCCAGAACAGATGTGCGCGAAGCCGCGATGCCGAACAGCAGGAAGCTTGCAATTACCAGAAAAGCAATCGGTCGAAATATTCGCATCTTTTCCAGGGCCCCTTTCTCGGAATGGAAACCAGAGACTAAGAACTTGCGGAAGAAAACTATAGCGCAAATGTGAAGCTCTGAACAGGCGGGAACCAAACTCTTAGCGAGGCGCTGATTGATGGAAAAAGCTGAACGGCGCTAATCCTAGAACTCGCGCCGTTTCGGTCGAGGTGACTTCAGGGGGTATGGATGTCGCACACACGCGCCCGACAAACTAACGTCGTTGTCAGGGCGCAACGCTGGCACACTCGTCATTACTACGAGTTACAGTTGGGCCGAACCGTAATTGGTATTCCGCGGAGGTGATAAACGCGCAGACCATCGAGCGGGAGTTGCCCGGCACGCCGTTATTGAGCACGTTCAACCAGAAGTTGAAGCCACCCACATCCGGAGTGCGACGGAGGTAGCCATAGTACTCAGCCGCTACGAAGCCTTTATTGAATTCGGCGTTGATGAATTCCGGGTAGCCTACGACTCTGCGAAGCACTCGCGCGCGACTGGCAGCCTGAGTGCTCTCCAGGAGGTACTCATTCTCCAGATCAGGCTTCTTCGAGCTGAGGTCGACACCCGAACCTTGCAGGATCGTGGCGATCAATTTGTCGATAAAATCAGAGCCGGTTTGCGTCGTCGGATAAACACCGAGAAACTCGCCGTTCTGGACAAACGCCTCGGTAAAGGTCTTTTTATCGGCGGCCGAGCCCAAGCCAATCTGACTCCGATCGAGTGTGAACTGGCTGAAGGTTGGCAAAGCGCCGAAGCTTGCTTTGCGCACGCTATACACGAAGAAGTCAGTTACCTGAAACTCCTGCGATAAGAAGAACTCGCGTGAAACGTCAATACGTTTGTTGCTGATGCAGGTCGTATTGACACCGCATCCGGAAATCTGATTGGTCCAAAAACTGAGACCGCCCGGGTCCGGCTCGCGGTTGAGGAAGTCAAGATATTGCTGACGCACGAAGACACCCGTTTCGTCGATCGGATTAGACAGCAACTGGCCTCGGATTTCCCCGTTTGGATTGTTGTTGGTATGGACGTTGAAGTAGTCCAAGCCGGCCTTCAAATCCTGCAGCTGCTGCGCTGTTAGGGTTATCGCCACGTCGTTGGCCTGGCCTGTTGTAGCAGCTGGCACAGT
>WNGK01001335.1_pt1 | contig 33884 bp, 36 predicted proteins | sample 5400601 | NCBI WGS metagenome assembly WNGK01 (sample SAMN13153376, study PRJNA577476) | soil metagenome | isolation source: 60 cm soil or saprolite under Garry oak tree replicate 1 | place: USA:California | collected 2016-06-15 | reverse complement strand
CGCCCGACAGCACCCCCAGCGGCTTGTCGACGCGATCCGGCCTCAGGCCGAGCCCGCTGGCGATTCGCCGCGCGTCCGATTCCCCGGAGTAGCCGCCATCGAGCCGGAACCGCTCCTCGGCTTCCGAGAATCGCTCGACGTTCGCAGTCGAATGGTCCGCCTCGAGGCGCTGGTGCAGCTCCTGCAGTCGGGCCGCCGCTCGGTCGAGGCCGCGCCCGGACAGGATGTGTGACAGGGCCGTCTGCGCCGCCTCGGCGCGGGGCCGCGGGTTCTGCGGCACGTAACCCAGCGTGCCCCTGCGCAGCACCAGCCCGGTCTCGGGGTCGTGTTCACCGGCGAGCACCTTGAGCAGGCTGGTCTTGCCGGCCCCGTTACGACCGACGAGCCCAACCTTGTCGCCGGCGGCCACGGTGAAGCTCGCGTCGGACAGAACCCGGCGCGCAGCGACATCGATGGCGAGGTTGCGGACCTGGAGCACGAATCGGCATGTTACCCACGCGGCGCGGCTGCGTTTGGTCTCCATCAAAACGGGAGGCGCTCGCATGAAACGGTTCTTGGTCGTCATCGCGATCTTCGTCGGGATCCTGGCGGGCGCCGCAGCCTGCGGCGGAAGCGCCGGCAGCACGGCCGGCACCCGCCCGGCGTCGTCCAACTATTCGCGGCTGTCCACAGGCCCTTCGAGCGGAACTCCCGTCAAGGGAGCGCCCGACCAGGGCGGCGGTGTCTCCCCCACCAATCCCGCCAACGTCGTTCCGACCATCCAGGGCCCGCAGGTCATCCGCCAGGCGCAGCTCGCGATCAGCGTGAAAGCGGGCTCGTTCGACTCCAGCCTCGCCGCCGTGCGCCAGCTGGTCGAGCTCGAGCAGGGTTACGTGTCCGGCACCGATGCGCAGGTGAACCCCGTCACCAACGACCAGATTCGTACCGGCGTCGTCTCCTTCATGGTTCCGGCGACGAACTTCGACAAGACCATCGACGCGCTTTCAGGCCTCGGCAAGGTGCAGAACGAGCACATCAGCGGCCAGGACGTCAGCGCTCAGTACGTGGACCTCCAGGCGCGACTCGCCAACGAGGAGGCTCAGCGCGACGCGATGCTCGCGCTGCTGGCGAAGGCGCAGACCGTGGAGCAGATCATCGCCGTCCAGAACCAACTGGGACAGATCACCGGCCAGATCGAGCAGCTCAAGGGCCAGATCCAGTACATCGACCACAACGTGGCGTTCAGCACGATCACGGTCCAGATCACCGAAGCCGGCGCCCCTGTGGCCGCCGCCAATTCCGACACGTGGGGTTTCGCGTCAGCGCTGAGTGACGCCGCTCACAACTTCGTCACCACGATCAACTACCTGGTCACGGGCCTGGGCGCGGTCGGCCCGGTGCTGATCCTCCTCGGCCTTGGGTACCTGCTGTGGCGCCGAGCCGGCAGTCCGGGCTTGCGGCACGCCTGAGACCGGGCTTAGCGGTGGCTGAAGACCCGTGCAGGTCCAGTAACCTGCACGGGTAACGCCTTGAGCGGAATTGATCGGGGTCTGCCGGCTTGACGAGGTTGATGGCGCTGGTCGCGACGGCGGCGATCGCTTCGGCCTGCGGCGGATCGGGAGGCACCGCCTCGGCGTCGCCCTCGCCGAGCCCGGTCAGCAGCCCGAGTCCGAGCCCGGCCCCATCGGGGGCGGCACTCAACTTCAAGCTCAATGGCATCAACACGACCGCCTCGGGGACGATCACTCTGATCGCGCAGGCCCACAGCTTTTCGGTCGAGCTCGTCATCACCGGCCTCCCGGCGAACTCGTCGCACGTGTCGCACATCCACGTCGGCAGCTGCCAGCAGAGAGGCAACATCTCACTGGCGTTGACCCAGGTCGTCGCCGACGGTCAGGGCCACGCCGACATCAAAACGAACATCCCCGCCACCTATCCGCCTGCCACCGGCACCTGGTACGTCGTGGTGCACGCGGGACCGGACATGCAGGGTTCGAGCGCCACCTACCTGCTCTGCGGAAACCTGTTCGTGTAGACGGACCGTGAGCCTGGGCCCCCGGCGTCCCGAAGACCCGGCCGCACGGTCGGAGCAGGCCGCCGAGGTGGTCGAACTTCCGACCGCGACGCGCGCCACCGACATCGCCCTCGACGAGCTGGAGCTCGTGTACGCGTTCATCTACGCACGGGTCGGCAACCGGGCCGACGCCGAGGACCTCACGCAGCAGGTGGCGATGAAGGCCATCCCGCGGCTGCGCCAGGGGGCGCCCGCGAGCGCCATTCGAGGCTACCTCTTCGCCACGGCGCGGTCGGTCCTGGGCGCGTTCTGGAGCACACGCTTGGGGCTGTCGCAAGCCGAGCTGCACGAGGACCTCGCCATGGCGGTGCCGCCGGGACCTGTGTCGGAGGAACCCGCGGAGCGCGTGCATAAGATCCTGAACGAGCTGAGCGACAACTACCGAAGGGTCCTCGAGCTGCGTTTCCTGCACGGGTACTCACTGAAAGAGGTGGCAGCTGAGATGCGTTCGACGGTCGGCGCGGTCAAGGTCATGCCCCTTCCCGCAGGAGACCTCGTTGACTCGCCGCGCGGCGCTGGTGGCCGGGCTCGGCGTGGCCGCGGGTGCGCTGGCGGGCGGAGTCGCCGGACGATCGCTCGCCTCGCCGGGAGGTATCGCATACGTCTCGCCATCGAGCCCGGTCGTGCCCGTGAACGGCCGGTGGACGGATGTCGGCGCCCTCTCCGACTTCCCGGATGGGCAGGCCAGGCTGGTCAAGGCCGGCGCGGTGGGCGCGTTCGTGTTTCGCCGGGCCGAGAGCGTGACCGCCGTGTCATCGATGTGCTCGCATCTGCCCTGCGAGCTGTGGTGGGAGCGCGGCCAGAGCCTGCTCGTATGTCCGTGCCACCCCGTCTCGTTCACCGCCGACGGCAAGCCGAGCAGCGTGACTTACACGCTGCCCGAGCTCAACGAGGTCAAGGTTCGCGTGACCGCGGCGGCGCGCGTCGAGGTGCTGGGGACGTGACCGTCCGGGAGCACAAGGTTCGCCAGCTGGCGCTCGATCGCTGCCTGCAGCTGCTCGAGGAGGCCCAGGTGGCGGGCCGCTCGCGCGTCGATGGGCCCCTCGGCACGGCCCTCCGCCGGCATCTCGAACGCGCCGGGGTCATCGCCGACCATCGGCTCGAGGGGCGGCGGATCGATCGGGTCCTCGACGACATCTTCGCGCTCCAGGCCCAGCTGTTGGGCCAGGCCCCAGAGGATCGCCGCCAGCGCAACGGCACCTGACCCCAATATCATTGGCGGTCGTTGTGGCAACTTCCTTCGCTTCCTCACGCTCGTTCCTGCTGACGTCCGAATCGGTCACCGAGGGCCACCCGGACAAGGTTTGCGACCAGGTCTCCGATGCGGTGCTCGACGGCATGCTCACGCAGGACGCGCATGCGCGCGTGGCCTGCGAGACCGCGATCACCAAAGGCCTGTGCGTGGTCATCGGCGAGGTCACCACCCACGCCGACCTCGACATCCAGCGCACCATCCGCGACACCATCCGCGGCATCGGTTACAACCACGAGGAGATCGGCTTCGACGCCGACCACGCGCTGATCCAGGTTTATCTCAAGGAACAGTCACCCGAAATCGCCGCCAGCGTCGACCATTCGCTGGAAGAGCGCGAGGGCACGCTCGAGGATGATCCTTTCGAGCTGCAGGGGGCGGGCGACCAGGGCATGATGATCGGCTTTGCCTGTCGCGAGACGCCGGAGCTGATGCCACTGACGATCTCGCTCGCGCACCGCCTGGCGCGGCGGCTGGCGCAGACGCGCAAAGATGGATCGCTCCCATTTCTGTGCCCGGATGGCAAGACCCAGGTCACCGTCGAGTACGAGCACGGCAAGCCAAAACGCATCGAGGCGATCGTCGTCTCCACGCACCACGCTGCCTCCGCGAGCCAGAAGGAGATCGATGATGGCGTGCGCGCGCTCGTCATCGATCCGGTGCTAGAGGGCAACGTCATCGACGCGAACACGAAGATCATGGTCAACCCGAGCGGAAAGTTCATCGTCGGCGGCCCGGCCGCGGATGCCGGCCTGACCGGACGCAAGATCATCGTCGACACGTACGGCGGGGTGGCGCGGCACGGCGGCGGGGCATTCAGCGGCAAGGACCCCAGCAAGGTCGACCGCTCGGCTGCGTACGCGGCGAGGCACGTGGCCAAAAACCTGGTCGCGGCCGGCCTCGCCGAGCGCTGCGAAGTCCAGGTTTCGTACGCCATCGGCCGCGCGCACCCGACCTCCATCGCGGTGGAGACGTTCGGTACGGGTGCTGTTCCGGAGCGAGAGCTGCTGGAGCTCGTGCGGCGCCACTTCGACCTGAGGCCGGCGGCCATCATCGCTCACATGGACCTGCTGCGGCCGATTTACCGGCCCACCGCGGCGTACGGCCACTTCGGGCGCGATGACCTCGGAGTGCCCTGGGAGAGCACCAACAAGGTCGACGCGCTGCGTGCTGACGCCTCGGTTCTCTCGCGCGCGGTCGACTAGTCAGCGCTAGGTCGCGGGGTCCGGCTCAGGTGCCTGACGCCTCGCTGCAGGTGCGCGTGCACGACACGCTCAGCCGGCGAAAAAAGCGAATCGCGCCCAGCCTGGGCATAGGCGGCAAGGCGGTTCGCCTTTACGTGTGCGGCGTGACGCCTTACGACGCGGGGCACATGGGCCACGCGTTCACCTTCTGCACGTTCGACGTCCTGATTCGATTCATCGAGGCGGCGGGTGTGCGGGTCCGCTACGTCCAGAACGTCAGCGACGTCGACGACCCGCTCTTCGAGCGTGCGCGGCGCGATCGCGTGAACTGGAAGGAGCTCGCCGAGCGCGAGACCGCTGTTCATGTTCGCGAGATGGACGCGCTCGGCTGGCGGCGGCCGGACTTCATGCCTCTCGTCTCCGAGGAAATCGACCCGATTCGTCGCGCCGCCACGCGGCTGAACCGAGGCGGCTACGCGTACCACACGGACGCGCTCTACTTCGACGTGAGCCGGTATCGCGGCTATGGACAGCTGTCGCGTCGGACTCGGCGTTCGATGATCCGCAAGCTGCGCCACGAGGATCTGTTGGGAACAGTCGGACCGGGCGCCAAGCGCGATGTGCTCGACTTTCCGCTGTGGCGACCGTCCGGCCCCGATGAGCCCTCATGGCCGTCGCCGTTTGGGGCGGGCAGGCCGGGATGGCATATCGAGTGCTCGGCGATGGCGATGCGGTACCTGGGCGAGCGGCTCGACATTCACGGCGGCGGGCGCGACCTGGCGTTCAGCCATCACGAGTCGGAGCGTGCGCAATCGGAGTCATTAACAGGCAAGGTGCCCTTCGCCCGCGTCTGGATGCACACTGGCCTCGTCCGGTACGAGGGCCGGAAGATGAGCAAGTCGCTCGGCAACCTGGTGTACGTGAGCCAGGCGCTGGAGCGGGCGCCCGCGGCCGCGGTGCGGCTCTACCTGGCCTCGCATCGATATGGGCGCGATTGGGAGTTCAGCTGGTCCGGGCTGGCGGGAGCCGCCCGGCTGACTGCGCGCCTGCGCGTCTTGCTGGCAGGTGAGCTGGCGGGGGTGGGAACAGCTCAGCCTGCGAAATCGGGAAGGGTGGGACCCTCAAAGGGTATGTCGGCGGCCGGGCGGCGGCTCGTGGCGAGGTTCAACAACGCCCTCGCCGACGACCTCGACACCCCGACGGCGATCCGGGTCTTGCGCGAAGCCGTCCGGCAGCGCGAAGCCGAGGCGGCGCGCTTGATGCTCGGGATTCTGGTCGGAACCGCCTCTCTCAGCTAGCGTCAGCCACGGTTGCCGCAAGAGATGCGAAATGCGCCGACCGGATGAGCGCGGTTGGATCCAAACGTGCGGGATCAGCGACGTCGGCGACCTCAGCGCCAGAAACGCGTCAGGCCACCTCGAGCGGCGCCCCGCAGTTGGGGCACTCCATGCCCTCGTCGACCCGGACCATCGTCTCGCAGACCGGGCAGAGGATGTCAGCCGTCGCCGTCGTGCTCTCCTCGTCCCGCGCCTCCGCCTCCATCTCCGCCGGCACCTCACCCAGGTCGACGGCAGGCGAGCCGCAGTTGAGACAGATGTAGCCGGGCTGCGCGATCCGGTGGTCCTGATAAGTCCCGGTGGCGTCGAGTTCGACCTCGGCGAAGAGCGCGCGGAAGAGCCTTCCTCCGCATCGGCGCGAACACACGAGCATCATGTCCGCACTCTACGAGGTGAAGGCCTACGCGATGCGCCGTCTCAGCGTGGCGACGCCCGCCACGATCACCAGCACGCCAAACCCGGCGACGACGCCCGCGTCGAGCTGCAACGACGGCCAGGTCAGGTCGGCCCCCTTGATCATCACGTCCCTCAACCCGTTGACCGCGTAGGTCAACGGCAGCACGTCGGAGACGACCTGCAGCGGCCTGGGTTCCGTGGAGACGGGGAAGAGGATCCCTGACAGCAGGAGCTGGGGCACGATCACCAGCGGGATGAACTGAACGGCCTGGAACTCGGTGCGCGCGAACATGCTCAAGAAGATCCCGAGGTTCACCGCCGCGAGCACCATCAGCGCCTCCATCCCGAATATCAGAAGCACGTTGCCCTGGTTGTGCACCTTGAGCACCACGAGCGAGAACACCAGGACCTCAACGGACTGGATGATCGCAAGCACGGTGAAACCGAGCATGTAGCCAAGCACGATCTCTCCGCGTCGCAGCGGGCTCGCCATCAATCGCTCCAGCGTTCCCTGCGAGCGCTCATTGAGGAACGCGACGATCGTGATGACGAACACGAGAAAGAAGACCACCAGGCCGATGAATGCCGCGCCGAAATAATCCAGCGTGTCGAATCCCGGGCCGCCGTACAGGTATTGAATGTGCGGCTCGAAATGCAGTCCCGCGCCGGGTGCGCTCGCCGCCATGGAGGTCAGAGCCTGTTGAAGCGCCTGGAGAACCGGAGAGCTCGTTCCCGGCTGCGATCCCTCGAGGTGGACTTCCGGCGCGACCGTGCCTGCCTGCGCGCGCTGGCTGAAATCAGGTGAGAACACGATGTAAGCGACCAGCGATCCATCTTTCAGCCTGGCATCGCCGTCCGAGGCCTGGATCGTGCTGGCGCTGATCGAGCTCGATTGCCCGAGGGCCGACGCGAACACCCCCCCGAGCGGGCCCTGGTCTTCGTTCGCAATGCCAACCGATGGTGCGGACTGCGAGCCGCGGATCAGATAGCCGAGCAGGCCGAGAATGACGATCGGCGCGACGAACAGCAGCGCCAGGGTTCGGCGGTCGCGCCGGAACTGCTGCAAGAGCCTTCGCGTGATGGCGGCGACTCGGCGGGCGCTCACGACTCCTCCCTCCGGCCTGCCAGTCGCAGGAAGGCCTCTTCCAGGTTGTTCGTCCCTGCCTGCGCGCGGACCTCTGTCGGCGTCCCCTCCGCCAGCAATTTCCCGTACTGGATCAGCCCCAGCCGCTGGCAGCGTTCCGCCTCGTCCATGACGTGGCTGGAAACGATGATCGTCGTGCCGCCGGCGGCCATCCTGTGGAAGTCCTCCCAGAGCTCCACGCGCAGCTGCGGATCGACGCCCACGGTGGGCTCGTCGAGCAGCAGCACCTTGGGCTTGTGCACCAGGGCGCATGCGAGCGACAACCGCTGCCGCATGCCGCCGCTCAAGGTCGACACCACCGACTTCCGCCGTTCGTCGAGCTTCACCAGCTGCATCGCTTCGGTCACGCCGCCTTCGGCGCCGTAGATGGCGGCAAAGAACTGCACGTTCTCTTCGACGGACAGCCCCGGATAGAGGGCCGCCTGCTGGGTCATGTAGCCGATGTTGCGCAGCTGGTCGACGTGGGGCATTCGGCGCCCGAGCACAGTAACGGTGCCGGACTCGGGCGCCACGAGCCCGACGATCGCGCGAATGAGCGTGGTCTTCCCGGCCCCATTGGGGCCGAGCAACCCATAGATCTCGCCCGGCCTGATGCGCATGGTCACCCCGTCCAGCGCGCGCAGACCGCCGAAGCTCTTTTGCACGCCCTCGACGTCGACAGCGAAGGCTTCAGCCATTGACATGTCCCTCCTCATCCGGTCTCATCGCGCGCAGCCAGTTGCCGGCCAGGACGGCAACCGCCTCCTCGCTGGAGATGTCGATGCCAATCACCCGTTCCGCGAGCGGGCGCGTAAGCAGGTGAAAGAAGATCGGGCCGACGAACGACTGCATGGCCAGCAGCGGAGGCATCATGCGGAGGCGGCCGGCGGCCATCTGTGCCATCACGTAAGCGCCCACCGACCCGAGGATCGTGGCCACGGCATCGTGAGCGGCTTCTTCGGCGTCGGGACTCAGGGAGCTCAGCTCCAGGAAGATCGACCTGAGCAGCCCGATCCGCGGCTTACCAGCGCCGTCGACGACCCGGAACACTGTGCGGGCGATCTCCGGCATGACGACCTCCGGCGGTTCGTCCTGCATCGAGCTCACCAGGCGGCTCACCGGCTCGAGAGGTGTAAAGGTGCGCAAAATGCCGGTGAACAGCGCGGGCTTGCCGGGGAAGATCCGGTACAGGGTGGCGCGGGAGACGCCGGCGCGAACCGCCAGCTCGTCCATCGACAGGGCCGCCAGCCCGGCGGTCCCCACCATGGCGAGGGCCGAATCCAGTATCCGTTCGCGCGTGCCCGGCTCGGGCTGGACATCGAGGGCGGCCATGAGCTCTTCCCTCGAGTCGAAGGTGCGATAGAAGCTCGCCCTCGAGACCCCCGCCGCCGCCGCGATCCGCCCCACCGTCGGGATCTCTCCTTCGGCGAGCAGGCCGCGCGCCCCGGTGAGAATGCGCTCCCGCGTCCGCTTCGCCATTCGCTGCAACAACACTAGACGAGACATCTTGTCTCGTCAAGTCCCAATCCTTAACGGGCGGGGCTGGCGGCCCTCGAGCGCCCGGCTACGGTGGCGGCATGATTCGGCTGTCGGCGGCATTCGTCTTCCTGCTGGCGACCGCGTGCGCCTCTCCGGCGACGGCTGACGCCGCTTCAGCACGCGGTGCGGTCGCCCTCGACCGCAGCGCGGCCGCGATGGTGGCGATGGCCGCGGATGAGGTCATGCGCACGGCCCTGGCGGAACGCGATCCGGCTTTACTCCCGCACGCGTTCGCCGGGCGCGCGCTCCAGGCGTTACGCGACCAGCTGCGGTGGATGCGCGAACGCGGGCTGAGCCTCGAGGAGCGAGACCCGCGACGATCGCTCGTGTCCTGGGACGGGGCCCGGGACGAGGTCGTCATCCAGGTCGAAGCCCAAGAGCGGCTCGTGTCGATGGACCAACCCGACCCGCCGTGGTCCGGCACGGTGCACGAGCGCTGGTCGCGCCTGGGTTTCGTCGATGACGGCTGGCGGGTCGTCGACGTCAGGGAGCTCGCTCCCGACCAATGGGCGATCGCCTTGACGACCCGGGTTCTCGGCCGGGATGGGCCGCTCTAGGTTTGCTTCCCATGCGCCGTCTGTTCGCGATGGTGGTCGGAATCGCGTTGGGATTCTCGCCGGCGCCGGTGGTGGCGACCTCGGCCTGGGGAAGTCCGCGCTATGGCGACCCGCCCGGATGGTGCACGAACCATTCCGACATGTGGACCGCGACCGTGATCACCAACGATCCTCTGGTCGGGACGAACCCGGAACGCGAGACGTTCTACGGCTTCCACCCGAATCCGGGATACGACGATTGGTACGGATTCTTCTACGGCGACTTCCGGGGGGCGCCGGGCGATCGGTCGGGCTGGGTCAGGCTCCTCCACGAGGACTATCCCAGCCACTACCACTGGAACTTCGCGAGCAATGGCTGGGCTGTACACGGCCATGCCAAGCAGTACATCGCGTACTACAACTGGACCTTCGGCGGCGAGTGCGGGCTCGGCCGTTACGGGAGTGGATCGCCGCCCCCTTACATGGCCGACCAGTACGGCTATCCCGTGGTGGACATCTACGTCGACTCGGTGCCGCCGCCGCCGCCGCGTGTTCGCGTGTCGGGAATATCGACCGATTCGGTCGCTTTCACGTGGGATGCCGTCGCCGACGTCGGCGACGGCGCCGGGGTCGACTACTTCTCCGCGGGCATGGATCACTACATGTCGTGGCTCACGATTGACGGGCGCTCCCAGCGGCTGCAGCCGCAATCGAGCTCGCAGCCGCGAACGGTCACGCAATCGAACCTGGATCCGGCGGACGTCGCGTGCCTCCACGTCCAGGCCTTCGACCGCCTTCAGAACGCCAGCCCCGAGCAGGTCGCCTGCTCCCGAGCGCTGGCGGCGCCGGCGATGCCCCAATGGACGGATCTCGCGTCCCGCGTCAACGCAAATCCGGCGAGGATCGGGCTCGTCGGCTTCGACTCGTGGTTCTGGCTCGATCCCGCGCCGCGCACCGCGACGATTCACGAGAGCGACGGCGGGATCGACTATGCGATCACGGCCACGCCGGTCTCGGCCCAATGGAGTTTCGGTGACGGCGCCGTCGCCGAGCTTGCCGGGCCGCGGGGCTACGGCAGGTCGTATCCGCAGCAGTCGCCGGTCACGCACGTCTTCGAGGCGCACAACCAGCGCGGATACGTGGTGAAGGCGTCGGTCCGGTACTCGGTGACCTGGACCGCATCCATCGCCGGGCAGAGCGAAGGGCCGTACGCGATGGGGACGCTCGTACAGGCCGCGATTCCCCTCATCTACCCGGTCGAGCAGGCACAGCCAGAGCTGCTGCGCATCTGATCACGATCCCGACCAGCCCGTCATCCTCTCGATCGTTATGGCCACGAGAGGTCCGGCAGGTGGAGTGGATCGATATTGCGAGTAGCGCTTCACCAGCAATGCAATGCCGTTTTCGAAATCGGCGCCCTCACCGGCGATGTGCGCACGGCCTTCGACGCGCACCCACCACAGCTTCGACCAGTCGTCCTCATAGTTATCGAAAAGAACCGACACCCACGGGTTGGCCTCGATGTTGCGGAGGCGCTGAAGGTCTGACGTCCTCTTGGGCTTGTGGTCGACCGCGAAGTAGACAGCACCGTCCGCCGGCGCGAAGGTGATGGGGACGATGTGCGGCCGCCCGTTGCGTCCGACCGTGGCGAGGCGAGCCACCATCACACTTTCAATGCGACGGCGCATCTCAGGGGGGTCCATGCGGCAAGTCTGCCTGCTATATCGTTGACCCGTGCAAAGGCTCCGCACCTACACCGTCGAGGAGGCGAACAACGAGCTGCCTCGGGTGCGGAGGATCGTCGCCCAGATCGCCGAGCTGTCCGCCCTGCTGCCCGAGCTCGAAGACCAGGCGCGGATCGCCGAGTACGAATCGAAGCGAGTCGGCGCGGGCGAGGAGGATCGCGACCGCCACCAGCAGGCGCGCGATGCAGCCGGTGGGGCCGAGCTCGAGCTCCTCAAAGCAGTGGCGAGCCTGAACGGGATGGGCATCCAGCTCAAAGGCCCGCTCGAGGGCCTGATCGACTTTCCGTCCTACCGGGACGGCGAGCTCATCGAGCTGTGCTGGAAGCTGGGCGAGGAGCGCGTGCAGCACTGGCACCGGGTGGGCGAAGGCTTCGTAGGCCGGAAGAAGATATGAGAGGGAACCTACCGGTTCCCTCTCATCGCCGGGCGCTGCGCGCGCGGCTGCTCTCTTTCCCGCTGTACGGATTTACGGAAAGTCTCTCCTAGCGACGCTTGGAGTTGTAAGGACAAAGTCGCGGCCGGGGTAAACCCGGCCGCCCTTGCCACCTTAGCGCTAAGAGCGAAACTGCCGGTACGCCTTAGGAGTCTCTCCCGGTCTCGCTTGTGACCGCGCCCTTGACCGCGTTGTAGGTGGCCTGGGCGACGCCCGCGGCGTCGAGGCCGTTCTCCCTGAGGATGTCCGCGGCCTTCCCCTGGGGAAGGAACCGATCCGGCAGCGCGATGGTCCGCACCCGCCCGGCCAGGCCGTGAGGAGCCAGGGTCTCGAGCACCGCGCCGCCGAAGCCTCCGCTGCCGACGTTGTCCTCGACCGTCATCACCACCCGGTGGCGCCTGGCCCACTCGACGATCCGCGGATCGACCGGCTTCACCCAGCGCGAGTTCACCACTGTGCACTCGACGCCCTGCAGCGCGAGGCGCTCGGCCGCCTCTTTGGCCACCTCGACCATGCGGCCGACCGCGAAGATGACCGCATCCGAGCCTTTGCGCAGCTCTTCCCAGCGGCCGACCGGCAGCGGCTCCACCGGTAGGTCCGGCGTCGATGGAACCGGGCCTTTCGGAAACCGGATCGCCACCGGTCCATCCGAGGCGAGCGCGGTCTGCAGCAGGGCGCACAGCTCGGTGGCGTCGGCGGGCGCGGCGACCTTCATGTTGGGAATGAGGCGGAGGTACGACAGGTCGAAGGCGCCGTGGTGCGATGATCCGTCTGGACCGGTGACGCCCGCGCGGTCGATCACGAAGACCACGGGGAGCTTGTGCAGGGCGACGTCCATGATCGTCTGGTCGAAGGCGCGGGCGAGGAACGTGGAGTAGATGCATACGACCGGCCGCATGCCCGACATCGCCAGGCCCGCGGCGAACGTGACCGCGTGCTGCTCGCAGATGCCGACGTCAAAGAATCGGTCGGGAAACTCCTTCGCGAAATTGAGCAGCCCGGTCGACGAGGCCATCGCCGCGGTGATCGCGCACACCTCCGGCCGCCGCGTCGCCGCATCCATGAGCGCCTCGCCGAACACGTCTGTATAGGCGAGGTCCGTGGAGCGGGGACGGCCGGTCAGCGGATCGAAGGCGCTGACTCCGTGGAGCTTGTCGATCTCGTCTTCGACGGCGGGGCCGTAGCCGTGTCCCTTCTCGGTGACGACGTGCACGACCACGGGCGCCTTGAGCTTCCTGGCGCGCGAGAAGACGGCCTCCAGCTCGGCCTCGTCGTGGCCGTCCACCACGCCCGCGTACTTGATGCCCAGGCTCTCGAAGACCGTCGACGGCTGCAGGAGCTGCTTCAAGCTCTCCTTCACGCGATACGCGGCCTGGTCCGCGGTCGAGCCGACCAGCGGCAGCTCGCGCAGCAGGCGCGAGATCTCGACCTTGACGCGCTCGTAGCGGGGGTCGATACGCAGCTGCGAGAGGTGCCGCGCGAGTCCACCGACGGTCGGCGCATAAGACCGGCCGTTGTCGTTGATGACGATGATCAGGTTCGGCGGCTGCAGGTGGGCGATCTGGTTGAGCGCCTCGTAAGCCATGCCGCCCGTCAGCGCGCCGTCGCCTATCACCGCCACCACGTAGCCGTTCGTCTTCTTCCGGAGCCGCGCCTCGGCGATGCCGAGCGCGTAGCTCAGCGAAGTCGATGCGTGGCTGTTCTCAACGAGGTCATGCTCGGACTCCTTGCGCGACGGGTACCCGGACAGGCCGCCGGCCTGGCGCAGGCGCGCGAAATCACGCGCACGGCTGGTGACGATCTTGTGCACGTACGCCTGGTGGCCGGTGTCCCAGACGATGGCGTCCTTGGGGCTGTCGAAAACGCGATGCAGCGCGAAGGTCAGCTCGACCACGCCGAGGTTGGGGGAGAGGTGACCGCCCGTCTGAGACGTTTGTTCGACCAGGAATGCGCGCACCTCCTGGGCCAGCTGCGCCAGCTGCGGTTGATCGAGCCTACGCAGGTCGGCGGGCGAGTTGATCGTCTCGAGGATGCCCATCCCTGGTCCTAACGCGCCGGTCCCTTCATGAGTTCCTCAATAGCCTAGGCCAGGTGCTCGGCGACAAGCTCCAGCACATGCGCGACCCGCAGGTTCATGCCCCGCCTGCGCGCGGCGGCGGCGATGTGCATGAGGCAGCCGGGGTTGTCCGAGGCGACGACGGTGCAGCCGGTCTTGGCGATCGCGTCGAGCTTCCACTCCGCAAGGCGGTCGGCGACACGCGGCCATTCGAGGCTGAAGGTGCCCCCAAACCCGCAGCAGTTGGCGATGTCGGGGAGGTTCTCCACCTCGTAGCCGGCGATGTCGAGGAGCTGCCTGGGTTCGCTCTTGAGCCCGAGCTGGCGGAGGGTCTGGCAGGAGTCGTGGTAGGCGATCTTTAGGCTCATCAAATCGGTCCGGACGAGCTCAGGACGGTTGGCGAGCAGCTCGAGCACGAAGCGAGTCGAGTCGCGGAAGCGCGCGCGCAGCGCATCGTCCGCATCGTCTCCCCAGTCGAGGGCGTCGATCGTGAACGCGCCGAAGCAGGAGGCGGACGGGGTGACGATCAACCCCTTGGAGTCTCGAAGGCTGCTGGCCAGCGCTGTATTCAATTTGTAGGCGCCCTTGAAGTCGCCGGCGTTGGCGGAGATCAAGCCGCAGCACCACTGATCCTTGGGAAACTCAACCATGTAACCGGCCGCTTCAACGATCTGCTGCAGGGCGGCGGCCGATTCGGGCTGCATGCGGTCGACCATGCAGGAGGCGAAGACGGTCAGCGGCTCGCCGTCGCCATGGGTAGAGCCCGGGGCGCGATCTCGATATGGCACGCGCGCGAGGCGCGGCGTGCCCGGCACAAGGCCGCTGAACGGTGCGCCCGCGCGAAGCAGGCGGTCGGCGAGCTCCGGACGTTTCCAGAGGCCGAGAACGGCCTTCTTGCGCAGCGACTTGCGCCCCTTGCGGCGGTGCTCGACGATCTGGCGCGGAAGCGGGATGTCGACCGGGCAGATCTCCTGGCACGCGTTGCACTGAGTGCACAGCGTGTTGGGAAGATCGGCCTCGTCGAGGCCATGGTGAAAGGGGGTCAGCACCAGCCCGATCGGGCCGTTGTAGATGTGTCCGAACTGGTGGCCGCTCACGGCCATGAAGGGCGGACAGGCGTTCGAGCACGCGCCGCACCGGATGCACGTGAGGGCATCTCGAAAGATCGGATCGGCGCGCATCTTCTCGCGGCCGTTGTCCAGGATCACGCAGTGCATCTCGCGAGGCCCGTGCACGCCGATCGTCAGCGACTGCTCGATGTCGGCCGAGCGCGACGGGCCGGTGATCCAGTTGACGTAGCTCGTCATGACCTGGCCGGTGCCGCTCCGCGGCAGCATGCGGAGCACCGCGACCGCGTCGTCGAGCGACGCCACGACCTTGTCGATGCCGAAGACCGCGATGTGCACCGGTGGCAGCGTGGTGGTCAGGTCCGCGTTGCCCTCGTTGGTGACGAGCACGATCGTCCCGGTCTCGGCGATGGCCATGTTGGCGCCGCTGATGCCGACGGCGGCGCTGATGAACTTCTGGCGCAGCGACTCGCGGGCGTGGGCCTGGATCGCTGCCACAGTCGGCTCCGTGCCGAACACGCGAGCCGCATCCTCCTTGGTGAGGTGGATGGCCGGCGCGATGAGGTGCGATGGATGGGTGTGCGTGAGCTGCACCATCCGCTCACCCAGGTCGGTCTCCACGACCTCCATGCCCAGCGATTCGAGGTAGGGGTTGAGCTCGATCTCCTCGCCCGCCATCGACTTGACCTTGGTCACCACCGGCCGTGGCTGGTCGCCGGCGGCGTTCCAGCAGATCTGCCCGATGATGTCGCGCGCCGCGGCCGCATCCCTGGCGAAGTGGACCTTGCCGCCCACCGCCTCCAGCCGCTCGGTGAAACGCTCGATCAGCTCAGGCAGACGCTCGAGGTTGGCCTGGCGGCGCTCCTTCAGGTCGGCGCGGCCGGCGGCGAAGTCGAAGCTCTTGAACGCCGCGTCGCGCCGGGTGCGCAGGCCGGTCATCGCGTCGATGAGGGCGCCCTGCAGCTTGGGGTCGTCGAGGGCCTTGTTGACGCGCCGCGAGAAGTGGCGCCTGGACTCAGGCACGCGCTTGGCGGGCTTCCTGGATCGCCTCCGCGATCGCAGCTGGTGTCGACACCGGGGCCAAGCATATGGTCCCGACACACACGACGGCGCGATCGTCGCCGTTGGGTTCGATGACCGCGTAGGGATGCGCCAACAGCGCCGCGCGCGCCAGCTCCGCGTTGCCGGTGCTCACCTTGACTCCATGCCGAAGGCGGTCGGCGGCGCGGGCGAACACCGCGGCCATCAGGCCGTACTGACGTGGGAGAGATGCGACGGACTCGAGCGCGCGGCGACCGCGGGCCAGGTACGGCTGCTCGGGATCACCGACGAGCTCGTCCAGCTCCGCCAGCGCTATGGCCGCGACGGAGTTCTCGGCGAGTGGCTTGATGCGCTCGCTCAGCCGGCCGAGCTGGTCGTCGCCGGCGTGGTCGAAATAGCCGCCGAGCTCCTGATCCGCGTACCGCTCCTCGAGGTGTTGCGCGATGTCGCGCGCCTTCGCCAGCCAGTCTCCGCTCGCGCCCGCCTGGTGCGCGCGCACCGCGGCCCACAGGCCCCAAACCTGGTCGGGCAGCTGCCCGGTGCTGCCTTCGGCATGGGCGAGGCCGGCACCTTGCCGGTAGCGTTCCTCGAAGAGATTCTTCAGCAGCCGGGTCGCGTGTTCGCGCAGCACCGGGCGCTCGCAGCGGACGGCCGCGTCGAGATAAGAGATCGCGAGAGCCGCGTTCCATGATGTGTATATGCGCCGATCGACATAGGGAGCGCTTGCCTGCGCACGCCCAGCGGCGTCGAGCGAGTAGTAGTGCTCGTCCGCGTCCTGGCTGCCCGCATACAGGCCGGTCGCCGGATCACGCAGGACGCGGTCGAGGTAGCCGGTCGTCACGTCGAGGGTTTCCCGCATGTCCGCCAGCGCCAGCGCGCCGACGAGGCCCGCATGGTCTTCGAGCATCTTTTCGAAGTGGGGCACGCTCCAGTCCTGCGTGGTCGAGTAGCGGAAGAATCCTCCTTCGACGTGGTCGTACGTGCCGCCGGAGGCCATCCGTTCAAGCGTGTGCGTGGCCATCGCGCGAAGCTCTGGATCCGAGCGCAGCTGCGCCTGCTCGAGAAGGAGCAGGATGGCGTCGGTCTGCGGAAACTTGGGGGCCGACCCAAAGCCTCCGTATTCGGCGTCGTAGGCGTTGCCGACCGCTTCGACGATGGAGTCCACGGCGCCTCCGTCGAGGGCGCCCGCGCTGCGGGCCACGGCTGAGCCCGCGCGCTTTTTTCCCTCCAGCACGCGATTGGCGATCTCGGGACGATGCGTGCGGTAGTAGCCGGCAATGCGGGCGAGTGCGTCGGCCATCTGGTCGGGAGGCAGGTAGGTGGCGCCCGTGAGGATCTCGCCCGATGACGTCAGAAACGCGGTCGTGGGCCAGCCGCCCATGTTGTAGCGCTGGTTGATGTCGGGCCTCAGGTCGTTGTCGACGCGAATCGGCAAGTAATCGCGATTGATGAGGTCGATGACGCCGGCGTTCGAATAGGTCGTCTCGTCCATGACATGGCACCAGTGGCACCACACCGCCGATATCGAAAGCAGGATGGGCCGGTCGCGCTCCGCCGCCTCCGCGAAGGCCTCTTCGGACCACCCACGCCACCGGATCTCGTGGGCGCGGTTGGGCCGTGGCGAGAAGTGGAATTCGCCCTGGCTCACACGGCTAGCGTAGTGAAAGAATGGATCGGTGATCTCAACCAGCGCCGTCGACGCGTACATCGAGAAGAACTCCCGCCGTTTCATCGACGAGCTCGAGGAGCTTTGCACCTTTCCGAGCGTCTCGAATCACGGGCTGGATGCGGTGAGGCCGGCGCGCGACTGGATCGCCGAGCGCCTGGGCCGATTTACGGACCGCGTCGAGACCCTCGACGAGGGCGGCATGCCCGCCCTGTATGCCGAGGTGCTCGGAGCGGGGCGCCGCAAGCTGCTTCTCTACCAGCACTACGACGTGCAGCCGGTGGACCCGATCGACCTGTGGGACTCGGACCCGTTCAAGCCAGTCGAGAAGGACGGCCGCATCGTCGCTCGCGGCGTCGCCGACGACAAGGCGGACGTCATGGCGAGGATCCACGCCCTCGAGACGCTGAAAGGCATCGGCGAGATCCCGGTCACGCTGCGGTTTCTCGTCGAGGGCGAGGAGGAGATCGGCTCCAAGACCTTCGAGAAGATCGCCCACAAGTACGCCGACAAGCTGCGCGCAAACGGGTGCCTGTGGGAGTCGGGCGCGTCCTTCGACGGCGCCGGGCGGCCGACCCTGCAGTTCGGATGTCGCGGGCTCCTCTACGTGCAGCTGCGCGTGAAGCTGCTCGCCTTCGACCAACACTCGGGCTTCGCGTCCATCTATCCGTCGGCGCCCATTTATCTCGTCGAGGCGCTCGCAAGCTTGCGCGACCAGGACATGAACATCACCATCGACGGCTTCTACGAGCGGGTGATCGAGCCCACCGAGGCCGACCGGCAGATGATGGCGAAGATCGACCCGGAGATCGACGATCGCAAGCGGCTGGTCGGGTTCGACCGCCTGGTCCGCGACCCCCTGCCCGAGCACGTCGTCGAGCAGCTCCTCTTTGTGCCCACGTGCAACATCGCCGGGATCACCACCGGCTACCAGGGGCCGGGATCGAAGACCGTGATCCCGGCCGAGGCGACGGCCAAGCTCGACTTCAGGCTCATCCCGGACCAGGACCCGGAGGACATCCTGGCGCGCCTCCGGAAGCACTTCGACACCAACGGCTTCGAGAAGGTGGAGATCGTCTGGCACGACGGGGAGAAACCGGCACGGTCAGACCCCAGCTCAGAGATAGCCCGCAGCGTGATCGAGTGCACCACACAGCTCCACGGCGAGCCGGTCCTGTGGCCGTTCATGCAGGCCACCGGGCCCATGCACCCGGTCGTGGCCGACCTGGGTGTGCCGACGGTGCTGCCCGTCGGCGTCGGGCGCCCCGACAACCGCATCCACGCGCCGAACGAGAACATCCACGCCGCCGACTACATCAACACCATCCGCCTGATGTGCCGGGTCTGGGAGCGCTTCGGAGCCGGATAGACTGGACCCAGAGATGCAGAAGCTCACCGAGAAGCTCTTCACAGTCAAGTACAGGGAGGACACCGGCCGCCCGCACATCGAGATCACCGACCAGGCCGTCTGCGCCGGCGAATGCAAGGGAAAGTACTGCACCCATTTCTGCCCGGCGGGCGTCTATGAGTGGAACGAGGAGCAGAAGAAGACCCTGGTCAGCTCCGGCAACTGCATCGAATGCGGCGCCTGTTCGATCGGCTGCCCATACGACAACATCGCCTGCCACAGCCCCCGCGGGGGTTATGGCGCCCAGTACAAGTTTGGTTAGCACCCCAACTCGGAATACCGACCGCACCTGGTGCAATTGGACTTGATGCAGTGAGCGACAACGACGTGGTCATCGTGGGCGGCGGCCCGGCCGGGCTGGCGGCCGGCCTGTACACCGCCCGGATGAACCTGAAGACCCTCCTGCTCGACCGCGGGCCGCTGGGCGGCCAGCTGCTCAACACCGAGCTGGTCGAAGACTACCCTGGCTTCGAGTCCATCCTGGGCACCGAGCTCGCCACCAAGATGGGTGACCACGCGCGCAAGTTCGGCCTCGAGGTGCGCGAGTTCGAGCCGGTCAAGGAGATCGACAAGGATGGCGACGTCAAGGTCATCCGGCTGGAGAGCGGCGACGAGATCCGGACGCCGGCCCTGATCATGGCCGCTGGGGGCCTGCCGCGCTACCTCGGCGTCACCGGGGAAAAGGAGTTCTGGGGCCGGGGCGTCAGCTACTGCGCGGTTTGCGATGGGGCATTCTTCAAGGGCCAGGAGCTGGCGGTCGTCGGTGGCGGCGACGCGGCCGTCGAGGAGGGCGACTTCCTCACGCGCTACGCCAAGAAGGTGTACATCCTCCACCGCCGCGACCAGCTGCGGGCCCAGCCCATCCTCATCGACCGGGCTCGCTCCAACCCGAAGATCGAATTCATCCTCGAGGCGGGGGTCAAGGAGATCGTCGGCGACGGCAAGGTGCACACGGTGAAGTACGAGCAGTTCGGCGCGACCAAAGAGCTTCCCGTGGGCGGCGTGTTCATCTTCATAGGGTTCGTGCCCAACTCCGGGCTGTTCAAGTTTCACGTCGACCACGACGAGGCCGGATACATCCTCACCGACCGCAACCTCCAGACGTCGGAACCGGGGATCTGGGCCGTGGGCGACGTGCGCGCGCAGCTGACCAAGCAGATAGCCACCGCGGTCGGCGACGGCACCACGGCGGCGGTCGCCGCGGCTGCATACGTCACAACGCTAAAGGACGCGGCCCGGGCCTAGTTCCGTTCCCCCCACCCGCCGGTGCCCTGCGGGCAGCGGCGACCTCCCCACGGGGTGGGGAGGCGGGGAGGCTGGGGAGGCTAGGCGACGACGTCGATCCAGACCAGGCCCGGCGGCAGCGTCACGGCCTTGCCGTTGAAGGTGAAAGTCAGCGGGCCGTTGTGATCCGGCGCGCTCCAGCTGCCCGAATAGAGCATGCCCTTGTAGTAGATGTCAGCCGCGCCGCCCGAGTCCATGTTGAAGTCGTGGATATGCGCGCCGTGCCCGTCGCCGACGTTGACCAGCTGCTCCGCGGTGTGGAACGCGATGAGCATCTCGATGCGCAGCGGCGTATGCAGGCTGGCGTCCTGGTAGGCGTGCCCTTCCTCTGACTTCTGGTAGGTGCCCACGATCGGGTCGTACGTGTACAACGAGTAATGCTCGGCAACGTTCACGGACGGCGCGGGCGTACCGCCGGTGAGGTCGGGGCGGGCCTTGGGCAGGGTGAACGGCGGGATGCCGGAGAACAAGTTCTGCTCCGCGGCGTTGACCGCGGGTCCCTTGATCATCAGGTTGTCCGGCGCATAACGCGCGTAGGTGCGGAACGTGTAGCCGATCGTGTCGAAGAACTGGGGCACCGGGTCCGCCGCGGCGGCGTTGCGCGTGGCCTGCGACTCGCCGGACTGGAACAGCAGTCCCTTGTAGTGACGCGCGATCTTCAAGGAGATGAAGCGACTCGATCGCATCGGTCCGACCAGGTCGGGGACGTTCTGGAAGATCGCCGTGCAGCGCGTGATGCCGCCTTCGGCCAGGTACTCGAAGACGATGTCCGCCGCCTGCATCCCGTTCTGGTCGCGGGCGTAATAGTCGTTCGGCATCTGGATCAGCGCCGGGTACTTCAGCGCGGTCGTGTGCTCGCGATCGTGGTAGTAGATGCCCGTCTTCAGGGTGAAGGTCCCGATCATGCTGTGGCCGGTCTGGTCCCTTCCACCAGGGCCGATCTGAAGGACCAACGGACCCGAATGCATCCCTTGCGTTGAGATCGTGGCGCTGCGGTCGTCGTCAGCCCACTTGAGCCCGACCGGCTCGGCGCCGATGGCGGCCTTGACGGTGGTCGGCTCCATCGCGTCGTTGAAGCTGACCGTCAGCGGGGTCCCGGGGTCGAGCTCGGAGCCGTCGGTCAGGGCGACGCCGCCCGCTCCGGTGATCGACGCGATGCGCGGCACGATGTTGGTGGTGAAGGTCCAGCGTCCGCCGGGGATGCGGTGATGGCTGAGGTCGGTGATCGGGCTCAGCATCACCGTGTACGTGGTGAGGTCGGCCAGGGCCTTCGACGGCGACCAGGCGTACTGGGTCTGGCCCGACACCGCGGCCATCGTCCCATCCGTGGCCGGCGTGATCGAAAAAGCGGTCGCGATGGCGGCCAGGGCCACCGGGCGGCTGAAGGTGATGACCAGGCGCGAGTAGGTGGGGACGTCCTTCTGGCCGCTCTTGACGTTCAGGCCGACCGATGTCGGCATCGCGTTCTCGAAGGCGAGGACTCCGCCGCCCGCCGTGAGGGCGATGGCCATGATGGCGCCGAGGGCGATCCAGCCTTTGCGAGCGATGCCTCGCTTGCGCCTCGGGCGCCTTGGTGGTGGGGCCGCAAAAGCCCAGGGCTCGGTTTCTGGCGTGGACGTCGGGGAGGACAACGGAGCGCCGGGATTATCCCATTTCGCGCTGCGGCGCGACTAGGTGGGGGACTTGCGCGCCTGGCATTCCGCGCAGTCGCAAAGAGCCCGCAGGAGGCTGAATGTGTACAGGCCGGTCGAGTGCCCGCTCTCGAACGCGACCTGCAGCGCGTACTGGCCGACCAGCGCCACGTCCTGCACGCTCAGCTCCCTGGCATCGAGGTTCTTCACGCGAGCGAGACGTCCGGGAGCGCCGCCCTCGCCGCGGCATTCCGCGCAAGGGCAGGCCCAGCGCAGGCGCTCGGCGGAGTAGCTGCTGCGGTGCCCGTCCTCCCACGCGATGACCATGACCTGGCGCTCGCGATCGACGTCGACCGTCAGCGGATACGGGTCGGGGTCTTTCAGAGCCGTTGCTACCGGACGTTGATGACCGGCAGCTGCCGGAAGGATTGGATGGACGTGCGCGCGGCGACCTGCGATGCGATCTCGATGAACGCGCGCGCGCCAGCCGATTCCGGGCGCGAGATGACCACGGGGGTGCCCTTGTCGGCGTCCTCGCGAATCGATTCTTCGAGTGGGACGGCGCCGAGGAACGGCACTCCCAGCCGCTGCGCGGCGGCCTCGGCGCCACCGTGGCTGAAGATCTCATGCCGGTGCCCGCAGCTCGGGCAGATGTACCAGCTCATGTTCTCGATGAGACCGAGCGGGGTCACGTTGAGCTTGCGAAACATCTGCAGGGCCTTGATCGCGATGTCGGTGGCGACGTCCTGAGGCGTGCACACGATGGCCACGCCGGTGAGCGGAATGGCCTGTGCCAGCGTGAGCGATGCATCGCCAGTGCCGGGCGGGAGGTCGATGACCAGGTAGTCGAGCCGGCCCCAATCGACCTGCGTCATCATCGCTTCGATCGCCTTGCCGACCATCGGCCCGCGGTAGATCGTCGGCTGGTCGCCCGGGTAGATGTGGCCGAAGGACATCACCTTCAACCCATGCGCGTCGATCGGCCGCAGCCGGCCGTCGACCTGCTCGGGCACGGTCCGCGACCCGGTCATGGCGGGAACCGAGGGTCCATAGATGTCGGCGTCGAGCAGCCCGACGTCGGCGCCTGCCTTGCGCAGGGCGGCGGCAAGGTTGACTGCCACCGTGGACTTGCCGACGCCACCTTTCCCGGAGGCGACGGCGATCGTCTGCTTGACTCCGGGGAGGATCTCGGACGGCTTGGGCCGCATGAACGCCGGGCGCACGTTGGCGGTCATCCGCACCTCTACCGCGGATACGCCGGGCATGTCTCCGACGAGGTCCTGGGCCTGGGTCTTGAAGCGATCGCGCACGGGGCAGGCCGGCGTCGTCAGCTCGAACGTGAAGCTCACCTTGCCCTGCGAGCTCACCTCGAGCTCCTTGATCATGCCGAGGCTCACGACGTCGCGCCCCAGGTCGGGATCCTGGATGTGGGCGAGCACGTCGAGGACCTGCTGGTGGGTCGGGACCATGGCTGGGATGTTACCGGGCCTCGGCATCGGACCACGATGTAGCTTGCCGTGGTGATGCCACGCGCTTCCGCCGCCTCGCTGCGAACACTCCAGGCGGCCTGCCGCGCCTGCCACGTGTGCGCCGACGCCGGCATCATCCCCGAGGCCAACCCCACCTTCTCCGGTGAATGGGGGGCGCCTTTCTTTCTCGTCGGGCAGGCGCCGGGCCCGGCCGAGCGCGAGTCACGCCGGCCGTTTTCGGGTCGCGCGGGCAAAGAGCTCGACCGCTGGATGCTGCGCGCCGGCTTCACGAGCGCCGAAGAGTTCCGGCGGTTCACGTACATCGCGGCGTTGATGCGCTGCTTCCCGGGCCGCAACCGAACCGGCACCGGCGATCTCCGGCCACCGCCCGCGGCGGTCGCCAACTGCGCGCACTGGCTCGAGGCGGAGCTGGAGCTGCTCGAACCGCAAGTGCTCATCCTGGTCGGGCAGATGTCGATCGCGCGCTTCCTCGGCCCCGGCACGCTGGAAGCAAGGGTGGGCAGGACGTTCGGGAGCAAACCGGTCATGGTCCCGCTGCCGCACCCTTCGGGCCAGAGTCGCTGGCTCAACGACCCGGCCAACCGGAAGCAGCTCGAGAGCGCCCTGGCGCAGCTCTCAAAACTGCGTTCGCATGTGCTCTCGACCATCGGCTAGTCTGACTTCGAGCCGTCAACAAGAACCAGGGGAGAGAGGCAAACGTGAAGTACCTGCTCGTCTTTTACGGCGGAGGCATGCCGGAGACACCCGCTGCGCAGGCCAGGGTGATGAAGCAGTGGGGCACCTGGTACGGGAAGCTCGGGGCAGCGGTTCTCGACCCGGGCAATCCGTTCTCAGGCCACGTGAACAAGATCAAAGCCGACGGGACGGTGGCCAAAGGGCCCATCGGGCAGCGCGCCAGCGGTTACACCGTGGTCGACGCCGGCTCTCTGGACGCCGCGACCAGGATGGCGAAGGGCTGTCCCATCCTCAAGAGCGGCGGCCAGATCGCCGTCTACGAAACCTTCGAGATGATGTGACAGCCGTCGCTTGCCAGCTTTCTTTGCGCGACGAGAGGGCGGGCGGGCTGTAATCGAGGGGGGCGACGCCCGCCACCTCGCGCGTTCGCTGCGGGCCAAGGTCGGCGAGGAGATCGAGGTGATCGACCCCGCCGGCTACATGCTCACAGTGCGCCTCGATGTCGTGTCGCCCGAACGCATCGAGGGCGCGGTCATCGCCGAGCGGCCGCATCATCCCGAACCCGCGATCAAGGTCACGGTCGCGATCGCCAACCTGCCGGCCTCGGCGCTGGAGCTCGTCCTCTCGCGGTGCACGGAGGCGGGCGCGTTCGCCTTCATCATCTTCAGGGCCGACCGGAGCGTCGGGCGCGGCTACAAGCCCGAGCGCTTGCGGACGATCTGCCGCGAAGCCGCGATGCTGGCGGGACGAATGCACGTGCCAGGGATCGTCGACGCCTCGTCACTTGCCCGGGTGATCGTCAGCGCGCAGCATCCCGTGATGCTCGTCCGAGACGCGCCGCAACGGTTAAGCGAGGTCGTCCGGCCCGACATGACTTTGCTGATAGGGCCCGAGGGCGGTTGGTCTGACCGCGAATTGGAGCTCGTTCCGATCAAGGCGACGCTCGGGCCGCGCAACCTGCGTGCCGACACCGCCGCGCTGGTCGCGGTCGCCGTGGCGCTGGCTAGCGCTTGAGGGATCGGAAGGTCGACACCTCTCCCGCGATCGCGATCACCGACGCGCCCGCGAAGGTGATCCCGCCCAGCACGATGAGGCTCGTGCCCATCGGCACGTACCAGCTCGCGACGGCGAGGCCGAGCGCGACAAGGCCGATCGCCAGGACCAGGGCCGCGTAGGCATTGAAACCACGCTTCGTGGAGGCGAAGCCAGGCGCCAGCTGGCCTAACGGCTGGGACGTGACGCGGCGGATGACCGTGTCGGCGGCGCCGCCGATGTCGAGAAGGAGCACGATTCCGGCCGCTGTCAGCAGGATGCCAAGCGCCAGAACCACGCCCGCATGTTCCCACGTCGGGTCGGCCGAGTGACCCCACTAGCATTTGTTCGTGCCCACAGCCACCCAGGCGCGCGTGCGCAACTTCTGCATCATCGCCCACATCGATCACGGGAAATCGACGCTGGCCGACCGGCTGCTCGAGTTCACCGGCTCGATCAGCAAGCGTGACATGCAGGACCAGGTCCTGGACAGCATGGACCTGGAGCGCGAGCGCGGGATCACCATCAAGCTGCAGGCCGTGCGCATGACGTACGGCGCCCGCGACGGCGAGAGCTACGAGCTCAACCTGATCGACACCCCGGGCCACGTCGACTTCGCGTACGAAGTTTCGCGCTCGCTCGCGGCATGCGAGGGGGCGATCCTGGTCGTCGACGCAGCCCAGGGCATCGAGGCGCAGACGCTTGCCAACCTGTACCAGGCGGTGGAGGCGGGTCTGACCATCGTCCCTGTGGTCAACAAGATCGACCTCGACGCGGCGCAGCCCGAGATGGTCGCAGAGGAGATCTCCGATGTCACCGGCATCCGACGTGAGGAGGTCATCTTCGCCTCCGCCAAGCAGGGCATCGGTACCGAGGACATCCTCGAGGCGGTGATCGCGAAGGTGCCGCCGCCTCACGGCGATCCCTCGGCGCCGCTGCGCGCGCTGATCTTCGACTCCCACTACGACCCGTACCGAGGCGTGATCACCTACGTGCGCGTCGTCGACGGCGAGATCAGGCCGCGCACGAAGATCCGGATGATGAACACCGGCAAGGTCCACGAGGTGGACGAGGTGGGGTGGTTCGCGCCGCAGCCCCGCCCGGCCGAGAAGCTGACCGCGGGCGAGGTCGGCTACGTCACGGCGGCGATCAAGAACGTGATCGACGCCCGCGTCGGCGACACCTTCACCGCGGCGGAGGGTGGCGCGTCGACGGCGCTGCCGGGCTACCGCCAGGTGAAGCCGATGGTCTTTGCCGGGTTGTTTCCCACCGACTCGGACCAGTTCACCGACCTCAAGGAAGCGCTCGAGAAGCTGCAGCTCAACGATGGCGCCCTGTCCTTCGAGCCCGAGAACTCGGCCGCGCTGGGTTTCGGCTTTCGGTGCGGCTTCCTCGGGCTGCTCCACCTAGAGATCGTCCAGGAGCGGCTGGAGCGGGAGTTCGAGCTCGAGCTCATCACCACGGCGCCGACCGTGGAGTACCGGGTGAAGCTGAAGCGCGGCGGCACCGTCGAGGTCGACAACCCGGCGCTGCTGCCCGACCCCACGGCGATCGAATCCATCGCCGAGCCGTTCGTGAAGCTGTCCATCATCGTGCCGTCCACGCATGTCGGGGCGATGATGGAGCTCTGCCAGGACCGCCGCGGCGTGTTCAAGAAGCTCGAGCACCGTCCGGGCGACCGTATCGTGCTCGAGTATGAAATACCGTTGGGCGAGATCATCCACGACTTCTACGACCAGCTGAAGTCGCGTTCCAAGGGTTATGCGTCGATGGACTACGAGATGATCGGCTTCCGCGAGGGCGACCTGGCCAAGCTGGACGTCCTGGTCGCGGGCGAGCCGGTGGACGCGCTCTCGCTGATCACACACCGCAGCAAGGCGCAGTCGCAAGGCCGCAGACTTGTGGAGAAGCTGAAGTCGATCATCCCCCGCCAGCTCTACGAGGTGCCCATCCAGGCCGCGATCGGCGGCAAGATCATCGCGCGCGAGACCATTCCCGCGATGCGCAAGGATGTGCTGGCCAAGTGCTACGGCGGGGATGTGACGCGCAAGCGGAAGCTCCTGGAGAAGCAGAAGGAAGGCAAGCGACGGATGAAGCGGGTGGGATCGGTCGAGATCCCTCAGGAAGCGTTCATGGCGGTGCTCAAGCTTGATTAGGCTTCTGCGTCCGGTTGCCCTGCTGCTGGTGGCCACGCTGGCGACGGCGTGCGCGGGCATCGGGTCGGGCAAAGCCTTGAACTCGAAGCCCGCCGACCTCTACGCGATCATGCCGACGCAGTCCGACATCCGCTCCTTGATGGGCGACAGCACCTGGTGGGGAGGACCGCCGTCGTTCGAGGTGTCACCGCTCAACTGGATGAAAACGCCTGAGACCGAGAAGTTCGCCGTCATCCAGGAGTTTCTCCACCTGGGCACCGACGAGCGAATGGCCGCGCGTTACCTCGTCTTTGACAAGACGTCGTCGGCGAGCACCGAGATGTCAAACCTCCAGTCCATCTACAGGGGCCGCCCGACCACACCGAAGGTCGGCGACCAGACGCTTTACGTGCTCCAGGCGGGATTGGGCGGGGCGCCATATGAGTTCTTCACGTTCGTCCGCGTCGGCCAGGTCTTCCTTACGGTCATCCTGACGCGCAAAGACGCGAACACGAGCACAACCGCCCTGAGCAAGATCGCCAAGAAGTTCGCCGACCCGCTCCGCGACCTCGGCAAGTCGCATGCGAAGCTGACGCCGGTCGACCCGAATCTCCTGCCGCCGCCGGGCCTGGACGTAACGATGCTGGGGAGCGCGAACTTGCCGCTCGAGAGCTTCGTCGTGATGCAGGGCACAGTTTTGCCCGACACGGTGCTCGCGCTCCTGAAGCAGGCCGGGGTGACGACGTTCGCATACGGCGATTACGCGTTGAACGCCGATCCCAGCATGGAGGTTCAGACCGGGATCATTCGCTTCCCAACCGCGTCGGCGGCTGTGGAGTGGGCGAACACGTTCTCGCCCAACCCTCCGGACGAGACCGGCATCGGGTCCGGATACATCAAGGGCGGCAGCACGCCCGGAGCCGGCGTCTATCACTACGTCTTCGCGTCCGGCAGCTACGGGGCGCTGATCGTCTGCAAGGCGGCCACCACCGGCACGGCCGCAACGAGGGAGTGCGAGGACCCGGGGGAGAGGACGGCCATCGCCTGGAAGGCCGGGCTTGAGGGTCTGCGCTAGAGCCGCGACACCCCGGCACGCCTCGGCGACGTGGCTAGGAACCAATCCCACTGCTTGGCCAGGCCTTCGCGCAGCGCGACTCCCGGCTCCCATCCCAGTCGCTCACGCGCGAGGTTGATCGACGCGCCCGTGTGGCGCGGGTCGCCGGGCATGGCGGGTAGGTTCTCGCGGCGCACGCTGATGCCGCTGATCTCCTCCAGCGTCGCGAGCACCTTGTTCACGGTGACGCGGGAGCCCCCGCCAAGGTTGAAGACCATGCCGACGACGTCCGCTGTGGCGGCTTTGATCGTGCCCTCGACCGCGTCGGAGACGTAGGTGAACTCCCGCGTCTGCTCGCCGTCGCCGAAGACCTCGATCGGCTCGCCGTCGGCGAGGGCCTGCATGAAGCGCGCGAACGCCATGTCCGGCCGCTGGCGCGGGCCGTAGACGGTGAAGTACCGAACCGAGACCGCCGGGATGTCGAAGTTTCGCGTGTACAGGTGCGCCAGGTGCTCGGCCGCGAGCTTGGTCACGCCATATGGAGAGACAGGGCGGGGGAGGGCTGACTCCCGCGTCGGGAAAGCCTCCGCGTCGCCGTACACCGACGAGCTCCCCGCGAAAACCAATCGCTTCAGACGGCTCCCTTTCAAAAACTCGAGCAGGCGCTGCGTGGCGATGATGTTGTCGCGCGCATAGCGATCGAACTGGTGCCCCCAGCTGGGACGACCGCTCTCATAGGGTGCAAGCCTGCGGTGCGGCGGCTGTGATTTGCAAGCGCCCCTATCCTCTAATTCGTGTCCAGGCTCACCTCGCGTTTCGAGGCATGGCTCGCAGCCTCCGGGATCGGCGTGTCCGTGAAGCAGTTCCCGGCGGCCGGCACCCGCACGGCGGGCGACGCGGCGCGGGCGGTGGGCTGCGACGTGGGCCAGATCGTGAAGTCGCTCGTGTTCGTCGCGGCCGGACGTCCCGTCGTGGCCCTGGTGAGCGGCGCCAACCGGCTCGACGAAGGCAGGCTGGGGGCGGCCGCCGGAGAGCCGGTGACGAAGGCCAACGCGGAGGTCGCGCGGTCGGCCACCGGCTACGCCATCGGCGGTGTGCCGCCTTTTGGGTATATCACCGACGTGCCTGTCTTCATGGACCGCGACCTGCTGGGACATCGCGTCGTCTGGGCGGCGGCCGGCCGGCCGGACTCCGTGTTCGAGATCGAACCTGGCCACCTGCGCGTGCTCAGCCAGGCGACGGTGGCGGACCTCAAAGTGGACGATATAGGAAACCTGGATCCCCCCTCCGGCGCTTCGCGCCACCTCCCCTCCCAGGAGGGGAGGCCAGCCCGACCTCCCCACGAGGTGGGGAGGTGAACATCCTCATTTTCTGCCGCGATTGCGGCAAGCAGGTTGCAAGCTCGGATGCCCGCGATGGGCTGTGCCTCGACTGCCGTGTGCGCCGGTCCGTCGCCCCTTTGCGCGACGAGCATGCGCGCCTGTGGCGGAAGCGCGAGCGCTATCGAAGCCAGAACGCCAACGTCGAGCAGATCGGACGGCAGGTCGCGAGGGTCGAGGACCGCATGGCGCAACGCATCAAGGAGCTGGTGTCGAACGAGCGGCAGGCGACCGACTACCTCCGCAAGGAGCTCGAGGCCGCGCGCGGGCAGCGCTACACGATCAAAGGCGTGTGACGTTGCAACCGATCGCACATCTCTATGTCCACATCCCGTTCTGCAAGCACAAGTGCGGCTACTGCGACTTCAACGCCTACGCCGGCATGGACAGGCTCATGCCCGACTACGTCGACGCCCTCGAGCGCGAGCTCGCCGGGGCTCGCGAGCAGCGAGAATTCGCCACCCTGCAGACCGTATACCTCGGCGGCGGCACGCCGAGCCTGCTGCCCGCCGACCTCATCGCACGCCTGCTGCGCTTCATCCGCGGCACCTTCGAGGTCGCGTCCGATGCCGAGGTCACGCTCGAGGCCAACCCCGGCAGCACCGACGAGGAGAGGCTCGCCGCGTGGCTGGAAGGCGGCGTCAACCGGCTGAGCCTCGGCGTCCAGGGTTTCGAGCCGCGGGCGCTCGCGGTGCTCGAGCGCAAGACCGACGCGGCCCAGGCGACCCGCGCCTTCACGCTGGCCCGCTCGATGGGCGTGGCCAACGTGAGCATCGACCTCATCTACGCGGTGCCGCATCAGAGCCGCGAATCGTGGGTCGAGACGCTGCGGCGCGGGCTTGCCCTCGGACCCGACCACGTCTCGACCTACTGCCTGACGTTCGAGGAGGGGACGCTGCTCTGGCGCCGGCGCGCCGAGGGCAAGCTGCCCGAGGTGGAATCCGACCTGCAGTGGGACCAGCTCGATTCCGCATGCGCCGAGCTCGAGGCGGCCGGGTTCCGCCGCTACGAGGTGTCCAACTGGGCGCGCCCTGGATTCGAGTCGCGCCACAACCTGGCGTACTGGCGGTGCCGGCCGGTCTATGGCGCCGGCGCGGGCGCCCACTCATACGCCACCGACGGAACGCGGGCCTGGCGCTGGTGGAACGTCGCCCGGCCGCGGGAGTACATCGCCGCGCCGCTCCCGAGGGCGGACGGCGAGGAGCTCTCGCACCGTAAGGCGAGCGCCGAGTCCCTCATGCTCGGCCTGCGCACGGCGGAGGGCATGCCGGCCCCGGAAGATTTCGAGGCCGAGCTCGAAGGCCTGGCCGCGGCCGGGTTGGTCGAGAGGATCGACGGCCGTGTCGCCCCGACGCGGCGGGGTATGGACCTGCACAACCAGATCGCTCTCGCGGTACTGTAGTTCGCACTCTCGACTCGAGAGTGCCAAACAAGAATGGAAGACAGAAAGCAGGCGATCCTGCGGGCGGTGGTCCAGGAGTTCACGTCCAGCGCGGTGCCCGTGGGCTCGCAATCCCTGCACAGCCGCTATTTCGTCAACCTGTCGTCGGCGACCATCCGGAGCGAGCTCGCCGAGCTCGCGGACCTCGGCTACCTGACCCAGCCGCACACGTCGGCGGGCCGGATCCCGACCGATTCGGGCTACCGGTACTTCGTCGATTTCCTCATGGACCTGGAGGAGGTGCCCGAGCGGGTGCGCGTCTTCATCAACGACGAATTGCGGCATACGACCGCCGACGTCCAGGGCCTGGTCGAGCGCGTGGCGATGACTACCGCCGCCGTGACCCAGAACGCGTCGGTGGCGAGCGCGCCACACGGCTCTCAGGGCCGTATCAAGCACGTCGACCTGGTCTCGCTCGAGCCGAAGGAAGTGCTGCTCATCATCCTGCTGGAAGGCAACCTGCTGCGCCAGCAGGTCGTCCAGGTGACCGAGCCCGCGGGCCAGCCGGCGCTGACGCAGCTGGCGACGAAACTGAACGAGTCGCTAGGCGGCAAAGGCGGTGACGTGGTCCGCCGGCATTACGACAGCGCCGCCCTGGGCCTCGAAAAGGAGCTGCTCGGCCGCCTCGTCGCCGCGCTTGACCAGTACGAGCAGGGCGCCGAGAACCTGGTCGTCCACGACGGCGTGCGCAACCTGCTGCGCCAGCCCGAGTTCGCCGAATCGTCCCGGCTCCAGCAGGTGCTCGAGGTCCTCGAGGAAACGCGCTACCTCACCGTGCTGCTTCGCCAGCTCATCGGCGACTCCGACCTGCAGATCGTGATCGGTTCCGAGAATGCATCGAGCCAGCTGCAGGGATGCGCGGTCGTGCTCACGACCTACGGCCCTCCGAACCACCTCAAGGGCGTGCTCGGGGTGATCGGACCGACGCGGATGGCCTACAGCCAGACGGTGGCGCGCCTGCGGGCGGTGGCCCGGAGCGCGAGCGAGCGCATGGCCGAGCTCGGGGTTTGAGATCCGTGCCCGGCGCGGTATTTATGCAGAAGCCATGACGACCCGGAAATACCCGAATGAGCCTCACGAGGATGAGGCGGGGCATGAGACGGTGAACCCAGGGGCTTCGGAAGAGGTCGAGATGCTGGAGGGCAAGATCGCGGAGCTCGAGGCGGCCGCGGCCGAGGCCAAGGATCGGTACCTGCGGCTGGGAGCCGACTTCGAGAACTATAAGAAGCGAGCCCGTCAGGACCAGCTCGAGACCATCCAGCACGCGTCCGCCGAGCTGATCAACCGCCTGCTGCCCGGGCTAGACGACCTGCACAAGGCGCTCGACCACAAGCCGAGGGGTATCGACCCGTCGTGGCTGAAAGGTGTCGAGCTGAGCGTTCGCAAGCTCGAGGAGGCGCTCGGCGCCCACGGCCTCGAGGCCATCAATGCGGTGGGCACGCGGTTCGACCCCAAGCTGCACGAGGCGGTGGGCCACGAGGAGTCCAGCGAGCACCCGGAGGACACCGTCGTCGCCGAGCTTCGGCGCGGCTACCGGATTCGCGATCGCGTTGTGCGGCCTGCGCTGGTCAAGCTCGCCCGCCCGCCGGCGCTGCCTGCGCAGGACGACAGCGGCGACGACGGCGACGGCTCTCCCGACACGGCCTGAGACAATCTGAGTCGTGGCGGTCAAGCGCGACTACTACGAGGTTCTAGGTTGCAGCCGGCAGGCGTCGGCTGAAGAGCTCAAGCGCGCCTTTCGGAAGATCGCGATGGAGTCTCACCCCGACCGCAACCCGGACGACCCGGTAGCCGCGGCCCGTTTCAAAGAGGCGAGCGAGGCGTATGCGGTGCTGTCGGACGCGGGCCGGCGACGCAGCTACGACATGTTCGGCCACGCGGCCGTCGACATGGGCGGCGGGCCGGTGGTCGATTTCTCGGACATGCCGTTCGCTGACATCTTCGACACGTTCTTCGGCGGCGGCATCGGCTCGCGCTCGCGCAGGCAGCGCGCGGACCGGGGCGACGACCTCCGCTACGACATGACGATCACGTTCGAAGAGGCATTCACCGGCGTCGACAAGCAGATCGACGTCCCGCGGCTCGCTACCTGCGATCGCTGTGCCGGCAGCGGGGCCGAGCCCGGGACCGGCACCGAGACCTGCCCGGGTTGCGGCGGGTCGGGAAACATCAGGCGTGCGCAGCAGTCGATCTTCGGCAACATCGTGACGCAGACCACGTGTCCCACCTGCGGCGGCGCCGGCCGCCTGCTCAGGAGCCCGTGCACGAAGTGCCGGGGACAGGGTCGCTCCACGGTCACGCGGCGGCTCGCGGTGCGGATTCCGGGCGGGGTCGACACCGGTTCGCAGATCCGCCTCAGCGGCGAGGGTGAGGCGGGCGTCCGCGGAGGGCCGCCCGGCGACCTTTACGTGGTGCTGCGCGTCAAGTCGCACCCGCACCTGGCGCGGCGGGACCAGAGCATCGTCTACGAGTTGCGCATCAACATCGTCCAGGCCGCGCTGGGGGACCGGATTGAGATCCCGACCATGGATGGTCCCGTCGAGATCGCCATCCCGGCGGGCACCCAGCACGGGCAGTCCTTCCGGCTCGCGGGCAGGGGCATGCCCGACGTCCGTGGCGGCCGGCGCGGCGACCAGTACGTGCTGGTGCAGGTCCTCGTGCCCAAGGACCTGACGGCCGAGCAGAAGGCCCTGCTGCGCCAGGTCGGCGGCCTTACCGGCAAGCCGGAGAAGGTCTCGAAAGGCTTTTTCGAAAAATTGCGTGACGCAATATCTCTGGACGGTTGATCGGCCTTTAAACTTCGCGTCGCGATTCGTGCGTAAGCAGTTGGAAGGGAGGAGGGTGCGCAGCGCGGTGGTCGTCGCGCTGATGGTGGTCTCGGCCGCCTGCGCGCGCCCGAACTCGACGCAGGCCCAGCTGCCGCCGCC
>WNGK01000736.1_pt1 | contig 33891 bp, 32 predicted proteins | sample 5400601 | NCBI WGS metagenome assembly WNGK01 (sample SAMN13153376, study PRJNA577476) | soil metagenome | isolation source: 60 cm soil or saprolite under Garry oak tree replicate 1 | place: USA:California | collected 2016-06-15 | reverse complement strand
GCCCCATCTTCGAGGTCACCCACTTCTTCAACGACAAGGAGTCCGTCACCGCAGATCCAAAGACCGCTGGCACGGCCTACGTCGTGTGGGACCGGCTCAAGGCCCCGAGCCACAGCCCGGATGCGGACCTGCGCGCTCACGCATTCCGCGGCCCGGCCTGGTTCTCCAAGACCACCGACGGCGGCAAGACCTGGACAGGCACCCGCGCGATCTTCGATCCCGGGCAGAATAGCCAGACCATCGGCAACGTGATCGTGGCAGATCCCAAAACGGGTGCCCTGTATGACTTCTTCGAGGTGTTCCAGACGACCGGCTCGCCCAAGTTCACACCGCGGGGCTTCAGTGTCGGGTTCGTCTCGTCGTCCGACGGTGGCACCACCTGGTCGGGGCCGACGACCGTCGCGGCCCAGCAGTTCGTGACGGACACCGACCCGAACACGGGCGCAGCCCTGCGCACCGGTGAGGGCCTTCCCTCGGCCGCCATCGATCCGAGTACCGGACAGCTCTACGTGGTCTGGTCCGACAATCGATTCACCGGCACCGTCAACCAGGTCGTCATCTCCACCTCCACCGACGGCGGCAAGACCTGGACCGCGCCGGCCGCGATCAGCAAGGCCACCGGCAGGCCCGCCTTCACGCCCACGGTGGCCGTCAACTCGGCAGGCGTCGCCGGCGTCACCTACTACGACCTCCGCAACCTCCCTGCCGGAGACACCACGACACTGCCGACTGACTACTGGTTCACAGCGTCGTCCGATCATGGCACGACCTTCGGCGATGAGACGCATATCGCTGGCTCGTTCGACCTGCTGAAGGCACCTAACGCAGGCGGTTTCTTCGTCGGGGACTACCAGGCCCTGGGAGTCAGCGGAGCAGCGTTCGTGCCGTTCTTCGTCCAGGCGGAGCCGTCGGCTACAACTCCTCCGCCTCCTCCTCCGACAACTCCTCCGACAGATGTGTTCACAAACTCCGTAACCCCTTAGCCGTATCTCAATGCGTCAGGTGACAGAAGCCGCGTCCACCTCCGGGGCGCGGCTTCTGCCAGAGCAGACAGAGATCGCGAGTTGAGCACAATCCCGCCCTCAGAGCAGGCGACTCGCGACGCCTCGGCTGCCCCGGGCCGCAGCGGCTCCGATGCTGACGCCCTGGTCCTGGTCCCTGTCTCCGGCCTGTCTGCGGCGCCGCCTTGACTCATATAGGGCCGGATTCGGCAGTGGATCAGATCCGGGCCTTCCGAATGAGACTGCATGTTTATGCACCAGAGACCGCACTGAGAACGCTCGCATCTGCCGCGGACCGGGTCGAGCTCCACGGGCACGGCGCGAGACCTTGGCCATGCCCGCATGGTCAGTCGGCGGCCGCGAACTCTGCCAGGCGAGGACGGAGGCTGACGGGGAAGTACGTCACGGAGAGCAACCAGAGTCTTCGCGGGCCCGCGCAAAGAGCCGATCTGAGTGCCAGCCTCGCCGACCGGTATCACCGCGGCGGGCCGCACCGAACCGGGAGTTCTGGCGGGTGTGCCACCGAGACGTCATCATCGGCTTGTCTTGGCGCTCCAGAGCGGTAGCGTGACCGGTATGGAGCCTGTGGCGCTGAGGGTGTTCTTGAGCCACACGTCTGAGCTGCGGCAATACCCGCAAGGCGGGTCGTTTGTGGCTGCTGCGGAGAGGGCGGTGATCCGGGCCGAGGACACGGTGCTGGACATGGCCTATTTCACCGCCCGGGAGGACAAGCCTGCCGATTACTGCCGCCACCAGGTGGGGCGCGCCGATGTGTATGTCGGCATTATCGGGTTCCGCTACGGCTCACGAGTCAGCGATGAGCCGGAATTGTCGTACACCGAGCTGGAGTTTCAGGCGGCGACCGAGCAGCGCCTGCCGCGCCTGGTATTCCTGCTGGATGAAAATGCGGTCCTGCCGCTGCCGCGAAGCTATCTGTCTGATCCTCAGCACGAGGAGCGGCAGGGCGCATTCCGTGCGCGGGTTATGGATGCCGGGGCGACCGCGCAGCGGGTGAAGTCGCCCGACCGGCTGGAGATGCTGCTGTACCAGGCGCTGACAGAGCTACAGCAGCAAGCCGGGCGTCGGATCGCCACGATGGCGTCGGGCACGGCGGGGCCGCTCCGCGGGCTTCCCGGGGAGGCCGCCGACTTCACCGGGCGCGAGGAGATCATCGCCCACCTGGGCGGGCGGATCGCCGGGCACGACCCAGCGGGAGTCACGGTCGCCGTCCACGCCATCGACGGCATGGGCGGCGTAGGAAAAACCGCCCTGGCGGTCCACCTAGCGCACAACCATGCTCACCGCTACCCAGACGGGGCCTTCTTTATCGACCTGCACGGATACACGCCCGGCTTGGCGCCGGTGCCGCCGGAGGAGGCACTAGGTCAGCTGCTGCGGGACCTCGGCATGGATGCATCGGCTATCCCGCTCGGCTTGGGTCCTCGTCAGGCGCGCTGGCGCTCCCTCATGGCCGGCCGACAGGCGCTGATCGTGTTGGACAACGCGGTCGATAGCGACCAGGTTGGTCCTCTGCTCCCCAATGCCGCCGGCTGTCTTGTGCTGATCACTAGCAGGCGGCGGCTGACAGGGCTGCCCGAGGCCGACCCGTTGACCCTGGGCGTCCTAACGCCGCATGAAGCCGTCAGTCTCTTCACCCGGATTGCCGGCACGCAACGCTGCCCAGACCAGAGCCATGTCAGCGCGGTGGTCCGGGCCTGCGGGTGGCTTCCGTTGGCGGTCAGGATCGCGGCCGGACGCCTGCGTCACGACCCCGCAGCCACCGTAGCCACGCTTCTCGCCGACCTGACCGACGAACGTGCCCAGCTCAACGAGCTGAGCCCAGAAGATGCAGGGATACGGGCTGCTCTGCAGGTCTCCGTGCTGCGCCTGCCCCCCGATCTGGAGAACGCCTTCCGCGACGTTGGACTGCACCCAGGACCCTCAATCGGCCCGGACGCGATCGCGGCGATCGCCGGCATCGAGAAAGCCGATGCGCGTAACCGTCTCCGCCGGCTGGCAGAGCATCACCTCATCGAGCCGGACACGACAGCGAAATCGCCGCCCCGGTACACGTTGAACAACCTCGTCCGCGTCTACGGAAGGGAGCTGGCCGAACAGGAACTTGATGCCGGGGACCGCAAAGCCAAACTTGACCGGCTCGCCGACCACTACGACCGCACACTACAACACGCCGAACATTTGCTCCGCCCAAAGGAATCGGCTGACCCCGTCAGCGAGGGGGACCCGGCCGCACAGGACCAAGAGCGCGACTGGGTCATCGCCGAGCGAGACAACCTTCTCAGCCTCGCCCCCCTCACCAGTGGCCCAGCCGGCGCCCGGGTCTGCCGCATCAGCGGGGATAACTTGCAGCTCCTCGGTGAATACCACGCCGCTCGCACCCTGCTCGACCACGCGTACGCCATGTACACGGCCGCTGGTGACCAAGCCGGCCAAGCTGAGGCCCTACGCGGCCTCGGCGACGTCGCCCTTGACCTCCGCGACCCCGCCGCTCGCATCCGGTATGAACAAGCCCTGGCAATATTCACCCACCTCGGTGACCAGACCGGCCGGGTGGACGCTCTTATCGGCCTGGGCTATATAGCCCTGGAAAGCGATAAGCCGACAGCCAAAACCCGCTTTGACGAGGTTCTGGCCATCTCGACACGCACCGGCAATCACAAAGGCCAAGCGCAGGCGCACCTCGGGCTCGGCCACATCTCGCGTGACGCCCACGACCCTTCAACCGCCCGCTCGCACTACGAGCTGGCCCTGGCCACATTCACCCGCATCGGCGATCACCTCGGGGTAACTGAAGCGCACCTCGGCCTAGGGCATCTCGACTATGACATCGGTGACTACCCAAGCGCCCGGTCACACTACGATCAAGCCCTCATCCTTTCAAAACGAATCGGAAACCAAATAGGACTAGCCGAAACATGGCAAGCGCTGGGGCTGACCGCTCAGGCGAGCGGGAACCGCGAGCAAGCCGCCGAGTACTTGCAGACCGCGCTCACCACATACGAGCGCCTCGACATCCAGACTTCCGCCGCCGCAGTATGTGACGCACTTGCCCGGCTCGACAAGTAGCAGCCGCCCGGCCGCCTGCGATAGCGGCAGCAAGGTCGAAGACAGGCGCATCCCGCAGGCAGCACAAGAGCCACCAGCGCTTGCACCGCTCGCAGCACTCGGTCGCCAGTCCCGCGTGGACCTGCGGCGCGCCCAGATCTGGAAATCCGGCGCGTAAGCCAACGCATTCTTAGCCGCACTGAGGTCCGCTCGTAATCGGCGATAGGAAGCCGACGACTGGGTCTGATACTCACGCAGAGTCATACCGCACCAGCAGCGTCGCTGGTTAGATACGCGCGGCGAGCGATTGCGAGCGCAGGCTAATCGAGCGCAATCGAGGTCATCGCGGTGCGCGACACACGCCGAACGGGCCGGGCTGGGAGATCAGCGCCTCGATGCGGCGCCACTGGCTCATGAATACTTCAAGCTGGCCCCATTTCGTCTGCGCGTCCCGCTGGTTGAGGGCCACCATCTTCGCCTTGTTCTCCTGGACGGCGGCGATCTCGTTCCGGTTCTGGATGATCATGCTGTCGCGCGTGATGATCAGCCAGCCTCGAGCGGCGGCCTGCGGTATCCAGTCCGCGTCGAGCACGTCAGGGTTCGTGATTGGGCACGGTGCCCGCTGCCGCTTGTGGATGACGGCTCCAGGGTCGCCGGGATAGGTCACGTCGTTGCGGAGCCCGGCGAGGATCTTGCCGAGCCCCAGGACGTCAGCGTCGACGTAGATGCGGACCTGAGCCGCACGCGGGTTCATGCTGCTGCGCGCTGCGACAGCTCATAGCTCTGTGCCCACCGCACGGCGTCAATGTCGAGGCCGAAGTCGTCGGCGACCTCCTCGAGGGATGCCCCGCCGTCGAGCTCGCCGGCGATGGCCTCGGTCGAGATACCGCCGATCGCAGGCATCCCGAAACGCACCAGCGGGTTGACCCGGATCGGCGATACAGGGTCTTCGTGAGGACGCCAGCGCGCCGGCTCATCACCAGACCAGTCCACCCGCGCGTAGAACTCTTCTCCTGGTGCGGTCAGGACGATCTGCCCATTCGCGATCGCGACCAGGCAGAACTCAGGGTCAAGGTGACTGCGGCCCTGCAGATCGATCAGCAGCCGACGGCCAGGTCCGACGTAGGGACGCCGGTCAGCGAGCGGGTAGGGTACCTGGAACTCGTCGCGGAGCCGGTCGATGAAGTCCCGCAGCTCCTTCAGCGGCACATCGTGCTCGCGCCGGTAGGACCTTAGGAGACCGGCCTCGACGAATTCGGCCCACGTGACATTGCGCGACCCCGTGGGCTCGACGCGGATCACGGGACGGTAGCGCGGCGGCCGCCCTTCCAGCCACCAGTGCAGCGTCGACGGGGCGATCCGCAGCAGGCGCGCGGCGGCGGCCTCGGTGTACATCTCGCGTTCGAGGATGGTGACGCTCACGCGGCTAGTGTGACATGCCGCCGCGCCTCGTTCTACGATCTGCTGTCCCGGCTGTCCGTTTTGCCCTTCGGTGGGTCAGAGGCGCGGGCCTTACTGCGGGCGGGTGTTTTCTCTGGGTTGTATGCGGTAGCTGGGGTGCGTGAAAACGGCGACTCCCACCCCAGGGCTGCAGAAGAGATCTGCTGGGGTGACGGCATCCCGTCCAGGTGGCCATTCTGGTGCGAGTGCGGGCGCCGATGTGCTGGCCGCGTGGGCGGAGGGCCTGGGCGGCCGGGTGGGGAGGCGTGGCCGGGGGTGTGTGCGGTTCGCGTTTTACGGGCGGGTGTCAACCGAGGACTGGCAGGATTCGGTGACGTCGCGAGCGCGGCAGCTCGCGCAGGCGACGATGCTCGTAGCAGAGCACGGCACGATCGTGGCCGAGTTCTTCGATGTGGGGGAGAGCCGGACGCTGGCGTGGGCGCGGCGCCCGCAGGCTGCCGCCCTGGTGGCTGCGTTGGCGGATCCAGAGCGTGGGTGGGACGCGGTCGTGATCGGAGAGTACGAGCGGGCGTTCTATGCCAGCCAGTACGCGTCGATGGCGCCGCTGTTCGAGCACTACGGCGTCGGCTTGTGGATGCCGGAGGTTGGCGGGCGGGTCGACTGGCACGCCGAGGACCACGAGCAGACCATGCTCGCGCTGGGCCTGTCGTCCAAGCGGGAGATCACCCGGACCCGGATCCGGGTCCGGACTGCCATGGCCACCCGGACCCGGGAGCAGGGCCGATATCTGGGCGGCCGCCCGCCGTACGGGTATCGGCTCGCCGACGCCGGGCCGCATCCCAATAAGGCGCATCCGGTGTGGGGACGGCGGGCGCACCGGCTGGAACCCGACCCGGTGACCGCGCCGGTCGTCAAGTGGATGTTCGCGCAGCGGCTGGCCGGGCACAGCGCCGCCAGGATCACCCGCGCGCTGAACGACGCCGGTGTCCCGTGCCCGTCGGCCGCCCGACCCTGGGCGGAACCCGCACCGGACCGGGACGGCGTGGACGCTGCGGACGGTGGCGGCGATCCTGGCTAATCCCCGGTACACCGGCCGGCAGGTGTGGAACCGGCAGCGCACCGACGTCGACCTGGTCGACCCGGCTAATACCGGGCTGGGGCATAAGCAGGTGCAGCGGTGGAACCTGCCCGAAGGCTGGGTGATCTCGAAGCATCCGGCGCATCCGGCGCTGGTCAGCGAGGCCGATTTCATCGCTGCCCAGGACACGGCCGCACCCCGCGGCCCGGCCGGGCCTGCCGTGCGGCGGTACCTGCTGGCCGGTCTGCTGGCGTGCGGGCGGTGCGGGCGGCGGCTGGAATCAGCCTGGTCCAACGGCAAGCCCGCCTACCGGTGCCGTCACGGGTATACCAGCGCCACCGGCCCGCAACCCGGCCGGCCAGCAAACACCTACATCCGCGAGGACCAGATCCTGTCGCACCTAGCCGCCCTGGCCATCCTGCTGGCCGTGGGCAGCACGCTAGACGACGTTGGCACGATGCAGGTCACCGCACCCGGCGAGGTCGCGGACCTGATCGATCAGCTGCGAGCCGCAGACGCCGTCCTCACCTACCACCCCGACACGCACACCCTCCGCAGCGGCGACAGCGGCATGATCGCCGTCACCACCAGCCAGGGTCACTGACGGCACCGGAACGACCCCACCAGGAGAAAGGAGACCGGGCTACAAACCAGAACACCCGTCGCGCCTGAAAGCCGGGCCCGGGTGACGATCCGCATGCCCGGAAACAGCCGGTTATAGGGATTTAACGTGTCCGAGGGACTTGAACCCACAGCCGCGGGATATTTCCCCGGATCGGGGAAATCATGAGGTCAGACTAGCGGGCTAATGCCCGCGCGTCCACGCTATCCGCGCGGTGTCACCCGAGTGCGGACTGCGCGTCTTCCCTGTCGACTCCAGGGCGGAGACAGTCATCGGCCAAGGCGCATGCGCCCTGGGAATGTGCTTCGCATACCGGGCAGCGGTTCCGGGGGGACTGCTATCCGGCGGGCACTCGGCGATGCCCGGCCTGCGGCGAGCCAAGCCCATAAAGATCATTTTGTCGCGCGCAGCTAGCCCGGTGTGCCTGCTCGAGTTCGCTTGCCTGCTGGCGCCGGTTTACCGCTCATGCCGATGAGCGGATGTGCAAAAGACGCGTACTGTCACGCTATTCTGATATGAAGGCGACAAATGCAAGGTTCTGGAATTTTTGAGCAAGCCCCAGCTGCGTAACGGACCGCCATCGCTCTCAGCGGCTGCCACCCTCGCGATTTCAAAGATCAACAGCATACCATTATTTTGCCCACCGCGCAACGGATTCCCCCCTTATGGCCCATCTTGCCGTCTATTATGGAAAGCCAGTTATACAGCATTAGTGAATTCTGTTTTCGCAATCCCCGATGTATGCCACCAAGTCAGCGTTAGAAACTATTTCTCCAAAGTTAATGCCAGAAGTCAAGTTTGATTGAGCACCTAGAGATTGACGCGGCTTAAGCCACACATCCTTATCATAGTCGCGTTGAGTATCATCAGTGGCTTCTGGATACTCTGCATCCGCGAGAGTGGAAAGCGCCACTGCGAAGGCACGCCGCTCATTCCCCGTTAGTTCGGGCAGGCCACTATTAGGAGCCACCGGGGGAATCGGGAGATTCCGTCTGGCGGCGACTGCTCGCGCGATTGCTGCGTAGGTAAAGCTTGCTGAAAGATCGGCTACATGAAGTGCTTCCTGGCTCGCCCAGCCAAGAGGATCTGAACTGCAGAGGTACACTGATACCCGCACCGCCCCAGCTCGAAGAATGTAGATGTCGGTTCTCTCGGGCAAAAGCGTGCTCAGCGCATCACGGAAGTCATAAAGGGCGGCATTGGGCCAACCGCCTTGGAAAACGAAGACTAGCACAACGGCTCCGGTTGGAACGTGGTGAGCCTCGACCCAAACTCCGATTGACGGATCTGTAAGATGTGGATTGCGATCCCAGTCGAAGGCAGACAACCTCGGTTGCTCCTTGCGCCATCCGCACAGTTCTTCAGCCGTGGCGCTTGGACCTGGTCCGATCGGGAATGAAAATTCCGCGCCCCGTTTCTTCAAGGCCAATATAACTGCTTCTCGGCCTAGCGAGCAGCCAGACCGATCAGCCATGAGACCTTCGACGCCTGCGTGGAATTCCTCATAGCCGATCGGTGCCCACTTATCAGCATTATTTGTCCACTCGGCCGTTAGTACAGGCCCTCGTTCGCGCAATTCAAACTCCAATGTCTTTTGTCCCGGAGATATTACGCCTGGCAGAGTAGCGAGGAATAGTAGGTCCATATCACGCCAGCAGCGATAGATCGGCCCTAGATATGCCTTATGTCTCCAAGACATGTACCGCGCGAGATCCTGCGCCAATCTTACAGTCGTCCACAAATCCGTTCCAACTTCAAGCGATCGACAGCGCTGAACCAAGTCCGGATCTGTAATTTCGGTAATTCTATGATGTTCGACGCGTCGGAATCCTCTCTCGAGGGCGTCTGCGACATCAGCAGCCCGATCCTCGGGCAAGCGTTGATCAACCGGCATGTTGATACTATTCTCAACCCCAGAACGTACGTTTAGATGATCCTTTTCCTGTGAGTACAAGGGCATTGCAGAAAGACGCTCCGCGACAAGATCTGCTATCACGGACGGACTAGTATTTGGCAGCCAGCCCAGACTCTCGGGTAGATCGTCTATCGGTGTGTCATCGATCCTAATTGGGATCAGATACCCTTCCTCATCGAGGAGGCGTTCCAGTGCTGAAGTCAATTCCCAACGAGTCCAGCGCCCAGTTGAGTAGTGCCGAGAGATTAGTATTATGCAAAGCCGAGAAGTGGACCGGTAGATGTGGCGCAGATTTTTGAGAAGGTTCCGGCCTACAGTCTGTTGGTAAGCGTGCTCGTCAAAAAAGACTCGGAGGCCATGCTCCTTAAGTGAGGCCACGATCGCGCGAGCTATTTCTCGATCTGCGCCCGCGAAGGAGATTGCCACATCCCACTCATATGCTATGGCCACGGCCATCATCCTCATTTGTCTCAGCCAGGATGCGTCCTGAGCTCAGAGAGAGGATACACCGCTGTGTCAGCCTCGGCCAGTGCCGTATCCAGGCATCTTGCAGAGATACAGGCCCTTGCAATTATGTCTCTACGATGTGCTCGCGAACAGTGTCATTGTATACATGCCTCATCGCTCAGGGCCGCAGACACCTTACCGCTCACCAGCCAAGGTCTCGAATCTTTCACGATTTAAGCGGTGGCCTTGGGCTGCGACACTAGCCGAGTGTGACCCGACAAGTAGGTAACCGTAGTGCCGCCGTTCGGTGAACGCCGTTCGCTGACGGGCGCCGTGCGGCACTTGCCACTGCGGACGCTGTCATCCAGGACATAGGCAGGACTCCAATCCGGACGCCCGGCCTGCCCGAGGGGCGCAGGACAAGCGAAGGTCCCTTCGAGCCGGGCGCCACCCTCATTTACACAGGGACATTCCTCGGCCGACACTATGAGTCGCATGTGATTTGCACCGACTTGACCGGGAATAAGCGATTCGCCACGAGGACCACTGCGCTCCCGAAACAGCGAAACCATTTCACTCTCATGCCGCTGGGGGCTCCTATTGGCCGGTGGCACGGCTGACGGCGCGGATTGCGGAGTCGATGATCTCGTCAAGCCGCTTGCTGTGGGCGCCGCGCCAGTACACCTGGCCGCAGCTCTGGCAGCGGGAGAACGCCTGGTAGGTGCGCCGGGTACCGGGCCGTAGCAGCGGGTCAACTGATCCCTTCGCGGCCGGGGACAGGTGCCCGTTGCACGCTGGGCACCGGGTCCAGGGCGCTAGCGGCGGCGCGAACCGGTCCAGCACGTCCCGGAACTGGTCATCAGGGCGGGCGCCCTGCACATAGGCGCCCAGCCACAGCTTCCGGCGGCTCAGCAGGCCGCGGTCTTGGGTGAGCAGCACCCGCCGGCTCGCGTTGGCCTGCTCGATCAGGGCATTATCGTCGGCGTCGTTGGCGTAGGCGGTGTCCACGCCGGCCAGTCGCAGCCGGCGCGCCAGCGTTCCCAGGTGCACATCGAGCACAAATCGCGCCGGCTCCAGGTGCTGCGGCCGCCGCACGGGATCGACGGTCACCACATCTCCGCTGCCGGGCCGGTATCCGGGCAGGGCCGGCACGCCGTTGACCAGCAGGCGGCCGATCTCGGTCAGCGGCACCCCCAGCGACTGCACCACGTGACCCAGCGACGAGGTCCCGTCCACGGCCACCCGCACGGGGCCACCGCGGCGACCTGGCCGCAGGAACAGCCTCAGCTCAGCGGCGACAACCACCAGCGCCTGCCCCTGGTTCATCTCCTCGGCATGCCCGGCGAGCGAGGCCCCTCACACCTGGCCGCCGACAGCAAAGCAGTTACACCGGACGGCGCCCGCCGCGGGCCCGGGATAGCCGGTCAAAAACACCAGGGCACCGGCCCGGCGGCCGAGCCGCAGACCGCACCTCGTCTCCGGCGGCTCAGGGTTGACCGAGACGCCCAGCCCTGTTGGTCTTCCTCGCGGCCACGATGATCGAACGAATGCGCGTCAGGCCCGGCGGGACTCCGCCTTAGACGACCGGCTAGCCAGAACCAGATCCACGCGAGCAAACTCCTCACACGCCGCGAGTGGCGGTCCTGTCCGGACCTTTCTCTGCGGGCGGCCCGGATTCACATGCTCAGGGTGACGCGGATTGTCCGCACTGGCTGTCGCGGGTGTCAGCTGAAGGTGCGTATCACCAAATCCAGGATTGCCTGGATGCCGGACCAGTCCTGGTCGGCGATTCGCGAGCGATCGGCGTTGGCTGCGCGTATTTTCGCGCGGTACGCGTGATGGATGGCATCCTTCTCCACGACCTCGCCCTGGTACTGCCGCATGCCCTCGATGTAGGCGCGCCAGTGAACCGGCCGGAGTCTGCCTGCGGCACTGGTGAGGACATCCCGCCCGAGGTACAGCTCGATGGAACCGGCAAGCCCGTTGACGTCTGCGTTTGCGGCCCGGGAGAGTGCCGGTGGCGGCCCCAGGGTTGGGTAGTCCGCCGCAAGGTCGAGGGGCGGGTACTGGCACACGCGAATGCTTGCCGGGAGCATGGAGCGATCCCAAGACCGCAGTGCATCGGCCGCAGCTGTGTCGTTATCGAACAAGGCGACCACACGGTTGGCGACGCCGGCGGCGGCGAACGCCTTGACCGTCGTCACCAAAGCGCTGGCGCTGCCCTGCGGCCGCTGGCCGAAGTCCATGAATCGTATGAGGTCAACCAGATGCGGATACAGCAACTGCAACGCCGGCTCAAGAAACTCGATGTCTGTTTTACCTTCGGCGAGCACCACGATCGGGGCGTGGGCCGACGCCGCGGCGCGCATCTCCGCAAGCCCGCGTGAGCACAATTTATCGACAGTTTCCAGCGCGCCCATCGCCCACAGGTGCGTGACGTCAAGACGGACTTCGTCGTGGGGGCGTGCCAGCAGGGCAGCCCGCAGCGCCGTCCGCCGGTCAACGTCTTTGATGAGCGACATGAGCCAGTCGGCGCCTCCTGGCCTGTGGCTCTCCATTGGAGCGCTGCCGGGGATACGTGCGCCCAACTCGGCTATCCACTCGGCTGCTGTCAAACCAGTCAGCAGAGACCGTTCCGCGTCATGGGCAGGCATGGCTTCGTCGGGCAGGTACTGGTGAACCCGATCAGCCAAATATCGGGCCTGGTCTAGCGCACGGTCGATCGTTTGCAGGACATGGATGAGTGTCAAGCCGAGAATGTTGGCTGCCGGGGCTACCCTGCGATTACTGGTCGTCCCCGGGTTGCCGTGTTTCCGGCGGCCACTGTTAGGTTGATGCGATGAAGGTCCGTCCGCGGGAAGCCGCCGACCAGGCGGCTGCCCGGGCGTTCCTCGCCCGGCACGGCAGTATCCGGGTGGCCCGGCTGGGGGAACTCGTCCATCCCCTCGACCATCCGGCATTCGTGGCTGAGACCGGCGGCGGGCGCCTGCTGGGGATGCTCACTTATGTGCCGGGGCGGGACTGGCAGCAGTGCGAGATCCTTACTCTCCACGCTGCCGGGCAGTGGCACGGCGCGGGGACCGCCATGGTCGAGGCGGTCGGGCAGCTGGCGGCGCAGCAGGAGTGCACCCGTCTTTGGGTCATTACCACTAACGACAACGTTGATGCGCTGCGTTTTTATCAGCGTCGCGGGTTTTGCCTCGTCGCCGTGCATCGCGGTGCCGTTGATCACAGCCGCACCAATCTGAAGCCGGAGATCCCCGTGGTGGGCGCCTACGGGATTCCGCTACGCGATGAGATCGAGCTCGAAAAGCATCCCTGAGTATTAATGCCTGTGGGGCCGTGACGGCGATGGCTGACGGCTCACGCTCATCCGTTCGACGCGCTCATCTGCCGCAATCAGAGTGCGGCCGATGCCGGTAGGCTGCGGTTGTGTACACATCCGGCGTCGACTGGGGCGGGGAACGCAAGCAGCCGACACACGCCGAATCTGCGTTTGCTGAAGCGCTGAACGCGCTCTGGCCGGGCTTGATCTACTGGCTGCATCAAGATGCCGACGGCATCCCATGGCTCCTGGTCTCACTTGACTTCCCTGGCAACGATGTCGTCCGCGACACCCTCCGCCTGGATTTCGATGCCACAGGCATCAAGGGCGGCTGGAGCCCGGCGTTCGTCAACTGGGATAGCGGCGTCCGAGCTGGCCTGGCCGAGATCGATACCGCGGGCCCGGATGGCATCGAGGAAACGGGCACGCAGGCCTCGCCCGCTGAGCTCGCTCAGCGGGCGGCGAACTGGTTCCAGCATCACAGCACCACATGGCATGACAGCGAGCGCAATGCGCGCTGGCGCCCGGCAGGTAAATAAACGCGGCGAGCTGATAAATCCGACACGCGTCATGAGCAATAAAGGTCGTACTGTTCTGACCCTTATGGGTGCCGCGGACAGGGCATCGGGCCCAGATCACTATGGCCCCGGCAGTCACGTCCGCGGCGTTTCCGCGGAAGCGCTTTGTGCATGATTTCACAAGCCGCTTCCGCGGAAACGCGCGCTCATGCCGCGGACCGGGTCGGTTCGGGATTCTTAGCGCTGAGCGTTAACGGCACTGAGGTGATGGCGGCGGCGCCGCGGATCGCTGCAGTCTCAGTACCCCCACGGGCGGGCGCCTCCGCGCCGGGCCGCCTGGCAAGCCCGCTGCGGCTCCTGGTCAGCCGTCAGCTGGGTCTGGCGGTCTGGCGCCCGGGGCTTCCTGCCTGCGCCGCTTCCGCATGATCGCGATGGCGAGCTTCACATGCCTCACCGCCGAGCCGGGAAGGGCGTCCCGGTCCGCCTCGGACATGGCCACCACGCGCCGCAGCAGCGCAATGGCCTGCTCTTCGGCCTTGTCCTTCCGGTGCGTCACGCCGGCCCTCCTGATGTCCCGCCGCCCGTACGCCAGCGGCAGCCGTGGCAGCCTGCCAGCCGGGGAAGCGCGGCCCGGACGGTGCCCGGTGACGCCGGCGCCGTGACGGGACAGGCCCAGCATGGCACGTATACGCCTGACAGCCCCGGCACAGGAGCCGCGCCGTCATGCCTCCGGCCGGGCGCCTGTCACGGCGGCGTTTCCGCGATGTCCTGCTGCGCGCTCCGCAGCGGACCTGGGCTGGCGGCCAGGCCGGGTCTACTTCCTGACGCTTCTTGTACCCTCGCGGGACGACCGGTCTCTGGCCCTTACCGCCAGGTCGGCCAGCCCTGCCACCGTAGATCAGCCATGACCGGAGATCGACTGATTTACCGCTCATGCCGCCGACAGGGTGCATCTGTCAGGCCGCCAGTGCTCCAGGTGAGGGCGGATGGCTGCACAGCCTCAGCAGCAGGCTCGGATGTTTCCGCCTCTGGTCATGCGTGGCCCCGGATCCTTAGCGCTCCGCTAGCCACGCAGGTGGTCCCGGTAGCGTGAGGGTATGGCATCCACCGAAAAGGTCGAGGCGTTCCTGGCTGAGCCGCGTAACGTCGTCGTCGCCGGGATCCGCCGCGACGGGCGCCCGCACCTGAGCCCCAACTGGTTCTGGTGGGACGGCCACCGTTTCTACGTCTCGACCACGCGAGACCGGGTGAAGTACGCGATCTTCCGCCGGGACCCGCGGTCGCAGCTGCTCATTGATGATCCGGTCGGGTTCCGCGCCGTGCTGGTCCCGGCCACCGCCGAGATCCGCGAGGATATCGCCGCTGAGCTGCCCCGCTTCCGCGCTATCCGGGAAAAGTACGGGCTGGCAGTACCGGACGACGATGAGCACCTGCGGGCACTGAAAGCCGAAGGGCGGGTCCTGCTGGCCATCACGCCCGACGGGCCATCCTCGAGCTGGACGAGCTGGGGCCTGGACTGACTGCCAACCCGACGCCTTTCAGAAGCGCAACACGCTTGCTCGCCTAGCCTGCGCTTCGATATCCGCTCGTGTCGCTGCGGCGTGCGCTTCAGTGCCAATATGGTTGCGGACTGGCTGCCGGACGCGTTGACCGGCCATGATGACCGGGATGACGCCGGGGGCGGCTATGCCCCCCCGCTGTGACGTGGCGGCCCGGAGCATCAGATGAACGGGAGGGACCAGATGACGGAAACGCTGGAGCGCATCAGCGGCCTGTTGCATGAGGCAGGCGAGACTCACCATCGCGTCTTCCGGATCGTCGACGGAGCCGACGATGACTGGGCCTCCTGGTACGCCCAATGGCTCATTGACCTATCGGAACTGCCGGCCCTGCTGGGCATCAGGCCCGTCCGCAGCGAGCTGATCTACCTACTCGTCAGCCTGGACAAACAGTACACGGCCGAGAATCCCGGTGAACCTTGGGAGCTCTACTATGCACGCCAGATCCTGCACCATTTCCAGCCATCCGGCAGTTGACGCCGGCACACGGGAGAGCAAGCCCAGATAGCCCGCATCATCATGGACACAACGAAGCAAGCAGCCCATCATCGTCCTGTCGATGCGTCCTGTCATGCCGCCGATAGGGCGAGGTCGGCACCGCGAGCTAACGTTAGTCAGCTACGAGGAGGTCGACGGCGCGACGGCATGCTGCATCAGCTATGGCGTGCGCGCCGCGCATTGCCGGGTGCCTCCTCACGCGTCATGGGCTGACCGGCCGGGTTGTGGCCGGCGAGGCGACCGGCCAGGGCCTGCACGGCGCGCGCGGTGCAGGCGGAGGCGCGGGGGCGGGCGCCGTCTGCCAGGCCGTTCCAGTAGATCGACCAGGTGCCCGCGGCAACGCGCCGAACGACCGGGGCGGTGAGCAGGCGCGTGACCGCCGACGTGGTCCTCGGCCTGCGCAGCAGCGCGCTCTGCAATGCCGACGCGCCGGCCATGTACCGTCCGAACGCCGCCTCGATCGCCTCGGTGTATGCGGGGCCCGCCCGGGCCGGGCCGGCGAGCACCGCCTCGGCGGCCAGCCTGGCGCTGACCATGGCCGGGCCGATGCCCTCGCCCTGCAGGGGGTTTATCAATCCCGCGGCGTCTCCTGCCAGCAGCACGTTCCCGGCGGCAGGCGGGGTGCCGGTGCCGCCCATGCGCAGCCATCCGCCCATGACCGGTCCCGGCCGCGCGTCCCCGCTCAGATCGCCACGCTGGCCGAGCAGCGCGACCAGCCGGGCCAGGTCGCCTCGCAGCGACGCCTGCCTGCGGCTGCTGCCGAGGCCGACCCCGATGCCCACGTTCGCTTGGCCATCCTGGCCGGGAAACAGCCAGCCGTACCCCGGGTAGATACGCCACGGGCTGGCGTCGAACAGGACCAGCAGCGGTAGCGGAACCTCCGCCGGCACATAGGCACGGATCGCGAAACCCCACAGCGCCGTCTCCGGGCCGAGCATCCCGGCCAGCCGGGCGACCGGGCTCAGCGCCCCGTCCGCGGCGATGATAACCTCCCCCGCCAGGCGCTGCCCGTCGCTGGAGATGACGGCATCGACCCTGCCGTCCCCGCCCGCCTCGACCGCGGTGATCCGGGCTCTTACCGGGACCGCGCCGGCCTCCAGGGCGGCCTCGCGCAGCGCGTGGTCCAACGCGAGCCGCGGCACGATGATCCCGTGACCGGGGTAGGTGCGCCCGGTGAAGGCAGGCAGCCTGCTCCGCCGGCCGGAAGGGCCGACCGCGAGCAGGTCAGAGCCTTGCCCGGCGTCAGGGGCACGCAGCCCGAGATCCGCCAGAACCTGAACCCCGCGGGGTCCCACCAGGTCCCCGCAGGCCTTGTCGCGCGGGAAGGCCGCCTTGTCGGCGAGCGCCACCCGGGCACCGGACCGGGCCAGCACCAGCGCGGCGATGCTGCCAGCAGGCCCGGCGCCGACCACCACCGCATCGAAGCGGGGGCTCACCGGGCCAGCACCATCGCCAGCGCGACGGCGCCGGTGGCGCCGGCAAGGAACCGCAGCGCCCGCTCGATCGGCGCCAGCAGTCCGGCGCGGCCCAGATCGCGCTCGCTGCCATCGGCGAACGTCACCCACCGCCGCAGCGTGCGCGCGGGCGCGCTGAGGGTCCGCTGGCAGGGGGAGAAGGCGGCCACCGCGGCCGCCGCCAGCGACAGGGTCCAGTGCCGGGCGCAGGCGTCCGCAGGCTCCATTGCACTTGTCCTTTTGCCACACGGTGGCACGGGACCCCACCTTCACCTTCGTCACGCCTCGGCCGATTTACCTCATGCCCGAAGAATAGCGGCGCGACCTGCGTGATGGCTGGCCGCCAATCCGAGCCAGGTCACGCCGCTCTTCTCGCGCCCCGCTTCAGACCGCTGGCGTGGTGTCGTTAGCCCGGCTTGCCCACTCGCGTTGCGTCGATCCTGAGCCGCGAGGTGACCGCAGCCGTGGAACGGCACGCCGGGAAGCTGGCCCGCTCGCACGCGCTGCGCGGCGCCGGCGCCGCGCACCTGGCCAGCGCGCTGGCCCTCGGCGACCCGGACCTCATCCTGGCTATCTGTGACCGATGTCCATGAGGTTGCCGAACACGTAATCCCGTTGATCCCCGGGCCCGCTGAGCCCTTCCACGGAATCGGCCCAGACATCAGCGACGGAGCCGTCAGCCAGGGTGACTAGCCAGTGCTGCGGAGGGCCCGCCGCGAGATTCACCTGCCAACGCTTAGCTCTGCATTCAGGCACGCGTCGATGTCCGGTATCGGGACGGAACCAGGCTGGACCAGGCATGCGGTCATGCCGCTGGTACTGCGACCTAGATATGTTGGCGATGAGGCAGGTGGTAGGTCCGGGGGTCTACCGGCGCCAGTCGACTTCGTCGTACCACGTCACCATGATTGCTCGTTCATAGCGGCGGCCTTGATGCAGGCCAGGCTTTCCGCGCTGGCCGGACGGGAGGGGTAAAGCAAGGCGCCAGCGACGCCTTCCCTGGCTTCGCTCCAGAACCCCTGGGCGGGCGGCCTGCGCTCCGCCGCCCGGAGCCGAGGATTCCGGTAAAGTGCGGCAAATGGACGGATCCGCCCGGCTGACCGGGCCGGTCGAGGGGCAGCCGGGGATCATCATGACCGGCTTCGACCTCGGCCAGGTCGGTTACACGCTGGAAGAGTTCTTCCTCGAGTCCACGGCCACCTGCTACGAGCCCGCGGGACCTGCGGGAGCCGACGGATACTGGCAGGTCACCCCGGCGGGCCAGGCGCCGTTCGCCACCCGGCTGGTGGTGTGCCGGCCGTCTTACCCGGGGGCGTTCACCGGCACGGTGATCCTGGAATGGCTCAACGTCAGCGCCGGCTTCGACGCGCCCGCGCACTGGATGCTGACCCACCGCCAGGTAGTCCGGGCCGGGTGGGCCTGGGTCGGGGTATCGGCGCAACGGGCCGGCATCGAGGGCGGCAGCATCTTCGAAACGGCCCACGAGGAGCCCGACGATGCGTCGCGGCGCGCCATGGTGCTGCCCGCGCTGAAGGAGAGCGATCCGGTCCGGTACGGAGCGCTGCACCACCCAGGCGACGCGTTCAGCTTCGACATCTTCTGCCAGGCCGCGCGCGCGGTCCGCGACGGCGGCGTGCTCGGGCCGCTGCCGGTCGAGTGCCTGCTCGCGGCGGGCCAGTCCCAGTCAGCGATCCACCTGGTCACCTACGTCAACGCGGTGGCACCGACGGTGCCGCCCGAGGCAGCCTGCGACGGTTACCTGATCGGCAGCCGCACCGGGTTCGCGGCCCCGCTGACCGGGTGGGACGGCCGGATCCGCAGCGGGGGACCGGACGGCGCCCGGGTACGCACGGACGGCCGCGCTCCGGTGCTGACCTTGCAGACCGAGAGCGACGTGACCGGCGTGCTGGCCGGGGTGACGGCGCGACAGCCGGACAGCAGCCGGTTCCGGTGGTGGGAGATCGCCGGCGCCGCGCACGCCGACACCTACGTGCTCGGCGCCGCCTTCAGCGATTCCGGTGACCTGCCGCCCGCCGAACTGGCCCGGCTGATGGCGCCGACCGCCGAGCCGCTCGGCATTCCCTGCACGGCGCCGGTGAACTCCGGGCCGCAGCACCACTACGTGGCCCAGGCCGCGATCGCGCACCTGAACCGCTGGGCGGGCGGCGGCCCGCCGCCGCCCGGCTCCCCCCGGCTGGAGACCGACCCGGACGACCACATGCGGCTGGTCACCGACGACGCGGGCATCGCGCGCGGCGGCATCAGGACGGGCTGGGTCGACGTACCGGTTGCCGCGCTGTCCGGGCTCACCCCGCCCGGCGCCATCGGGATCGGCATCCTCCTTGGCTCCACGCGCGCGTTCGACGCCGCCGAACTGGTGCGCCGCTACCCCGCCGGGCCGGGCGAGTACGCCGCCGCGTTCCGTGAGGCCACGACGCACGCCGCGGCCGCGGGTTTCGTGCTGGAGCAGGACGTCGAGGAGATGGTCGCCGTCGCCACGGCCGCCTACCCGGCCTAGCCTGCCGGCTCCCGGCGGGGCTAACGCATTTTCCCTTGATCACCGGTGGCGGTCATTGCTTTCAGCCATGATCACGGCCGGTATATGCCGGAATGTCCACGCCTAAACGCAAGCATTCAGGTCCCTCAGAGTCGGCTGAGCGTGTCTGCTTGAATACGCTGTGAATGTCCTGATCGTGGTGGGATGTGGACATTCCGCCGTTGCCGCCTGCCGCCTGCTGCGTGCGCGGGCCGCGATGCGGCGATCGGCGCGCAGCTCACTGGCCAGCAATGGCCCTGAAAGGCCACCCATACACCAAGCCGGGAACAGCGGGCGCGGGCTCGGCAGCGACGTCGGGTCGTGAGCCACGTGGCCGGCACAGGTGTAACAGATCAACCCTGACCTCAGCCGGACTCACCTGACATCGGCAGGCGGCTGGCCGCGCGGAAACGTACCGGGCCGCCTAGAACTGGTTCGGCTGGTAGGTGGTGAGGCCGTATCGTCTGGCGACCGGGTTCCACAGGCTGGCGAACGCCTGCTTGCCGGCGGTCGCCTGGCCCTGTGGGGCGTAGGAGGCCCGCAGGCGGGCGTCGGATCGGCTGTTGCGGTGGCAGCCGCGGGCGATCTTGCCCTCCGCCCACCGAGCGAGATCGGTGTCCACCTGGGCTGACGCCTGCCATGCGCCGGTCAGGTCCTGCAGCATCGCGGCAGGCAGCAAGGAACGGCCGGGCAGGCTCCCGAGCCGGGACAGCAGACGCTGCCGGGAGCTGGCTGCGCGGGCGAAGGTCCGCGCGTCCTGGCGCAGGGACGGGCCGCAGCCGCGCACGTCCGCGGCCGCACCGGTGACGGCGGCGCGGTCGGTGACGCTCTGCGCCAGCAGCCCGGACAGCCGCACCGCCGCCTGCCGCCGCGCGTCCTGCGACGAGGCAGGCGGCGTGGTGCCCGTGGTGCCGCTTGCGGCGGTGCTACCCGAGTGGGCCCGGAAGATGACGACCCCGGCCACGACCGTCACGAGCGCGGCGGCCACGATCACCGGGACCAGCGGGCGGCGGGAACGCCGCGGGCCGCCAGAGGCAGGCGCCAGCCGCAGGTCGCCGAGCATCGCCGTGGGCAGGTCGCCAGGCGGCACCGGACCCAGGCCATCCACCCGGGTCGGATCCGGGCCGGCGGGCGGCGGTTGCCCACCGCCCGGTGGCGCCGGCCACGGCTGCGGGCCGGACGGCGGGGGCGGCGGCCGCCGGGGCGCATACCAGGAGTCCCAGGGCGCGGACTCTGGTTGCGGCAGCGGAGCGGCCGTGGGTGACACCGGCGGCGGCAACGTGGACTGCGGCGAGGCGGGGACCACTGGCAGCGGCGCCGCCGGCGGCTGGGACGGCGCAGCGCTGCCGGTGGTCGGCTGCCCGCAGACCGGACAGAACCGAGATCCCGGCTGCACGGGGTGCCCGCACGCCGGGTTACCCGAACCAGCTACACCGGCCATAGTCACAGCAGGCTAGACCACGCGTCCGCGCTCGCCAACCCGAACGCGATGATTGCGGCCTCAGCACGAGCCACTGCTACCACGCGCTGACCGGCCCGCAGCCGCCGGGGCCCAAGCCCTTGCTCCTGCCAGCCGCTTGCCCCTTGCGGGACGGTCCCGGGACGTTGCGGCGACGGTTCAGGTGAGCCCGTGCTGGTAGGCGTAGGTGACGGCTTGGGCTCGGTCGCGGACGCCGGTCTTGGCGAAGAGATGATTGATGTGGCTTTTTACTGTGGTCTCGCTGACCACCAGCCGGCCGGCGATTTCTATGTTCGACAGTCCTTGGGCGATCAGTGCGAGCACTTCGGCTTCTCGCTTCGTGAGCCCGGCGGGTAGTTGCGGTGTGGCCGCGGTGGATGGGCCCGTCGCGATGGCGCTGACCAGGTGGTGCTGGACCGCGGGGTCGATGGCGGCCTGGCCGCAGGTGACCCGCTCGAGCGCTTCGCGGATTTCGCCGGCGCTGGCGTCTTTGGTGAGGTAGCCGCGGGCGCCGGCGCGCAGCGCGTCGATGACGGAGCGGTCATCGGTGTAGGTGGTGAGCACGAGTACTTTGATGCTGGCGTCGTGGTCGCGTAGGCGGCGGGTGGCCTCGACGCCGTCGCAGTGAGGCATCCGGAGGTCCATCAGCACGACATCTGGGCGCAGCCGGATCGCGAGCGCGAGTGCCTGGTTGCCGTCGGCTGCGGCGCCTACCACCTCGACGCCGGTGAGCAGCCCGAGGAGGGTGGCGAGTCCCTCGCGGACCACGCGCTGGTCATCGGCCACCAGGACGCGGATGGCCGTGTTCATGCCGGCACCCACAGTTCGACCAGGAACCCGCCGCCGGTGGGCCCGGCGGTGAGCGTGCCGCCGAGCAGTTCGGCTCGTTCCCTCATGCCGGTGAGCCCGTAGCCGGTCCCGTCACCGGGAGCCGGGCGGTCGCGGCGGGAGTCGAAGTCTTCGATGGTCAGCCTGGTGCCGGACGGCTCATATGCCAGGCGGATCTCGACCCGGTCGGCGTGGGCGTGCTTGCGGATATTGGTTAGTGCTTCCTGTGTGGCCCGGTAAAAGGTCAGCCGGCCGTCGGTCCCCAGGTCCCGCTTGCTGCCGCCGGTCACGGCTACTTTGCAGGGCACGCCGGTGTCGGCTTCGAATTCGGCGGCCAGGTCGGCCAGCCGCTCGGGGCCGGGCAGCGCGTCGTCGCGGAGCATGCCGATAGCGCGCCGCGCCTCTTCCAGCCCGGTCCTGGCCAGCCGGCGGGCACGGTCGATCGCTTCCCGGACTGGTGAGTCCGCGCCGCCCTGGGCGGCGAGCAGCCTGGCTCCCTCCAGGTTCAGCACCAGGCCGGACAGCGAGTGGGCGAGCACGTCGTGCATCTCGCGGGCGAGGCGCTGGCGTTCGGCCAGCGCGGCGGCCTGGGCTTGCGCGGCCCGTGTCTGCTCCAGCTCGGCGAGCAGCAGTTCTGCCCGCTGGTTGCTCTCCCGCAGCCGCCGGGCGAACAGCGACAGGAGGAAGAACGCCAGGATCCCGAAATTATTCAAGACGATGCCCGCGATGGGTGCGCGTCCGTTGGCCAGCCATGCCACCGAGACCGCGCCAGCAGCCACGCCCGCTACCAGCGCGCTGAGACGAACCGGCAGTACCAGGGCGGCCAGGCAGACGGCGGGAAACACCCCGAGGAACGCCGCGCCGTTGCCCTGCAAGCCGATCAGCGCCGCCGCGCTGACCACGGCAATGACCAGCACCGCTAGCTGCACTCCCGACCCGGCCTGAGTCAGCCACATCGCGGCGATGGTGGCACCGCAGAACACAATGAGACCCACGGCGATGCCAAGCGCCTCACTGTGACTGCCCGGAGCTGGCCGGGCCTGGAACGAGGTGATCACCACGAACGCGATCGCGGCAACCGCGAGCATGCGGATCGAAAGGTAGGCCGCCTGTTCGCGGCCCCGCGCCCGTTCCAGCTCGGACACCCCGGCCGAAGTGGCGGCTTTGCTGCTCACCCCTCAACCGTACGGCGGGATCTCGCCGCCGTCTCGTGCCCGGTGGGTGGATTCGCGGCCAGCGGGGCCTCCTCCCACGGGTGGAGGCCCTCCACTCACGGGTCAGGTTCTGGCGGCGGGCAAGTTCCACCGCCGCGCCGAAGACGGCACAGCCGTCCCGCAGCAGGCTTGCTGGCAAGACCCACCCAGCCCGGGGAGCGAGATGGACAGCACCGGCCAGGAACGCGGCCTTGACCAGCCAGGCACCGCCTGCGCCCAGGCGGAGCCAGTGATTAGCGTCCGCGGCCTGGTGAAGCGCTACGGCAGCCAGGAGGCCGTTGCCGGCATCGATCTCGACGTGCGGCCCGGGGAGATCTTCGCCTTCCTCGGGCCGAACGGCGCCGGCAAGACCACCACGGTGGAGATGCTCGAAGGCTTCCGGCAGCGCACCGGTGGCGAGATCACCGTCCTGGGCCACGACCCGGCCACCGCGGGCGGAGCCTGGCGCGACCGGGTGGGCGTTGTCCTGCAGGAGTCAGAGCCCGAGCCCGGCCTGTCCGTACGTGAGTGCCTGGCCATGTACGCCGGGTTCTACCGCGCGCCGCGGGACATCGACGAGACCATCGCCCTGGTCGGCCTCACCGGTAAGGCAGGCATGCTCGCCACCCGGCTCTCCGGCGGCCAGCGGCGGCGGCTCGATTTCGCGCTCGCGCTGATCGGTGACCCCGAGCTCATCTTCCTCGACGAGCCGACCACCGGTTTCGACCCGTCCGCCCGCCGGGCCGCCTGGGAGGTCGTCGCCGGGCTGCGGCAGCTCGGCAAGACGATCTTCCTCACCACCCATTACATGGACGAGGCGGAGTACCTGGCCGACCGGATCGCGGTGCTTTCGGCCGGGCGCGTCGTGGCTCACGGCACGCCGCGGACGCTGGGCGGGCGCGACCACATGGCCACCGCCATCAGCTTCACGCTCCCGGATGGCCTCGCGGCACGTGACCTGCCCGAAGGGCTGCGCCCACTGGCCGGGCCCGGGCCGGAAGGATCGACGGTCCTGCACAGCGAAAGCCCGCTCGTTCACCTCCAGGTGCTCGGCAACTGGGCGCTCGGCCGCGGCTTCGACCTTCCCGACCTCGACGTCCACCGCCCGACCCTGGAAGATGTCTACCTCTCCCTCACCGGCTCCACCAGTGCAAAGGCCCAGCGATGATCCGCATGGCACTGCACCAGTCCAGCTACGACTTGCGCGCCTTTCTCCGCAACCGCCAGTCCCAGTTCTTCACCCTCGCCCTGCCGATCCTGTTCCTGGTGATCTTCGCCTCGGTGTTCGGCAGCAGAGGCCAGACCGTCCCAGTCGCTGGCGGGCGGATCAGCACCTCGGTGTCTTACGTGCCCGGCATCATCGCGCTGGGGGTGATCGCAGCGTGCTTCGGCAACCTGGTGGCCTCGGTGACCGCACAGCGCGAACGCGGCGTGCTGAAACGGCGGCGCGCGACACCGGTCCCGGCGGCTGCTGTCATCGCCGGCCGGGTGCTCACGGCCATCGTCATCGCGGTCGTCATGTCCGCGGTGCTGCTGGGCATCGGCTGGGCCGCCTACGGCGCCCACGTCCCCGGCCGCACCGCCCTCGGGCTCGTGGTCACCGTGGTGATCGGAGCCGCCTCCTTCTGCTGCATGGGTTACGCGCTCACCTCGCTGATCCACAACGAGGACACGGCGCTGCCCACCACCCAGGCGCTGCTGCTGCCGCTGTATTTCATCTCCGGGGTGTTCGTCGCCGTCACGATCCTGCCGCACTGGCTGGCCGACGTGGGAGAGATCTTCCCTGTCCGCCACCTGGCTAACGCGCTGCTCATCGCCTACAACCCACACACCACCGGGCTTGGCTTCGCCGGCGTGGATCTGCTGATCGTGGCCGCATGGGGAGCCGCGGGCCTTCTCATCGCTCTGCGCACGTTCAGCTGGCTGCCGCTCGGACGCTAACCCGGCGGGCCGTCCCAACGCGATCACAGGAGGAAGACCATGGCCACCGAAGTCCAAACCCAAACCGGGCAGTGTGTGACCCACGGAACGGTCCAGGCCACACGCGAAATCCCAAAGATGGGATTCCCGTTCATCGTCTACGCTTTCTTGCGGTCTAGGGCCAAGCGCAAGCCGTTTCTCTGCCCGGAGTGCGGAGAGGCGGTCGAGGCCGACTAAGTGGACCGCGGCCATGGCGACGATCAGCTGCTGCGCGGGGCTGGTGGCCGCTTCGCCCACGCGGGCATGCTCGACCTGCTGCGCGATGCCTTCAATCAAGATTCAATTATAGAAATAGAGTACCTGGTCGATCCCGGAGAATTCGGCAAAGCGAATGGTACGATCCTCCGCGTTACCCGCAGGAAATAGAACCTAAGCACACCAAGCGGGGCAGTGAAGGTTCCTATCGTTCTGCTGCACGGCGTCCCCGAGTTCTGGTACGGCGGGCGGCAGCAGATCAAACCGCTCGCGGCGGCGGGATTCCGTGTCGTCGCAGCCGACATGCGCGGCTACAACCTGTCATTGCGGCCGGTCGGCGTCGCGGCCTACGACACTGACCGGCTGGCCGCCGACGTCCGCGGTCTCGTCCAGGAACACGGTGCCCAGTCCGCGCTGTTGGTCGGTCACGACTGGGGCGGAATCGCCCGGTCCGAGGGCCAGGAACCGGTGCCGAAATCCATGCCAGGCCGGCTAAGGCGCGCTAAGTCCGGGTAAGCCGGTTTCAGGCCCGGCTAAGACCTATCTCAGCAGGCAAAATAGGGATTTCCTCCGATGCGCCAACGAGGGCCTTACGGCGAGACTCAATGGTGACCGGCGATGAGATGGCCGGAAACCGAGGAGGAACGATGAACCAAAGCGTGACGCAGAGCATACGGGGTCCACTGGCTCGCATCGGCCGGCGCGTCGCCGCGATCGTCGCCGAGTGCAACTACGCCCAGACCCGGGTGACCAGCTTGCGGAACACCCCGGAGCGTTTCTGACCCCGGGGGAACTAGCGTCCTGCGCCGGGCCGAATTTCCGATCCGGATCTCGAGCCCGCTCCTGCACGAACCAGCCGCTAGCCGGCAGTGCCCACGCCCTGCCGGCTAGCGCGGATTTCCGCAACGGTTCTCTGCCCCTGTCCGGATGGACAGGTCCGTTCTGCGGCGGCCAACTCCGGGCTCCGTACTGCCCGCGATACCCGGAGCTGGTGCCATCGCCGTTCTGATCGCAGGGGCTGACTGTGGGGTGTGCGTGGGCCGCGGCCCGTCTGGGGGAGTCGCTACTGTGGCGTTGTGACGAAATTCGGTGTACAGCTGCCCAGCTTCTCCGGATTTGATCCGGCCGACTTGTTCGAACACGTGGCCGGCCTGGCTACAACGGCGGAAGAAGCCGGGTTCGACTCGGTGTGGGTCATGGATCATTTCTTCCAGCTGCCGCCCCTGGGCGGGCCAGACCAGCCGATGCTGGAGGCGTACACCCTGCTCGGGGCGCTGGCTGCGCGGACTCGGCGGGTGCAGCTCGGCACGCTTGTCACCGGCGTGACCTATCGCAACCCCGGTATCCTGGCCAAGATCATCACGACGCTGGACGTCATCTCGCGGGGCCGGGCCATCCTCGGCATCGGGGGCGCCTGGTACGACGTTGAGCACCAGGGCCTCGGCATCGACTATCCGGGTGACCGGGTGCGCCTCGACATGCTCGAAGAGGCGGTTCAGGTCTGCCGGGCCATGTTCACCGGCGACGATGTGAGCTTCTCCGGCACGCACTACCGGCTCGATCACGCCCGCAACCTGCCCCGGCCCGTGCAGGCAGGCGGGCCGAAGATCATGATCGGCGGCGGCGGCGAGAAGCGGACGCTGCGGCTGGTGGCCCGCTACGCGGACATGTGCAACGTGACGGGCGACGTCAGCACGCTGGCCCGCAAGATCGGCGTGCTCCGCCACCACTGCGCCGAGGTCGGCCGAGATCCAGCCGAGGTCGGCGTGACCTGGATGACCCCGCTGATCCTCACCACGTCCAGCCAGAACACGGCCGAGGTGCGCGAGATGCTGGCGGCGGCGGGCTCTGCCGGGGAGATCGCCGGATTCACCGTCGGCCAGCCCCACGAGATTCCCGACCTGGTCGCGGGTCACATCGAGGCCGGCGCTGACGAAGTGATTTTCAGCTTTCCCTTCGCCGACACCGCGGGAATCACTGCGGTGGGGGAGGCATTCGGACTGGGCGGACAGTAGCGGCAGGCTGGTCGTCATCAGGTGCCTGGCTGGTGAACTCGATGAATCCCCCTGCCGCAGCGATGCCAGCTGTCACAACACCGGCATAATGCCGATGAGCGGACGGTTTGGCTCTCCGGGCCAGGCGGCCGATGCGGCTGCTGAGAGTCGTGAACGCGAACCGCCTAAGCCCTGCCTCGCCTCCTGCTGTGGCCTCTGCCGTGCCAGATCGCGCTGGGTGAGCCTATAATTCGAGCGGGTGCGGGCCGGCGAGCGTCAGCGGGCCGGATGTAGTTGCCCTGGGGGGGCGGTGTGGCGAAGACCACGGCGGGCACGCGCGTGAGCGCCACCCCCCGCACCGGTATCCCGAAGCGCTGGCCGCTCGTGGGACGAGATGCGGACATCGGTTTCCTCGACCAAGCCCTCGACGTGGTCGAACAGGGGCAGCTGCGTTTCGTGCTGCTACTCGGCGATCCCGGCATGGGGAAGACGAGGCTTGCCGCTGAGGTCGCGGCCCGCCGCCACGACGTCGTCACGCTGTCCGCGCGCGCGTACCCGCTGGGCACGACGGCGGCGCTCGGCCTGTGGGTCGAGGCGCTTGAAAGGCACCTGCGCACGCTCGACTGCGCGGACGTCATCGAGCTGGCTGGCGAGTCCGCCCACGATCTTGCGGTGGTTCTTCCGTCCGTCGGCGCGGCGGTGGGTCACCGTGGCTCCGGTCGCACGCCCCGCATTCGCGTGCTCGCCGCACTCGCCAACGTGCTGGCCACCTTGAGCCTGCGGTCGACTCTCGTTGTCGTGTTTGACGACGTGCACCTGGCCGACGGCTCCTCCTGGGAGGCGTTGCACTTCCTCGCGGGTAGCCTCGCCGAGTCGCGCATCCTGCTGGTGCTCACGGCGCGACCGGCTGAGCTGCCCGACGACGCCATCGCGACCAGTGTCGTCCATGCGCTCGAACAGGAGGGGGTGCTGGCCCGGCGCACCCTGGGCCCTCTCCGTGCGGACGAGATGAGGGAACTCGCGAAGGCCGAGGTCGGGGACCATGTACCGCGCGCCCTCGTCGACTGGCTGATGGACCGTTCCCGTGGCGTTCCGCTGTTCGCGCTGGGGCTGCTGCGCGCACTGCTTGAGGAGGATGCCGACCTGGCCCGTCCCGTGCTGCGCGAGCTGCCAGAGGACCTGAGCCAGCGCATCCGCGCCCGGCTGGCACGGCTCGAAAGGGGCGACCGCTCGACGCTCGAGTTGATCGCCGCTCTCGGGTATCGCGTACGCGTCAGCGACCTGGTCACGCTCACCGGTTCGGCCGACGCGGAGTTGACCGACGCCCTGGACCGTCTGGTCCGGGCCCGTCTGCTGACCCAGGACGAGCACGGCTGGGACCTCCGGTTTGAGGTGACGCATCCGCTCATCCAGGAGGCGATCTATCAGGGCATCGGTGCCGTGAGGCGACGCTCGTTGCACCGGCGGATCGCGCGGATGCTGGTCGCCGCCGGGGCGCTCGGCATGGCCGCGCCGCACTTCGTCCGCTCGGCCGATCCCGGTGACAGCGAGGCGATCGACGTGCTCTGCCGGTCGCTGCACCAGGCCGAGCAACTCGAACATCACCGCGAGGCGCTGTCGCTGCTCGAGGCTCTGCTGCAACTTCTGCCCGAGGGCGATGTGCGCTGGCTGGCCGTGCTCGACCAGATGCCGGTGCAGCCTGAATGGGTGATCGACCATCGCGCCGATCGCGGTGCGCCCACCGGCGTGCTCGCCATGCAGCGCGTTCAGCAGGTCTTGTGCAACTCACCGGACATCGAGAAGCGTGCATCGGTCGCGTTCAACCTCGGCGCGCTGATGATGTGGGGGCTGGGTGAGCTCTCGGAGGGCCGTCGCCTGGTCACCGAGGCCCGCAACCTGTTCGCCGAGGCCGGCAACACCCACGCGCGCATGCTGGCCGACAGCGAGCTCGGCTATGCGCACGGGCTGATCGGTGAGCCGGATGAGCACCGCGATGCGGCGCAGCGCGTCATCGCCGAGGCGCGTGCGGCCGGGTACCGGCTGGCCGAGCTGCAAGGGAGCTGCTCGCTGATCTGGTACCTGCAGTACACCGGGCAGCTAGCCGAGTCGGCGCCCGCGATGGAGCGCGCGCTTCAGATGGCCCGCGAGGACGACAAGCTGTACCGCGCCTCGTACCTGCTGTGCCAGCAGGGCTGGTCGGCGGCCATGGCCGGTGACATGTCCCGGGCACGTCTCAAGATCGCCGAGTGCGAGGCGGCTAACCCGGCTTTCCGCGACACGCACTACCCCGACATGACCGCCCACGCCCGCTTCGTCCGCGGTGACCTGGTCGCGGCCGTGTCGACGTTCCGGGAAGGGCTCGTGTGGACGGGCGAGCTCAGCCGGCGCCGTGCCTGGGGCGCGTCGATCGCGGCCGTGGCGCTGGCCGAGCTCGGCGAGCTCGACGAAGCCGCTTCGATTGCGAGGGGCGCGAAGGACGTGTTCGGCGGGCGGCACTGGTGGAGCCACAGCGCGCTGGCCACCTGGGCCGGCGGCTACGTGACATGTGCGCGCGGTGACGTCGCCGCCGGGCTCGCCGGGCTCTTGAGCGGCGGTCGACGTTTGTCCGACACCGGTAATTGGCTGTTCGGCTCGTTCGTCGTGGCGGATGCCGCCGAGGTGCTCATCGACGTCCCTGAGCCGAAGCTCGTGTCGGACACGGCCGACCTCGTGCAAGCGTTCCGGTGGCCGCACAACGTGCCAACGATGGCGGCGCTGCGGGATCTGGCCGCGGGCGCGGTGGCCGTGGCCGCGGGCCGGGCCACCGATGCCGAGCCGAGCCTGGTCGCGGCGGCGGCACGGTTCGCTGATCACAGCTGGCCGATCTACGAGGCTCGCGCGCGTGCCCTGCTCGGGAACCTCGTCGCCGCGCGGGACCGGGGGCGGGCCGCCGCCGAGCTGTCCGCTGCCGTCGAGCTCTTCGACCGGCATGGGGCAGCGATTCGCCGGGACCGGGCCGCCCGGGCCCTCGACCGGCTGGGCCGCCGCGGCCGCCGCGCGCTCACCGCCGTCGACGGCCCGCAGCCGCCGACCCGCAGGGAACGCGAGGTCATCAGCCTTGCCATTAGCGGTCTGACCGCCCGCGAGATCGGTGAGCGCCTGTTCATCGGCGAGCGCACGGTGGAGACACACCTGGCGAATGTGTACGCGAAATTGGGCATCGGCTCGCGGGTGGATCTGCTCCGCATCGCCGAGCGCCTGGATCTGTAGAGTTTCCGTACTCGGCTCCGTACCCGTACGGATGTTCCGGCCTGTCCGGATCGGCCAGTGTGGGGAACGACCGGAGAAGTCTTCACAGCGGGGATGGGAAGCACATGAGCAAGCCGACGACCGATCAGCTTCGAGAGCAGGTACGCGCACAGGTTCTGATCGGTGGAGACGCCGATTACGACGAGGCCAGGACGGTCCACAACGGGATGTTCGACAAGCATCCGGGCGTCATCATCCGGGCCGGGCAGGTCGCCGACGTCGTCGCGGCGGTCAACTTCGCGCGCGAGACCGAAGCGGAACTCGCCATCAAGGGCGGTGGGCACAGCGCACCCGGCTTCGGGACGACCGACGGCGGCGTGCAGCTCGACCTGTCACCGATGCGGCACGTGCACGTCGACCCGTCCGCCCGCACCGCGCGGGCCGGCGGCGGTGCCACCTGGGGTGACTTCAACTACGCGACGCACGCGTACGGTCTCGCGACGCCGGGTGGCATCGTATCGACCACCGGCGTGGCCGGCCTGACCCTGGGCGGCGGCATCGGGTACCTGTCGCGCGGCTACGGCCTGTCGATCGACAACCTGCTGTCGGCGGACGTCGTCACGGCGGACGGCCGCATTGTCACCGCGAGCAAGAGCCAGAACGAGGACCTCTTCTGGGCGATGCGGGGTGGCGGCGGCAACTTCGGCGTCGTCACGTCGTTCGAGTTCGCGCTGCATCCGGTCAAGGACGTCTATGTCGGCATGTTCTTCTACGAACTGGAGTCCGCCGGCGACCTGCTGCGGTTCTTCCGCGACTGGGTGAAGGACGCGCCGCTCGAGTACGGAGCCTTCCCCGCATTCCAGATCGCGCCGCCGCTGCCGTTCATCCCGGAGAACCGGCACGGCGACACGCTGTGCGCCGCGATCGTGCACTGGGCCGGGCCGCTGGAGGACGGCGAACATGCCATGAAGCCGTTCCGCGAGCTCGCGCCGGTCGTCGCCGAAATGGTGTCGCCGATGCCGTATCCCGCGCTGAACGGCGCGTTCGACCCTATCTACCCGAAGGGCATCCGCAGCTACTGGAAGGGCGCGTTCGTCGCCGAGCTCACGGACGAGGCGATCGCCGCGCATCTCGAGCATGGACCGAACGTGCCCGAGGTGAGCGCGACCATGCACCTGTATCCGATCAACGGCGCGTGCCACGACGTCGCGTCGGACGACACCGCGTTCGCGTACCGCGATGCCACGTTCGCGATGGTTATCCTCGCGGCCTGGCAGGACTCCAAGTCCGACGAGAGCCGTATCAAGTGGGTGCGCGATTACTACAACGCCGTCGCGCCGCACTCAGAAACCGGCGGGTACGTGAACTTCATGGGTGCCGACGACCAGGGCAAGGTGCGGGACAACTACGGCGCGAACTATCAGCGCCTGGTCGCCGTGAAGCGCACCTACGACCCGGACAACTTCTTCCACCTGAACCAGAACATCGATCCGGGGCGCTGACGGCCGCGATCCGGCGCCAAGATCACATCGTCCTAGCGGGCCTGACCTGGCCAGCACCGAGCTGGCGGGCCAGTATCGTCTGGGCCGCCGCGTAGTCGGTCTTCCCGTTGGGCGCCCTGGGCACGTCACCGGCGAAGACGACCAGCCGGGGGACCTTGTAGCCGGCCAGCGACCGCCTGGCCGCGGCGATCACGTCGGAGGCGTCCAGGTGCCGGTCCGCCGCGGCCACGACGATGGCCGCGACCAGCTGGCCGAAGCGCTCATCGGGGACGCCCGCGACCAGGCACTCCTCCACGCCGTCTAGCTCCTTGATGGCCTCCTCCACCTCCGCTGGATGGACCTTCTCGCCCCCCGTGTTGATCACGCTCGTGCCCCGGCCGATCAGCGTGACGCTGCCGTCGGCCTCGATCCGGCCGAGGTCGCCGGGCACGGCGAGCTGCTCGCCGTCGATGGTGAAGAACGTGGTGGCGCTGCGCTGCGGGTCCTTGTGGTAGGCCGACGCGGGTGTCGGGCCGGCCAGCAGGCCGGCCTCCCCGCGGGGGAGCTCCCGCCGATCCGGGCCGATGACCCTGAGACCGGGCGCCGCCTGGAAGTTGGCGGTGAAGACGGGATCTCCCCGCCGCACCCGCCGGAAACCGTAGGTGACCCCTTCGGTGGACCCGCAGAAGTCGAGCAGGGCAGCCTGCGGCACGTGCTCGAGCAGGCGCTGCTTGATCCGGGCGCTCCACGCGGTGCCGGCCGAGCAGATGGCCCGCAGCGATGAGGTCTCGTCGCGGTCGGCCGGCCCACCGGCGTCAAGGGCCCGCAGCAGCGGGAGCGCGAACGCGTCGCCGACGATGGCCACGACCTGGGCCCGGACCGCACCGATCGTGGCGAGGAGCTCGCGGGCGTCGAATGACCTGCCCTCGAGCGTGGTCGAGCTCACGCACGACCGGCACCCGGCCGTAGCCGGCCGACAGCTTCCTGGCCTCGAGCACTGGCCTGGCCACCTCACTCACACCCGGTCCATCGGCGCGCCCGGTCCGGACTGAGCGATACCTGTGCCCAGGTAGGCCGCGATCACCTCGGGGTGGGCCCGGATCTCGGCGGGGGTTCCCGCTCCCAGTATGTCCCCGAAATTCAGCATCACGATCCGGTCGCAGACCCCCGTCAACGAGACCCCGCTGCTGAAGTAACCCGGCATGGCCCAGACGATTCTGGTCTTCTCTAGAGTGTCGCTCTAGAGATGTCTCCGTTATCCTGGCGGGATCGGTACCCAGCAGCAGGCCGGCAGCGCGTTGCCCGGGCACCCGGCCGCCCGGGCCGCCGCGCCGTCTTCGCGGCGCCGCGGGCCAGGCAGCACGGCCCAGGGGCAGCGAAGCCGTGACCGGGTGCTGAAGGTCGCTCTTGAGCTGATTACCGAGGTGGGCATCGACCAGGTCCGGCTGGCGGAGATCGCCCGGCGGGCCGGGATGAGCTCCGGGCAGGTGATGTACTACTTCACCACCAAGGAACACATCTTGCTGGAGACGCTGGCGTGGCAAGAGCACCAGGACACCGCGCACCGCCGGGCCGTCCTGCCGGAGGTGGCGGGCGCCTGGCGGCAGCTCGAACGGTACGTCGACTTGTACCTGCCGTCCGGCCCCGCCGACCCCTCCTGGAACCTGTGGACCGAGACATGGGCGCGCGCCCCGCACGACGCGGAGGTGAGCGAGTTCCTCGACGAGCTGATGCGCCCGTGGGGCGAGGATCTCACCGAGATCGTGCAGCGCGGCCTGCGGGAGGGGACATTCGGCCTGCAGGTGCCGCTCGGCGACTTCACCATCTGCTTTTGCGCGATGCTCGACGGGCTCGCGATCCTCTACCTGAACCAGAAGCCCGACCTGCCCCGCGATCGGCTGAGCGAGCTCGCCATGATCAGCGCCCGCGCGCAGCTCACCCCGGCGGGGCCGCCCGGCCGCGCGTGAGCCCAGGCCCGCGGCATCTTCTGCGGGTACGATCGTGGAGCAGTTCCCTAGAGTAATACTCTAAGAAAGAGTAATACTCATACTCTAAGAACCGTTCTGGCTATGGTTCGGGCGCCAGTCACTTGTGTCCGATCGGAGGCCACGTG
>WNGK01000857.1_pt1 | contig 33905 bp, 33 predicted proteins | sample 5400601 | NCBI WGS metagenome assembly WNGK01 (sample SAMN13153376, study PRJNA577476) | soil metagenome | isolation source: 60 cm soil or saprolite under Garry oak tree replicate 1 | place: USA:California | collected 2016-06-15 | reverse complement strand
TGCTTTGTACCACCTCCAGGCGGTACGGTAGCTGATGCCCTGGAGCCTCGCGTAATCGATCAATTTCATACCATTATTCTAGCATACATGGCTGCGTTTGTCTATAGCTGTTCATTGATCGAGTGAACGTTTTCAATACTCGAAAAACGATCGACAAGTGCCAGACGTGTCAGCGGTCGCAGATAACCTCGCCGTCTACTTCCAGGGATCATGGGGAGCCGTCGGTGGAACAAGCGCCGCCGCGCCAATCTGGGCAGCAGGTCAGGTGCTGGTGAATGAAGACACGATGCAGCGGCTGGGCACCTTCGGGTATTCACCGCGGCTCTATTATGCAGTCGCGGACAAGAATGCTGGCGGAAATGCCTACTTTGACATCACGAGCGGCAATAACCTGTACTATCAAGCGATGCCAGGCTGGGACTTCGCAACAGGTCTTGGCACACCAAACCTCGTCAGCTTTGACCGTGCTGTATCCAACATTCTGGGATAAAATTATGAGTGCATTGTCTAACCCTTTACCAGGGAAGGAGATTGTGCGCACCGTAGCTGATCGCCGTGCTGCTGGCAGGTCTCTCCGTAAGGAGGTGCCTCGCTCCAGCCACGCGGAATGGTCGCCAGCCTCTGACCGACCCGATCAGACTGCTGGAGGAACAGAACCTTTCCCGGCAAGCACAACTCGTGCCGATCCGCTACAGTCGCATGGCCGCCTCTCCCTTTGGCTTTCTGCGCGGCGCGGCAGTGGTTATGGCCCAGGACCTTGCAGCGACGCCTGTTACAGGGCTGCGAGTCCAGGTCTGCGGCGACGCTCATCTCAGCAACTTTGGCGTCTATGCTACCCCGGAACGGAATCAGGTTTTCGATGTGAATGATTTTGATGAGACGATCCCAGGCCCATGCACGGTCTGGCGATCCTGCTGAGATCAGTGGTTACCTGGGGCGAGGCGATAGATTCGAGCGCGCTCTTGCTGCCTTGACAGTCTCATCCTCCCTGGAGGAGCTCCACGCGAACTCAATTCCAGGTGATACGATCACGGTGATCGCCGCCGATTTCTCGCCCAATGGCCTGGAGGAAGTCATCGGGCAGTTGGGGCTGGAACTCCCATAGGATAGCTTCTCACAAACGCTGGCTGCCACATCCTCATCTCCAAGGAATCTGTCAGCCTCTTTTTACGGTTTCATGCACGCTTGAGCGACGGACAAACCTACAAGTAAACAAGAGAAGAGGTCATAAACTCTGTACCAGTACACTCAGCGTCGACGAAGCCGGCATAAGGGAATCTCTTCACTGATGGCCTCCTTTACGCCTGACCCAACTGAGCGCTCTTTCTTCCATCTCTGGATCACGCATCACCTGTTGAGGAAGAGACGGGAGCTGTGAGAAACTGGTCGACGACCTGCGCGAGTTCCCGCGCACTCGTCCCCAGTCCCAGGTGTCCATCGTGGAAGATGTAGAGCTTTGCATACGGGATCAAGCGATGCATGATCTTCGCGTTGACGAGTGGGACCAGCGGGTCGTCATCCCCGTGCATGATCAGTGTTGGTTGCCGTAAGAAAGGAAGCCACGGTACACTGGTCCAACCCACCCCTCCCAGCATTTGATAGAAGTAGCCTTGTAGGCCACCCGAGCGAACGGAACGGGCGAACTCGTGCGCTAGCTCTGGATGGGTACGTACCTTTCCCCCATAGAGTGCTGCGGCGTTCTCCTCCATGTAGGCCGGGTCCATATAGCGTCGTGGCGTGGCCATTTGAGCCAGGGCCCAGGGACGACCGGGGACCATGAGCGCCCCAGTGCCCGTGCTGGCCAGGATCAGCCGCCGACAACGAACAGGATATTGAAAAGCGAACTGCTGGGCAAGCGCGCCACCCCAGGAGACACCCAGCACATCGACCTGCTGGTAGCCCAACTGATCGAGCATCTTCGTCACCAACCAGGCGTACATCGAGAAACGGTAGGGGATGCGCGGGGCCGGTGAGCCGCCGGTGCCCGGCACATCAAAGCGAATCACTTCGATGGCCGGATTCAGGGCGTCGACGAACGGCTGGAGCACTTCGAAGTTGACCCCGATCCCGTTCACCAGTAGCAGCGGCGTGCGGGTGCTGTTGCCAGAACGGATGGCGACCCGCAGTCGCTGTTCGCCTACGGTGATAATACGTGTCTCAGCCTGTGGCCTGCTGGTTTCTGGTGCCATGAATCATCCTTCCTACATACTTTACGCAAAGAGAGCTGAACGCGTTAGGGCTCGAACACGTAGGAGCCGGGTGCTGGTGTTCCCGGCTGATACTGCTCGTTGCCCAGTTCTCGTGGTGCGGCCTTCTGCTCACCGGAGCGCTGGCCCAGCCAGTCTCGCCAATCCTCCCACCAGGAGCCTGAGCGCTTCTGGGCCATGGCAAGCCATTGTTCGGGATCAGCCGGGTAGCGCTCATTCACAAAGTACGACGCCTTTGGGTTCCCTGGTGGGTTCAGCAGGGCCTGGATGTGGCCACTGTTACTCAGGATAAACGTGACCTGGCCCCCCAGCAACTGCGTGGTTGCATAGCAGCCCTGCCATGGCGTGATGTGATCGGTGATACCTGCGACGATATAGGCATCGTTGGTCACTTTGGACAGATCAATACGCGTCCCCAACACCTCGAGCGCGCCCGGACGGGTAAACGCATTGGTTTCGTACAGGTTGAGCAACTCGCCATGCAGTTTGGCGGGCAGGCGCGTCGTGTCGTTATTCCAGTAGAGCACGTCGAAGGTCGCCGGATCATTGCCGATCAGGTAATTGTTGACCCAGTAGTTCCAGATCAGATCGTTGGGGCGCAGCCAGGCAAACACGCGGGCCATTTCCTGGCCCTCGAGCACCCCTCTCAAGCGCGAGGCCTCCCTGGCGGCCGCGATCGTTTCCTTGCTGGCGAACAGCCCCATCGTCGACTCGACGTTAGTATCGAGCACCGTGACAAGGAACGTCACGGCGTTCACGCGCTGGTCCCCCCGCGCTGCCAGATGACCCAGCAGCGTGGAGAGCGTCATGCCCCCCAGACACGATCCGGTGATATTGACGTCCGGGCTTTCGGTGATCGCGCGAACGGCCTCCATCGCTTCCAGGATGGCTCGGTCATAGGTTTCGAACCCCCATTCGCGCTCCTGGGGCGTGGGATTGCGCCAACTGATGGCGAACACCTGCTGTCCATTGGCGAGCAGGTACCGCATGATACTCTTGTTTGGCGACAGGTCCATGACGTAGAACTTGTTCACCTGAGGTGGGACGATGAGCAACGGGCGACGATAGACCTCTTGTGTCGTCGGCTGATATTGGATCAGCTCGAGCACCTCGTTCTGGAATACGACGGCTCCCGGCGAGATGCCCAGGTCCTTGCCGACCTGGAAGGCCTTCATGTTGACCTGAGAAGGCATACCCCCATTATTGGCAAGGTCTTCGAGCATGTGAGTGAGGCCCTTCACCAGGCTGGCTCCACCCGTCTCGTACATCTTCTTCATGGCCGCCGGATTGCCCAGCAGGGTGTTGGTCGGGGCCACAGTATCGGCGAAGAGCGAGAGGACGAAGCGCGCCCGGTCGGCATCCTCTTTGTCCAGATCGGCATCGTTGAGAAAGGCCTTGAGGCTCTGCTGCCAGGTCAAGTAGGTTTGCAGGTACATGCGGTAAAACGCATTCGTTTTCCACCCTTCGTCGGTGAAGCGTTTGTCCTTGGCATCCGGCTCGATAGTGGATTGACCGGTCATCACCCGGCCCATCTCCAGCAGGAAATTCGTGTAGTGCTTCAAAGCTAATGATGGTTGCTTGATCGCTTGCGCGACCATCTGTTGACTGATGTTGAAGAGATCTGTGCCACGAAAGCCAACAAGCGGCATGAGGCCGAAGGCAGCCTCCCCACCCGGCATCTGCTCCGTTGTTTGTTCGGAGGTCTCAGCGTGTGTGACAGCGGCGGACCGCTGTTCTGCGAGTACCTGCTGCGCCTCGGTGGTCTTTTGTCGTTCTTCAGCGAGTGCTGACTCGACGGCAGCCAACCGTCGCTGCAAGTCCTCTACAGCCGCTTGTGCTGCGGCAGCTTGGCGTCGTTCCTCCTCGAGTGCAGCGGGCGCCGTCTCTTTGGTAGTGATCTCCTGCTTGGAAGCGTTGCCCGCAGAGGCTGGTTTCTTCCCGCCCGGCTTCGTGGGCTTCGTGAGAGGCGGAGTGGCTGTAGTCCCGCCATTCTGGCCGTCAGTTTCTGTGTGAATCAAATGCTGTGCATCGTTCTCCAACGTTGTCCTCCTTCATTCAACTCCAATCCTCTGGAGTCCGTGCAGAGTTGGCACAATCAGCTACCCACGAGCGATGAGCCTGACCCTGCTGCGAACAGTTCAAGGATGCTGGTTACTCCTGCTTCCTTTTCGTCTGTCAGCAGCGCGCGGGAAGTGTTTCTCCATGCTCCACGATGACCATATACGCCGTGCGTTGCAGAATCAAACACTCGCCAGCGGCTTCATACGACAGGTCAAGTATAGTTGACGAGCGTTGGTAAAAGCGTTTGCCGGACGAGTACTGTTGTTGGACAATCGTTTGTTGTGACAACACGGCAGCAGGCGGAGCATAAGGTGATGAGGTTCCTTCATCAGAGCAATGTGCCAGTCCTGTTCGTAACTATGTGAGATACCTGCTATGGCAAACCCGGAGCAACTGGAATATCTTCAGGACACTGCAGAAGATTGGAATCCCTATCGGCCGGAGCATTCAATAATGAAACGTCCCTGTGTGAGAAAATGCTCGCGCATTTCGTCATTCGTGATGTTTCCAGCAAGCTGCTTGATAGCGGATGCAGCACGCGTAAAGGCCTGCTCGGCTTGCTCGTGTTCTTCGCGAGCGAGGTACAGCTTTCCCAGGGCCGCCTCCGCCTGCCAACATTCTCCCGGAAGGCCTATTTCTATCGCTCCCGCTATGGCTTCCCGCAAATACACTATCGCTTGTTGGCTTTCGCCCTGCGACTGGGCTAGCACCGCCTGCGCGCGGGCCAGGACAATGTGGCAGCGCTTCTTTGTGCCGAAATGTTCGTCAAAAAGATGGAGGTCTTTGGAGGCTTGCTCGCTGTCGCCAGCATGCAGCAGTGCCGCGGTCTCAGGCCAGCGAGGAGTTTCGGCAAAAATCACCTCGTGAGGGTCTCTTGCAGCCAGTGCTCGCATGGCATATCTGGAAGCCACCTCCCAGTCCTCGGCGAAGACAGAGACAGCACAGAGAAGAGAGGCACTCATGGCAATATAACGCTTCGCGGATAGAGACTCAGCAATCTTCAGCGCTTCCAGGTGGGCCCCCATCGCTTTCTCAGGAAGCTGAAGGGCCTGGTATATGATTCCGAGCGTCAACAGGTTTACTATGAGAAGGATGCTGAAGGTCAGTGCGTGGGCTGCTTCGGTACTTTGGAGTGCAATGGTAAGCGCTTCCTCGTAGGAACCAATTTCCACAAGGCCCCGCGCTAACGTGTAACCGCTCAGGGCCTGGCTCCAGGCGTGTTCGATTTCAAGGCTGATGGCATAGGCGGCCCGCGCCGCTGTGACTCCTTCGCCCGGTTGCCCGAAGTTAATACGTGTATCGGCCACCCTGGCCAGACAATCCGCCTCCATGATGCGATTGCCTTGCTGCGCAGCGAGCTGCCAGGCTTCTTCGGCAAAGGAGGCGGCTTCTTCCCATTGCCCCAGAGCTTTCGTTGTATAGGAGAGTATATTGAGGACTCTGATAACGAGATCAGGCTTCCCAAGTTCACGCATGAGAGCATATGCCTGCCTCCCATAGACGAGGCTCGCCTCCAGTTTCAAGGCGTAGTAGTTCACGCGTGCAAGGCTCCAATAGGTTTCTCCCAGGCCTGATTGATCATGGTTACGCTCGGCCACTTCGAGTGCCTCCTGAAGGAGTGTCATCGCACGTTCCAGTTGGGAGACGTCCTCACCCGCCAGCACCGCTTGTCTGTTCAGCGCAATGCACTCCATCTCTGTATCATGCATCCGGCGGGCCGTTTCGAGCATAGTCTGATAGACGGCTTGCGCGGATTTGGCATCATTGCGGATTTCGTAGGCCCGACCGAGTTGGCTGTACAGGTGATGCAGGCTTGTCACCGGGACCTTCAACGTGTGCTCATTTGCGAGCAGGCTCGCCAGCTCGTAGTGTCCAATGGCATCACGCACGGCAAACACGGTCATTGCCTCGTCACCCGCCGCCATACTCCAACGAAACGCCAGGTCTACTGACCCACTTGCTAGCGCGTGATAGGCCAGTACGGCGGCAGAGGCACCCTCCTGCTCCAGAACCTGAAGAGCTCGACCATGGAAGATGCGCCTGCGGGCATCTCCAGCTTCGGTATACGCTACTTCGCGAATCTTGTCGTGGGCGAACACGTAAGGAACGGCCTGCACCTTCCCACTCTGACGGGGAGATTCTTGCAGGAGCAGGTCCTCGATGGCTTCATCCAGGGCGAAGAGCCCATCCTGCGTGGTCAGATGGGCAACCTGGCAGAGGGCCTCGAAGGTGAAGTCATGGTCCAGGACTGCACCTGCCGCCAGAAGTTCACGAGCAGGGGAAGAGAGCCGGACCAGGCGAAGCTGGATCATCTCGCGTACGTCCAAAGGAAGCATGACGTCAGGTGAGGTGGCATCGAGGATCGAGGGCTGCGGCTCGAACACCCAGCCTTTTCCCTCAATCAAGCGAGCCGCCAGTCCACCGCGTTCTAGCAGCGCCTCAAGCGTTGCCCTCACAAAGAATGGCTGCCCCTTTGTTTCCGCGAAGAGCCACGTACCAAAGCGTTCAATGTTTGTTTCGCTGGCCGGGGCGCGCAAAGACGGTGAGGAGGAGCCAAGCGCTGGATGTTCTCTTTGTCTGACTTGTGGCTCACCGTCTTCGCCCGATACTGATTGGGCGATCTGAAGGATATCGTTGGCAGAGAGCGGCCCGAGCTCCAGCCGTGTCAAGGGCACATCCCTTTTCAGATAGGCAAGCCATTCGACCAACCACGGGTCCATGGATCGCGTTTCCACGCGCCTGCTCAGCAACAACATGACAGGTGTCGAATGCCCCATCCACTGCCTCCCCAGGTACTGGAAGAGGTCCAGGGTCGCTTTGTCTGTCCACTGGAGATCATCGACAAAGATGAGCAGCGGTGCCTGTGCGGCATAAGCCTCTCCCAGCCGTGCCAGCGCTTCAAAGCACCGGGAAGAATCGAATGCCTCGTCGACGGTTGGAGGAGGCAGGTCGGGGTAGCGCTCGCGCAGTTCCGGGAGCAGTCGGGAGAGCTCGGCCAGCCAGGTATTGCTTAAAAGTTGACGAAGGTCCTGCTCCTGTTCCAACCGGGCACGTATAGGGTCAAGGATGGGCTGATAGGCCAGGCGCTGATAGCTTTTAAATGCCCTCCCTTCGAACACCCCTGCCCCTTGCGCCCTTGCCCAATCGATAAAAGTGGCAGCCAGGCGCGATTTGCCGATGCCAGCTTCACCTTCAATCACCACAACCTGTGGCTGCCCACCAGCCGCCTTCTCGTAGAGGGACATCAGCCTGTTGAGTTGCGCCCCTCTGCCAACGAAGGGTACTTCAAGCAGTGAACGTGCGGAGGGAGGGCGTGGCACTATCGGTTCGCGGGTGAGCTTGCCACGAGGAGCGGTTGCATTACGGATAAACTCTGCCTGGGCGGCCATGTGTGGTGAGGGTTTAGCGGAGAGTTCCGTCATCAAGACATCCTGGTAGGTCTCGTAGGTCTTCAAGGCCGCAACCCGGTTGCCGGTGGCGAACTGGAGCTGCATGAGGCGCAGGGAGATGTCCTCGTTGAGCGGGTCAAAGGAGCGCCAACGTTCGCCGGTAGCAATGGCCTGTTCGATCTCCCCCTCCGCGCTCTGCATCTGGCAGAGCCAGTCGAACACCTGCTCGATGCGCTGGTACCAGTATCCGCGTTGGATACCCACCCAGTTATCGAAGTCCACCGTGTCGCGCAAGGTAAAATCCTCGAGAAAGCCGTTGCGATACAATGCGGCGGCGTGCTGAAGGCGAGCAATCAGAGAGCGGCGCACCTCCCCCGGCACCTCTTCACGTGCGTCCCGGTCGCGGGTCAGGCTCCATGCCGCCTGCAGCTCGTGCAGGTCGAGATCAATGCCCGAGTTCATATTGAGTCCGAGCGCATCATGCGCAATGAGCAGGTGGGATTCGTGTGCTGGCTGAGTGCCTTCCTCAAGAGTGCGACGTACGTGATGTAAGGTAATGCGCAGCGCCGTTCTTCCATGAGCCGAATCACTTTCCGGCCAGAACAGGCGCGAGAGCCGCTGACGCTCGTGCATGCCACCTTCTGCGGCGAAGTAGGCGAGTAGCGCAAGGGCCTTGCGATCCGGGAACGTCAATCGCCGGTCGAAGTGGGACACTTCCGGTGGCCCAAGCAACGCAATCTTCAGGATGCTCATGGAATCTGCTCCCGCGCATTTAAATATAGGCCTGTCTGATGCGATTTTTATTGCAATAACATGCTTTACAACGGCAACGTGCGATACAAAACCCAGCGACTGGAGAGGTTAAAGTTAGTATAGTCAACAGCAGACGAGAGCGCAAGGGCTAAGACGCAGTATGCTCATCAGGAAGGAGAGCAAGGTCGCGCGCGCGGAGAATGGCTTGCGTGCGACTCTTGACCCCGAATTTCGAGAGGATATGGCTCACATGCAGCTTCACCGTCCCTGGTGCCAGAACCAGTGCCGCCGCGATCTCCTGGTTGGAAGCCCCAGCGGCTAACAATTGCAGCACCTCCAGTTCGCGCTGGCTCAGTGGGTCAAGTAAGGGTTGCTCAGCGGAAGGTTGGCCGGGTTTTCCTTGCGCAGGCCCTTGCAGGTTGGATGTCCTCTCATGCGTGGGGGTAGCTGCGATCGCCTGTTCTGCCGTCATATTTTTTCCCTCAGCCCATCTTTCAGCAAAGATCTGCTCGCCGAGGAGGCGCTGCGCTTGCTTGATGTGGCGTACGCGACTAAGACGTTCGACCTGTGGGAGCGGCGCATGACTGGCTTCGCGGTAGCGTTCTGCCGCTCCCCACAGTCGCGCTGCCCACTCCGACTCTCCTTGACCTGCGACAACATCCGCCAACTCTTCCAGACACAGGATCAGCGATCGACTATCATGAACGGTTCGTGCAATCTCCAGGCTCTGAACTGCCAGGTCTCGGGTCACCGTATAGTCATGCTCCCACGCCGCTGCCTGCGCGAGCAAGGCGTATAAAAGCGCCTGACCCTGCTGGTCTCCCAGTTGTTGGTGCCGCTTCAAGCCAGCTTCCAGCAGGAAACGCGCACGCGGGATGTCACCCTGGTGCAGGGCGATCTCGCCGAAGAGGCTCACAAACCAGCCCGTTACCCACGCATTGCCGACCTGATCATGGACGGCGAGTCCTTCCTTCAAGAAGGTCTGAGCTTTTGTCTCATCCCCTTGTGCCCAATAGACGTTTGCTAAGAACAGGTGTAACTCTCCATAGAGCCAGAGGTCTCCTGCCTCTTTGAAGAGGGCGATGGCATGTTCATAGACATGCTGTGCCTGCGTATAGTCACCCTGGGACAAGACGACCGATCCAAAGGCATTGAGAGCACACGCCAGCGTCCAACTATCCTCTGCCGGTGCGTGCGCCTGGACAAATGTCAGCGTCTCTTCTGCCTGGGCCTGTGCCCCAATCATGTCTCCACTTGCGAGCAGATGATGTACCAGGGGCCAGGAAGCTATCACGAAGCCTCGACCGTCCCCATCCTGCCGGGCGAGGGTCAGGCATTCCCGTGCCCGAACGAAGAGGAGGTCGCTTTGTCCCAGGTGGCTGGCAATCAAGGCCACGATATAGAGCGCCTTGATGCGTGCGGAAACGGCGACATCTGGACCTGCTTCCCGCAGTGCTGTCTCGAGCCAGAGCATGGCCTCGCTGAAACGACCGCACATGTACCAGAAATGCCCAAGGTTTCCTGCCAGGCGTAGCAACTGTTCATTCATCTGATGGGTTTGCGACCACTGCAAGGCGGCTCGCAAGTTCTCCGCATCTCGCGTCAGGCGACCTATCCACGCTCGTTGCTGGTGCCCGAACAATTCCGGCTCACTTTTCTCGGCAAGCGCGAGGTAGTACATCGCATGCCTCTGCTCTGTCGTCTCTAAATCTCCAGAATCCGCGAGTCTTTCCAGGGCGTACTCCCTGATCGTTTCGAGCATCAGCAGACGCGGCTCATCTGCACCTCGGTCGCTCTGTTGCAGCAAGCTTTTGTCAAGCAGGGATGCGACCACGTCGATGGCAGGACGCGAAAGATCGGAAGCTTCGCTACAGACAGCTTCAGCAGCCTCAAGCGTCCAGCTTCCAACAAAGATGGCCAGGCGCTGGAAACACCGTTGCTCCTCGGCGTTCAGGAGATCATAACTCCAGCGGATGGTATCACGCAGTGTCTGCTGCCGGCTGGGAGCATCCTGCCTTCCACCCGTCAACACAGCAAGCCGATGGTTGAGTCGCCCGAGCAATGCCTGGGGAGGCAGAAGTTTGTTACGCGCCGCTGCCAACTCCAGGGCTAGTGGTAGCCCGTCCAGTCGGATGCAAATCTGGGCTAGAGCAGCCGCGTTGTCCTCAGAAAGGACAAAATTAGTTTGCACCATCTGCGCACGCTGAACGAAAAGGGCGACCGCCCCGTATTGCAACAGCTCCTCTTTTGCTGGTAGGTGAAGCGGATCGGGCAGGGAGAGGGGCGGAATTGAAAACTCATACTCACCCTCGACATGCAGGACCGCTCGGCTGGTCACGAGGATCTTGATGGATGGACAAGCCAGGAGCAGTTCCACCAGCGCCGGCGCGGCTTGGATGACCTGCTCAAAATTATCCAGCAGCAACAGGAGGTGTTTATCACGCAGGAAGGCTTTGAGCGACTCGAACAGCGAACGTTCCTCGGCATCTCGCAGGCCCAGCGTCTGTGCGATGGTGGGCACGACCAGCTCAGCGTCGCTGAGCGGAGCAAGCTGTACCTGGCAGACGCCATGAAGAAATATCTCGCTCAGATCCGTCGCGACTTTCTGAGCCAGGCGTGTCTTGCCGATGCCGGCGGTACCCGTGAGGGTGAGGAGCCGGACCTCGGGCCGTAGCAGTAAAGAACGGATCGCCTGCTCCTGCTGCTCACGCCCAATCAACGGCGTGAGCAGAAAAGGGAGATTGTGGAAACGGCTGCCAGGGCGATCTCCAATACGCTCCGCCATTCTCGCACCTCCTCCTCGATTCTTCTAAAAAAGTGTGCTTTTTCTCACACACTAACCTGAGCACCTCTATAGTATATCCCATATACAGCAGCAGGGTCTTGTATATATCTTTCTGGTTATCGCCTTTCACCTGTATGGGCCCACACAATATATCTTTTTGTCTGCACATTATATCTTTTTGGAGATCACATTTCCCCCTGTTCATATCTATACTGGTAGGAACGAGGAAAAAATGACGACGAGATGCACAGGGATGGAGCGCAATGTACTGCTGTCTCGAGAGGAAGGAGACAATGAGCCCGCTGCGTTTCTGTTGCAAATATTATTTAACTCATCAAAGTTGAAAGGAACTGAGGCACATGGTGACAACCGACAGAAAGCACTACGAGATGCTTATCGGTGGCGAGCGAGTCGACGCTGACGAGGTCTTCGAAATCGTCAGCCCCGCCACCGAGGAACTCGTGGCAACGGTCGCGCGCGGCAGCGTCGAGCATGCCGATCGGGCGGTCGAGGCGGCCAGGCGCGCCCACGAGAAGGGCGAGTGGAGGAGGAAGTCTCCCGAAGAGCGGGCGACGGTGATCAAGGCCATGGCAGCACGCATGCGTGACCGCCTGGAAGAGTTCGCCAAGCTCGAGGCGCTCGAGAACGGTGCGCCTATCCGCCAGGCGACTGCCTTCCACATCGGCTATGCGATCGCGCACCTCGATTACTTCGGTGAGATGGCGCTGCGCTACCCGTTCGAACAGTCAGGTCCGCAGCTCGTCTACCCCACGCTGGCGGATGGCACGATCAGGCGCGAGCCGCTTGGGGTGTGCGCCGGGATCGTGCCCTGGAACTTCCCGCTGCTCCTGGCCGTCTGGAAGCTGGGACCGGCGCTGGCGGCCGGAAACACCTGTGTGATGAGGCCCGACGAGAAGACCCCGCTCACCCTCCTCGAGCTCGCACGGATCGGCGAGGAGTGTGGCCTACTGCCCGGCGTCCTCAACGTCGTGACGGGTGTGGGTGCCGAGGTCGGAGCGCGACTGGCGGCGCATCCCGACGTGCGCAAGGTCGCCTTCACCGGCTCGACCGCGGTGGGTCGCGAGGTCATGCGCCTGGCGTCCGAGAATGTGAAGAAAATCACGCTCGAGCTGGGTGGCAAGGGGCCGAACATCGTGCTCGACGACGCTGACGTCAAGACCGCGGTCGACGGGGCGCTGTTCGCCTGCTTCATGTACTCCGGCCAGGCGTGTGAATCGGGCACTCGCCTGCTTCTCCCCGACTCGCTCCACGACCAGTTCGTCGAGCGTATGATCGAGCGTGCCAGGACGATCAAGATGGGCGACCCGCTCGATCCCAAGACCGACCTCGGGCCGGTGATCTCGCTCAAGCAGCGTGAACGGATCCTGGGCTACATCGAACTTGGCCAGAAAGAGGGAGCGACGCTGGCTTTTGGCGGCTCGGTGCCGCGAGGTGCCAACTTCGAGAAGGGCTACTGGGTCGAGCCGACCATCTTCACCGGCGTGCGTAATGACATGCGCATCGCGCAGGAGGAGATCTTCGGCCCGGTGATCTCGGTGATCCGCTATTCCGATGTGGACGAGGCTGTGCAGATCGCCAATGACACCCAGTACGGGCTCTCCGCGGGAGTCTGGAGCTCTGACACGGCGCGGGCGCTCGCAGTCGCCAACCGGCTGGAGGCCGGCACCGTCTGGATCAACGACTGGCACATGGTCAGCGGCGCGTACCCCTTCGGGGGCTACAAGCAGAGCGGCATCGGGCGCGAGCTGGGGCCGCATGCGCTTGACGAATACACAGAAGCGAAGTTCGTGCATTTGGACTTATCGGGCAGGCTCGAGCGTCGCGCCTACGGGCTTGTCCTGAGCACACCGGCGAGCTAGCTCGCCTGGAGAGGAGAAGACGACTATGTCACAACTAACCGCTATTGCCAGGCCGGCTGCCGGCTCCCCGATCGTCGTCTGGGCGGAGGATCCTCAGGGTGGCCTGCAACTGACCGGTGCGGAACCGCCACTGACGCGAGAAGAACAGGAAATGCAGGAGAGGGTGCATCGTTTCGCCACCGAGGTGATGCGCCCGATCGGCCAGCAGCTCGACCGGATGACACCCGAGGAGGTGATTGCCGAGAGTTCGCCGCTGTGGAGCGTGTTCAAAGCCTTCAGTCAACTCGGTCTCGGCGTCGACCGGATGCTGGAGTTCGAGCCAGAGCAGATGGCGAGGATGTTCTGCCTGGTGTTTGAGGAACTGGGCTGGGGCGACGCCGGGTTGGCCATCTCATTGGGGGCCTCGATGCTGCCGCGACTCACGGCGGCCAAGTTCGGCAACCAGTTTCTGCTCGAGCGCACCCCCGAGTCGATGATCGGCTGCTGGGGGGCCACCGAGCCAGAACACGGCTCCGATGTGCTCGATGCCAACAAGCAGATCTTCAATCCCCAGGGCACCTACGGTCGACCCGACTGCGTGGCGAAGTTGTACGATGACAAGGTGGTCATCAACGGTCGCAAGTCGGACTGGATCTCCAACGGCACCATTGCCCAGGTCTGCATCCTCTACTGCGCCGCCGACACAGGCGACGGCCCAGACCCCGGACAGGGCTGCACCGTCATCGTGCCGCTCGACGCCAAAGGTGTCAGCCGTGGCAAGCCACTGGATAAGCTCGGCCAGCGGCCGCTGAACCAGGGTGCGGTCATCTTCGACGAGGTCGAGTTGACGTTGGACTACGTTCTGGCCGGCCCGGACGATTATAAGCGGGCATCCTACTCCATCCTCTCTGACGGGAATGCCCTCATGGGGGTGGTCTTCACCGGCGCTGCCCGCGCCGCCTTCGAACTGGCGCTGGCCTATGCCCACGAGCGCAAACAGGGCGGGGTGCCGATCATCCGCCATCAGAGTGTGGCCTACCGCTTGTTTCACATGTACCGTAAGGTCGAGGCGGCCCGCGCCCTATCCCGCCGGGCGCTGATCTACAACTACACCCAACCGGTGCCAGCGATGCAGGTGGCCATGGCCTCAAAGATCACCTGCACCCAGAACTCCTTCGAGGTGGCCAACGAGGCCTTGCAGATCTTCTGTGGCAAGGGATTGATCCCGCAGTACCCCATTGAGAAGATCTTCCGCGATACCCGCGCCTCGCTGATCGAGGACGGCTGCAACGAGATTCTGGCCATCAAGGGTGGCAACTATCTAATCAACCCCGAGTTTCTCTAAGAAAAGGAGACGCACTATGCAAGCATCCGCTATGATTCAGTATCGTACCCTCAGTGATGGAACAGAGGTTGCGCTGCCCATCCGTTACATCGATAATCGTTGTCTCGCAGCCACCTTCCTGACCGATCTCGAGCGGGCAGCCCATGTACTTGAGGGTACTGGCCTGCAAGCCGTGCCGCAGGAGGACGGAAAGGCAGTGGTGCTGTACTTGTGCTGGGAATACCGGCAAACCGACCTTGGCCCCTATAACGAAGTAGCGCTCACGGTTCTGGCGGTGGCACCGCAGGATCCTGCTCCGGCTATCTATGTGGCGGATCTTCCGGTGACGACCGAGGCGGCTAACCGCGCGGGGCAGGAGCTGTGGGGCTACAACAAGTTTGTGACCGACATCGAGATCAAAGGTGAGGGCAAGCAGTTCTCCGCCGTCGTGCGTGATCCGCAAAACGGGCTGATCTCCTCGCTAGACGGTACCCGTGGCGTTTCGGTTCCGGTCGCGCCGACCGATCTTTACTCCTTCAGCCTGCTTCAGAAGAAGATTATCAAGACCTTCGTGCAGGTGCCGACGCCATGGCATGCCAGCAGCGGTGAAAGCTTCAGACTTCGAGTGGGAGACTCGACCCATCGGATGGCGGGAAACCTGCGCACGCTCGGGTTGGATGAGGCGCGTCCCGTGCTGGTGCAATACGCTGACCCGTTCCAATCACTGCTGTTTCCAGGGACAGCGCTTTAACCCGACTACTGCCGATGCAGTGTCACCGGTTGTGCTGTGCTGACGGATTTTTGACTCATTCGGCGGCATCGTTCATCCAGGGTTGCCTTATGGACTTTAGAGAGTATTCCAATCCGGGGGCAAATTGCTTGCGGGAACGCGTATCCCCTTTTTGTTCTGTATAAGGCTGACTCATTGGACGGTCTCCTTTCCCACAAGAGCATCGCAAACCAAGCGAACAATTTGCCCCCGGATTGGAATGGTCCCGACCGTGGGACCGCTACGGAAGAGACTGCTCCTCTTCCGCTCTCGCTTTCAATTGGGCTGTCTTTTTCAGATCACGCAAGCAAATGGCTGTTAAGGGAAGCAGGCCTGTTCTTGCTGTTCCTTCAGCACATTTGTATTATAGAATCAGTATATGGCCTGGCGGCAGACTCCCCAAACGCCAGCAGATCGGGGTGTCGGCGTGCTACGCGCCCGCGACCTTGCTCTCCTTCCTGATGAGCATACAGCTTCTTAGCAGAAGCTGATCCATCCAGGGGAACGATCACCTGAGATTGCATAAGAATATGTTCCTTTCTATTACATCAAACGCCTGACAGGCCATTCGGCCATGGTATCTCTACTAGACAAAGCAGCATCATAATGCACATCGTCACACTGGTACGAGGCTCGTACAGTTCAAGCATAGCGGGGGAGCGTGAAGAAAAGCGTGGGCAGATACATAAAACTTTCCTTGAAGGCGGCAACGTTCTTCTTCATACAGACAGCTTTGTCTCAACAAACGCTTGTCTTCCTTCAGGATTAGTTCGAGAAACGCTTTTTTCAACGCTCGTCGTCTATACTAGCTCTATCACACGACGCTTTGACTGAACAACAAGGGCTTCCTTGCCCCACGATAAATCGGGGGGCCTACAGTAGCTCCCCGATTTATCGTGGGAGTTCTCGGGTTGGGAGGCAACTCTCCCCACGTCACGTCATCCGGCTAATAAGAAATACTCCTGTGTTTCATGCAAGCGTTCGATGAAAGGAGAACGGATCGTATGAGTGAGAGGAATCAAGAAGAAAGCCTGTTGTCGACCTGGGCTAGCGCCCAGCAGAAGGTGCTGGCAGGCTGGCTAGACCTCGTGCAGGAAACGCAGAGACCGTCGCGTGCGGTGGCCTGGAACGAAACCGTGAAAGCCTGGCAAACTGCGGTACAGGAGACGCTCGATGCCCAGGCCAGGTGGCTGCGAGATTGGTCCGGGCGCGTTCAGGTCACATCAGGAAGTCCGACCGAACTGCGCAAAAAAGTGCAAGAGGCACAGGTACTGCTATTGGGTTGGACCGAGGCACAACAGCTCCTCTGGCAGAACTGGTTCGATCTCGTCCAGCAGCTTGGGCCACTCCTCGAAGCTGGCTCCCAGGCCGATGAGCACCTGCTCTCTCGCTTGCGGGAAAGCGGGCGGGCGATCGTCAACGCGCAAGAGGAGTGGGTGCGGCGCTGGACGGCCAAACTGCTCGACCGATAAGGCCATCACGGGCTTCAGTGCGTTTGTCTAGTTAAGAGGAGGACATACATGAACCGTGAGCGATACGATATCAACACGCTCGAGCAATTTGTGGGACAGGAACTGGGAGTCTCTGACTGGCTCACCGTTGACCAGGAGCGCATCAATGGATTCACGTCGATATAGAGCGGGCGCAGCGCGAAAGCCCGCTTGGATCGACTATCGCCCATGGCTACCTCACCCTTGCGCTGCTCTCCGCCATGCTCATGGAGCTTGGCGTCGTCCCGGCAGGCGTTTCCCGGGCCTTGAATTACGGCCTCGACCGGGTGCGCTTTATGGCGCCGGTGAAAGCGGGAGCACGTATCCGCACCCGGGTGGTGGCCGTGGCCGTAGAACCGCAAGGCAAGGGGCGCCTGTTGCTCAAAACTCAGAACACGGTCGAGATCGAGGGGGAAACCAAGCCCGCCCTGATTGCCGAGACACTCGCGCTCTTGTTGACAGAGAACTGACACGGGAACACCAGGGCAGAGAGGCAACGATCGGATCAGGCAGGAGAGCTCGACCAGCATTCACTGGCTGCACCGGCTCCGCCAGCCGACTTTGATGAAAGAAAAGGAGAACACACATGTTAAATCTTGCCATGCTCCTCGAAGACAGCGCGCGGGAAGTGCCCGAGCGCACAGCCGTTGTCTGCGAGGAAACGAGACTGTCGTATGCAGAGTTGAACGCGGCCACCAGCCAGGTGGCTCATGGTCTGGTACAGGCAGGCATCCAGAAAGGGGATACGGTTGCCCTCAGTTGCCAGGACGTGCCGTCCTTCGTGATTGCGTACTATGGTATCCTCAAAGCCGGTGCGGCGGTCTTGCCGCTCAACGTCCTGCTCAAAACGCGTGAAATTGCCTATCACCTGACCGATGGAGACGCGAAGGCCTATTTCTGCCAGGAAGGCACGCCTGAGCTTCCCATCGGGCAGCTGGGCTACACGGCCTTCCAGGAGGTGGAAAGCTGCCAGCACTTCTTCCTGATGACCACTGAGCCCGACGCCCCATCCTCCATCCCAGGCGCAACCACACTGAACATGCTGATGCGTGACCAGCCAACGACCTTCGAGACGGTCGCGACGAGTCCTGAGGATACCGCCGTCATTCTCTATACCAGTGGGACGACGGGCAAGCCCAAAGGGGCCGAGCTGACGCACCTGAATATGCTCCTCAACGCCCGCCTCTCCGATACGATGTACCCCAGGGCCGACCACGATGTGCACCTGATCACCTTGCCGCTGTTCCACTCCTTTGGGCAGACCGTGCAGATGAACGCGGGCATCTACAACCGGGCCACCCTGGTGTTGCTGCCACGCTTTAGTCCTGATGCTGCGTTGCACCTGATGGAGGAAGAGAACATCACCATTTTCGCAGGCGTGCCGACGATGTACTGGGCGATGCTCCACTACTCAAGGGCCGACCAATACGACTTACAGAAAATCGCCCGCAATCTGCGCGTTACTATCTCTGGCGGGGCTGCCATGCCGGTGGAGGTGATGAGGGCCTTTAACGAGAAGTTCAACGTCAAAATCCTGGAGGGGTATGGCCTCTCCGAAACCAGCCCTATTGCCGTTTTCAATCGCCTGGACCGTGAAGCCAGGCCCGGATCGATCGGTTTTCCCGTATGGGGCGTCGAGGTACGCCTGGTCGATGCGGACGACCGGGACGTGGAGGCCGGCGAAGTGGGGGAGATCGCTATCCGGGGGCACAACGTGATGAAGGGCTATTACAAACGGCCAGAAGCGACCGCCGAAGCGATGCGCCATGGCTGGTTCCACACTGGCGATATGGGGCGGCGCGACGAAGACGGCTATCTCTACATCGTCGACCGCGTGAAGGATATGATCATCCGTGGTGGCTTCAACGTCTACCCACGAGAGATCGAAGAGGTGCTGATGACCCACCCGGCCGTGAGCCTGGCTGCCGTCATCGGCGTACCGCACGAGCGCCATGGGGAAGAGGTCAAAGCCTTCGTGATTGTCAAGAATGGTGCGACCATCACCGAAGCCGAACTGGTGGCCTGGTCGAAGCAGAATATGGCCGACTACAAGTATCCCCGTCTCATCGAGTTCCGGACGGAGTTGCCCATGACGGCCACGGGCAAAGTGTTGAAGAGCGAACTGCGCTCGTGACGGCATCAATGCACACCGCCAACGACGCAAGCGCGTCGACCGCTTCGCGGTCAGGCGGTGCAAGGAGAAAGAAAGGAAGGCGGCAGCGTCAAGATGGAGAAGCAAAGAACAATGAAGAAGAGGTGGGTCCTGGATCAGGCCGTGAGGCACACCATCGAGGAGACGTGGGCGGTCCTTAGCAATGGGGCCCTCACACCCAATCCAGCCCTCTTTCTTGCCCGCGTGGCCGACCTGGCCCGCTCGAATACATTTCTCTGGGCGGAGGCCGGGCTCTCGGTGCAGGAACACGCCACGCGCGTGGTTCCGGTCGGTCAGTCCCTCTCGCGCTCGCTCGTGCTGGCAACCGTCGCCGCGGATATCTTCGTCGGGTATACCACGCTCGTTGAACGTGCGAAGTGGCTGCCTTCGCTGGTAAAGCCGCGGGACTGGGAGTTGCAGCACCAGCGCAGCGCCAACCGGGTGCTGGAGACGGCCGCCTCGCTCGGCGGTGCGCTGATCAAGGCCTGCCAGTTCGCCTCCTCGCGACCTGATCTGCTTCCGGCCGTCTACATTCGTACCCTGGCTCCCTTGCAGGATCGCATGCCGCCGCGCTCCTGGTCTGAGATCGAGAAGGCAATCACCCGCGAGCTGGGTCAGCGTCCAACAGATGTGTTCGCCCAGATCGAGCGGGAGCCGGTCGCGGCCGCTTCGATTGCACAGGTGCATCGTGCGCGGTTGCACGATGGGCGAGAGGTGGCGGTCAAGGTGCAGTACCCGGATATCGAGAACCTGGTGGCGACGGATCTGACGGTGCTGGAGCAGATCGTCAAGGCCATTGCGCGGCTCGCCCCCGCCATTCAGCTCCAGCCGATCGTCGATTACCTGCAAGAAACGCTCCCACTGGAGCTGGACTTCAGGCACGAAGCCGAGTCGATGACCGCACTACGGACGGCACTTGCGCACCGGTCAGATGCGCTCATTCCAGCGTACATTCCCAAACTGAGCACCGAGCGCCTGCTCGTCATGGACTACATCGACGGCATCAAGATTACCGACCACGAAGCCCTGGTGCAGGCCGGCATCTCCCCGCACGAGGTCGCACGCCTCCTCAATGATCTCTACGCCGAGCAGTTGCTGCATCTGGGCATCCTCCATGCGGACCCGCATCCCGGCAACCTGCGCGTGCAACCCGGCCCACGGCTGGTGCTGCTCGACCACGGGCTGACCGTTCCTCTGGCCCCCTCGCTCGTCGAAGCGCTGCGCAAAATGGTGCAAGCACTGAACCGCGGCGATTTCGATGGACTCACCGGGGCGCTGACTGAAGCCGGACTCAAGTTCAACGAGGAGGTGGATCTCACCTCCCTGCTGCAACTGGTCGGTGTGTTGCTGGGCAATGACCAGGCCAGCGAGCCTGACGAGACGGCGGGGGACGTTGATGCAGTAGGGGTCGGCATGCAGATCGGCAAGAGTGTCGGCACTATTCCCACCGATTTGCTGCTGGTCGGCCGTGCTCTCGGACTGCTCGATGGCATTACCAAGCAGCTTGATCCGAGCATGGATACCCTGGAGATTGTCGCTCACTATGCAGAGTAGCGCTCGCCGTGCGATCAAGGCGACTTTTTCACGCATCTTCCCACGTTTTTCTTCACGGGCTCCAATTAGGCTATGAGCGTACTCGAGCCCCGTATAGCAGAGTTGCAGAAGACCCTTAAGCGCGTTTTCGTCGAGTCGGTGATGGTTCAAGCAGTGAAAGAAGACATATATGGATGCTCACAAGCCATCGGAAATAACACGTGACACGCTGGCTCCCTCGGGATTCACCCAGCAAGTTGGGGCAGTTCTCAGATTGGTGCAACACCAAGTCGGCGGGGAGGTCATCGTCGGTCTCGCCCTCACCAATGTCGTCCTCTGGGTGCTGTTGCGACCGCCGGGTGTACCAGGGACCATGTATCTGGGTGAGATCTTCGCCACGACGGCGATCGTCCTGTTGTCGTGCTCCCTTGTGCTCGCGACCCGAGCGCCCTTGCTGGAGCGCTTCTTCGGGGGCCTGGATCGCATGTACCTGTGGCACCGCTGGAGCGCCGTGGCGGGTGTGGTGCTACTCCCATTTCACTCTGCCCTGGTCACCCGCGCGCCCGATCCGAATCTGAACGAGCTTGGCAGTGTGCTTGGGCAGGTGGCTCTGATCGGGTTGGTGCTGCTGCTGCTGTGGGCACTCGCTCCAGGACTGTCCGCGGTCATGCGCCGCCTCCCCACGAAGGTGCAACGCTGGTTCATGCAGTACCAACGCTGGTTCACGCTGCATCGGCTGACTGGCCTCTTCGTCGTTGCCGGGCTGGTCCACGGTGCCCTGGTGGACCCCGTCTTGCGGCGCTCGACGATCCTGCTGGGGTGGTACGTGGCGGTAGCGGCGGTCGGGACCGCAGCATACGTGTACCGGGAGCTGTTTCTCCGCTTCTTCTCGCGGCGGTGGCAGTACGACTATAGGGTGAAGGCGATCAATCAGCTGGACCCCAGTGCGCTCGAGGTCATGCTTGCTCCCACGACCCGACCCCTGCCGTTTGTAGCGGGGCAGTTCGTTTTCGTGCAATTCGGTGGGAGCGCCGAGTGGGAACGCCACCCCTTCAGCGTCAGCAGTGCCCCGCAGGAACGCGATCTTCGTCTCGCGATCGAGGCCCTGGGCGATTACACCCAGCACCTCTCGGACACCCTCCAACCGGGGGCACCGGCAATTGTGAGTATTGCGTTTGGTCTGTTCGATTACCGCCAAGGTACCCGTGAGCAGGTGTGGATCGCTGGCGGCATCGGCATCACGCCGTTTCGGAGCTGGATACGCGCGTTCCCCACAGAGCAACAGATAGAGTTCGACATCGACCTGTACTACACGGTGCGTAGCGAAGACGAAGCGCTGTTCCTCGACGAGATCAGGACGGCGGCCACACAGCATCCATCCTTCCGGCCTCACATGATCTACTCCCAGCGCGACGGGCCCCTCACCATGGAACACATCGTAGAGACCAGCGGTGGGGGGACGATCGTCGCCAAGGATGTCTACATGTGCGGTCCCAGTGGGATGACGGAGAGTTTCCAGCACTCACTGCGCAAGCTCGGTGTGCCGCCCATTCACATCCACTTTGAGCATTTCACCTTCCGCTAGAGCGCTTAAGCTTTTGTTTTAACCATTATGAGGAAAACGAAGTCGAGAAGAAAGATTCAGGTTACCCTCATAACTCTTGCAAGAGGACTAACATTATGTCCAAGAGGACGAACAATTATGTCAGATACAGAACAAAATCGGCTCCAGGAAGCCCATGAGAACGGGCAAGCGTGGTCCCGCTGGGGACCCTACCTCAGCGAACGGCAATGGGGGACTGTGCGCGAGGATTATTCACCCGGCGGGACGGCCTGGGACTTCCTGCCGCATGACCAGGCGCGCTCGCACGCCTACAGGTGGGGCGAAGACGGCTTGCTGGGCATCAGCGACGACCAGAGGCGGCGCCGCTGCACCTGCTCCCCACGCTCTGGTTCCGCAACACCTGGGCCTGGGGCTATGATGATCGCCGGCCTGTGCTGACCGCCGAGGCTGAAGCGGGGCCGCCGAGCGAAGCACGAGACGTTCGTCTGGTGCATGTCCAGCATCACGAGCTGGGTGACTACTGGCTGGCCTGTGAGGGAGCACCCGACCTGCTCTGTACCGAGAACGAATCCAACGCCGAGCGACTGTGGGGCATCCAGAGCCGTGCGCCGTTCGTCAAAGACGGCATCCATGAGACGGTGGTCAACGGAGCTGAGGGAAAAGTCAACCCGCAGGGCGTCGGCACCAAAGTGTCGGCCCACTATCACCTCGTCGGCGCGATTGCATTCCGTTCCACGAGTACTTCCACGGTGATAGCGGGTGCGGCGTCGGTGCCAGCCATCAGACCGGGTGGACGGCTGTGGTAGCGAATCTTCTCCAGCCGACAAAATAGATATGCTGATCAAGTTTGGAGGAAATACGGCATGGGTAAAAGAGGATCATCTCTATTCAGGCGGATGTTGTAGCTTCCTCAACCGCTCCCAACGCCCGCAGCGAGCCTCGTTGCGCCTCGGTCAATCCCTTCACGCCGCTGATATCGAGGCGCTCGTAGGGCCAATCGCGCCGCAGCGTGCGCACTCGCTCGCCGCTCTCCAACTCCCACACCTGGATCGCGCCATCGTCCCCGCAACTGGCGAGCCTCTGGCCATCGGGGGCAAAGGCCAGACTTTCGACGACGTCAGTCTGCCATCCTGTCCAAAGCAATGCGCCACTCTCTACATCCCACAGTTTGATCGTCCCATCCCAGCTTCCCGTGGCCAACAGCCGTTCGTCCGGGCTGAAGGCCAGGGCTCTCTCCACGGTGTCGGCATGCGCCTGCCAGGCCAGATGCAAGGTGTGACCCCCCTCGCGCCACACGCGCACTTCTCCCCGCGAGCTGCCCGCCGCCCAAAACGTTCCCCGGGCGCTGATGGCCACCGACCAGGTAGCATTAAAGGCCTCGGTAAAGACGGCGTCACGAAGGGTGGCCTCCGAAAGCGTTGCATCCTGCATCTCGACGCCCTGCAAATACGCTCCCAGGATGGAGAGCTGCGAGAGATCGAGACGGCGCAGATGCCCGCGAAGCGCTCGCAAGAGGCTGGTGAGGTTGGTCGGCCCATAGCCCTGCTCCTCCACTGCCTCTAAGAGAGCGGACGACGAGCACTATATGTATGAGGCCAATAGAGCCAAACATAACCATGACTTCATACTATTCGCAGAACGTAACAGAAAGCGTGGTTGGAAGCGTCAAAAAGCTCAGCACGTTTTCGAAATACCTTTGTCTCGCCTCGCTATGAGATCAGTGCCGCTGCACCTGGAACGAGAAGGTGATGACATCGCCTGGTTGCACGAGTTGGCGAAAACGCTCAGACTGCGATGCAATGAGCGGGAGCAACTCTGCGGTAGGCTCCGCTACGCCTTCTCCCTCAAAGCGTCCATCTTCGCGGAAATGCAGAGTCCTTTCGATCTCTCTGGAGGGAAAATCGAGGCGAACTGTGACCTTCAGCTCATCGCCCGCCCGCAACGTGTGGGACACATCCTGCTGGTAGATCATCGCCACAAGCGCTAAGAGTCCCTCATCATCTACCGGGGCTTCGTGCTTCAATACTTGAAAGACACGCTGCCCTTGCTCGTTACTTTCGAGCAGGGCAGTGATTTTAAAAGTTGCTTCAAACATGGTATATTCCTCTTTCTATGGAGTGTGCTTACATCCTTCACCCCGCTGCGCCCCTCCAATCCTCTCAATTATATTGTATACGATTGAAGATGAGGTAGCAAAAGGCTTTGAACAACTCTCAACTAACTTTGGGAGGAAAACGCCTCCCCGCTCAGTGAGGCAACAAGGCTACTGAGAACAGCTATGACCAGCAACGGACCGGAAAAGCCCTTGAGAGGGGCCAGGGCACTCACGTTGTTGATGAGCGCCAGGATAATCACCGCAAGCGTTACGCCCACCAGGATGACCATATCCCCGACGATGAAATTGTAGATGGCTTTGATGATCTTCACGGTTTCACCTCCTGTGTTTGCGTGGTGGGAACTGGTTGATTGTCTATTGCCCGCGCTTTCACCCTTTTGAGCCAGGTGATGAGCAAGAAAGCCGCGCCCAGGTAGATGGCGGCGAGGATGAGGAGAAAGACATCCGCCAGCGGCCAGTTCACGCCAAATCCCTCACCCGTCCAGAAGGTGCCAAAGGTTGTCAACATGATCCCGACGATGAACTTCAGCGTGTTTTCCGGCACTTTTGCCAGCGGCACGCGCACAATCGCACCCACCAGGATGACCAGGAGACCTGCTAGGAGCGCGCCCAGGGCTGCCGAAGCAATACCGCTGGAGCGCGAGACTGTGCTCGTTGCAGCGCTCACCCCAAAGGTAATCACAATGAACGCCACTTCGAGTCCTTCGAGCAGGACCGACTTGTACGACAGCAGAAACCCGAAGAGGTCAAAACGAGATGACGAGGTATCGACCTTTCCGCGAGCGCGGAGCGCCGCCTGGGTTTCCTCGTAAATGGCCTCTTCATCGTGACGTGCTTTCAAACCGGAATAGCGCAGGATGGCATTCTTCAACCACTTCAATCCAAAGAGAAGCAAGAGAATGCCGATGACCAGGCGAAGCACATCGATAGGAACCCACTGGACAAGCGCGGTCCCCAGCGTCGCCACCAGCAGGGCAAGTGTTGCCGCGGCGGCTAATGCACCCAGCAGCGAGCTTCGCCAGTTGACCGTGACGCCGACGACCAGGACAATGGTAAACGCCTCCACAAACTCAACGGCGGAAGCGAAAAACGAGGCAGTAGCAACGACCCATTGCATAAAGAGACTCCTTGTAAAGACTTATTGTCATTGCTCCGTTGGAGCATGGACAGCAGCAGAGTGTAAATCTTTGCATAGCGTACATGCAAGGCATAAAGAAAAGCGTTGGCTGGGTCGTAAAAACGGGTATGCTGATTGAGGGAGAGCGTCTTCGGCTGCGAAACGGTTGAAAGGACTTTGACAAAGGAACAGCCAAAAAATTCGTGCTTAATCCTAATGGCCTCATTGCCGCTTGAGCGACGGACAAATCGACGAGTAAACAAGAGAAGAGGTCATAAACTCTGTAGCAGTATGCTCAGCGTCGATGAAGCCGCGGTGGTCGTGCCTATGGAGCTTGCTGGGCGCTTTTCATAGGAGCGTCCTCAATGGCCCTCAACGCTCGCAACGTCCCCTTCTGCGCCTCAGTTAATCCCCGAATCTCGGTTATATTGAGTCGCTCGTAGGGTCGGTCACGTAGCAGCGTGCGCAGAGACTCGCCACTGTGCAGGTCCCTGCTCACTGGCATCGCGCGCCAACCCTTCGAGGCGCAAGGAGCGCACCGGGGTCCGGCTGCCCTCCAGCGGCAAGAGTTCGCTCGGTTTCTCCCGTGAGGTCAGCAGCAGGCAACTTTTGTGCCCGGTCTCGGCTACCCGGCGCAGCAGCCGCGCGTAGCCCTCGTAGCCAGGGCGCATGCGGCCCGAATCTTCCCCTTCCTCCATCAGCGTCTCCAGATTGTCGAGCACCAGCAGGGCACGCTCTTCACGCAAGTATTCCAGCAGCAAGCTCAGGCGTCGTTCAAGGTTGGCAGGAACTTCCCTCACCGGTTGCGGGGCGAGCACCTGCAGGCACTCATCCAGCAGCGCGTCACAGGAGGGGGCATCACGCAGCGAGCGCCAGATCACGACCTCGAAGTGCGGGGCGACCTGGTGCATCACCCTCGTCGCCAGCGCCGACTTGCCGATACCGCCCAGGCCCAGTACGCTCACCACCCGGCAGCTCTCTTCGAGCACCCACCGTGTCAACTCAGCCAGTTCCCCCTTGCGCCCATAAAAGGTCGGGACGGCGAGCGCATCGCCCCAATCCTCCCGCTGCCCACGAGCAGGAGGAGCAATAGCACGGTCAGTGCCACTAGTCTGCGCGACCGGCACTGGCGCTACGGGTGGATGCGGAGAACGCTGCTGACTCAGCAGGGTGGAGAGCCAGGATTCATCGAGCAGCATCTTCTGGCGAGCCGCCTTCCAGAACGTGCGGATCTCCTCGGCCTCGCGACCGACGAGAAAGGCCTGCTGCCGGACCCCCAGGGCAACGAGCTGTTTGAGGTGGTCCGCTTTAGGATAACTGCTGCCGGCCTCCCACTCCGCCACCGCTCTGCGGGAGACCCCAAGCAAGTCGGCCAGTCCTGCTTGCGTCAGGCCGATGCTCGTCCGCAGCGTTAGCATCGCCTGGCCAAAGGCGTAATCGCGCTCGCTGTAGGAGTATCTCTTCACGGGCGCTCTCCTTTCTACATGACTCACCAGGGCGAACCCATACAACCTCTGCCCTTTTTTGCCTCTATGATAGCAGATTTTTTTTTGCGGACGACGAGCATCTTCCTCACGCTTTCCTGTTTTTTCGCACGTGCTCGTTGTCTGATCGCCAAACGAGGAGGTGTCACATGAAGAAAAACTTTTATGTGTCTGCCTAACCTGTTGAGGAAGAGACGGGGACTGTGAGAAACTGGTCGACGACCTGCGCGAGTTCCTGCGCACTCGTCCCGAGTCCCAGGTGTCCATCGTGGAAGATGTAGAGCTGGGAATGCGGGATTAGGCGATGCATGATCTTCGCGTTGACGAGTGGGACAAGCGGGTCGTCATCCCCATGCAGGATCAATGTCGGCTGCCGGAGTTTGCGGAGCCAGGGGATGCTGGTCCACCCCACTCCCCCCAGCATTTGATAGAAGTAGCCAAGCGTACTGCCCAGGCGTACGGTTTGCGCAAACTCGTGCGCTAGCTCGGGTTGCTTGTGCACCTTCCCTCCGTAGATTTCTCCGGCGATCTGTGCCATGTGAGTCGGATCCCGGTAGCGTCGCGGTGTGGCTATTTTCGCCAGGACCGAGGGACGTCCGGGAACCATGAGTGCCCCGGTTCCCGTGCTGACCAGAATTAACCGTCGGCAGCGCCTGGGATATTGGAAAGCGAACTGCTGGGCAAGCGCGCCACCCCAGGAGACACCCAGCACATCGACCTGCTGGTAGCCCAACTGATCGAGCATCTTCGTCACCAACCGGGCGTGGGCCGAAAAACGGTAGGGAATGCGCGGGGCCGGTGAGCCGCCGGTGCCTGGCACATCAAAGCGAATCACTTCGATGGCCGGATCGAGGGCGTCGACGAACGGCTGGAGCACTTCGAAGTTGACCCCAATCCCGTTCATCAGCAGCAGGGGCGTGCGGGTGCCGTTCCCTGGTCGAATGGCAATCCGCAGGCGTTGCCTGTCGATGATGATGGTACGTGTCTCGGCCTGTGGCCTGCTGGTTTCTGATGGCATGGATCATCCTTTCAACGAACGAAAGACGGGCATCTTGTCTAAGGATGGGCCTGGTTACTCCTGCTTCCTCGTTCTGGTAGTGCCTCCGGTCCAACGCCGGACCAGCGACGCCTGGGCATCGATCATCTTGTGCGTACTTTCTTGCCAGAGTTGCACCAGGTCCTTGCCCGCTTGCGCCCCAGCTCCAGGCTCCGGCCTGAAATTGATGTCTCTCACGATGTTGAACCAGCCCTGCCAGAGCTCACGCTCGGCTTCCGCCCAAGGAGTCTGTCTTTCCACTCACCCCAGGACGGCATGGGCCTCCCGCCATTGGCATGGAGCAGGAAAGAAGCATTTGCCATTCAGCCAGAGCGTTGTGCATGAGAGCAAGTATAGCCAACGAGCGTTGGCAAAAGCGTTTGCCAGACGAGCACCGTTGTTGGACAATCGTTTGTTGTGAGGTCTTTATTTGCCTGTGAATTTGACTGCTCGCTTGTGCAAGAAGGCGTCTACACTTTCTCGGTGATCCGCTGTAGCGTAGGCCGCTTCTTGTAAGTGTCCCTCTAACATGAGCATGTTGATCGCGTTCAGCACGTCACAGCGAGTGGCGAACGTCTCGCCACCTGATCTACAGGCCATATCAGCGGCGGCTTGCTCGGCGACCTCTTGTCGCCGCCCGCAGATCGCCACTTTGGCTCCCAGTTCGAGAAAACGTTCGCCCATGGCTCGACCAAGGCCCGTTCCACCGCCGGTGACCAGGATCACCTTGTCTTGTAAAAGGTCAGCTTGAAACATACATTTCACCTCTCTTGCTTTCTCAGAGTACTGTACCTCTCCTCTGACACACCGGTGTGTTGAGCAGGTTCCACGAGCCGAAGCGGGAAAGAGACGCCAGGACCCTTGCTGTCAGGAAAGAGGATTATCAGATGAAATGAATATAACTGAGGGGCGGTGAAAAAAGCGTTTGTCGGACGAGAAGCGGTAGCAGATAAGCGTTTGTATTTATCACCGTCCAATTGAACCTGAAAAAAGTAGGTGTCAATCATTACCCTTCAACTGGCCGCGATATTACTCCTTGGAACCAGCCGGTTGCCCGCGGGTTGTCGGCCTGAGCATGAATGACGATGCTTTCGTCCAGCAGGGTACGCCCTTTCCTCTCATCCCCCTGGGCCAGGTAGACATCTGCTAAGCGTAAGTGCATCTCCCCGTAGAGCCAGAGATCTCCCAATGAAAAGCGTGTTCTCTCTCACACTTCTCTCAACACCCCTACAGTATACCCCAGATCCAGTGGCACGTCTGCACTATATCTTTCTGGTTATCGCCTTTCACCTGGAGGGGTCAGCACAATATATCTTTTTCGCCAGCACATTATATCTTTTTGGAGATCACATTTCACCCCGGTCACAGCTATACTGGGAGCAGCGATAGGCGTTTATTTTAGAGGAGTTTACATGAGTACCTTGAAGATTGCATTGCTCGGGCCCCCGGAAGTGGACCATCTGGGCCATCGACTCATCTTACCCGACCGCAAAGCCCTGGCGCTCCTCGCCTACCTCGCGACCGAAGGGGGCATGCATGAGCGTCAGAAGCTCACGCGCCTGTTGTGGCCAGAGAGCGATATGGCCCATGGGCGTACCGCTCTGCGCATTACCTTACTGCACTTACGGCATATCCTTGAAGAGGACGCTTTACCTGAACGCGCATCACACCTCCTCATCACGCATGACGCGCTCGGGCTCGATCTGGCCTCAAGCATTGATCTCGACCTGCTCGCCCTTGAGACTGCATGGAAGTTGGTCCGTGTCCTGCCTGCACCAGAAGCGGTGCAGGGGGAGGTCCGCCGCACCCTGATTGCCCAACTCGATCGTGCCGCCACCCTATACCGCGGTAGCTTCCTCCAGGATTTTACCTTGCGCGAGACCCTCGACTTCGACAACTGGGTGGGCATGCAGCAAGGCTACTGGTACCAGCGTATCGAGCAGGTATTTGACTGGCTCTCCCAACTGCAAAGGGCAGAGGGAGCGCCCGAGCAGGCCATCGAAACGGTCGAGCGCTGGCGCTCCTTTGACACGCTCAACGAGGACATCTCCCTGCGCCTCATGCAGCTCCAGTTCGCCACCGGCAACCGCGTCGCGGCCTTGAAGACCTACGAGACCTACCAGGACGTCTTGATGACAGAGCTTTCCGCCAAACCCTCACGGATATTGGTGGCCCTGGCAGAAGTGCTGCGCAACGCCTCTCCTCCTCGCGGCGCGCCTAGTGGGGTCGGCAGGTGCACATCGGCCGTGCAACTATTGCTTGACATCCCTTTCGTGGGACGAGGGGCGGAATTCAGCAGACTCATGACACTCTATGAGCAGGCTTCCAACGGTCACCCGCAGGTTGTGCTGCTGGAAGGCGAAGCAGGGATCGGTAAAACGCGCCTGGCTGCGGCGTTTCTTGACTGGGCGAGGGCCCGGGGAGCGGATGTGCTCAAAGGAAGGACTTTCAAAACATCCCAGTTCCTGCCGTATCTGCCGCTACTCGAGGCTCTGCGCGCCCGGTTAGAACAGGGACCGGATCTTCGCCAGTGGCTCCGTGATCCCTGGCTGGCCGAGCTATCCGGTTTGCTGCCCGACCTGCGCGAACGTTACCCCGACCTGCCTCCCCCGACCATCAACGGGGCCTTTGCCTCCTCCCGCCTCTTTGAAGCACTGGCGCGCCTGTCTCAAGCATTGGCCTCGCAGGCACCTCTCCTCATGTTTGCCGACGACATGCAGTGGACGGATGCAGCAACCCTGGACGTGTTCCAGTATCTTGCTCGATCCTGGACGGAGCATGAGACGCCCGCTATGTTATTGCTGAGCTGGCGGACGGAAACACGGGACATGGAGCCGGAGATGTCCGAATGGCTGGCGAGTCTGAGGAACACACTCTCTTTGACGCGCCTGGAACTGCGTCCTCTCTCTGCGAAGGACACCCACCAGATCGTTCGCTCACTGTCTGATGTAGATGGAGTGCAACCCTCGCTCCAAGGAGCACATGCTCGCATTCAGCCTTCTTCGCAGCAGGTTCAGGCCCCTGGAAGCAGTCTCAGCCCCAAGCGTTTCGCCGAGTGGCTATTCGCAGAAACGAAGGGGCAGCCGCTCTACCTGAGGGCGCTGCTCCAGACACTCCTCGAACGTGGCGTGCTGGTGCCCCGCTTGATCGCGGGAAGCGGCTGGGTGTTTGAGCCGCAGCCCGCGATCCTCGAAGCCATCCCACCTGACAAAATGCTCACTTCGGACATGGGCGAGCTGATCCACCGTCGCCTGGCCCGACTTTCGTCCCCTGCCCGCACCCTGCTGACAGCAGGGGCGGTCCTCCGCCATAACTTCACCTTTGAGGAACTCTGCCAGGTGGCCCAGCTTGGGCCGCAGGAGGGACTTGCTGCCCTGGATGAAGCCCTGCAGAGTCTCCTGCTGCATGAGACCAGCCATCGGCGAGATGAAAGAAGTGGGGTTTCCTACCACTTTAGCCATGACAAGATCCGCGAGGTGGTCTACGCAGAGGCCGGGGATGCCCGCGCCGTGGGGTTGGCCTACCACGAGCTCGCCAGCTGATCAGCAGCTCTTACGTTTCGGTGGTATATAATTACGGATGAGCAAGAAGGAATACGGCTCAGGGTAGTGTATAAGGAGCAAGCTATGACGGATAAATCATCTGGACGAACGTCGCTGACTAGGTTCAAGGATTGTCTGCGGGTGCCTCCCATCTTGCGTCCCTATAAGACAGACGATCAGCGGTATAGCTTGCGGATACATATGCGCCCCTTTATCGTGATGCCTGCGGCTGCTCTGGCAGCCATGGGCATGCCAGGTATGTCCATGGCAATGCCCTCAGACGGGGGATAAATGGACGGGACTCAGCTCCTCCTCGTCTGAGTCCCCGGATTCCCCCGGTCCGGAAGCAAGCTACTGCCCCGAACCAGAGGGAAGCTCCCTGGAGGACCTTGCAACGACGTTGCCAAGCACGTGCCCGGCGTGTGGATGGATTGGCCTCCAGGCCTTTCCGGACGGGACGCGCTGGCACCATCGTCTCCATATGGGGTCGCCAGCCGCCGGACCCTCAGAGCTGAACGACGCTTCGCCACGCTGCCAGGTCTAGGACCTCAGAAAGGCCAGCAGGTCGGCGTTGAACTGCTCCTTGTGTGTGCTCATGAGGCCGTGGGGCGCGCCCGGATAGATCTTCAAGGTCGCGTCCTTGACGATCTTCCGTCACCGTGGATGATCAGGGTCGGAATGTCGAACTTCTTGAGGTCCTCCGTCATGTCCGTCTCGGAGAAGGCCTTGATGCAGTCGAGTGCGCCTTTGAGACCGACCTGCATCGACCACAGCCAGAACGCGTCCCGCAGGCCTTATGTACAACCGCGCAGTGCTCGGCGAATGTCCTCCAACTTGTGTGAACGAGACAGAGCAAGAGAGCTGCACTTCGTGCTCTCTATCTTCGCGTGCCCTACAGCAGTGCCGGATATTTTCTTGCTGGCACTACAGTGGTGCACTTCAAGCTTAGCGGGAGAGCATGAAGAAAAGCGTGGGAAGATACATAAAATATTTTCTTCATGTGACACCGACGCGAGTTTCATATGAAGTGGGTGACTTCCTTCTCCATACAGATAAGTATTTCGCAACAAACGCTTGTATGTCCCCTTAGCCAGTTCGACAAACGCTTTTCTCAACGCTCGTCGACTATACTAGCTCTAGCACACAACGCTCTGTCGGCTGTTCGCGGGGAGCCTATGAGTTTGCCCTCAAATACGCCCAGGAGCGGGAGCAGTTTGGTCGTCCAATTGGGCGTTTCCAACTCGTGCAAGACCTGCTGGTGCGCATGCTCGGCAACATCACGGCCTGCCAGTGCCTGACCATGCGCCTGTCGCAAATGCAGGACGCGGGCATAATGGCTGATGAACACGCTTCGTTGGCCAAGGCCTACTGCACCGTGAAGATGCGCGAGACGGTGGGCTATGCCCGCGAACTACTGGGAGGTAACGGCATCCTGCTCGACCACCAGGTGGGGCGCTTAGTGGCCGATGCCGAGGCTATTTACTCCAACGAAGGCACCTGCGAAATGAACACGCTCATTGTGGGCCGGGCGATCACGGGCTTCAGCGCGTTTGTCTAGGCAAATGGGGGTATTCCGCAAAAGAGGTCTTTGGAGGTGCAACATGACCACATGGTGTGACACGACGACGGCGTTGCAAGTCGTGCAGCCTGCACCAGATGGCTCCAGGAGCCAGAGAGACACAGGAGGACAACTATGGAATTACAAGAGCAGCTCCCAACCACGACGGAGGTTCGGCAGCTCGAGTACGTAGGTTTTTCGAGCAAGCAGATTGCTATCCTTTTCAGAGTCAAATCGCTCTATCAGCAAGGGGCCTATCACGAGGCCACTCCTGAGTACAAGCGGATGGCGTTTGTCCACTGGCTCTACCTCCAGGGTCGCCTGCAAAGCTAAGCCGTGATCACTACGCATGTGCGAGGAAGGATGGGGAATGGGGCAGACCCTTTACTGTCGTGATCGTCCAGTGGACAACAGGAGGAGACGATGAGCCAATTACAGATGTCGCTGCCTGGGGCACCAGTCGTGAAGCACGGTGAGCGCACGCTCACCTTCTCCACACGCAAGGCGCTGGCCCTGCTCGTCTACCTGGCGGTCGAAGGCGGCCTTCACACCCGTCAAACATTGTCCGAAGCGTTGTGGCCGGAGCTGGATGCCGAGCACGGACGCGCCGCCTTACGCGCGACCCTGCTCGAGCTGCGCAAGCTCCTTGAGCGCTCTCACGCCCCAGGGGAGCGAACTCACCTGCTGGTGGAGCGCGAGACACTTGCACTGGAGCAGAACAGCTCCCTCCTGCTGGACCTTCGCATCGTCGAAGCTCTCAGCAAGCATATCGGGCGTGGGGTGGACCCGCCGGCGGGCCAGGAGCCTGAAGCGTGGCTGGCGCAGCTCGAGCAGGCCACGCGCCTGGCTCGCGGCCCGTTCCTGGCCAGCTTCACGCTGCGCGACTCGCCCTTTTTCGACGATTGGACGCGCCAACACCGGGAGTACTGGCACCTGCGCGTTCACCAGCTCTTTGATGCCTTGTCGAGGATCTACGAACGAGCGGGAGATGTGGAACGCGCTATCGAGACCGTGAGCCGCTGGCTTGGCTTCGATCCACTCCAGGAAGAAGGCTACCGACGCCTGATGCGACTGCGCTTCTCGCTGGGAGATCGCGCAGGAGCCTTGCGTGCGTACTCTGATTGCCGCGACGTGCTGGCCAGCGGCCTGCAACTTGAGCCGGAACC
>WNGK01002986.1_pt1 | contig 33911 bp, 31 predicted proteins | sample 5400601 | NCBI WGS metagenome assembly WNGK01 (sample SAMN13153376, study PRJNA577476) | soil metagenome | isolation source: 60 cm soil or saprolite under Garry oak tree replicate 1 | place: USA:California | collected 2016-06-15 | reverse complement strand
CCGGGGATAGAAGCGAGTCCTTATTTGGGGCTTGGGCATTGGGGCAACCTCCTGCTCCTATCTGCCGGTGGAGTTCTCGCAGAGCGATGCGAATGGCGTCGTTATCGGAGGACACACCATAGTAGTCACGAATAGCGGCAATCGCCTCGCGGTCACTGGTCTCGATCCTGATTGTTTTTGCAGATTGTTTGTGTTTGTCCATACCAGGAGTATACCATATTGACATAGTGGACGCCAATATGGTATACTTCACCTACCAAGGCTCCGTAAGGCGTTAGTAGGATGTATCCTGGCGATGCATGTTCGAATATGCGGGAGAACCTCTTTCTTCTCTTGCCTGGCTACTTCGGTAGCAGCGTCCGGAGGCGGGCGTAAGTCGCAGGCAGGAGTATCAACCGACGGAAGTGTAGGCTTCTATGCGCTACACACGGTCACGTGCCTCCACCGTTAGAGTCGGTCGGCTTCAAAGTCTGGGGGAACTTGCACGAGGCCCCTTTCCGAACAAGTGTGGAGAGTGCAAGCCAAGCCAGAACCCCCTGGCTTTAGCCATGGGGAGTCATCAGTATGAGGTGTATGAGGGGTTCTGCCTCCGTCTGATCACATTGTGAGAGCCATCTCCGGTTGGTCGAAGATGGCTCTCTTTGCGCTTCTCTAATTTTTACTCCTGAACCAACGCTTCAAACTGCTTGCGGTCCAGTTGCTCGTACTCCATCAGTGCATTAGCCAGTTTCTTCAGCTGCTCGTAATGCTCACTCAACAGCGCACGTGCCATCGCGTAACCTTCTTTGAGAATATTCTGTACTTCAGAGTCAATCATGGACGCCATCGTTGTGCTATTGTTGCCGCGTGCCCCGGACGCATTCATAGCGAATGCGTGTCGATGGGCAGTTGCATCACTACCATCGAGTGTAAGCTGGCCATCAGTTCCGACGACAAACGAACGCGATTGCGCCGGCAAGTCATTGACATCGCTCCGGCGCATGTTCAGGCTCATTGCGCCAGGCTCGTAGTCAGCGAAGACAACCCCGACCTGATCGCTCATTCCCCAACGTGTGACCATGCGCCTGGCCAGGTCAGTCACCATCTGCAGGTCGTTCTCGGCGCCAGTAGTAACGCGCTCCGGCCCAAAAGTGAGTTCTTCGGATACGCGGCCACCAAGCCCAACAGCGATGCGCGCCATTAACGTCTCGCGGCTATAGTTGTAGCGATCTTCCTCGGCGGTGAACTGGGTCACGCCCAGACTCTGACCACGTGGCAGGATAGTAACACGGTTAACCGTATCAGCCTGCGGCAAATGATAAGCAACAAGCGCGTGCCCTCCCTCATGATAGGCAATGATACGACGATCAGCCTCACTCATCACGATCGGTCGCAAAGCGCCAAGTTGTACCCGCGCCAGGGCATCCTCAAAACAGTCGTGCGTAATATACTCCAGGTTTTGACGTGCCGCACAGAGAGCCGCTTCATTGACAAGATTAGCCAGGTCCGCCCCCGTCATGCCGGTGGTCAGGCGAGACAGGCGCTCCAGCGACACCTCCTCATGTAGTGGTGTAAATCGCGTATGAACCTTGAGAATAGCTTCACGCCCGACGCGATCAGGATGTGATACCGTTATATGGCGATCAAATCGTCCCGGACGCAAGAGCGCCTTGTCCAGGATATCGACACGGTTGGTCGCAGCGAGCACGACCACTGCCTTGTGCCCATCAAAACCATCCAGTTCCACCAGCAACTGATTGAGCGTTTGATCTCGCTCGTCGTTACCGGATACCCTCATCGTACGCTTGCGACCCACAGCGTCAATTTCGTCGATAAAAACAACGCACGGCGCGGATTGGCGCGCCTGGTTGAAAAGGTCGCGCACCCGGCTCGCACCCACCCCAACAAACATCTCGACAAATTCAGAAGCGCTCATGCTGAAGAAAGGCACTCCAGCCTCACCAGCTACCGCTTTTGCCAGCAGCGTTTTACCGGTTCCTGGCGGGCCGACGAGTAAAGCGCCACGTGGAATACGCGCACCCAGGCGGTTATATCGTTCCGGGCTGCGCAAAAACTGCACAATCTCTACCAGTTCTGACCGAACCTCATCTATACCGGCTACATCCTCAAATGTAACTTGCGGCTCCAAACTGGTATGATTTTTTGTCGAAGAAACACCGTTTGGTTTCACAGAATGAGTACTGGTAAATTTATCTGGTCCAATGCGCGGTTGCTTCGTTTCTGTCGTACGATCAAAGCGCCGTGCTCGGCTCTTCCCGAGTTGAGTCACACGGTCATCCATAGAACGATTTGAACGCATAGGATTTTTAGGCGCTAATATGAGCAATAAAATCAACCCGAGGAAAAGCAAAGGGATAAATCGCCAGAGCGGCCCCATCCATATGGGTGGCTGCGCCACAGGAAGGGTATTGACGATCACATTGCGACTTAAAAGCATTGGCATTAAGTTCGCGTCACCACTTCCAGGCAGATGAGTAAAGACAGCTCGTGCAGGATTAATAGGCGGAGATGTGGATGTGCTTGGCCAGGAAGAATAGCCCGAACCGACATAGCGGCTCCATGCAACAAAGTCGGCAGTCAATTTTCTGGCTGAAGCTGTTGCTGCTTGTGGTGCCATCATCGTTTGATGCTGTGATAAAGGAGTCATCAACAAGCCGCTGATATCATTTCCCTGCAGTGTTACAGCCTCCACGTTCCCGGACTTCACCTGCCCCAGAAATGTACTGTAGCTAATCACCGTGACCCCACTCGGGGAAGTATTTGTTGAAGGAGCATGTAGTTGGCTGACCACACCAAAAATCAAGCCACTAATCATTACAAGTAGCACGCTGGTAAAGATCGCTTGTTTATGCGTTTTGAGGAACGTTAACACATTTCGCCCGTTGCTCCTCATATCTGTGTATCGCCGCCATCGCGCCATATATTTCGCCTGGCGACCACCTTTGCCGTCCATGTATGTACACCTCGCCTGTAAAGCTTGCACAGATCAAAACATCTTGACAAGCATAATGTAGACTCTTAACCAAATCATCCGAACATCCGTAGGAGCCGATTTATCGCGCTCACCGCCGATAATGTACTTTCACAAACTAACCCGATCATCCAGTAGGTGCCGATTTATCGCGCACATCGCCGATTGATCGGCCCTGCGTGGATATTTCGGTATCCGGTTTATTTTGTGAAAGTTCATTATCGGCCCTCCGTGCATTTACGGCTCTCTCGATGAAAAAGTTAAAAAGCATCCTTGAGCAGAAGTAGTACTCTCCAGGGAAGTCGCCTCCCAGAGAGCCTGGTCCCCCACTTTATCATTTCTACCCTACAGAATTGAGTATCATCCTCCCGGTGTTTCCATAGATCGACAAATGAGAGGTTCATCCTCGATGATTTCACCTCGCTCTGTTCTACGGAGAGAGAATCCTTCTTCATATGCCTGCGATAATGCAGGAAAAAGGCCATAAAACGACTAATAATTTATGAATACAGGCAATAATAATATTGACGCCAGGAGATTAGTGTACTGCCTATCACCGCATAGCATAATACTTCGCTGTAATTTCGGTACTTTTTTCCCATGATAATGACTAAATCAATATGTATCTATGTGTTTCTTCACGTTTCAGCATACGTCTATTGACTACTAAAGACGCCTTTCGGTACAGCAACGGGTTAGATTCATAGCTGCTACAGCGTAGTAATACTCTGTTATTGAGAACGCTATGAACCTTTTTTTGTAGGACATCTATAATTCTAATACGTTATGATTGCCCCTATAGATACATGCATCTCTGCCACCCTGATGAGTGCCACAATCTGAACGAGCTATTAAAGCTATATACTTAATATTCGGGAAAGGATACAGTTTCCAAAACCAAAAAGAACTCGGTAGCAGTCAACTACCGAGTCCTCGTTCATTCCGGAAAACATTCCTTCTCAACCATTTAAACCCCTCGCATACTCAATTGCACGCGCCCACGCTGCAGATCGACCTTCAGAACACGTACCTGCACTACCTGCCCCACAGCCACAACCGTGAGTGGATCTTTGACGAAACGGTCGGCCATCTCCGAGACATGCACCAGGCCGTCCTGTTTGACGCCAATATCAACAAAGGCCCCAAAGTCTACCACATTGCGCACCGTTCCCTGTAAAATCATCCCCGTTTGCAAATCTTCAATCTTCAGGACATCGTGGCGCAAAATAGGTGCGGGAAGCGCATCACGTGGGTCCACCCCCGGCTTTTCCAGGTTCTCCAGGATATCGTCGAGCGTAGGGAGGCCAACACCTACCTTTTTCGCCATTTCTGCCCATGCAGCCTGTTCGCTAGTGCTACTTCCGCTCGCGTTCCGCGCATCACTATGACGGTTACTTCGTCCCAGGCTGCTCTGCAGTTTGACAAATTGACGGTACTGGGCGATACGCTCGGCAGGTTTTACCTTCTTCCCATCACCAGCCGGGAGCAACTCCAATAAAGCGCGAGCAGCCGCGTAGCTTTCCGGGTGAATAAAGGTATTGTCCAGCGGTTCGACCCCGTCAGCCACTTTGAGAAAGCCGGCTGCCTGTACAAAGGTTGCTGGACCTAACCCGGAAACCTTGTGCAGACCTTCTCGCGACTTGAATGACCCATGTTGCTCGCGATAGCTGACAATGGCATTCGCGACACGGCTGTTGATACCCGAGACATGTTTGAGCAAGGCCGCCGATGCCGAGTTGACCTCGACACCCGCGAAATTGACGCAGGACACCACGACGCGCTCCAGCATCTCGGCCAGTTCTTTCTGATCTACATCGTGCTGGTATAAGCCCACACCAACTGCCTTGGGATCAATCTTCACCAGCTCAGCCAGTGGATCCTGCAATCTGCGTGCGATCGAAATGGTGCCCCGCTGTGTAGCATCGAGCGTGGGAAATTCCTGCCGGGCGACCTCTGACGCGGAATAGACCGAAGCCCCCGCCTCGTTGACTATCACATAGCCAATGCGCCCGCTCTTTCCCCCCTCCCGCTCCAACTCGCGAATCAATCCCGCGATCAGCTGCTCAGTCTCGCGAGAGGCGGTACCATTCCCGATCGCAATCACCGTGATGTCATATCGCTTTATCAGATCGCGCAATATCTGTTGTGCCTTCTCTGCCTGGAAAAGGTACAGCGTATCCGACTCGATAAACTTGCCGGTTTCATCAATAACAGCCAGTTTACAGCCGGTACGAAAGCCGGGATCTATACCTAAGACTTTCCTGCCGCGCAGCGGGGGCTGCAAAAGTAAGTTTCGTAAGTTGGCGGCGAAAATAGCAATGGCATGTTCTTCAGCCTTCCGGGTCAACTCTGCCCGTACCTCCCGCTCCATGGCGGGAGCAAGCAGGCGTTTATACCCATCTTCCATGGCAGCAACAAGGTATTGCGCAAAGGGGGAACTAGCTTTGATGGGATAGCGCGCGGTGATATCCTGCCGTGCCTGCTCATAGGCCAGTGAGACGCTCACGCGCAGGACCTCTTCCCGCTCAGCGCGGTTTAACGCCAGCACGCGATGCGGCACCAGCTTCAAAACATTCTCTTGAAACTCATAGTAAAGCTGGTACACCCCGTTGGGATCCTTCTCCGCGACCTTCTCAGGATCAGCTACCTTCGCACCGACCATCGCGTGCTTGAAGAAAGACGCCCGGACATTCCCGCGTACATCGGCATCCTCGGCAATAACTTCAGCCACAATGTCGCATGCCCCTGCGTAAGCTTCCAGGCTTGTATCAACGCCCTTTTCAGCATTCAAGTAAGGACTCGCATACTCCTCCAGCATCGCATCCACATCTCCCACAAGTTCTGGCTGTTGCAGGATAATTTCAGCCAGCGGAGCTAACCCTTTTTCCCTGGCGACGCTGGCGCGCGTCTTGCGCTTGGGCCGATAGGGAAGATACAAATCCTCCACTTCTTGCAGCGTTGTCGCGGCATCGATGGCAGTTGCTAATTCCGCCGTCAATTTGCCCTGTGCTTCAATCAATCTGCGCACATCGACCTTGCGTTCAAAGAGCGTTCGTAATGCTAATGTGCGGTCGGCAATAGCCTGAATCTGCACTTCGTCCAGGCTGCCGGTAACTTCCTTGCGATAACGAGAAATAAAGGGGATAGTATTTCCCTCGTCCAATAGCGCGATGGTACGTTCAATCTGACCACGAGCTAATCCCAGTTCTTTACTGAGTGCCTGTGCCAGCTCCGTTACCCGTAACTCCACCTCTTCCGGCGCAACAGGTACCGTTTCAGCTTGTTTGCTTTGTTCCTCAGGTGTCAAATATGTTGCCTACCTTCCCTGGCGACTTTAAAAATATTTCTTGTGCCAGGGGAAATAGTATCATAGCTCTGGCGTTCCGTACAACCTCTCGCGCAACGAACAAGCAGGATATTGTAATCTCAGTACATTCATGGGAAGAAAAGTGAGCCCTCCATCGTTCTACTATCGAGAGGAACAATCTTGCACCATTATTTCAAAAAACAGTTGAGGATATTGCTTGCAATAACCCGTTTGTATGATACAATGACTGCAGACTGAACCGATCTTACGTCCCTGTTGATGGAAGAGAGAGCAAGTACTTGGAACGAAATGTGATGTTTGACGCTGACCGAGGTAAACCGGCTGAGGTAGAACGCGAAACCTTGCAGGATTCAGATCTCAGTAGTTTAGCGCAAAGCGATAGCCTACGCCTGTATCTTCGTGAGATTTCTCGTATTCCTCTCCTTACCGCTAGTCGCGAATCCCACCTTGCGGAACGCGCGGAACAAGGTGATAAAGATGCTCGTAATCACCTTATCGAGGCGAACTTGCGACTGGTAGTAAGTATTGCAAAAAAATATGTAGGGCAGGGACTCTCCCTGGAAGACCTTATCGGTGAAGGCAACATTGGTCTGATTCGTGCAGTAACCAAGTTCGACTATAGAAAGGGTTTCCGCTTCTCCACCTACGCAACCTGGTGGATCAAGCAAGCCATTACTCGTGCGATCTTAGAAGGCACTCGCGTCGTCCGTCTCCCTGTCTATATTATGGAAGAGGTTATGCGTGTCAAGCGTATGACTCGCCAGCTCTACCAGGAACTGGGCCGCGAACCCACTCCTGAAATCATCGGGCAGCGCTTAGGCATGACAGCGGATCGCGTCAGCGAGTTGTTGATCTGGGCAGAAAAAGTATTTTCACTCGATGCTCCTCTTTCCGAGGAAGAAGAGAACACCCTGGGTGACGTCATCGAGGATGTCCGTGAACGCGGACCCATGGAAATCACCGATCAACAATTGCTCCGCGAAGAAATTCGTAAAGTGCTTGGGCAGTTGACCTTGCGTGAAAGACAGGTGATTGAACTCCGCTTTGGCCTCGTTGACGATCACGACCATACGTTAGAAGAGGTTGGTAAAAAGTTGAAAGTGACTCGCGAACGAGTCCGTCAAATTGAGGAACGTGCCATACGTAAGCTGCGCCACCCACAGGCTAGCCGCATCCTTAAAGAATACCTCGACTGAAACACGAGCCGGGACGTCCCTTGCCAGAGACGTCCCCTCCACTTCCTTTCCCACTGTGAGATAAATACTTTTCCCAACGTATACTGGTATACATAATGGAGGTGACAAGGTCACGGATCGTCAATTACCCCCTCCTGAAGGAGGAGGCTTGCAAAAGCCTTGATTGACTAGCCTTGGTGCGTAGGCACTCCGTTCAAAAAGTCAGGATACCTTCAAATGCTTGCTCTAGTTTGAAGCACTATCGCCTGCGATTAAATCGTTCTGATGGGTAGGAGCCGTGTCACAGGCCGAACAAGCTTTTTGAACATTGGCGAAGAGCACCTTACTCCGAAAGGAGGTAGACGCGATGTTCGTCTACGTGATCAATAAGCATGGGCAACCACTTATGCCTTGCACACCACGAAAAGCCCGCTTGCTCCTGAAGGCAGGCAAAGCCAAAGTGGTCCATGCGGTCCCTTTTACACTGCAACTGCTCTACGGGAGTAGTGGATATCGGCAAGATGTCGGACTGGGCGTCGATGCAGGTACCAGGCATATTGGCATCTCCGCCACGACTGAGAACGAGGTGCTCTTCGAGGCGGAAGTTCACCCACGAACGGATATTCAGGCATTGCTTGCAACGCGCAGGCAGTTCCGTCGTGTGAGAAGAAGCCGCAAGACACGTTACAGGCCAGCACGGTATGCGAATAGAAAGAAGCCCAAGGGGTGGCTTACGCCTTCTGTTCAGCACAAGGTGGAAAGCCATCTCAAAGCCATCCGGTTTGTTGGCGCGATCTTGCCAGTGAACCGCATCACTATTGAAGTCGCGCAGTTTGATATGCAGAAGATCAAAAATCCCTCGATTGCAGGGGAGGAGTATCAGCACGGACCACAATCCGATTTTTGGAATACCCGTCAGTATGTGCTCTGGCGCGACGAGCATCGTTGCCAGCGGTGTCAGGGAAAATCCAAAGATCCGATACTCAACGTTCACCATATTGAGTCGAGCAAAACGGGCGGTGATAGCCCAGACAACCTGGTGACGCTGTGCGAAACGTGCCATACGGCTCTTCATAAGAATCACCTGGAAAGCACGCTCACACGCCGCTCGCCCAGTTTGCGGGATGCAACGCAAGTAAACATGATGCGTTGGCAGGTCTACGAGCAAGCCAAAGCGCTCTGCTCCCAGGTGTGTCTCACCTACGGATACCAGACGAAGCAGACGCGGATCGCGACGAACCTGGAGAAATCCCACGGTATCGATGCTCGCTGCATCAGTGGCCATCCCCAGGCCTGCTCAGATGGCACCAGCTACCTGTTCAAGTGTGTGCGCCGGAACAATCGACAGGTGCACAAAGCCACCATTCGCAAGGGAGGTATGCGTTCACGCAACACAGCGCCCAGGTACGTCAAGGGATTTCGCTTATTTGACCAGGTGCGCTACGAGGGCAAGCTGTGTTTCATCTTTGGAAGACGGAGTTCGGGCTATTTCGATCTGCGACGACTAGATGGCACCAAAGTTCATGCTAGTGCCAACTACAAACACCTCCACCTAGTACAACGATCTTCAACCTGCCTGAGAGAAAGGAGAAGCGGCATTCCTCCCACACCTGAAGGTGCGGGTATCCTGCCGCTAGAGTCATGAATGAACTGGCTGGCCAGAGCCTGGGCGGGTACAAGTTAGATGAAGAAATCGGTCGCGGCTCCATGGGCATGGTCTATCGCGGTAGACAAATCGCCCTCGGACGCGAGGTAGCCATTAAAGTGCTCTCGCAAGCGTTAGCAAAAGATGCCTCATATGTAGCGCGCTTTATCCGCGAAGCACAAATCATTGCGGGACTCAACCATCCCAACATCGTACAAATTTTTGATGCCGGACAACAAAACGGGCTACTTTATTTTGTCATGGAATACGTTCAGGGACCCACCATCGCCAGCCTCCTTCAACTCGACGGCACCATTCCCCAGTACCTGGCCGCCGAATATGGCGCGCAAATAGCCGATGCGCTCGACTCCGCCTACAGAGAGCGCAATGTTATTCACCGCGATATCAAACCAGAAAATTTGATGCTCGACCGCTGGGGCAAGATTAAAGTCATGGATTTTGGCCTGGCACGCGCCATGGGTCTTCAGAAGATCACCGTTGCCAGAACCCTTGTCGGCAGCATCTATTATGCTTCACCAGAACAGGTGTGGGGCTATACCCTTGACAACCGTAGCGACATTTACGCCCTCAGTGTTGTCCTCTATGAAATGGTCAGTGGACACCGCCCCTTCGCCGGTCGATCCTTGCCAGAACTTACCCAGGCAATCGTCAATAGCCCTGTCCGTCCACCCGGCTCCTACACCCCGGAACTCTCACCTGAGCTGGAACAAATTATCCTCATAGCAATGGCTCGTGACCGCAACGAACGCTACGAGCAAGCCATGCTGCTCTCAAGAGATCTGCGGGCGCTCAATTTAAAACCGGAGACACCGCTCAGCAAGACCGTAATCAAACCACCTGTGAATGCAAACGGGCAACAAATAGCGCGAGGGAAAACCACCATACAGCCGCCCAAACGGCCCAAATTGCCACCCCCGCGCTACTACGACCAGAAGTACACGCGGCCCACCATCAGCAAGCAAGCTGCCCATTCCCCACCGGAAACTCAACCGGTCACCCGGGTATCGCCTTCCATAAAGGAGCAGAAAATCGATACCGAAGCACCCACTGGCCCCCTTGAAACCTTGCCCCAAACCAATACAGAACAACAGCAACGAGTGCAGAATCCGCGCAAGCACAAAACCGCCAACCAGCGGCCTCTCTGGCAAAAAATATTTAAATCACCCCGCTAAACCACGCCCACCCCCCTTGCCCGAATGCCATCCCCGCGCTATACTATCCAAAAGGATGCATGAACTATTTGTAGGTAATCAATCAAACGGGAGTGGCCAACGTAGGGGCCGGTTTACCGCGCCCACCGCCGATTTATCGGCCCCTCCCTCTGGAGATAAACAATAATAGTATGGACTCCTCGCAACTAAGTCTTGGTATTGCTTTCCTGGCAGGCATAGCATCGTTTCTTTCACCCTGCGTATTACCACTGGTCCCCATCTATATTGCGCAGCTGGTAGGCCACAGCGTCTATCAATCTTCGGCCGAGCAGGAAAACCAGCCGACACGACTAACCACATTCCTTCACGCATCGGCCTTCGTGCTCGGCTTTACCATTGCCTTCGTCGCGCTTGGCGCCACAGCCAGTACCATCGGCAGCTTTCTACGCGCCAACCAGCTACTGTTGCGCCAGGTCGGGGGCGTCATCCTCATAATTATTGGATTGCACCTGACAGGAATACTCAAGATACCATTGTTCTACGTACAGAAACGCTTTGAATTTCATCCAGCTCGCCCAGGTTACCCCGCTTCACTACTCTTTGGCATTATTTTCGCCATCGGCTGGACACCCTGTGTCGGACTGATACTTGGTCCTATCCTGGGACTGGCCGCCAACGCAGCAACACTTCGCCAGGGGGTGACGTTGTTACTGTTCTATTCACTCGGCCTCGGTATCCCATTCCTGCTGCTTGGACTGGGCATAGATCAATTGAGTAGAGTATTAAAATGGCTAAAACCGTACCTCGGCAAGATTGAAATTGGCACAGGTATCATCATGATCGTCGCGGGAGTGGTCATTTTCTTTAATATACTTCCCTATTTGAACCAATACTTTAACCTCGGCCTCAATATCCAATAACAGACCGTGAGCAACCTTATTCCCATTCTTCAAAATCGGCTCTAATATCGGCTCTGATTTCCATCTCAACGTCGGGATCAATTTCGATCTGCTTGCCCTTAGGTGCGCGAGCAAATTGCAATACTTTTTCGCGTAAATGATCCGGAGCTTTCTCGATAGTGCAGCGCTCGTGAATAAGTCTTGTAACGCGCATATCAAAATGAAAGCGGCACTCACAATCCGGACAGGCCGTAAGGTGACTCTGCACAATAGCGACTTCCTCGGCGCTGAGCTCCCTCCCAAGATAGAGATGGAGACGAGCAACAGTCTCATAACAGTTCATTACAGGTATCCTCCAACATGTATCCTCCTACTAGCGGCTAGTTCGTGGTATATCTGTTGATTCTAACATAAAAAGTGGGGCTTTCATTCCCACGATGAGTGCGATATACTGCAATTATCACTTTCCTTCTTTTGGAAAGGGGATTTGCTAAAGAGGAGTATTGAATGCCGGAACAGCCTAACTCGGAACGTGAACAGATAACACAGCCAGAAACGAATGACCAGAATGTACCGCCTGAAGATTTTGAGGCAGGCGTCTTAAATCAGCTAGATAGTCTTTACCGTACAGCGCGGCGTATGACCAGCAATCAACAAGAGGCCGAAGACCTGGTACAGGAAACAATGCTCAAAGCATTTCGTTTTGCCAACACCTATCAGCGTGGTACCAATCTGCGCGCATGGCTCTTCCGCATACTCAACACCTCGGCAATCAATCGTTACCGCAAGCAAGCCTCTCACCCTACTCCAACATCGCTGCCTGAAGGCGAAGATTTCTATCTCTATAATCGCATCAAAGATTTAACCGGCCAGGAACTGAGCATAGGCGCTGAAGATGAGGTATTGTCTCAATACCTTGATGAAGACGTTTACAAAGCGCTCAACGATCTCCCTCCCAATTTCCGCATGGCAGTCATCCTGGCGGATATTGAAGGTCTATCCTACAAAGAGATCGCTGAAGCGTTACAGATCCCCATCGGCACAGTAATGAGCCGTATCTCACGCGCGCGCCGCCAGTTACAACAATCGCTCTGGCAATACGCAAAAGAGAGAGGGTATGTCAGGTCCGAGGTGAAATAATTTGCGCACCTCTACGACCCTTGTCGGATTGGCTGGCGAGCCGTGTCTGCTCCCACACGCGTAAGACTCACATTCACACAGCGTCGATCCATCATATCGACCGCGCGAGTCACTAAACCCTTCCTTTCCAGGCGAGCAACAGCCTTTGTCGCGGCTGCCGAACTCACATTGAGAACTGATGCAATTTCTCCCACTAACCAGCGATCTCGTTCAGCAAGACAGGTCAGCACCTCTAATTGCCGCGGAGTGACACTAACGTTTTCTCGTCGCACTGTAGTCATATGTTTTCATCTCCTGCAAATGTATCCAGCCTGGCCATCCACAACAAATAGATGAACCAGAAACAAGCATTTACCTGGAAGACGACGGACAAGGACACAGTGGGTAGTTTTCTCCACCCCAATTTCGCCGCTTGAAAAATCTTATTTTGCCAGTGTACCTGACAATTGATCGCCCGTCACATATTACGCCAGGTTAACGTATCCCTAATGAGATCTATAAAACACGAAGGGGGCAAAGGCAAGCATGCAATACGTCCCATTCCATCTAGCACAAGAGTTGTGGAATGCCACGCCTGAACGCAACTGGTCGGCCCTGCGCGACCGTGTGCATGAGCGTCAAGAAAAAAAAGGAGATTTCGAAGGTGTTCATCCCACAACCCTTCTCCAGGTCATAAATCAGCTGGCGCACATCGGCGCTGAATATCCAGACTCGCCAGAAGAGCTCTATCGAGTACTCGATGAAAAGGTTCACGAACTAACCGACTAACTCCCGGCTTTGGTCGGTACTCCTGTCAGGAAAAAGAGCGAACGGTTCTCTCGCACCAAAACGTCAGGTTCGAGCCCCCTTCCGGGAATAGAACATCTTGTAAACAGGTTCTCTCTTATAAAACCCTGCCAGTTCATAGAACGCTGGCAAAAACAGAGAACAGTCTCTTGAAAAAATGAACCGGTCTGTGCGGCGCGATTCAGGTTTGCCTGGTCGCAGTCGCCTATTTCCGACTTTGGAGGAGAACACATGGAACTGGGAGTCGCACTTCCTACTTCAGCCCGGTACGCCTCAGCCGAGAGCATCGCTCGCATCGCCCAGGAGGCCGAACGCCTGGGCTATACCTCACTGTGGACCTACGAACGCTTATTGTATCCCATCGCAGGAGTCACACAGCCTGATGGGTCAACATGGCAGCTCCCTGAGAGCTACAAGTCAGTCTACGAGCCAATTGAAACGGGTGATCGCCGGTCTCGGCCAGGGATGGATGGAGCAAGAGTTCGCCACCTCCAATGTCTCGATCAAAGAGCGAGGAAAGCGCATAGAAGAGTATATTGCAGCCCTGCGTGCCATCTGGGGACCCGATCCCGTCAGCTTTGATGGAAACTTCTATCACATCCCCGCCTCACTGATCAATCCCAAGCCCGTGCAGCAGGGCGGCATCCCGATCCTCATGGGCTTCAACACCCTTGCCGCCGTCAAGCGCGCCGCTCGTCTAGCCGATATCTTGAATCCCATCGCCTTCACATTTGAGGCCCTGGAAAGTGCTGTCACCACCTTCCATTCGGCTGCGCGGGAAGCCGGTCGTGACCCCTCCATCCTCAAGGTCATCGTCCGCGCCAACGTGCCAATTACCGCAACCCCACTGCCCGAAGGCAAGCGCCCCTTCCTCGGTCCAGCAACTCAACGTGGACGAAGTCTTCTTTAGCGATCAAGCCTCACCCACCGTAGACGAAGCCGTCCAGCGCCTGGAAGAAATACAAACCGCCGTGCACCGGTAACGCCCACTCATCGAACAGACACCAAAAAGAACACCCTACAGAACTAAAACAATGGGCTCCAGCCACAGTAGGGGCCGGTTTACCGCGCCCATGGCCGATTTATCGGCCCTAACAGGCATCAACCGAAGCCTGGGAGAACGGCAGGAAGTTGGATGATCCGTAGGGGCGAGGGCTGTGGAGCGGCGCGGGGAGGACCTTTATGGTCGCCCGCGTAGCCTATTTCCCCCTCCAGGAATTGTCGTGGATCGGGTTCTGGCCAATGCATCATTTTTCTTCTTTTCTCTCTACGCCTACTCCCGATATAGAGAATAGGTGTTTCTTCAAATCAGGTTGCCTGGCTGTTCTGCATAAAGGGCCGTGTATCCGCATGTTGTGCAAGTGAGAGCATACAGATACGATGTTTTTGACTGGCTACTGAAAAAGCCCACTGATATCCTCTGTTTGGCGGCCTGGAGAACGGTGCTTAATTGCACTGTGACTCGCTCTCCCCCACATTCGGGACAAGGTTTCGTGGGAGGCGGTTGTGTTTGGTCGTTCATCTGTCTTCCTCATTGCAAGAGATGATGTCAATAGCGACTAGAAACTCCACTAAATAAGACGACTGAACCACTTCTTTTTAGATAACCTGAGGCTTTCCGTTTTAATTGTTTGGCTTTTCGAAAAGGCGTTGATCCTCAACATACGGTTACTGCCTCACAAACTGTACCAGCCTCTCAAAGAGCACATCCACATTCATACTCCCGGCATTATATTCATCTCACTACATCCGTTAATGGGAAGCATCCCGCCCATTTGCTCCAGCCTCTCGTCTGGCTTCACTCTGGAGACCCCTCCGAATCAAATGTCCCAGTGGTAGGGCACCACCAGTAGATAGCCAGGACCCGACAAGGATGAGGATGAATCCTGCGACCATGGCCGCGTTGAGCGGTTCACCGAGGAGGGTGACACCGAGGAAGACGGAGACAACCGGATTGACGTAGGTAAAGACCGTGCCGCGGCTGGCCCCCACCTCGGACACGAGCGCGTAGAAGGTCAGGTAGGCCAGCGCCGTGCAGATCAGCCCGAGCACGAGCAGACTCACCATCACCTCCAGGTCGGGTACCCGGTTGGGAAGTCGCATCACCGCCAGCGGCAAGAGCACAACGGTCGTAACGGCACACTCGGCAGCCACCACCCCAAGGAGGGGTAGCGTGGCGACAGGTGGTCGCTTAACGAGGAGGGCAGCGACAGCGTAGCCCGCAGCAGCGAGCAGCACCAAACCTGCACCGAGCAACCCTTGCCTATCTCCGCCGACGTCGAGGCCCAGCAGAGCAACCACGCCCCCCATGCCAATGAACAGCCCGACCAGGCGCAGGCCACTGACTCGCTCACTCGGGTCGAAGCGCAGCGCCAACAGCGCCACCAGCAGTGGGTCGGCAGCGATGAGCAAACTGGTAAGCAATGGTCCAACGATCTGCACGCAAGAGAGCACAACGATAGCTCTCCACTGCTGGCGAAGCTGTTGCCACGTCCCGCGGAAGAGAGCCACAGGCACCAGGACGACAGCCGCAATCCCCACGCGGGCAAACACTACCACAGTCGGATCAAGTTCGCGCACCGCAATCTTGATGAACAGGTACGGAATGCCCCAGAACACCGAGATCGCCATGAACAGCAGCCAGCCCTTACGGCTCATAATTCCTCCTATGTAACAAGGACCAAACACCGTGTGCCTCATCTGAAGACGAGAGCAGAATCGAAATGCTCACTGCATAAAAGGATACCTGGGAGAGGGGCACTTAGTCTAGTATGTTCTTGCGGTTCGGGAAAACGTGTCCTGGGGTAACGCCGTAGATGCACTTGAAGCGCTTGCTGAAATGGCTCTGATCCGCAAAGCCAGTCTTATAGGCCACGGTGGCGATAGGATGTCCTGCAAGGAGGAGCTGTTTTGCTTATTCTTCTCTCTGAGAGTGGAGGCTTGACTCCAATAATGTTCGACCTGCTCAATGTTGATCTTCTGGAAGTCCGTCAAGCCAATGAAACGACGCTCGTCAAACAAGAGCATACTTGCATAAGCCACTCCTGGATCATTGCGCTTCGTCTCTTTCGTTCGCTCTTAGTCTCAGTATGAATTCTTCGACCTCCTCGCCGCGTGCGTTCGAAAACCCCCTGCCCTCGCCGCAGATCGTGAACCCACATTTTTCCAGGACTCGCAAAGAGGCAATATTGTCTTTGGCAGCACGGCCGTACAGGGGACGCACCTTGACGTGACTCAGAAACGCTGAGAGCGCCCTGGTGGCAACGCCCTTGCCCCAGTAGTTCTTTCCAATCCAGTAGCTGACTTCTGGTTTACCGAACTCTTCATCTTCATAGATCAGGACATAGCCAGCCACATGCCCGTCGAAGAGTATGGTCTTTATTGTGATGGTCTCGTCGCCCAAAATCCTCGTCCAGTGCGCCGCGAAGGCATCCCTGTTCGCTGGGTCCCTGGTCGTGAAGGCCGCCATATGGTTTGCGTCCGAGTCCAGTTGCTGGTCGAAGAATATTTGGAGGTCACTTTCTATCACGTCCCGCAGTAGGACGTCGCTTGTCAAGGGGCCTGGTGTGCGTCTGGCCATGTCTTTCTCGCCTTTTTGGCTGAGCCGCCTCACTTACATTTTGCCGTCGGTCGGCATAGTTCCACCAATGCTCTATTCTACCACATCTAGCTGTGCAGTCATCAGCCCGCAGGGGTGTTGCGCCGCGCTGTTTCCTATGCCAACTTCGGTAAGCTGCGCTTCAAAGATGAGCGATCAGTTGCGAAAGGAGCAAAAGCATGCTTCGCCTCGACGATGCCATGGAGCTGCGCTTTGAGCAAAGTACTGAGACAAACCAGGCACTCCAGGTGATTGTGCAGGCCAGTAAGGAAAAAGACGCCTCTTTGGAAGGATCACTGGCCATGAGCTTGTTCTCATTTTGTTTGCTTCCTCAAAGCTTCGTGAAACTCAATATGCTTGCCTCCGACGCGCAGACCCCACAAGAGATCAGGATGCGTCTGCTCATTGACCTGCAGCAGGTCACCATCAGCGGTCACCAGTTCAACCGAGCGCATACTCCCAGCACCGACACCGTACTGGCGTGTCAGCCAGCCGCAGCCTCCACCGAGCAGATACCCAACGACTCCAACGCTCGCCGCGAATCCATTCAGTGGGGCCAGACCATAGGGAGAAGCCGCCTGGATGATCTCTTTCCACGTCGCTCCTGGCTCTACTCGTGCCGTCGCTGTCTCTGGCTCAATTTGGACGTCGGTCATATTGGCAAAATTGACCAGCAACGCACCGTCCGCCGGGTGCGGATGTCCGTGTCCCCCTCCTTGCATCGCAATAGGCAGATTGTGTTCACGTGCAAAGGTGACAGCGGCTTGCACATCAGAGGCACGAGCAGGCAAGACAACCACTGCCGGATGTTAGTCGAACGTCTTCGCATCCCACGTCTGACGCGCCCTCTCATACCCTTCATCTCCTGGAAGAAGCACGCTTCCTTGCAGACGCGCCCGTAGCGTTACCACATGCTGTGGATCGATTGTCTTTTCCGTGTCTTTTCCCTTGTCATTCACTTTTTTTTTCTCTTTCTTTTACAGGCGAAGAGGCCTCTCAAACGTGTATAGGAACAGCTAGAGGATGTCTTCGTGTCTCCCACCATCACCCTGGCTCGTCTGACCGGTGATTCATCCTGCTTCATTTTCAAGCGAGTCATGCCAATCAAAAAATGTGCGCTCCCACTCCTCCTTCAGCAGAGGGAAAGTGAGTCAGCGTTTCTCGAACGATCCTGCAACCGGCGGCGTAGCAGTGATGCCGTCGGCGAACTCCCACACGAGTGTGAGCAGGCGCTCGGGCTGCTCGATCTGCGGGAGGTGACCAGCCTCTGGGATGAGTTCGAAGCGAGCGTGAGGCAACGATTGGGCGTAGGCGCGACCGTAATCAGGGTCTGCGACGCCATCGCTCTCGCCCCAGACCACGAGGGCTGGAATCCTCACGCGAGCAAGTCGGCGACGCAACTTCGGATCACGCATACCCTGCCCCTGGTCGTACACTTTGAGCGCCTGGAAGTTTGCTGCCGTCACCGCCACCCGTTCAGGACTGAGGGTAGTGGGGTCGATGCGAAAGGCCGCCGGGTTGTGGAAGCTGAGTGCTAACAACTCGTCAGGAGTCAGGGGGAATACATCGGCGATAGGGTGACCCTCAACCTGGATGCCGATTGCATCGACGAGGACGATGCTACTGAGGCGCGTGGTATCTCGCACGGCGAGTTCAGACGCGATCCAGCCCCCCACCGATGACCCGATGACCATGACGTCCCGCAGTTCGAGCCGTTCGAGGAGGTCGAGGTAGGTGAGGGCGAGATCGTCGATGCTGTCGAACCACTCAGGCCGTGGCTCGCCCGCAAAGCCGGGGTGGGTCGGCACCAGGACATGCGCACGCGTGGACAGCGCCTCAGCAAAGCCAGACACGGTCTGCGGCCCGCCACCACCATGCAAGACGAGAATGGGACGACCGCTCCCGCGCTCGTCGATGCGCACGGTCAAGCCGTCTGTGAAGGACTCTCTTCGAGTTCTGGGAGGAGGTACAGTGTTCATGGAATCAATCCTTTCTGTTGTGTCCATCTACAGAGCCAGTTCTGATGGCGTTATTTCGCGGAGGAGAGCTATTGCATAGCTGCTCTCCTTGATATAAACTTGCTTATATAAGCATAGTAACACAACATCCTTTGTTCTCTGTGGAGAGGCAGAGAGCCTGTTTAGGAAGGGATCATCCCGATTTGTTGCAGCAATTGTAAAATGTCGGCACAGAGCCAGTATACGACGATTTGCCCATCTTTGACGCGAAAGATGTCCATTCCCGCATACTCGACGTTTTTCCCAACAGCGGCAGGCGAAGCTCCTGGCATGCTACCTTGATACGTGGCGCGAAAGACCCACCGACCAGCAACCAGGTCTTCATCAGCCAGAGGACCAACGCTCGTTGTAAAGCTGTAGTCGGTGAAGGCTCCGACTGTCGCGCCGATCCATTGCTTCAGCCCATCGGGACCGCGCACCTCAGCAGGACTCGTGCCTGCGGGAGCAAAATGCGCGACGAAGTTCGGCGCGATGATTTCATCAGCGAGAGACAGGTTTCCATTCCATAATTTATTCCAGTGTGTCCAGAGTTCTTTCGTGGTCAGTGAAGACATAGGTGTTTCCTTTCTTTACATCGGACTCAGTTCTTGGTATAATTACGAGTAATGTATCGTAATCATACAATGAGTATACGAGTAAAATGTCGTATTGTCAAGGGCTTCTGTGAAGAAGTTCCTTCCGTTTGCAGGAGAGGGGGTCCATGGGAGAAAATCAGGAACGACGTCAGGCTCGCCGTCAGAAGCGTGGTGTGCTGCGCGTGGAAGAAATCCTTCAGGCTGCTGGAGCACTCTTTGCTGAAAGTGGCTACGACAACGTGACAACCAACATGATCGCTGCGCGCGCAGGCATCTCACCGGGTTCGCTCTATCAGTTTTTTACAAATAAAGAAGCAATTGCGCAGGCATTCGCGGCAGACGCGACCGACCAACTCCACCGGGTGTATGACACCCTGCTTTCGTCCGAGGTGATGACCTTGCCCCTCCAGGCGTTTCTTGCTACCTTTGTCGACAGGATCGTTGCCTTTAATCGGAACTGCCCTGGCTATCTTGCGCTTGAGCTTGGGTCAACCATCTCTTCCCCACTTGCTCGGGTCTTAGCCGATTTACAGCAGGGCACCCAGGCACGCCTCGATGCGTTGTTGGCTGCCTACTGGCCTCACAGTACACCTGAGCAACGGCATCTCCCGCATCTGGTCTCCTATCGTCTTTTTCTCGCGTTACTTCCTCTGGCGCTCCAGGGCGACGAGGAACATCAGCGTGCAATTGTGTGTGAAATGAAAGCGATGTTGTACAGGTATTGGGAACCGATCATCGACCCGCAGAGAGCGTCAGAAGTGCACTCTCACGAAGCCCATGTCTAGATGTCATCGGCAGTGATCTCTTAAGGGTCATAGCAGTTTTTACTGTCATGTGACTTGATTACTGATTCATACACGGATTTGGTTAAGGATGAGCTTAAGAGAAAGAAAGTGCTCATTTCCTTGAGCACAAGTTTTACCGCACTGACACCTCTATAGAAGAACTTTCACCAAATCTGTGTATGAACGCCCCCCATCAAGCTCTTGACAACATGGAGCCTGAGAGGGCCTGGCCGCAGCCATGAAGAAGGGCATGGCTACAAGTGGTTTGAACTTCGACGATCGCGAGCCGGACGTCGTCCTGCCCCAGCCTTCCCCTCAGAGGGCCGCCAACCTGGAGTTCTTCCGCACATACGACGCCCCGGCGGCCCACAGCTACCGGCTGGACAACGCTGCGCTCTCTGCTGCGGTGGCGCGGATCGTGCCCGCCGGGGGACGCACTTCACAGGATATGTGGACTCACCACAGCGCAGAAGCGCTGGCGGACCGACTCGGTAGAGCGTTCGTGGAGTTCCCTGGTGGTCATAACAGCCAGATGCTTCATCCGAGGGCATTCGCCCAGCGGTTGCGTGACGTGCTTGGCGATGAGCAGGGAACATAAGGCTTGACGTCGTTATGAGTTGCTCGTCTCGCCTTTATTGACGTTGAAGTGGGTGAGCACGAATTGCGCAATATCGTGCCCGAGCTCCAGGCCCGCCACATGATCGATCCGCGTGTGCTGTCCCGCGAAGATACGGCTCAGGCCGGCCTCCGTCGCCACGTCCGTGTAGCTATCAAAGGTCCGAACGGGGCCTGGCAGGACGTCGGAGGTTACGCTGATTTGATCCTTGTTCCCGAAGAAGGCGGCCAGCACGGTCGCTGCGTCCGCGCTAATCGTGCTGTGGGCCCCTGGATAAGAAGGATCAGCTGCGGTGACAGCGAGCGGCGTCCAGGTCGGGTCGCCGATGGTTGCTGGATTCCCGTCGGTTTCGGCCAGGCGGATGGCCGTGATCGGCCTCCACAGTTGGTAGTGGTACTTGGCGTCGTAGAAAGCGATGGCGCTGTCGGCGAAGGACAGGTTGAGCGACGCGAACAGGCGCGCGGTGGTCTCCAGGTTCGTGTGGTGCGCCAGCGCGGCGTTCTCGGCGATCTCATTCCACGTGTTCCAGATCGGCCCCGCCCAGAACTTGGCGATCACGGTCTGGTCAGGCGTCCGCGTCGTGCTGGTGTTTTGACCCAGGCTCTTCACCTCGTTCAGCGCGTCGGCGTAAGCCTGGCTGGTCAACGCAGGGGGCGGCGCCGGGCGGAACTGCGCCCCATTATTCAGCACAAAGGGAGTCACGTTACCCCAGTTCGTGAAAACAGGTGCCGGGAAGTTCGGCGGAGTGGGTCGGTAGTTGCCCGGCTGGTTGCCTGGCACAAAGGGCGGCGCCGTGACGGCAGAACCATCATTGGTGCGGATGGCCACCAGCTGCGCGGCGACGGCCTGCCCGACCTGGATTCCCTGCCGCTTGCCCGCGCCTTCCGGGATCACGGCGAGCTCATCGGCCAACTGCTGATCGAGCGCTGCTTTCATCGTGGGGTAGAGCGCCACCAGGGTGTCGTGGCCGGCCTGGGCTGCTGCTGCGTCGGCCCGCGCACTGCCGTGAGCCTTTACCGAGAAGAGATAGGGAGGGGCGTCCCGGGTGATAGAGACAACGGCGTCGTAGATGGCCGCGTGCAGGATAGCGTAGCTGCGCGTCGGGTGAACGGTGGCCGGCTGAGCGCCGGGCGTTTGGACGATGTGTAACAGCTCCTTATTCCAGGCGATGACGATGGCGCCAGAGCTCCTGGAGCCGTTCGCGCCAGTCGCCAGAGCGGATGAATTGGCCATCGCGGCGACCGGTAAACCGATCACCAGGAAAATGCCCATGGAGGTTGCCAGGATCAAGATCAACTTCTTCAAATCTGCGTTCTCCTTCTGACTGACTCAATACTCAGAAATAGGGTTGTCACCCTATTCATCAAAAGCCTCAAAAAATTGTTCCTCCTTTTGTTCCTGGTCAAGTGTGACCGTCGGGTGGATTTGCGTTGCAAGAGACGTCCCTCTAAGGGACACATGACATCATCGGAAAACCCTTCTGCACTCTTCATCATCTCAATACATATAGCTTGAGCGGAGGCAGGGAGACATCGACAGAATCGTCTAATCTTTCCGTCTTAATTGCGGCATCGCCTAGACAAAATTACCTACCGGCACTCAAGCGTTTCAGCGGTTACTCTAAGCGGCGTTCCTTGTTTGGAGTGGGGTTGGGTGGAACTTTTGATGATTTAGACGTTGTGCGCTATCATCTAAGCATGAAACAGTGTATGACTTCCCAACCTCGTAAAAGGCCCTGTTTCCCACCATCGTGTGACCTTTCAAAAGAAGATGGACGATCGCAAAAAAGGTCAACCGATTCACAGAGTTCTACGATGTTGGGAAATACCACCTCTTACGAGGTTGGGAAGTCATACAGCGGGCTTGAGAGGGTCCGGCATGTCATCCTTCGCTGCCTTGAGAGGGGTCCAGCATGTCATCCTGAGCGCAGCGAAGGATCTCTCTGTCCGTCGAGCCAGACCCTGCGCTGCGCTCAGGGTGACGCGCATGATCTCCAAATGTCTACTCTTCGACCTCGCGTGGGAAGATGTTTTCGCCGCCGCGCATGACCACCTCTTTGAGGCGCCTCACGATGGTGAGGTGGCCATGCGCATTCATCATCGCCAGCTTTTTTAGCCTTTTGCTCAGGCTCGCTCGCTCAAAAGCTTCGCCGCCATCGCCGAGACCCATGCCCAGCCGAGCACCACCGCGACCGAGAAGGCCAGGATGACAATCGTCATGATGACCCCGACAGAATTGGACCCAACAGCGATTCCTGCGAAGGCTGCCAGGTAGATCACACCGGTGGCTACGCAGTAGGCCGCCCATCCCCGTTGTCTTCGGGCGGCAAACCGGCGAGCAAACACAAAACAGGCCGCGATCAGCCCAAGGAAGCCGATCCCCCCGCAGATGAAGTGCAGCAGACCGTGCCAACTGACCGCATGGGCGTTCGCTGGCGTTCCGGGTGGGAAGCCCAGGGCCGGATCGGCGGTGAAGAAGCCAGCGCCAATCAGCCCCAACCCGTAGATGCCAAGGAGTATTGGTCCCCAGGTTCCGCCTCGGCCACCACGCAGGACCCGCCGCATCCCAACTGCCCCTGCGATGGTGAGCAAGCCAGTCAGTATGAGCAGACTGATATGAATCCATCCCCAGTCTCCGTTGCTCATCAGGCTCAGATCGTGACGGGTAGGGTCGAAGCCAGGGCGGGTGAGCATTTCGATTGCTCCCACGATGACGTAGAGGGGACCAGCGACCACGCCACAGAGAAGGAGCACCCTGGTCAGCTTCGCATCGCTGGATGTATTGTCTTGTGAAATGCTGTGTTGCATACCTCTCACCTTCTTCCCAGGAAATTTCTGGTGTGTTCAAAATGACAACGTATCTACTATTTGCTGCTGTTCTCCCTGATCACCTGTAGGGATGAGCCCCTACAGGCATTCATGGTAGAGGGACCGGCTCAGGCTTGAAAGTACTCTATCAATACGGGAGCCATTGCCTCATCAGCAACGTTATGCGGCTGACCTGCAAGAGTATGACGATGCGCATGGGGCAGGGTATCGGCAACAGCTTGTGCGGCCTGACTCATCCACGGGACGGTCCCACCGTCAATCACCAGCGTCTCAACCGTGGCTTTGGCTATGCGCTCTTTGGGCAACGCATAGTCTCCCATGAGGGTGGCATCGTAGACGAGCGTAGGTGCAAATGCCTCTTGAGCTGCCCAGAACGGCGATTGTCGCATGGGAGCCACGAATTCGGCAGGCATCCCCACAGCCTTCGTCAAGAAGAGTTCGATCATGTCGCCTTTGCGCCCCTCACGCAACAGCTGAGCAAGCTGTTCTTTGTAGTCCTGCGGTACGGGAGGCCGACTGCCTTCCAGGATGTATGGGGGCTCCCACACCGCGAGCTTCTTCATTTTGGGAGAGAGCCCGCGAGCTGCTGCCTCCATGCACAGGACACCCGGGCCAGACGTACCATAGACAAACGCTGATCCACCAGCCTCGGTGATAAGGGCATCGATATCTTCGACCTCGCGCTCGACCGCATAGGGGGCCGTAAACCCACTCTCGCCATGACCTCGCCGGTCTATGTTGTAGACCGTGAAGTGCTCTGCCAGAAGGGCGGCCAGTCCCGCCTGCTGATGGTGGTCGCCAAGCACGCCGCCCACAACGACAAGCGCTGGTCCCTGGCCGGACTGCTCGTATGCGATGATGGTGCCATCTTTTGAAGTCACATGTTGCATAGCATTCTCCTTTTGAATTTCTGAACTCTTTATCCACTTCAGCCGTCCTGGATGGCCAGGACAGCATCAACCCTCGGTGTGCGTCATTTCGCGCCTTTCGCGCCTTTCGAGCGAGAGCAGCGTCAAGCTCAAACGATCGATCTTGTTGAGCACTCCATAGAGGGCGGACTGATCGGAGAGCGTGCCGGAGAGCCGAGACGTGCCATCTGCCTCATGCACAATCTGTAATCCCTCCAGCCACTCTTGCCAGCCCGGGTCCAGATGCCCTTTGATACGGATCGAAACGTGCATCTGTATCCTCCCTTTGTATGAGTGTGCTAGGCTTGCTCTGCATGACAAGATTATAACTGGGAGGTGGGGGAACTAACATCCCCGGTATTCGTGATTGGACGGGTGATTTCGCAGCAGACGGCGGGCACATCCGAGGGATGCCGATTTCCCCAACAGGCAGAGATACTCAGTAGATCGGGTTAGAGGAGCTGCAGACGCTGGGTCGCCACGATGGCTTCGGCACGCCGGCTCACGCCCAGCTTGCGATAGATACTGCTGACCTGGGTCTTAATCGTGTTGATGGAGACAACCAGCGCCTCTGCCATCCCCGCGTACGTCTGCCCAGCGACCAGCAGATGCAGCACTTTGAGCTCCTGGGGAGAGAGTGGCTCGATGAGCGCTCCTGGAACCGCGCTCTGTGGTAACTGCGGCAGCGCCTTGTGCGTTGTGACAGGTGACGCATCTCTTCCCTGCGAGAGCCTCCGTTCCTCCTGCTCGAAGGCCGTCAGCAAGCGCGACACGTAGGGCCTGGAAACGGAAACCTCCGAAGCTGTGGGGTCATCCTGCAGCGGGGCTGAAAGCCACGTCTTGAGCACCTGTTTCATGGGTTCCCCTGCCTCCAGATACACCCGGATGCAGCCCTCGGACTCGGTCAGCGCGAGCAGACGAGCCGCGCATCGCGCCGCTTGCTCGTTCTTTCCGGCTAGGTGGAGGGCCACCACATGCAGCGCCATCCACTCGATGGTGGACTCGCTATCTGCTGGTCGGTCCAGGTGCTCTCTGAAGCGGTCCAGATGCTGGACCGCCTGGGTGTACTGCTGCTGCGCCAAAAAGACCCGCGCCAGCAGCAGCACCTCCCATTTACGCAAGGGGTCCCAGGCCTCCGGGGAGAGCCTGGTCTGTGTTGCCCACTCCGACGCCTGAGCCAGGTTGCGGCTTGCCAGCCACAAACGCACGCGGGTCTGTACCACCCGGGGAGCATGCTCGGCAAAACCTTCCTGCTCAACCAGGGCTTCGAGCTTTTGCAGGGCCACTTGTGCGGTCGAAAGATCCCCTCGTGCCAGCGCGAGCCGTGCTGAACAGACCTCCCCCAGGATCAGCAGGTCTACTTGTTGCCAATCTTGCCCAAGGTGTATCAAACGGCGCAGCGAGTCAGATGCCTCTTCCAGTCGATTCCAGGAATAGGAGACATTGAACAGGTAATAGTGCAGATACCCCGCCATTGAGGTGTATCCACCACTCTGCTCGACCAGGGCAAGGGCTGCGAGAGCTTCCCGATGCACCTGGTGCAACTGTCCAGCTTGCTCATAGGCTCGGGCCAGCCAGCGCATCACGCGGATCGTCGTCAGGTGGTCTCCTGCCTGCATGGCCTGCTGCTTCATCGCAAGCAGCCGCTCTCGAAGGTCGGCTACCTCGCCCCCGATCGTAAAAATCAACGAGAAGGTGAAGGAGAGGGCAATCATGTTCCAGCTCACCTCTTCATCTGGAGGCAGAGCTTCTGTCTCTTGAGCGAGCTGCCGCAGACCCTCATAGTCGCCACGCTTGAAGAGCCCTCTGACCTCGAGCAAGGCACGCAGCAGGCGCAGACGCCGCTCGATCAATGCCACCTCGGCCTCGGAGAGCAAAAGCGATGGCTTCCTGCGCAGGATCTCTTGCATGCGCGTGATGGTCCGCTCCACCTGGGCGGCCATACTGGCATGCAGCGTTTCGGTGCCGACACTGACAGAGTCGAGGAAGCGAAGAGCTGCATTAAGGGCCAGGCGTGCATACACACGCAAGACGGGATCTGGCAGGGCGAGCCCCCAGGTCTGGATGGTTCTGGCTTCCCCACTGAGCCAGAGGGCAGGTGCCGCCTGCTCCATCAAGGAGGCGGCATACGGATAGTCAGGCGCGGCCAGCGCGTGGGCAATGGCTTCTCGCAGTTCGCCCGCCGCCTCATAAAAGCGGGCCGCCCGGATATGCAAGAGCGGCACCAGGTCTGGACGAGCAGTGTGCAAACGAGCGTGCAGCGCCTCACGAAAGAGATCATGGAAGCGGTACCACTGCCGCTGCTCATCCAATGGCACCACAAAGAGGTTGGCGCGCTCCACCTCCTCCAGCATCTGCTGGCACACCTCTCGCGAAGACTGCGCCGTGACCGCCTGGCATAAGGTGGCGTGCATGCGAGTTAAGATCGAGGTCTGCAGTAAAAAGTCCTGGAGAGGGAGCGGCAACCGCGCGAGAATGTCCTGCTGCACGTAGTCCAATACAAAGCGGTGGCTGCCCGCAAAATCCGAGATCCAGGCTGTGAGATCCTGTCGCTTGCGCAGGGAGAGCGCCGCCAGTTGCAGACCGGCGATCCAGCCCTCCGTCCGGTGTTGCAAGGTGGCCACGTCTTCTTCTGAGAGAGGCAGGCCCATCCCCTCTGTCAGAAAGCTGGCCGCCTCTTCCCGGGTAAAATGCAGATCACTGGAGCGGATCTCGAGCAGCTGCCCACGCACGCGCAACCGGGAGAGGGGAAGCTCGGGATCAGTGCGCGTGGCCAGCACTAGGTGCAAGGTAGCAGGCAGATGATCGAGCAAGAAGAGCATGCTCTCCTGGATGGTCTGGTCAGAGATCACATGGTAGTCATCCAGGATGAGGATGACTTCTCTGTCCACCTGCACGAGCTCCTGGAGCAGGGCCGTCAGGATGGTTGAGAGTGGGGGAGATTGGGGCGAGTGCAGCATGGCGAGTGCATCCTCTCCCAGCGTAGGCAAACCGGTGCGTAGGGCTGCAATGACCGAGGCCCAGAAGCGGATCGGCTCATTGTCCAACGCGTCAAGGGAGAGCCAGGCGACAGGAGGTTCGAGTCCTCCTGCCCTGCCCCTGACTCCCCGCCGAGCAGAGGAGGCAGCCGCCCATGCCGAGAGGAGCGTGGTCTTCCCACTTCCGGCAGAGGCCGAGACAAGCGTCAAATGGTGAGAGCGCACCGCATCCAGTTCGTCTAGCAAGCGAGAGCGCTCGACCAGTGAGCTGGGCAGACGGGGAGGAGAAAGCTTGGTGGAGAGCAGCACACCCTTCTGCTCGGACGACGACGAGGTCTGCGCCTGTGCAAGAGGAGCAGGCTCAGGCTCACTGCCCAGATCCTGTGCCACCTCCTCTAAGCGCGCCAGGGTCAGCATCGCCGTTCGTCCCAGATAGCGCTTGCGGGTTTGGCTCTCTTTGGTGTGGTAGGCATACCAGTAGCCCGCTCCTCGTGGCCGGGACTCTTTGAGGACACTGAGATGACCGGATTGCCCCTGGAAGGAGAAGGAGGAATGCGTCGTCAACCAGGCCACCCACGGTTCCTGGTGTCCTGGCACTATCTCCTGTGGTAGATGGTCTGGGGTAACAAGGGCATAGGTCTCGCTCTGGGCCGACCAGATGAGTGTATGGGTGGGTGGTTTTGGCATGGACTCCTTTCCGACCTTCGGTTTCATCCCCAACTCCCCAACATTGGGTGAGTATAGCATACACCAGGTCCAGCAGGCAAACAGCAGTTGAGCTGGTGTAGTGGGACCATCGACGCCGCCACCACCAAACGTCAAATCAAGCTTATCTAAATATGCCAGTATGGCCGCAACGATGCAGATTGACAAATTCATCCGCCCATCTGTAGGGGCCGATTTATCGCGCCCACAGCCGATTTATCGGCCCTCGCTGGATCTTCCGCTCTTCGAATGATTGTGTTAAACTTCATCATTGTGCCCGCCTGGGGAGCCTATTTCCAATTTATAGACAGAAAACCAGCACAATGTCCCATATGCAAAAATCGTCAGCATATAGTACAATGGACAATTTTGTAGCTTGAATCGGCCTTTAGAGCGGCTTCGCTTGCTTATCTTCTCTTGATATTGATAGTATATTTCGAGGATTGATGTTCGGTGGAGCGAAATGGAGGAATGTCTCTCCCCTTCCTCAGAGAAGCATTCCCCTGCTCGTCCTTTCATAACCTGTTCTCGAGAATATCGCTATATGTTATATTTATTATAGCATATCGCAATAGTATGAGCAAGGGCTGAACCGCGAAAAATGGGCCAGAAGAAGGACATGGTTCAGAAAGCTTCTGTCCTCTCTCCATTCAACTTGCATTTTGCTGCTAATGAAGAGAGAAAGTGGTCGGTTGGTTGCCATGCGTGTGCTTCTCTTTTGCTCTATTTGCTGTACTCAGTCTGGTTCGTTATTCTTGATACCCCTAAGCCGCATACACACTTCTCCCCTCCCCAAAATACGAATCATAAATATGCTGGTACACCGCCGCGTACAACCGTTCACAAATCTCCTCCGTATAACTTGCCGGCAGCGCATAATAAAACATATCCCGCACCGTCTTCTTCACCGCCGCCTGCGCCTGCTGCTTCTTACGCCAATCAAGCACCAGCTTCTCGTGTTTCAGCGTCTCCAAAAGTTCCCGCACAACCTTCTTCACCTCCGCTTTATCTTCCTCAGAGAGCGCCACATCCGGCTGAATCAGCACGTCAAAGATGGCCAGTTCCTCTTCGCTGAGTTGCTCCGCGATATGGCGTCGATCCTCAACATTCAATTCCTGCCTCACGAACTGTACCAGCCTCTCAAAGAGCACATCCACATTCATACTCCCGACATCATTTAAGGTCATCGTGCCTGAAGCCTTCAATCTCTGGCTTAATTGTTGTAAGCTGGAATCGTCCAAACAGATGTGCTCTGCTGCGAGGGAGAACACGAAATCCGTAAGAAAGAAGGAGATGATCACTATGTTCCTGGCTCTTCCTGGTACACCATCATCATTTACTCTCATTCCTGCTCTTCAGTATGGTGAGGCTTCTGACATGCCCCCCTGGTCAGCTCAGCTCCACCTGGATCTGCTCAGTCCCTCTCCCTTACCTGCTGCTCCTGCGCCTGCGGTCATCTATCTACATGGCGGAGGGTGGGCAGAAGGAGAAAGAAGTACTGGGTTGTATCCCTGGCTCAATCCCTTGCTGGCAGCTCATGGGTTTATTACCGCCAGTGTCACCTACCGGTTGAGCCGCTTCGCCCCCTTCCCGGCCCAAATCCACGATGCGAAAGCGGCAGTGCGGTGGTTACGTGCCCATGCTGAACAGTATCATATCAATCCTGATTGCATCGGCGTCTGGGGAGACTCTGCCGGAGGGCATCTGGCGGCGTTACTTGGATTGACAGGAGATCACCCGGCACTTGAAGGCCATTGCGGCTCTCCTGGATACTCCAGCCGTATTCAAGCGGTCGTGACACGTTCGGCCCCTTACGATTTCCTGAGCACCGGCGGACTGATGATCAATGACGCTCCCTCGCCGGTGACACAACTCTTTGGAGGCATAGTGTCTGAACGGGAGAATCTCATGCGTGTTGCAAGTCCGATTTTCCATGTGCGCCCTGGGGCTCCAGCATTCCAAATTGTCCATGGCACCTTGGACGAAACCGTTCCCTTTGAGCAGGCCGAGCAATTTACTAAAGCCCTCAAAGCCGCTGGCAACGAGGTGGATTTTCTTCCTATTCCAGGCGCCTATCACAATCTATGCCTGGAAGAACTGTTACCATGGACAGACAAACCATGGGAAGAGATGGGATGGAAAGCCCTGGCGTTCTTCCAACGTCACTTGTGTCAGTAATTATCTTCACGCAGTACGCCGACAATCAATTGGAAGTCCTGCCAATGCTGTCGTTGGTAAGACCAGCAGATGTGAGAAGGAATTTCATCCTGTTTCTTTTGCTTTCTTTACAACGCGAAATCTCAGATCCATTCTCGTAGGAGATTCTATGACCCTCATCTTTTCCAATTCAATTGGCTCGGTGCCCAAATGCTCGAAAAATCGAAGACCTTCACCGAGGAGTACAGGTATGATGCCAATCTGTATTTCGTCAACAAGCCCGGCTCTTATGCATTGCTGAGCGGTATGTGCGCCACCTATTACCGTAACTTGTTTGTCGCCTGCGGCTGCTTTTGCTTGTGCAATGGCGCTTTCGATCCCGGAAGTCACGAAGGTAAACGTCAACTTTTCGTTCTCCTTTGGCAGCTTTTCTGGAACAGCATGAGTCAGGACAAATATCGGCACTTGATATTCGTAGTTATCTACGTACCAATCCGGGTCTCCCATATCAAAAGCACGTCTGCCCATTACCACTGCGCCTGTCGTTTGTATTGATTCCTGAAGCATCTCTGTTTTTCGTAATGCGGCGAGATCAGGATAGAGACGGCTCACATCACCGTTCCGATCTTGAATAAAACCATCAAGTGACATGGTCGTTCCTACAAGAACTTTTCCCATAAAAACCTCCGTTTCTCTTTTTGACCGCCTCATCGGTGACGCTATTGCAGTAACGTTCTGTGCGGTCTCAGGACATCGTTGCGCGCCACTCGCCTGCATGAGAGCGCCACCTCCTGGTCTGCTGCCTCATCATACCATGCTGAAAAGAAAAAAACTTCTCCGATCTTGCCCTCATGACAGTAATTTCCCACATCTACAAAATAAAGACGGGCCAATGGCAAATGCATTACCCGACCCACTTTGCGGCTCGTGGTTCCTTAGCGACCTACTTCATAGTCTGGGGCCAGAAAACAGTACCCTGCTTGGAGCAGCACTCCTCCTGCTTCCTGAACGAGATGTAATACGGTACATAGCAAGCATGCTATGTTGTTTTCTCGTGTGCCTTCAGATCAGCCCTCACAGCGGCGTGTTCGGGTGAACGGAGACAGTCTTCATACACCGCAGTCATCTCGTTCAGAAGCCTCTCTGTGTCCTGTTTGCTGTTCGCGATCTCTTGCAATCCCAGGGCCTGAATTGCCTGTTCGCGCAGGACAAACTTTTGCACTTTGCTACTGGCCGTCAGAGGATAGGCGTCCACAAACTGGAAGTAGCGCGGAATCTTCTGATGGCTAACCTTCCTTTTATAGAACTCACGCAGATCTTGCTCTGTGACGTCTGCTCCCTCCTTGGGACGCACCACCGCCAGCAGCTCCTCGCCAAAGAAGGCCTCGGGCACTCCCATTGACCACTTCGGGGGCTTACTACTCGCTTGGTATTCATCTGATATACTTACTGTGCTAAGAGAGCCAGAAGAACAAGCAAGCCGGAGGGGTTATGCGAGAGCCGACCAATGCAGACGTGATTCAAGCCTGGTCTGAATACCCGGAGCACCTCATCGAAAGCTTCGGCGAGGAAGGGGATCTGATCCGTCAATATCTTTTGAACCCAACCATTTTCGCTTTCCTTGGAGGAGATGCGAGAGGCAAACGCATTCTCGATGCAGGATGTGGTCAAGGATATCTCTGCCGGCTCCTTGCCAGACGAGGAGCCAAGGTTACAGGGGTCGAGCCAGCAGAAGCCTTCTACAGGTATGCGCTTCGCAGAGAAGAGAGCGAACGGTTGGGGATTGAGTACGTTCAAGCTGATCTCTCGACTTGGACGCCACCCCCGGACCCCTTTGATGTGGTCATTGCTAACATGGTCTTGATGGACATCCCCGACTATGAGCCTGCACTCAACACCTGTGTAGCGGCGCTCGCAAGCCAGGGGGGACTCATCGTTTCTCTCCTGCATCCTTGTTTTGAAGAAGCCGGATCAGCGTGGAAGGAAAAAGGCTACGTCGAGGTTCGGGACTATTTTCGTGAGCGAGCTGTCAAACAGGACTATGGATCCTTTATCCACCGTCCCCTCAGTACCTATCTCAACAGCATCATGAGAGCTGGCTGTCTGCTTCAAAGCGTCATTGAGCCTCAACTAGAGCAAAGCATTGCTGCACGGCATCATGCCGAGCGCTATTGGTTGGTCCCTGGCTCCATCGTCATCTTTGCGACACGCATCGTCTGAGAGGTGAAGCGAGCTTTTTCAGATCGCATGAAGGACCCGCTTACGTAAGAGAGGAAAGCCGGCCCTCCCATACCCTTGCCTTTTGATGAGTTTCAGCTTGGTTACATGGCCTTCCACCATGCCATTATTGATCGACCAGGTGAGACCGGCTTTTACCGCGTCTTTGTCTTTCTCTATCCTGGAAGCAAAGGATTGGAGCGAGGCCCTTCCGCTTTCCGTCGCTTGAGCCAACCAGGCGTCTAACCGCGCTCCTTCCCGTTTATGGACCATCGATAAGAAATCTTGAATGAGATCATACGCTCTTTTGAGGGTAAGACTGGCCCGACACAAAGCAGCCAGATACTGCCGTTCAATCTCATCCAGTTTTTTCGGGTCTCGCACAAACAGCCAGACCGCTGTGTTTGCGAAAAACTTCTGAAGACGATGCAGACTGGCAGATTGCACCTCTGCCTGCTTGAGGACTTCCAGATAGCGGTACACGGTGCGCTCCGAGCCGGTATAGCCTTGTTCTTTGATTTCCCGGCAGAGGCTGATGCCCCTACGCTCTCCCTCTCTCCAGCGTTTGAGGATGGAAGGGGCAAACGAGTCAAAACAGCTCTGTCTTTTGCGCCGCTTTTTGGCTTCAGGGAAGGTCCCGGCCACCAACCATCGTTGCACAGTTCGGTCCGAGAGATCCAACCGATGCGCAATCTCTCTTGCTGTCATTCCCCGCTCTCGTAACTCTACTACCTGCTGATAGCGCGTGTGACGCCCCGCTCGTCTGGCCAGCCGCGCTTTCTCCACATAGGCGGGCTCTTTGGGGCGCCATGCTTCGAGAGAGATGACCTGTTTCGTTGATACATTTTGACAGGGCCCTTCCCTTTTGCTTGCCGCCGCGATTTCTTCCTGTAGGATTCTCTTTCATTTCACGGTTGATTTTCTGATCAAGCTAACGGGAAGGGTTGTAGTACAATGAAATTTGAGGAGATATCAGATGAAGCGAGGAGGCTTTGGTTTGATGAAGCAGAACAAATATGATGATCCTGGATTCTTCGCCAATTACAGTCAGATGGCTCGTTCAATTGGCGGACTGGATGCTGCTGGAGAATGGCCCGCCTTCCGCGCGTTGCTTCCCAAGCTACGCGATAAAAACGTGCTTGATCTTGGCTGCGGCTTTGGCTGGCACTGCCGATATGCGCGCGAACGGCAGGCACGGTCAGTGGTGGGAGTAGACCTCTCAGAGAAGATGATTGCGCGCGCCAGAGAGAGCACCAACGATTCCGCCATCGCGTATCGTCAGCTTGCGATTGAAGACATCGACTTTCCCGCTGGGGAATTCGACGTGGTGTTAAGTTCACTTGCACTTCATTATGTCGAGTGCTTCGACATCGTCTGTCGGAAAGTTCATCACTGCCTTGTACCGGGGGG
>WNGK01002861.1_pt1 | contig 33933 bp, 30 predicted proteins | sample 5400601 | NCBI WGS metagenome assembly WNGK01 (sample SAMN13153376, study PRJNA577476) | soil metagenome | isolation source: 60 cm soil or saprolite under Garry oak tree replicate 1 | place: USA:California | collected 2016-06-15 | reverse complement strand
TGGGCGCGCCGCCGCTGGAGACGATCTCCCCCACCCTGGAGCCCTCGATCAGGTCGTCGAAGTCGTTCCTCGACTGCCTGGACGCCCCGAGACCTGCGCAGCAGGCGCTTCCGCTCGGCGGCCCCGGGGAGGCCGGGGGGACCTCCCCGGCCTCCCCGGCGCCGCGGATCGCGCCAGATTGAGGGCTGCCGGCGGGAAGGCTCGAACCACCGGGCGGGCCCTTCAGCCGCCCGGCGCGACCTGCCCCGACTGGCCCAGCCGGAGCAGGATCAGGGAGTGGGCCACCAGGTTCACGCCTTCGGTTCGAACCAGCCTCTCGGTGATCTCGGGCCGGGCCGTGTTCACGATCTCCTGCCACACGCCCGGGCCCTCGACCCGTGGCAGCGTCATGTGGCGGGACTGGAAGCCCCCGTTCAACAGCAGCAGCACCGTGTCGCCGTAGATGGGGCGGCCTCGTTCGTTCACCTCGTCGGTGGCCCGCCCGTGGATGAGCATCCCCAGCACGTGGTTGTCGTGCTCGGCCCAGTCCTCCACGGCCATCTCCTCCCCGTCAGCCCGGACCCACGTCACGTCCTTCCCGCCCGTGGGGGACATGGGGCGCCCGGTGAAGAAGCTCCTCCGCCGGAGCACGGGGTTCGAGTGGAAGATCCCAACGCAGTGCCGGGTGAATTCGAGCAGCCGCTGGTCTCGCTGGGAGAGGTCCCAGCTCGCCCAACTGATCTCGTTGTCCTGGCAGTAGGCGTTGTTGTTGCCGTGCTGGGTCCGGCCGATCTCGTCGCCCCCCAGGACCATGCGGACGCCCTGCGAGAACATCAGGGTGGCCAGGAAGTTGCGCTTCATACGCTCCCGCATCCGCCGGATCCGCGGACTGTCGGTCTGTCCCTCCACTCCCCAGCTCCGGCTGAAGTTGTCTTCGGTGCCGTCGCGGTTGCCCTCGCCGTTCGCCTCGTTGTGCTTCTGCTCGTGGCTCACCAGGTCGTTCAGGGTGAACCCGTCGTGGCTCGTCACGAAGTTGATGGTGGCGTAGGTTCGCCGTCCGGAGGCCTCGTAGAGGTCGCTCGAGCCGCTCAGGCGGTACGCCAGCTCGGGGATCAGCCCCGGGTCGCCCCGCCAGAACCTGCGCACGCAGTCCCGGTACCTGCCGTTCCATTCGGCCCATCCCACCGGGAAGTTCCCCACCTGGTACCCCCCCGGCCCGACGTCCCACGGTTCGGCGATGAGCTTCACCTGCGACAGCACCGGGTCCTGCTGGATGATGTCGAAGAACGTCCCCAGCCGGTTCACCTCGAACAGCTCGCGGGCCAGCACCGGCGCCAGGTCGAACCGGAACCCGTCGACGTGCATGTCGACCGCCCAGTACCGCAGGCTGTCCATGATCAGTTGGATGGTCCGGGGGTGCAGCATGTTCAGGCTGTTCCCCGTACCGGTGAAGTCCAGATAGAACCGGGGGTCCCCGGGCATCAGGCGGTAGAAGGAGACGTTGTCCACGCCACGCAGCGACAGCGTGGGCCCCAGGTGGTTGCCCTCCCCCGTGTGGTTGTAGACCACGTCGAGGATCACCTCGATGCCGGCCCGGTGGAAGGCCTTCACCATCGACTTGAAGTCGTCGACCTGCTCCCCACGGCCGCCGGTGGCGTATCCGACGTCGGGAGCGAAGAAGGCGATCGAGTTGTAGCCCCAGTAGTTCGTGAGCCCCATCTCCTCCAGTCGGCGGTCCCGGACGAACTGGTGCACCGGCAGAAGCTCGACCGCCGTCACGCCCATCGAGACGAGGTGGTCGATGATCGGGTCGTAGGCCAGGGCGCGGTACGTGCCGCGGATCTCGTCCGGGACTCCCGGGTGGAGCATGGTCATCCCTCGAACGTGGCACTCGTAGATGACGGTTCGGTTCCAGGGGGACTGGGGGGGCCGGTCGTCGCCCCAGGTGAAGGCGGGATCGATCACCACGCACTTCGGCATGCCCCCCGCGCTGTTCCGGCTGTCGATCACCAGGTCCTCTTCGGTGTCGCCGATGGGGTAGCCGTACAGCGCGTCGCTCCACTTGATGAGCCCGCTGATGGCCTTGGCGTACGGGTCCATCAGCAGCTTGTGGGGATTGAACCGGTGGCCGCGCTCCGGTTCGTACGGCCCGTGGACCCGGTAGCCGTAGAGCTGGCCCGGGCGGGCGTCGGGCAGGTAGCAGTGCCAGATGAGGTCGGTCCGCTCTCGCATCTCGATCCGGTGGGACTCCTCGGCGTCGTCGGGGCCGTCGAACAGGCACAGCTCCACCCCGGCGGCGTGCTCGGAGAAGAGCGAGAAGTTCACGCCCTGGCCGTCCCAGGTGGCGCCCTGCGGATAGGGGGTGCCCGGCCACACGCGGATGTCAGCCACGGCCCGCCCGTGACCGATGAAGGAAGCGTCCCTCGACCAGGTGGGTCGCGCCGAGGGGCCCGAGGGCGGCGTCTACGACGACCCCTCGGACTTGAGGAACACGCAGCCCAGCGGGGGCAGCGTCACGTTGAGCGCGCGAGGCCGCCCGTGCGCGGTCACCGGGACCGGCTCCAGCTCCCCGAGGTTGCCCCAGTTCGACCCTCCGTACTCGGCCGAGTCGCTGTTCAGCACCTCGCGCCAGGCGCCTCCCCTGGGCACGCCGATCAGGTAGTTGGCCCGCGGCACCGGGGTGAAGTTCGCCGCGAACAACACCTGGTCGTCGGTGGTCCGCCCCCGACGGAGGAACGTGATCACGCTGTTCTCGCTGTCGTTCGCGTCGATCCATTCGAACCCCGACGGGTCGGTGTCCAACTCATGCAGCGCCGGCTCGTCCCGGTACAACCGGTTCAGGTCCTCCACCCATCGCTGCAATCCGCGGTGGGGTTCGTGCTCCAGCAGGTGCCAGTCGAGGCTCCGGTCGTGGTTCCATTCGTTCCACTGTCCGAACTCCCCGCCCATGAACAGGAGCTTCTTCCCCGTCTGGGCCCACATGTAGCCGAAAAGCGAGCGGAGGTTGGCGAAGCGCTGCCATTCGTCTCCAGGCATCTTGCCCAGCAGCGAGCCCTTCCCGTACACGACCTCGTCGTGCGACAGGGGGAGCACGAAGTTCTCGCTGCCCGCGTAGATCTGCCGGAAGGTCAGGTCCGTGTGGTGGAACTTCCGGTGGATCGGGTCGAGCGACACGTACCGCAGCGTGTCGTGCATCCATCCCATGTCCCACTTCAGCCCGAACCCCAGGCCGCCCACGTAGACCGGCCGTGACACCATCGGCCACGCCGTCGACTCCTCGGCGACGGTCTGCACGTCGGGGTGCTCCTCGTAGACCTCGGCGTTGAGCTGCCGGAGGAACCGCAGCGCCTCCAGGTTCTCCCGGCCGCCGTGTTCGTTCGGGATCCACTCGCCGGCTTTGCGCGAGTAGTCCAGGTACAGCATCGAGGCCACGGCGTCCACCCGCAGCCCGTCGGCGTGGTAGGTCGAGAGCCAGTACATGGCGCTCGAGATGAGGAAGGCCCGAACCTCGTTGCGGCCGTAGTTGAAGATGAAGCTGTTCCAGTCGGGGTGGAAGCCCTTGCGGGGATCGGCGTGCTCGTAGAGGTGCGTTCCGTCGAACATCGCCAGGGCGAACTCGTCGCCCGGGAAGTGCGAGGGGACCCAGTCCAGGATCACCCCGAACCCGGCCTGATGAAGCTGGTCGACCAGGTACATGAAGTCCTGGGGCGTGCCGTAGCGGGACGTGGGGGCGAAGTATCCCGTGGTCTGGTAGCCCCACGACCCGTAGAAGGGGTGCTCCATCACCGGCAGGAACTCGACGTGGGTGAAGTTCAGCTTGCGGAGGTACTCGACCAGCCGGGGTGCCAGCTCCCGGTAGCCGAGCATCCTGTCGCCCTCGCCGCGCATCCACGAGCCGAGGTGCATCTCGTAGCTGGACATGGGCGCCTGCAGGGAGTTTCGTCCGGCCCGGGTGGCCATCCAGGCGGCGTCGCCCCATTCGTAGGAGAGGTCCCACACCACCGAGGCCGTCTTCGGCGGAACCTCGAACAGGAAGCCGAACGGGTCCGACTTGTCGGAGGCCCGGCCGTCGCTCCTCGGCCGGATGTGGAACTTGTACCGCACGCCGGATCCGACGTTCGCCACGAACCCCTCCCAGATCCCGGAGCGCTCCCGGGCCCGGAGCGGGTTCGCGCCGGCATCCCATCCGTTGAACTCGCCCACCACGGAGACGGAGCCCGCGTCGGGGGCCCACACGGCGAAATGGGTCCCTCCATCGGTGGGATGCGCCCCGAGCTTCTCGTACAGGTGCGAGTGCGTCCCCTCGTTGAACCAGTGGAGGTCGTCCGGGGAGATGAGGCTGGGCGGCGCCGCCTGCGAAGACGACGGCGCCGGTTGGTCGCCGGGTTCGTTGAGACGGGGCATGGCGGCCTCGACGAACTCCCGGACGGCCTCCTCTGAGACGGTGCCGGCGGGCTCGGCAGTCAGGTCGACGGTGGCCTCGGTCCCTTCCACGAGATCGACCCGGGGCTCGGCCGCGCGGGCCGCGACGTCGACCCGCCGCTCGGGCGGGGCCTCCTGCCCGGTATCCGGGGCCGGCTCCAGGTCGATCGACGGAGGTGGGGCCGCTTCACCGTCCTGCGGTCCCGAACCCCGTCTGCGCAGCCGCATCCCCAGGCCCCGTCGCCTCCGCCGTCCCTCGTCGCTCATGGCTGACCACTTCCCCGTCTCGCCCGATCGATCCCCCAAAGCGTACCCAGTACGTCGCCGCGATCGCGAAACTGCTCGAAGGCGTACCGGGCCGGGCGGCGCCAGTTCGGCATCGCGTGGGCCGTCCCCGGAACGTTCTGGGGCCGGGTCTCCAGCCACAGGTCCTCCAGGTTGACCAGCACGGCTCGAGCCTCGCTGGAGGCAAGGTGCTCCAGGGCGGCCCGCAGCACCGCTCGTTCGGCCTCCCCCCGGCCCAGCCTGCCTTCGGCCCGAAGGAACGCCGTGACGGCCCGGCGCAGCCTCGCTCGCTCGGCTCGCTGGGCCGCCGCCTCCTTCGTCCCGATCAGGCCCAGCTCGAGCCGTCCGGCGATGTCGAGCCCCCGCCAGAAGGCGGCGAAGGTCGGCAGGTCGTGGGTGTTCACCGACGCCACCGATCCGGCGGGCGGATCGGCCACCACCGGGCGGCGACGCGGCTTCAGGTCGAAGTACAGGACGTAGCTCCGCTGGAGCCCGTGCCGGGCCATGGCCTGCCGAACCTCCGGGGCCACCGTCCCGAGGTCCTCGCCGACCACGGCCGCGCCGCTCCGGGCCGACTCCAGGGCGAGGATCGCGTAGGCCTCCTGGGGCCGGTACCGCATGTAAACCCCCTGGCGGGCGTCCATGCCGTTCGGAACGACGTAGATCCGGTGCAGGCCCATCACGTGGTCCAGCCGCACCACGCCGGCATGGCGGAACACGTGGCGGATGCAGTCGATGAAGTAGCGGTATCGCTGCTCGCGGATGCCCTCGGGGTGCAGCGGGGGGAAGCCCCAGCTCTGCCCCAGGCTGAAGAAGGCGTCGGGGGGCGCGCCGGCGGAGGCGCCCTCGAGGAAGGCCCCGCGATCCCGCCACACGTCGTAGCCCTGGGGGTGCACCCCGATGGGGAGGTCGAAGTACAGGCGGGCCCCTCGCTCCCGGGCGGTCCGCCCGGCCGCCGCCATCTGCTCGGCGGCCAGCCACTGGACGTAGAGGTGGTAGCGGTAGGCGCCGCGGTCCCCACCGTCGCCGCCGAGCCTCCCGTCGCGCCGGGCGGCCGGCCAGGCCTCCCACGGGCCGCCGTGGTGCCGGCCGGCCGCCCGGAATCGCGCGTAGTCCCTCATCCGCGGGTTCGCCCGGACGAACCGCTCCAGCTCCCTCGACCGGGGCGACGGCGCGGCGAACAGGGCCCGCCCCAGCGCCTCCAGCACCGTCCGCTTGGCCGCGACGGCCCGCCGGTAGTCGATCAGCGGAGCCCGTCTCAGTTCGGCCAGCTCCTCCCGGAACCGTCGCGACCGGAGTTTGGCCCGGGCCTCCGGCGACCGCTGCAGCTCCGGCGCCCGCTCCGGGTCGACGTACAGCTCGTTCCAGAACATCCGGCTGACCGGGGTGTACGGGCCGGGTTCGAACACCCCCTCCCGGTCGTCCAGGAACGCCGCCAGCAGGGGCAGCGTCGCCGCCACGCTCCCCCCCAGGGATCCCAGCCACTCGGTGAGCGCACCCAGGTCGGTCAGGTCCCCCGGGCCCCAGCTCCGGGCCGTTCGAAGCGCGTACAGGGGAAGGAACGCGCCCCACGTCCGCCCCGGGAGCTGCACGGCCCGGAGGGGCGCCGAGACCAGCAGCGACGAATGCTCCTCCCCGCCCACCCGAAGCCGCAGCGTGTGGTACCCCAGCGGCACGGGGCCGTCCAGCCGCGCCGCCAGGCGGACGAAGGGGACACCGTCCACCTCTTCCCGCTCGAGGGTCTCGCCGGCCCACGGCCATCGCACGACCTCGCCGCCTTCGAGCTCGGCCTCCAGCGACATCGTCCGGCCGGCCAGCTTCTCGGGAAGCCGAACATCCAGGGAGGGCAGCCGGCCCTCCCAGGCCACCGTGACCGGTTCGACCACGCGGCCCCACAGCTCCCGCCGCCGGACCCGGCAGGCGTCGGCCACGCCGCCGGGGCGATCGACCGGCGCGCCGAGCACGCGGAGCCCGGCCAGGAGCGCCTCGGTGGACGCGCCGATCCGGCCGCCTCCGGATCGGGTGTAGGAGAGCTGGATCCCGTGCAGGCCGGCCAGCGTCCCCAGGAGGCTTCGGGCCCTGTCGGCCCGGTCGGTCACGCCCCGTTCTCCAGGAGTTGCAGGATCCCCTTGATGGGCACGTTCACCCATTGGGGGCGGTTGTTGAGCTCGTACCGGAGCTCGTACAGGGCCTTGTCCAGCAAGAGCACGTCGAGCAGCACGGCCATCTGGCGCTCGGTCCGGGGGAGGAAGTCGCCCCCCTGGGCCGCGTCCAGGTAGGACTGCAGGAACGAACCCGACACCCACGCGTACCAGAGCAACGCCCACGGCTCGAGGAACGACGGGTTGTCCGTCTGCAGGCGGTCGGCCATCTCCCGGTCCAGGGCCGTGTAGGCCGCGTAGTGGAACGACCGGATCATCCCCGCCACGTCGCGCAGCGGCGACCGCCTGATCCGCCGCTCCCCCAGCGGCCGGGCCGGCTCGCCCTCGAAGTCGATGATCACGAAGTCCTTCCCCGTGTACAGCACCTGCCCCAGGTGGTAGTCGCCGTGGATCCGGATCCGCCGCGCCTCGATCCGTTCGCCCAGGACCCGCTGGAACCGGGACAGGATCGTCTGTTCGAGGTCGATCAGCTGGACGGTCTGGGGGATCGAACGCCCCGGCCCCCGCAGCAGCCGGTAGACCTGCTGGGTCATGTTCCGCATCGACTGGTACAGCGAACGCTGGTACAGCGTCGAGAACGGCTCGGGGGCGAACGCCGGGTCGTCCACGCCGGAGGCCAGGGCCACGTGGAGCTCGGCGGTCCTTCGACCCAAGAGGCGGGCCGATTCGAGGTAGGTCCCCATGAGCTCCTGGGCCAGCGGGGGCGTCTCGGTCCGGGCCAGCCGCAGCACGTCGAGGGGCCGGGGGACGGGCGGCTCGACCTCCTCGGGCCGGCGGGCCATGGCCCGTTCGAGGTAGGCGGCCAGGCTGTCCAGCGTGTACTCCCACGCGTCGCCCTCGTTCGGCACGAACCCGTGCAGGATCCCCAGGGTCATGCTGTGCCCGCGACCCCGCCGGTACTCCAGCGACCCCGCCAGGGGGGGCGTGTGGGCGAACTCGGCAGACTCGGTGAGGAACCGCCCGATCTCGAGGTCGGGGTTCGGCCCCTCCTCGAGCTTCCGGACCAGCTTCAGGACCAGCCGGTCGCCGAACATGATGGAGGTGTTGGTCTGTTCGGCCTGCATCGGCGAGGCCTCCAGGGCCTCCGCGGACGAACCCCGGGCCCTCCGGTAGGCCCGGGTGACCGAGGCGATCACCTTGCCCACCTCGCCGTTCCACGTGCGCCGCCGGTCGAAGCCGTGCAGCAGCGCCCGGGCGAACCCCGGATCGACCGCGGCGTCGAACAGGACCATCTCGCCCTCGAAGGTCTTGACCCGCGCCAGCGCGGCGTGCAGGGGCGGCTCGGAACCCTCCGGGTTCGCCGGAGCCGTGCTGAGTGGCAGCACGTAGATCTCGGGGTCGCCCTCCGCGTACTCGACGTGGATCACCGTGAGGTAGGCCATTCCCGCCCCGGCCGGCTCCTCGCGGGACAGGCCGGGGACGGGGATGGCGTCGATGATCTCGGCCGAGCTGATCTGCCGGGCCTTCGACCGGAACCACCGCCGCGACCGCAGGTAGGCCGGGAGCACCTCCTCGAGCAACGGGAGGCCCCGGTCGGTGAAGACCTCCTCCCATCCCCCAGGGAGCTCCAGCAGGGGGAGCCGCCCGGCCGGAGCCGGCGCGGCCAGCTCGATCCGTTCGCGCTGTGGCTCCAGGGCGAACCAGTAGAACGTGTGCGCGCTGAGGGTCAGCAGGTACGGCCACTCCCCGATGGAGGGGAACTCCGTGCGGCCGAACAGCTCCACCGGGACGCTCCCCCGGAACCGCGACAGGTCCAGCTCGAGGTACTGAGCGTGCCGCGACAGGTTGACCACGACCAGGATGCGTTCGTCCTCGTACTCGCGGAGGAACGCCAGGACCTTGCGGTTCTCCGGGTACAGGAACTCGATCGAACCCCGCCCGAACGCCCTGTACCGCTTGCGGAGGGCGATCATCCGTTTGGTCCACCACAGGAGCGAGTTCGGGTTGTTCTGCTGCGCCTCGACGTTCAGCGCTTCGTAGTGATATTCGGGGTCGGTGATGGCCGGCAGGTACAGTCGCTGGGGATTGGCCCGGGAAAATCCCGCATTTCGGTCGGCGCTCCACTGCATGGGGGTCCGAACGCCGTTGCGGTCGCCCAGGTAGATGTTGTCGCCCATGCCGATCTCGTCGCCGTAGTAGACGACCGGCGTCCCCGGGAGGGAGAACAGCAGGGCGTTCATCATCTCGATGACCCGCCGGTCGTTGCCCAGCAGGGGGGCCAGCCTGCGCCGGATCCCAAGGTTGATCCGGGCCTGGGGATCCTCGGCGTAGACGCGGTACATGTAGTCCCGCTCCTCGTCGGTGACCATCTCCAGCGTGAGCTCGTCGTGGTTGCGGAGGAAGATGGCCCACTGGCACATCTCCGGGATGGGCGGGGTCTGGTTCAGGATGTCCACGATGGGGAACCGGTCCTCCATCCGCGTGGCCATGAACATCCGCGGCATCAGCGGGAAGTGGAACGCCATGTGGCACCGGTTGCCGGTGCCGAAGTAGGCCACCGCGTCCTCGGGCCACTGGTTGGCCTCGGCCAGCAGCAAGCGTTCGTCGAACCGGCCGTCCACGTGGGCCCGGAGCATCTCCAGGAACTGATAGGTCTCCGGGAGGTTCTCGCAGTTCGTGCCCTCGCGTTCGAACAGGTACGGCACGGCGTCCAGCCGCAGGCCGTCCACGCCCGTGGCCAGCCAGAAGTCGACCAGGGACAGCATGGCCTTCTGAACAGCGGGGTTGTCGAAGTTCAGGTCGGGCTGGTGCGAGTAGAACCGGTGCCAGTAGTACGCCTTGGCCTCCCGGTCCCAGGCCCAGTTCGACGATTCGAAGTCCTTGAAGATGATCCTGGCGTCGCGGTAGCGGTCGGGCGTCTCGCTCCACACGTAGAAGTCCCGCTCGACCGTCCCGGGCAGTGACCGGCGGGATCGCTGGAACCAAGGGTGCTGGTCGCTGGTGTGGTTCAGCACGAGCTCGGTGATCACCCGGAGGCCCTGCCGGCGGGCCTCCCGGAGGAAGGCCCGGAAGTCCCGCAGCGAGCCGTAGTCCGGATGGATCGCCTTGTACCGGGCGATGTCGTAACCGTCGTCCCGCAGCGGTGAGGGGTAGAATGGCAGCAGCCAGATGGCCGTGACCCCGAGGTCCTGCAGGTAGTCCAGCTTCTGGGTGAGCCCGCGGAAGTCGCCGATCCCGTCGGCGTCGCTGTCGTGGAACGCCCGGACGTGCACCTCGTAGAGGACGGCGTCCCGGTACCAGTCGCCCTGGCCGGAGTCCCGCGCGGGTCTCGGGAGTGCCGTCATCGTCTCCAGCGTTCCCTCACAGGAAGTATTCGAAGTCGTGCTCGGTGCGGGCCCGCTGGCGAACCCGGAACACGTGGGCCGGGAGCACGTTCGGGTTCAGCTCCACGAAGTTGCGCTCGCCGTGCCACTGGAAGCGCTGCTCGCTGACGAGGTCGTGGACCTGGAAGGTCTGGAGGGGGTCGATCTCCATGTCGTCGAGTGGGATGTGGACCCAGCCCGCCTGCGTGTTGTGCGGGTCGAGGTTGACCACCGTCAGGATGAGGTTCGAACCGTCCGGGCTCCGCTTGCTGTAGGCGATGAGCGATCCGTTGTCGACGTCGTGGAACCGGAGCGTCCGGTCGGTGTGCAGCGCTGGGTTCTGGTGGCGGATCCGGTTCACCTTCGCGATGAGCTCCGAGAGGCTGCTGGGGTCGGACAGGTCCCACCGCCGGACCTGGTACTTCTCCGAGTCCAGGTATTCCTCGCTGCCCTCCCGGAGGGGCCGGGTCTCCATGAGCTCGAACCCCGGCCCGTAGATGCCGTAGCTGGCCCCCAGGGTCGCCGCCAGGATCAGCCTGGTGACGAACGTGGCCCGGCCCCCCGTCTGGAGCTGCTCGGTGAGGATGTCGGGGGTGTTCGGCCACAGGCTGGGCCGGAAGAACTCGGCAACCTGGCTCTGGGTCAGCTCGGTGAAGTACTGGGTGAGCTCCCACTTCGAGGTGCGCCAGGCGAAGTAGGTGTAGGACTGGGTGAATCCCACCTTGGCCAGGCGGTACATGACCTTGGGCCGGGTGAACGCCTCCGACAGGAGGATCAGGTCGGGGTGCTCGGCCTTCAGCTCACCGATCAGCCACTCCCAGAAGGGGAAGGGCTTGGTGTGAGGGTTGTCCACCCGGAAGACGCGGATGCCGCGTTCGATCCAGAACTCCGGGATCGACTTCAGCTCCTCCCACAGCTCCTGCCAGGCCTCGGTCTCGAAGTCCAGCGGGTAGATGTCCTGGTACTTCTTGGGCGGGTTCTCGGCGTGCTGGATGGTGCCGTCGGGGCGGTGGCGGAACCACTCGGGATGCTCGGTGACGTAGGGGTGGTCGGCCGAGCACTGGTAGGCCAGGTCCATGGCCACCTCCAGGCCCAGCTCCTTCGCATGGTCCACGAACGCGTCGAAATCCTCCAGCGTGCCGAGGTCCGGGTGGACCGCCTTGTGCCCGCCGTCCTCTGCGTTGCCGATGGCCCACGGGCTGCCGGGGTCGTTCGGCCCGGCCTTCAGCGCGTTGTTTCGGCCCTTCCGGAACGATGTCCCGATGGGGTGGATCGGCGGCAGGTAGACCACGTCGAACCCCATGGCCGCCACGTAGGTCAGGCGCTCCGCGCAGTCCTTGAGGGTGCCGTGGCGGTCGGGCTCCGGGGAGGTCGACCGGGGGAACATCTCGTACCAGGCGCCGAAGCCGGCCCGCTCGCGGTCCACGGTCGTGATCAGCTGCCGGCCGTAGGCCGTGGCCTGGCGACGATCGGGGTGGGCATCCATCAGCTCCCGGAGGCCCTCGCTGAGCGCTGCCTCGACCGAGTCCTCCTGTGGCTCGGGGTCCCGGAGGCGCTTGGCGAAGGCCCGAAGGTCCCTCCCGGCCTGGCTCCTGGCCCGGGCCCGCCGGGCGGCGTCCTCCACCAGCAGCGCGCCGATCTCCAGGTCGGCCGCGACGTCCTGTTCGGCCTCGACCCGCTTGGCCAGGTCCCTCCGCCAGGTGCCGAACCGGTCGATCCAGCCAATGACCGTGTACTGGTACCGGCCCATGTCCTCCACCACGAACTCCCCCCGGAACCGGTCGTTGACCAGGGGCTCCATCCGCGACTCGGACCAGCCGGTGGCGCCCTCCCTCCGGTACTGCAGGGCGCAAGCCACCAGGTCGTGGCCCTCGGCGAACACATCGGCCTCGACGGTGAGGGTCTCGCCCACGGTTCGCTTGACCGGGAACCGCCCGCAGTCGATCTCGGGCTGGACATTCTCGATGACGACGCGCCGTCTCGCTTCGGTCACCCTCATAGAGAAGCCCTTCGAACGGGAACTTTCAATGATGATGCCCGGAGAGGCCGGATCGCGAATCGCCTCCCGGATCAGGCCCCGTCCATCGAAACCAGGATGAAGGACCCGCCCCCGAGCGTCCGCACGTTTCGAAAATGCCTCTCGTCGAACGTGGCGATCCGATCCGTCCCGAGGCGTGCCGCAAGCGCGACCAGCGCGGCGTCGGTGAGCCCCAACCCGAGATCGCCGTATCGGTCGGCCACCTCCGCGGCCTCAACCTCGGCCCCCCGCCACCATTCGACGTGATACGCCCCTGCCCGAACGTCGCGTCGAAAGGCGGTCGCGGCGTGACGGCCCACCCGCTTCGCCGCCAGGTGATCGACCTCAGCAAGGACGAGTGGAGTCGTGGCCAGTGGCTCGGTGGAGTGCTGCAGCCACTCCCTGGCGTCCTCGTGCAGGCGATCTCGCGCGTCGAGCACGGCGTAGATGACCGAGCTGTCGATGACGATCACGTGAGGCCGAAGCCCGTCTCGAGCAAATGGCGGTCCACGTCCTCGGCCACGTTTCCGGGACCCTCTCCAACCCCGATCGCGGTGATCCGGGGACGGGAGCCGTTCCGCACGGCCTCCCGGAGGGCCTGCCGGATGATCTCAGCCTTGGTCACCCCTCGCGCGCGTGCGAGCTGGGTCAACCCGATGTCCAGGTCCGGGTCCAGATAGATGCTCGTCTTTCGCATGCAGTATAGGGTACCACCCGTTCCCATCGGCTCTCAGCGCCAGCGACGTCCCAGTGTGGGTCGAAGGACCGGCGCCAGCCCGTCAACGCCCGGGCTGGCGGAAGTGCTTGCTCAGGGTGTCGGCCTGCTGCTGGTAGGCCGAACCGATGGCCTCCCCGTACAGCACCCGCGGTGGTTCGACCATGCGTTCGAACCACAACTTACAGACCCGCTGACGGTGCTCGATCATGAAGGGCACGTCGTGCGCCCGGACCTCCAGGGCCGCCCGCGACCCGTGGAACCGGCCCTCCCGGTCGAACCCGAACCCGGGATCGAAGAACCCCGCGTAGTGCGTTCGAAGCTCCCCGCTGGTGGGGTCGTAGGCGGTCATCTCGGCGGCGTACTCCGGCGGGATCGACACCGCCTCGTCCGACAGGAGCAGGTAGAACCGCTCGGGCGAGAGCACGATGCGGTCGCCGCCCTCCCGGTTGACCGGGTCCCAGTAGTCCCCCCAGTCGTACTCGCCGACTCGCGACATCTCCAGGGGCGGGCCGAACTCCTTGGCCCGGTAGCCCACCCGACCGGTGGCGTCGCCCCGGAGGTCCAGGCCGAGGAACAGGCCCTCTGCCGTGGCGAGGTCCTCCTCCGGGAGCGGGCGGCCGTCCCGGAACAGCAGCGGCTGCCGGCGATGGAGGTCCTGGATCTGTTCGTCGGCCAGGCGGGTGGTGCCGGTGGACAGCCGCAGCTGGTTGAGGGCCAGCCCCTGCCTGACCCTGACTGTGAACGAGAGCGGAACGACCTCCAGGTAGAGGCGCCCCCGGTAGCCCGGGCGGATCTCGTCGAACCGGAAGCTCTGGTCGGTGATGACCCGGGTGAACACGTCGAGCCGGCCGGTGGAGCTCTTGGGGTTCGTTCGGCCCCTCAGATCCGACGGGAGGTCGAGCTGTTCGATCAGAGGGATGAGGTAGGGGCGGTTGGTCTCGAGGATGGCGCCCTCCCGCCGCAGGTCGAGCTCGTCCACGACCAGCTCCTTGAGCTTGAGCTCGACGGGCCGGTTGTCGGGCAGGAAGCTGCACCGGATGCGGTAGGCCACCTCCCCCAGGCGAAGGTCGACGCTGGCCGGCTGGATGCTGGAGGAGGGAATCTTGAACTCGCCGGCATCGAGGATGCCCAGGTCCACGGCCTTCTGGAGGAACTGGCTCGGGAGGACCCCCTGCGCCTCACGCGGCAGGCCGAGGGCCGCCCGGCCGCTCTCGTTCATGCTGCGTCCTTGCGCCATCTCGCTCCCAGTTGGAGTCACGCGCGCGCCATCATAGCCACGGACTCCCCGCGAAAGGTTTCACCGCCAGGTTCAAGTCCTCTCAGGTCCACGGCTGGGGGCTCGTGGCGCGTTTACGCCTGTCGCAAGCCATTTCGGCCGGTCGATGGGGAGGAGGGTGAGGGTCGGTACTCGAACCCTGTCGGCAGTCAAGTCGCTCGGTCCCGCGCGGACGAGGAAAGCCATGACATCAGCTAGACGGCGGGATGTAGAGTTCGGCGGTGGTGCCTGAGTCTGCGAGCACCTGCCCGTCGGGGAGGAGTGTCAGGTTGAAGAACCATCGAGAATTATGCATCGACTCGGTGGGAGACCACGTCCCGGTGCCGGGGTCGTACAGCTCCGCGGTGCTCAAGATGTTGAGGCCGTCCCACCCCCCGGCCATCAGCACCAGCCCGTCGGGCAGGAGCGTCGCTGATGCCCACTCTCTGGGTCCGGTCATGCCCCCCGTTGGCGTCCACACCCCGGTGGCCGGGTCGTAGATCTCCACCCCCGACAGGGAGCCCGACGCGTTCGCACCCCCCGCCACCAGGACCCGTCCGTCGGGCAGGAGGGTTGCGGTGAACGCGTAGCGCGCCTGGGCCATCGATCCCGTGGGGGCCCACGTGCCGGAAGCCGGGTCGTACAGCTCGGCCGTGGCCGTGGGCAGCGTGTTTTCATCCAGGCCCCCCGTCGCCAGGACCTTGCCGTCGGGGAGCAGGACGGACTGGAACAGCTGCCTGGCCTCGGCCATGCTGCCCCGGTGGACCCACCGGCCCCGGGCCGGCCGGTACAGCTCGGTGGAAGCGGTGGTGCCGTAGATGAAGGTGAGTCCCCCCGCCACCAACACCGAACCGCTCGGGAGCAGGGTGGCCGTGTCCCCGTCGCGACGCCGGTGCATCCACTGCGGGGACCGCCACTGGGCGGTGGCTGAGTCGTAAACGTCGTCCCACTGCACCGGGTCGCCCTCTTCGTTGAATCCGCCGGCGACCAGCACCCGGCCGCTGGGGAGCAGGGTGGCGGTGGCCCCCATGTAGGGGTGCGGCGTGGGGGTGGTGAGGCTCCAGGAGCCGGTGTCGGGGTGGTACAGCTGGGCGTAGTACACGATGCACCCTGGGGGGTCGCCGTCTGTCTCGATACCGACACGACCGGCGAGCCCGTGAGCACCCAGTACCCCCCGGCTCCGGGCCTCGAGGCAGTCCCCGCGGCGCTGGCGGCGCTCTGAGCGACAAGGAGGGCCAGGACGCAGCCCAGGGCACAGAGTGCGGCCACGGTCCTTCGGCCGAAGCCCTTCGTGACGGATTTCATGGCCATCGATCCTCGGCTCGGATCGGCCCTCAGCATGAGGAGGGGAGGGACTCTACATCATGGTTGCTCGCGATGACGGCCTCGCCGGGGGTCATCTGGAGGCGACCGTGGTGTCGACGAGCTTCACTGGAGACCGATGCGCCGAAGGCGCTCGTTCAGATCACCGCGCAGGGCATCCACGTACTCCGACCCGTTGAATCGCCGTCGCTTCCAGCTGCCGGCGCTCCTGCGGAGGGCCTCCAGGCGGGCCTTCCCCGAGTCCTCGCCGAAGGTCTTCCGGATCGCGCGACGGATCAGCTCGGACCGCGATGCGCCGGTCTCCGCCACGGCGTGGTCGAGCAGTCCCAGCTCCACTTGGCCCAGGTAGACCTGCGTGCGTTCCACGGCACCACTATGCCCCACATGGTGTTCCCACCGATCGGAGGCGATGGATCCAGCTCCAGGCGAACAGCGGTCGCGTGAGCGGGAGGCGGTTCGCGCACCGCACAGCAACACCGCCCTGACCTACAGTGCCGAGAAGCCCAGGACCTCAGCCCCCTCGGCGACCCAGTTGCGTCCCTCGGACTCCGCCCGGGTCAACAGCACCAGCGCGTTCGGGGTGTCGAGGTCGTCCTCCAGCGCCCGGAAGAACGCCTCTCGGGTGGGTTCGACCTCGTCGGCCCAGGTCTTCTCGCGATGGAGCGTGCCGGCCGCTTCGGACTCCAACTGCTCGGGGCTGAACTGCCAGTCCTGGCGATAGTGCCTGCGCAGCAGGAACTCCCGGATGGCGCGGGGTTCGAACTCCTCCAGCAGGTCGTGGACGAACGTCATGTTGCCGAGGCTCTTGCTCATCTTCTCGCCGTCTTGGTGGACCTCGCCGGTGTGCATCCAGTGCCGGACGAACGGCCTCACCGCGCCGGGCACGCCCTCGGCCTGGGCCCGCTCGCTCTCGTGGTGGGGGAAGATCAGGTCCGAACCGCCCCCGTGGATGTCCACCTGCCGCCCGATCAATCGGGTGGCCATGGTCGAACACTCGATGTGCCACCCGGGCCGCCCCCGGCCCCACGGGCTCTCCCACCACGGCTCGCCCGGCGCCCACTCCTGCCACAGCACGAAGTCCAGCGGATCGTCCTTGCGAGGGTCCTCGGGATGGCCACCCCGCTCCTCGGCCAGCTTCAGCATCACCTCGCGGGAGTACCCGGAGAGCGAGCCGTACGACGGGTCCGACGCCACGCTGAAGTACACCGTCCCCCCCCGCACGTACCCGCGCCCCGCCTGCACCAGTGCGCGAACCTCTTCGATCATCTGCGGCACGAACTCCGTCGCTCTCGGGACGAACGTCGGCGCTTGCACCCCGATGGCCCGCATCTGCCGCTCGAACGACTCCGTCTCGCTCTCCGCCAGTTCGCGGAAGTCCACCCCCCGCTCCCGCGACACCCGGAGGATGTCGTCGTCCACGTCGGTGACGTTCTGCACGTGGGCGACCTCCACCCCCTGCGCCCGGAGATATCGAACCAGCACGTCGAAATGCGTGTAGGTGAACGCGTGGCCGAGGTGGGCCGAGTCGTACGGCGTGATCCCGCACACGTACACGCCCATCCGGGGCCCGAGCTCCACCTCCCGGAGCTCGCCGGACGAACGATCGTGGAGGCGCATCGACGCAGGATAACCACGGCCCGTTGGGGCAACATTCCAGCCGTGGCCGTGGCGCGCGAGATCCTGATCGAACCCGTCGAGCTCGGGACCCCCAGCCTCCCCGGCGATCTCACCGTGCCGGCAACGGCGCGCGGCATCGTCTTGTTCGCCCACGGCAGCGGCAGCAGCCGCAAGAGCCCCCGGAACCGGCAGGTCGCCGCCAGGCTGAACGACGAGGGCCTGGCCACCCTGCTGTTCGACCTGCTCACGCCGGAGGAGTCGAACGACCGCCGGCTCGTGTTCGACATCCCGCTGCTGGCCGATCGCCTGCTCGGAGCCACGGCCTGGGTCGGGGAGCACGTGGCCCAGAAAGCCCTCGGCTACTTCGGGGCGAGCACCGGCGCCGCCGCCGCGCTGTGGGCGGCAGCCGAGATGCCCCACCTGGTGGGGGCGGTGGTGTCGCGGGGCGGCCGGCCCGATCTGGCCGGAGACCGACTGCCTCAGGTGCAAGCGCCCACCCTGCTCCTCGTGGGGGGCAACGACCCGGAGGTCCTGGAACTGAACCGGCAGGCCCAGCGGATGATGCGCTGCCCCACCGGGCTCGTGGTGATCCCTGAGGCGGGCCATTTGTTCGAGGAGCCGAGGGCGCTGGAGCGGGTGGCCGGGCTCGCGGCCGAATGGTTCGGGAGGCACCTGTGAGCCCGGCCGGGCGCGTCGACTACGTCATCCTGTACGTGTCCGACCTTCAGGCCGCCATCGACTTCTACCGCAACGTCATCGGCCTGCCGTTCAAGCTCCAGGGCGATGGCTACGCCGAGTTCGCCACCTCGGGCACGAGGTTCGGCCTGTTCGAGACCTCGATGCTCCCCCAGCTCATCGGCCGGGAGGCCGCTCCCGGAGATCCGGCCGCGGAGATCGCGCTCCTCGTCGAGGACGTCGACGCGGAAGCCGAGCGCCTCCGCGAGGCCGGAGCCGAGATCCTGACCGGTCCGGTTGACAGGCCGTGGGGTCACCGGACGCTGCACGTGGCCGGCCCCGACGGCCACGTCGTGGAGTTCGCCCAGGAGATCCCTCGACCCCGCCCTTAGGCGCGCAACACCAGCACCCGGATGACCGGGTCGGCCATGGCCGCCTCGAACGGCAGGAAGTCCATGCCGTCGGGGATGTGCAGGTAGTCCCGGGCCGTGCCCCGGACGTCGGTGTGCCCGTACTGCCACACGATCTTGTGCCGGCGCTGGTTGATCAGCACCACCCGGTCCCGGAAGTCGTCGTTCACCGCGATCAGCCCGTTGGGCAGCAGCAGCGCCAGCGAGGGATGGTCCAGCATCCCCCCACCAGAGGAGGGGCCGTACCTCCACAGCACCTTCCCGCCGACGGTCATGATCAGGACGTGCCCCGGCCTCGAATAGTCGGCCAGCAGGATCCGCCCGTCGCCCAGCCACTGTGCGTCCGACGGGTACGCCACCGGGGCGTGGACGCTCCACATGAGCTTGCCCTTCGCGCTGACGGCGTCGATCCACGAGCCGTTGATCTCGGTGACCAGGGTGGCCCCGCCCGGCATCGGGGTGTCGCCGTTCGGTGAGGCGAACTGCCGCGGCGGGTCGTGCCCGCACGCGCCCGTGGTCCCGAGCTGCCGGACCACCTTCCTCGCCGGCGAGATGAACAGGATCCGGCAGTTCTTCACGTCGGCCACCGTCCGGGTCCCGTCGGGCAACAGGTAGGCGTCGTCGGGGGTTCGAAGGTACCCGGCAGCCGAACCGGCCACGTTCACGTGGCCGTAGTGCCAGAGCACGTCGCCCTCCGGGAACGACACGACCTGGATGGTCTGCTGGTCCTCCTGCTGGCTGATGATCTGGCGGTAGCCGGCGGCGAAGAACGCGTCGTCGTCGAAGTGGAACGGGAACGACGGCGCGCGCCCCGGCGGGGGGTAGGTCCACAGCACGCGCCCGTGCCCGTCCACGAGGAGCATCCGGTCGTTGCCGCGATCGGCGATCAGCAGATAGCCGGGGATCGGCTCCGGGGCCTGGGCCGGCGTTCCCGTGGCAGCCGGCGGAGCGGAGCCGGCGGGCCCTGAGCCCGGCGACCCCACCCGGCCGGCCGGGGCCTGGGGCCCCCGGGGGGCGTCGCCGCTGTCCTCCGCCCGCACAGCGACGGCGATGCTGCCGCCCACCAGCGCGACGAACGCCACCGCCAGGACGGGCGCGATCATCCGGGATCGCCTGTCGTTTCGGATCACGGCCTGCCTTTCGCCGAGCCCATCTGTTCCCGTCTTGCGGCACGCGTGAACCCGAACCTCAGGAGGCCGCCACGACCTCCCCGGTGGACCTGTCGATGGCCACCTGGATCGCGGCCAGCGGCGCGGGCGCGGGCCCGGCGATGACCTGGCCGCCCTGGGTCGGATCGAACTCGGCCCCGTGGCAGGGACAGAACAGGATCCGCTGCTGCTGGTCGTATTCCACCAGGCATCCGGCGTGCGTGCACACCCGGCTGAAGGCGGACACCCGCTCCTTGGCCAGCCGGACCAGCACGCCCGGCCCCTGGCCCGGGTCGTGGAAGCTCACCGCGCCCCCGATCGGCACGTCGCTGAGCTTCGCCACCGGGATGCCCGTTGGAGTTGATGGCTTCACCTCGTGGCCCAGAGCTGGGGTCGGACCGGTGGAGGGCGACCGGGCCAGCCCCGCGGCTGGCCTGGTCGTCTGGCCGAACGCCGATGCCGCGGCGCCCACCACCACGGTGCCAACTCCGAGCAACGCGGCTCGAAGGAACTCCCGCCGCCCCATCCCGGCCTGGTGCAGAGCGGCCCGCTGCCGGCGGGTGCCATGAAGCGTCAGGGCCCGGGCGGCCTCCCGTTCGACCTCGATCTCGCCCACCAGGAAGGCCAGCCACGCCACGGCGTAGATGGAGTCCGAACCGAGGAAGTACGGATGGACGTGCCACGTGGCCGAGAGGAACAGCGCGAGGTTGACGACGAACCCCGTGGCGGCCCACACGAGCGGACCGATGCCGAGCAACGTGCCCAGCCCGACGGCGACCTCCGTCAGGGCCACGGCCACGCCGACCAGCGCGGGAACCCGCTCGGCCACGGCCAGCAGGCCGTGGATGGGGCTTCCCTGAGCGAACCCCTGGAGCTGGGACCCGATGAAGTCGGGTGTGCCCGGGTGGAGGAAGTTCGGATCGGCCAGCTTCTGGATCCCGGCGTAGACGAAGGTCACCCCGAGGAAGGCTCGAAGGATCCGCAGCGGCCAGGCCTGCCGCTGCCAACTCTCGGCCACCGTCGCGGGCCGAACCCTCTGCCACGTTCGGCCACGGCCTCGAGGCGCCATGCGCTCAAGTCTCCCCGGCCGCGGTTGCCGGGAGGTGTTGAGAAGTTTTGGAACCCGTTTGAATTCAGGCCGGTGCCCCTGCCGAGAGCCCACCATGGGGAGACCCGGCTCTCAGATCGGAGGACGAACCTCGATGCGCCTGCTGCTGGTGGAGGACGAACACCGCTTCGCCCGGCTCCTGGCGCGGCGCCTGGAGGACGCGGGCCATCCGACCACCCTCGCCCACACCGGGCCCGAAGGGCTCGAGCAGGCCAGCCGGGGAGGGTGGGACCTGGCCATCCTCGACGTGATGCTCCCCGGGCTGGACGGGTTCGCCATCACCCGGGAGCTCCGGGACGACGGGCACCGAACGCCCATCCTCATGCTCACCGCCCGCGACGCCGTGGACGACCGGGTCCGGGGGCTGCGGGCCGGGGCGGACGACTACCTGGTGAAGCCGTTCGCCTTCGAGGAGCTGGTGGCCAGGATCGAGGCGCTGACCCGGCGGTCCGGGCTCGGCCCCGTGCTGGCGTCGGGGCCGGTCCGGCTGGACGCGGAGGCCCACGTGGCCACGGTGGCCGGTACGCCGCTCGACCTGACCAACAAGGAGTTCGAGCTGCTGGAGTGCCTGCTGGAGGCGTCGGGGCGGGTGGTCACCCGGGCCGAGCTGAAGAAGCGGGTTTGGGGGTTCTCCTTCGACGCCCCGACCAAGGTGGCCGACCTGTACGTGCACTACCTGCGAAGGAAGCTCGAACGGGCCGGGGCCCCCGGGTTCGTCGAGACCGTGCGGGGGGTCGGTTACGCCATCGGCCGCCGCCGGGGGGGACCCGGACGACCGACCCGGGCGGCCCAGCCGGCCCGATGGCCCGAGGAATAGGGCTCATGTTCGGGCACCTCCGTCTCCGCATGGCCCTGTCCCACGGAGGGGTGCTGCTCCTGACCATCGTCGCCCTGGGGGTTGGCGGGTACGTCCTCCTCGCGCGGAGCCTCGACCGGTCGGCCACCGCCACCGCCGTCGCATCGGCCAGGGCCGAGGCGGACCGGGTGGCCGAGGCCGGCGGGCGGGTCTCCGTTCGGCCCGACGACGACGTCCCGAGCTCCTCCGCCGTCCGGGTCGCCGTGTACGGCCCCGACGACCGGCTCCTGGACGAACCGCACGAGACGCCCCGGTGGCTCCGTCCGGCGGCGGTGCCGGTGGCGACGGTGCGGGCCCTGGGCGAACGGGTCCGGCTGGCCACGGTGCCGGCGGTGGTGGGCGGCGGCCGCCGGGACCTCGTTGTGGCGGGGCTGTCGCTCGCACCGGCCGACCGGCTCCTGCGGCGGGTTCGGCTCCTGCTGGTGTTCGGTGGGCTGATCGCCGCGGGGATCAGCGCCGTCGTCGGTTGGTGGCTGGCCGGCCGGGCCATCCGTCCGGTCCGGCAGGCCTACGAGGCGCGCACCGCGTTCGTGGCCGACGCCTCGCACGAGTTCCGAACGCCCCTCGCCTTCATCCGCTCCGGCGTGGAGGTCCTGGCCGAACGGGGCGACGAGCTGGGCGGCGAGGTGCTCGACGAAGTCGACTACCTCTCCCGGATAACCTCGCGACTGCTCACGCTGGCCAGGTCCGACTCGGGATCGCTCGAGGTCGCGCCCCGGCCGCTGCCCGTCCTGGAGCTGTGCCGCCAGGTGGCCGAGCGCCACCGCCCGCTGGGCCTGACGGTTCGAACGGACGGGACTTCGCCGGCAAGCGACGGGGCCGTGGCCACGGCCGACCCGGTGGCGCTGGCCGACCCCGTGGCGCTGCGGGCGGCCCTGGACGCCATGCTCGAGAACGTGTTCCTCCACGGTGGCCGGTCGGCCGAACTCTCTCGGTCCACGGGGGAAACGGCAAGGTCGAGATCCGGGTGGCAGACCACGGCCCGGGGCTGTCACCAACGCTGCGGGCCCGGGCGTTCGACCGCTTCTATCGGGGCGATCCCGCCCGCACCCGGGACGGCGGCGGGGCCGGCCTGGGGCTCCCCCTGGCGCTGGCCCTGGTGAGGGCCCAGCAGGGCACGATCCGGCTGGAGGACACCCCCGGCGGCGGGCTGACCGCATTCATCGAGCTGCCGGCCGCTCGCTAGGCTATCCACCGTGAGCTCCAGCCGGACCACCGGCGTTTCGACCCGCGCCCTGTGGGGCGGGCCCCTGGCGTGCGTTCTGCTGCTCGCCGCGTGCGGCCCCGGCGGGGGCAGCGATACGGTGAGCCAGCCGCTGCCCGTCGCATCCGAGACCATCGCCCTGTCCAGCGCGTCCTTCCCCGACGGCGGCCGGATCCCGTCTCGCTACACCTGCGACGGCCGGGGGCTGTCCCCGCTGCTGCAATGGTCCCCCTCGCCCTCGGTGGCCGAGTACGCCCTGTTCATGACCGATCCCGACGCGGCCGGAGGGACGTTCGTGCACTGGGTGATGTTCGGCATCTCGCCCACGACCGAGGGCGTGGGCGAGGGTCAGGGGCCGCCGGGGGCCCGCCAGGCGGCGAACGGGTTCGGCGGCGTGGGGTACGGGCCGCCGTGCCCGCCCGCCGGTGACAAGCCGCACCACTACGTGTTCACGCTGTACGCGCTGTCGTCGGTGAGGACCAGCGGCCTGGAGTCCGGCGCCACGGCCCAGGACGTGCTGCGGCGGATCTCCTGCTGCATCGAGTCCGAAGGGACCCTCACCGGGACCTACCAGCGCTGAGCCTGGCCGCAGCTCTCGGTTGAGGCGCCGGTCGGCTCTCGGCGGACGAACGGGTCGGCTCTCGGCGGGCGGACGGGTCAGCTCTCGGCGGAGGCCCGGGACAGGTCCCGGATCGAGACCACCCCGACCACCGAGCCGTCCTCCACCACGGGCAGGTGTCGAAACCCGCCCTTCAGCATGAGGTCCAGAGCCAGGTCGGTGCCGTCGTCCGGACCGATGGTGGTGGGGTCGCGGGTCATCCAGTGCCCGATGGGGTGGCCCGGCGCATCGAAGTCCTGCGACAGCGCCCGCACGATGTCCCGTTCGGTGAAGATGCCCGCCAGCGAGCCGCCCTCCATGACCAGGGCCGAACCCACCCGGCGCTCGGCCATGACCGTCGCGGCCTGGGCCACCGTGCTGTCGGGATCGACCGTGATCAGGTTCGAGCTCATGATCTCGCGGACCGTGGCCATGCCTGCCCCCTTCGCTCGCCCTCGGGCTGAGCGTACTCCTCGACCCGCCACAGGCAAATCCCGGGGGCCGGGTACGCTTCGGAGCCGATGCCGAAGCTCGAGGGGTTGCTCGAGTGGTACGAACCGCGCCGCGGGGCCTACCCGTGGCGCGCCACCGGCACGAGCCCGTACGGGGTCCTGGTGAGCGAGGTCATGCTCCAGCAGACCCAGGCCCCGCGAGTGGCGCCCGCGTTCGAGCGCTTCATGGAGAGGTTCGCCATGATCGGCGACCTGGCCGCGGCGCCCCTGGGCGAGGTCATCCGCCAATGGTCGGGTCTCGGCTACAACCGCCGGGCGGTCTCGCTGTCGCGATCGGCCCGAACGGTCGTGGCCGAACATGCCGGCCGGATCCCGTCGGACCCGGGGACGCTCCGAAGGCTGCCGGGCGTCGGACCCTACACCGCCGCAGCCGTGGCGTCGATGGCGTTCGGCCTGCCTGTCCCGGCCATCGACACGAACGCCAGGCGGGTCCTCTCTCGGGCCCTGCTGGGAGCCGATCCGGCCGAGGTCTCGGAGGCGGCGATCCGAGACGCGGCCCAGGACGCCATCGATCGAACCGATCCCGGCGCGTGGAACCAGGCCGTGATGGACCTGGGCCGGGAGGTGTGCCGGCCTGCCCCGCGATGCGCCGAGTGCCCCTTGGTCCGGGCGTGCCGCTTCGCGGATCCACCTCCGCCCGCCCCGCGCCGCGCGCCGACGCCCCGACAAGGGTTCCAGGGATCCTCCAGGCAGGCTCGAGGAGCGGTCATCCGAATGTTGTCGGCGGGGCCAAGGACACTGGACGGGCTCATCTCGGCCACAGCGATCTCTCATGACAGGGTGCTCGCAGCCGTGCGGGCTTTGGCGAAGGAAGGACTGGTTCAGGCTGGGCCGGCAGCCCTGTCGGGCAAAGCCAGGGGCCTGGTCCGTCTGCCGACCAGCTGAAGCCGCCGCGATCGTTCGCACGAGCCGCCGCGAGGCTCCTTTATGGAACGGTCCCCGGGGTCATCCCTCGCCTCCCACGAATCTCGCCGATCACCGATCGGCGGTCATCCGGACGCCCGGCGGTGGCCGTAGCGGTCGTAGTGGACGACCTTCGCGGCGGGCTTGCGGGTGGTGGGGCCGTACCGTCCCCGGGGCCAGCCCACCGGGATGACCGCACAGGGCTGGACGCTGTGGGGCAGGCCCAACGCCCTCCTGGCCTGGGAGTTCGACCACAGCGGCAGCGTCGTCAGCGCCGCCCCCAGGCCCTCGGCCCGGCAGGCCAGCAGGAAGTTCTGGATGGCCGGATAGATCGAACCGTAGTGGGAGCTCGCGCCCATGGGGAAGAAGGTCGGGCGGAGGCCTCGCAGGCACGGCACCACGATCACCGGGATCTCCTCGAAGTGGTCGGCCTGCCACTGCACCGCGTCGATGATCTTCAGGCCCTTCGGGTCGCCCCGCCGCAGCATCCGGCCCAGGCCGCCGTAGACGCGCCACGCCTGGCGGTTGAACCTGGCCAGCTTGGCCTTGACCGCCGGATCCCGAACCACGATCCACTCCCAGTTCTGGGCGTTGCTGCCGGTGGGCGCCTTCAGGGCGAGGTCGATGCACCGCAGGATGACCTCGTCGTCGACCGGGTCGGGCTTCAGCCGGCGGATGGCCCGCTGGGTCTGCATGGCCTCGCGGAGGGACATGTCGGCCGGGGCGGGTTTCGGAGTCGGCTTCGAACCTGCGGGCACGGCCATCGTTCGTTCCTCCTCGGGGCGCATCTCGTCGGCCACCTCGTCGTGGACGTGTCCCGTACACGGTACCCACGCCCGGCCCGGCGCGCGAACGCCGGACGGCGGCTCGGCCGGCCGATTCGGTGGATGATCGAGGGGGCGAGACTCGAGGAGGCGGGATGGAATACCGACTGCTGGGCCAGACCGGGGTCGACGTCAGCGCGCTCTGCCTGGGCACGATGATGTTCGGCTCCTGGGGCAACACCGACCAGGACGAGTGCATCCGGATCATCCACAGGGCCCTGGACGCCGGCGTCAACTTCGTCGACACGGCCGACGTGTACTCCGAGGGTGGGTCGGAGGAGATCGTGGGCCGGGCGCTGAAGGGCCGGCGCGACCAGGTCGTCCTGGCCACGAAGGTCCACGGACCGATGGGCGACGGCCCGAACGAACAGGGCCTGTCCCGCTTGTGGATCATGCGGGAGGTCGAGGCCAGCCTGCGCCGCCTGCAAACCGATCACATCGACCTCTACCAGATCCACCGGCCCCGCCCCGAGACCCGCCTCGAGGAGACGCTCGGCGCGCTGTCCGACCTGGTCCACCAGGGGAAGGTCAGGTACGCGGGCTGCTCCACCACGCCCGCCTGGATGATCGTGGAGTCCCACGCGGTGGCCGAACGCCGCGGCCTCCACCGGTTCGTGTGCGAGCAGCCGCCGTACTCGATCTTCGTCCGGCACGCCGAACGCAACGTGCTCCACGTGTGCCGACGCTACGGGATGGGCGTGATCGCCTGGAGCCCGCTGGCGGGAGGCTGGCTGGCCGGGAAGTACCGCCGCGGGCAGGAGGCGCCGGCCGACAGCCGGTTCGTCCGGTACCGCGGCCGGGGCACCCCGATCGCCGCGCGGTTCGACCAGTCCCTGCCGGAGAACCAGCGCAAGCTCGACCTGGTGGAGGACCTCGCCGCGGTGGCCGAGAAGGCCGGCATCTCCCTGACCCACATGGCGAACGCCTTCGTCCTGGCCCACCCCGCCGTGACCAGCGCCATCATCGGGCCCCGAACGATGGCGCACCTGGACGACCTGCTGGCCGGGGCCGACGTGAGGCTCGACGCGGACACCCTCGACGCGATCGACAAGATCGTCTCGCCCGGCACCACGCTGAACGAGGCCGACCGGGGGTGGTTCGCCCCGTGGATGGACCCCGCGCAGCGCAGGCGCTGACCGGGGTCGTCCGGCCGGGAGCGAGAGGCTCCCGGCTCAGAAGCTCCACGTGATGTGGATCTCGCCATCGTCCCCTGGCTGGGACTCCGGCGAAGCGAAATCGAGGAACGCCCCGGAGTCCGCCCGTCAGCCGGCCCGAGATCGGCCCGTCACCTGGGCCGCCCTCCATCCCCGGCGGCGGCGCCGGCGAGCCCCGCGAGCCGCGGGCATGTGCCGCTCCACCAGCTCGCGCAGCTCGACCGACGGGGCCAACCGGAGCTCCGCGTGCAGCAGGATCGCGTACGCCCGGTATTGCCGAAAGGCGTCGGCCAGGTTGCGCTGGGCGAGGTGGGCCTCGATCAGGCTGCGGTTCGTGCTCTCCCGGAGCGGTTCGGCCTCCACCGCCGCCAGGCCGACCTCCACGGCCAGGCCGAACCTGCCCCGGCGGATCAGCTCCCGGGCCAGCCACTCGAGCATGTCGACCCGGAGCTGGCGGAGCCGTTCCCGTTCGGGCACCAGCCAGTCCTCGTCCCACACCGGGAGGAGCTCTCCCGCCTCGGCCACCCAGTGCGCGTCCTCGGAGCGGATGACGCCGCCGGTGGCGAGCTCGGAGGCCAGCCTGGCCAACCGGCGAACGTCGACCGAGGCCCACGGGGAAAGCCGCAGGTGCTGCCGGGTCTTCTCGACGATCCCGGGGCCCAGGCGCTGGAGCCGCCACAGGGCCGAGCGCACGCTCCCGGCGGCGTGCTCCTCGCTCGACTCGGGCCACAGGATGCCGCCCACCTGGGTTCGGGGCAGCGACCGGTCCCGCAACGCCAGGAGCGCGACCAGCCGCTGGGCGCTGGTGGGAACTCCGACGGTCCGATCCTCGCACCGAAGCTCGAACCCGCCCAGCAGGGAGATCTCGGCCGACGCGGGATCGATGTGGGGCATGTCGAGGGTGGCGGGCCCTCTGATCGAAAGCGACATCTCGATCCTTCCGCTCCGCGCCCCGGCGACCTCGTGATCCCCGCGCCGAGCGTTCTGGTTGGGTGGTCCGGCTGAGGCCTAGTGCCCCCAGGGGAAGCTGGCGGTGCCGGCGATCGTCAGCACGACCAGGGACAGGACCGCAATCAGGCCGGGGAGGAAGCGCTTCATCGAACTTCACCTCCTTCTGCCGTAGCGACGGTGGCCGGATGCTACTCAACTTGTTGACTCTGAGTCAAGAAAGGCTGTCAATCGAGCCGAGAACGATGTAGGGTGAGCGCCGAAATGCCCGACAGCCTGGCCAAACGGTTCCGTGAGCTTCGGCTGGACGCCGGCCTGTCCGGGGCCGCCCTGGCCTCGCCCCGGTACACGGTGAGCTACGTGAGCCAGATCGAGGCGGGCCGACGGAGGCCCTCACCGGAAGCCCTGGCGTTCTTCGCCGACCGGCTCGGGGTCACGCCCAGGTTCCTGGTGACCGGGGTGCCGGAACACCTGGAGCCGGAGCTGCGATATCGGCTGGAGGAGTGCCGGCGGGCCTTCAGGGACGGGCGCCTCGCCGATGCCGAGGCCACCGGGCGGGCCGTCGTGGGGGAGGCGTCGGAAGCCGGCCTGGAGCGGCTGGCGTCCCAGGCCAGGGTGGCGCTGGGAGAGGCCCTGGCCCTCCAGAGCCGGGTCCGGGAGGCCATCGACGCGTTCGAGTCGGCGCTGGAGGGCGACAGCGCGCTCCCGGAGCGGGAGTCGGCCACCGCGGTGGCCGATCTCGCCGACGCCTACCGGACCGTGGGCGACCTCACCTACGCGGCTGAGGTCGTGGAGTCCTTCCTGAGCCGGCCCGGCCGGGGGCCCCTCGACCCGGCCGTGGTGGCCCATCTGCAGGCGGTGCTGGTTTCGATCTACTTCGAACGCGGCGACATGCTGAGGGCCGAACGCGCCGCGGACCGGGCCCTGATGGCCACCGGGGACGGCACCCCCGCTGACGTTCGGGCCGTGGCGTTCTGGAACGCCAGCCGGGTGCTCGCCGAGACCCGGCGATGGGACGAAGCCCTCGACCTGGCCACCCGGGCCCGGATCCTGGTGGAGGAGTCCGACGACCACCGGCGGATCGCCCAGCTCCACAACGCCTATGCGTTCATCTGCCTCGAGTCGGAGCCGCCCAGGATTCCCGAGGCCGCGGAGCACCTGGACGTGGCCGAAGGGCTCCTGGTCCAGGCCGGGACGCCGGCGGACCTGGCCTACGTGTACACGGAACGGAGCCGGCTGGCCCTGATGCAGGGGAGCCCCATGACGGCTCTGTCCCACGCCGAACGCGCCCTCGTCCACGCGACCTCAGAGGAGCTCGAACGGGCCCGCGCCCTGTTCCTGGAGGGACGGGCCCTCGGGGCGCTGGACAGGCACGCCGAGGCCAGGGAGTCGCTGCTCGAGGCCGCCGCCGTGTTCGAGAAGCACGGCGCCCGCCAGCAGGAAGCGTCGTGCTGGCGCGAGATCGGGGAGCTCGACCTGGTGGCGGGGCGGCTCGAAGCCGCGGTGGAGGCCCTCCGGGCGGGCCTGCGGGCCCTGGACCCGGTTCGATCGAGAGCGTAGGAGTGGAGGAGTCCCCCGTGGCGGAGGTGACGATCACGGCGGCGCAGACCGGCTCGACCATCTCGGCACGGGTGGGCGACATGATCGCGGTGGTGCTTCCCGAGGTCCCCACCAGCGGGTACCGATGGTCGCTGGAGAACAGCAGCGACGACGAGCTGGAGCCGGTCGATTCGGCGTTCCACCCCTCGGAGGGGAGCGGGCTCGACGGCGGGGGGACCCGGGTGTTCCGGTTCGAGGTCCGGGGCAAGGGCCGGGCCCACATCCGCCTGAAGCTGTGGCGGGCCTGGGAGGGCGAACGCTCGATCCGGGAGCGGTTCGAGGCCTGGGTGAGCTCCGGCGGCTGAGCGTCGAACCCCGCCGCGGGGCGAATCGAAAAGGGAGGGCCGGCGCGGAAGCGTCGGGCACGGGGATCGTCGGGCGGGCCGCCCGTAGGGTGCGGGGCAGGAGCCGTCAGGCGTGAGAGGAGGCCACATGGCCGGACGACGAGGTGCGGCGGATGCCCCGGAGAGGAGCGCCGCCGAACGACCGGACAGCCACCTGCTGGGCCGGGTGTACGTCCCGGATGGCCGGGACTGGAGGCTCGAGCGGCTCATGACGCTCGTGGAGCCGGCGGACAACCTCCTGCAGATGACCCTGCAGGAGCTGATCGACGGGACCACCTACTTCTCGAAGTGGTCCGACTTCCTGGCCCTGTGGCGATGGGTCAAGCAGCGCCGTCACCCCGCCGACTCCACGCCGGTGTGGGAGGACCTCATCCAGCTCGACCAGGGGCAGACCGGCCACTGCGTCGGGTTCGGATGGTCGGGATGGGGCAACAGCGCGCCCATCGAGGACCGGTACCAGAACTCGGACGCCCACGCCCTGTACTACCAGTGCAAGGTGATCGACGGGGAGCCGGGGAAGGAGAACGGATCGACGGTCCGGTCGGGCGCCCTGGCCATGCGGGCCCGGGGGCAGCTCGCCGCGTTCGCCTTCGCCACGACGCTGGGCGAGATCGACCACTGGATCGACGCGCAGGGCCCGGTGGTCGTGGGCACGGACTGGACCAACGACATGTTCAATCCGGACGCGAACGGCTTCGTTCGTCCCACGGGCTCCCTGGCCGGCGGGCACTGCTACCTCATCCTCGACAAGGTCGACCAGGAGGACGCCTACCTGTTCGAGAACTCCTGGGGGCTGTCCTGGGGCCAGCAGGGCCGGTTCAAGATGAAGCGGGCCGACTTCGACAGCCTCCTCGGCAACAACGGGGAGGCCTGCTGCGGCCTGGAGATCAGGCCCTGATCGAACAAGGGGTCACGTCCGACCGGTGACAACGGCGATGCCGGCCGCGCCCGCCGCGGCCGGCATCGCCGTTCGTCGAGCCGTTCGGGACCGCTCAGTCGTCGTCGATGATCGAGCCGGTGGCCTGGGTGTCCCCCACCACGCCTCCGGCCGGGCCCGACAGGTTCAGGAAGAGGGTCTCCGTTCCCTCCACGAGCATGTCGCCGTTCACGTTCACGGTCACCGTCATGGAGGTCTGGCCCGCCGGGAAGGTCAGGCTCGTCAGCGGCACCGCCGTGTAGTCCCCGGGGGCGTGGGCCGTCCCATCGGCCGTCTGGTACTTCACCGAGACGGCCTGCCCGCTGACGGGTGCGAACGACGCGGTGACGGTGAAGGTCGCCGCCGTGGTCCCGCTGTTCCCCTCGAGGGCCCACAGGTCCCTCACGGCGAACGAGATGGCCCCCTCGTTGTCGATGATCGTGCCCTGCCCCTGGGTGTCTCCGAGCACCGCACCCACGGGACCGGCAAGCTTCAGGAGGAAGGTCTCGTTCCCCTCGTGCGCGATGTCCCCGTTCACCGTGACGCCGACCGTCTTCGAGGTCTCACCGGGGGCGAACGTGACCGAGGTTGTGGGGACGCTCACGTAGTCGCTCCCCGCGATGGCCGACTGGTTGGCGGTGCTGTAGTTGACCGTGACCGCGCTCGTGCTGGAGGGGGACAGGGTCAACGTGAAGCTCGCCGTCGTGGTCCCGGTGTCCCCTTCGAGCACGGGGACGTCGGTCACGTACAGCGACGGCTTGGGGTTCACGATGGTCCCGTCGTCGTTGACGATGGTGGCCGTGCCCCCGGTGTCGGCGATGGTCAGGCCCTTGGGTGTGGACAGGTTCAGCAGGAAGGTCTCGTTCGACTCCACGGTGGTGTCGCCGTTCACGGTCACGTTCACCGTCTGGGAGATCTGGCCCGCGGCGAAGGTGAGCGTGGTGGTCGGAAGGGCCACGTAGTCGCTGCCGGCGGTGGCCGTTCCGTTCGCGGTGACGTAGTTCAGCGACACCGCCTGGCCCACCGCAGGGGCGCTGGACAGCGACACGGTGAACGCGGCCGTGGTGGTCCCGCTGTTGCCCTCGACCACCGAGGTGTCGCCGACGTACGCGGAGATGACGCCGTCGTCGTCGATGATCGTGCCGCTGCCCTGGGTGTCGCCGAGGGTGGCCCCGGAGGGTCCCGACAGCTTCAGGGTGAACGCCTCGTTGCCCTCGTGCAGGGTGTCCCCGTTCACCGTCACGTTCACGGTCTGCGAGGTCTGGCCGGGAGAGAACGTGAGCGTGGTCAGGGGCACGGCCACGAAGTCGCTCCCCCCGGTGGCCGTCCCGTTCGCGGTCTGGTACTTCACGGTCACGGAGGAATGCCCCTTCCTAGTCAGGAATGGCCAGTCGGGACCAGATGACACCACGGGTGGGCCTACGTAAGATCGGCCGGTCCCCCGCACGGAAGGATCTCGAATGGAACGCTTCCGCCCCGGCCCGCACCCGGTGGTTCGTCTGGTCGTCGCGCTGGTGGTGCCGCTGGCGGCCCTCCTCGGATCGCTGCACGCGGATGCCGCCCCCGCCCTGGTCGACCCGTTCGACTACGCCAACGCCATCAACGGCATCGACGTCTCCCACTGGCAGGGGACCATCGACTGGACGCAGGTGGCCGGGGCTGGCTACCAGTTCGCCTTCCTGAAGGCCACCGAGGGGCAGACGTTCGACGACCCGAACTACTCCACGTATCGGTCGAACGCCGACGCGGCCGGCCTCCACATCGGGGCCTACCACTTCGCCCGGCCGGACTCCACCACGAACGACGCCACCCTCGAGGCCGACCACTTCACCGGCTTCGCCGCGCCGGCCTCGGGGGACCTCCTGCCTGTGCTGGACCTGGAGGACTCGGGCGGCCTGTCGACCAGCGCCCTGATCACCTGGGTGCAGGCGTGGCTGGATCGTGTCACCGCGACCGTGGGCAGCCAGCCCATCATCTACACCAGCCCGAGCTTTTGGCAGACCTCGATGGGCGACACCACGCAGTTCGCCGACGAGGGGTACCGCCTGTTGTGGATCGCGAACTGGGGGGTGCCCCAGCCGGCCGTCCCCGCAGGCAACTGGGGCGGAAACGGGTGGACCTTTTGGCAGTACACGGACTGCGGCATCGTCCCGGGGATCTCGGGCTGCGTGGACCTGGACTACCTGAAGAAGTCGAGGCGGAAGTTCGTCTGGATCCACTGAGCGGCGTTCGACCCTCCGGGCGGCCGGGAATCCTGCCGGTGGTTCCCTTCGTAGTACTCGTGTCCCGTCGAACCCAGGAGGTGCATGAGTGATGCGAAGGCTCTCCATTCGGCTTGCGCCGTTCTTCGTGGTGGTGGCCATGGTGGGCGCGGCGTGCTCGAGCAAGTCGCCCACGGCATCGGGGGGCTCGCCCTCGGCGTCCGCATCGGAGGCGTCGCCCTCCGCCTCGGCGTCTGAGAGCAGTGGCGGGACCATGACCATCGGCTCGGACACGGCGAACAACCACGGGTCCGAGGACGTCTCCGGCAAGACCAGCGAGGAAGTCGAGATGGACGACTTCTACTTCGGCCCCACCGTGCTCACCGGCAAGCCTGGACAGACCCTGAAGATCGAGCTGAAGAACGAGAGCAAGTCCGGCACCCTGCATAACTTCTCCCTCGACGCCCAGAGCATCAGCCAGGACGTGCCGTCCGGCACCACCACCGATGTCACGGTGACCTTCCCGGCGTCGGGGTTCGTCGAGTTCTACTGCAAGTACCACAGGAGCTCGGGCATGGTCGGCGAGCTCACCACGTCCTAGCCTCCCGGTGGGTCTGCGGCGGCTGGCGGTCTTCGGGCTGGCGGCGGCCCTCGCCCTCGGGTGGACGTGGACGGCGCGGGGGCGGGGTTCGGCTGGGGGCCCGGCGGTGCTCCCGGCCGCGCTGCAGCGCACCGACTGGCCGACCTACGGGTTCGACGCCAGCCGGGACGGCTCCGGCCCGGACCGGCTGGTGAAGGCCAGGGCCGTGGCGCGCTTCCATCTGCTGTGGCGGCGGCCCCTCGGCGGGGCCACCATCACCTCGCCGCTTTTCGCCGGCCGGGTCCGGGTGGGCGGCCGGGAGGTCCCGCTGGTGTTCGCCGGGACCGAGCACGGCGACCTGTTCGCGGTGGACGCCGCCGATGGCCGGGTGGTGTGGCGGCGCCGGCTGGGTTCGGTCCAGACGAACTGCTACGACATGCCCGGCGACGTGTTCGGGATCAGCGGCACGCCGGTGATCGACCGCGCGGCGGAGCGGATCTACGTGGCCGGCTCCGACGGCGCGGCCAGCCGCGTGTCCGTGCACGCCCTCGACCTGGCCACGGGCGTCGAGGCGAGAGGCTGGCCGGTCACGCTCAGCACCGACCCCCGGCACATGAACGTGTGGGGGGCGCTCACGCTCTGGGGCGGCACGCTCTACGCGACGATGGCCGGCCTGTGCGACTTCGCACCCAGCTTCGGGCGGGTCATCGCAGTCGATCCGGCCCGGGCCACGGTGCGCGCCGGGTGGGCGGTGGTGCAGGACCACGGGGCGGTCCTGGGCGGCGGGGGGATCTGGGGATTCGGCGGTGCCTCGGTCGACCCTTCGTCGGGCGACCTCTTCGTCGCCACCGGCAACGCGCTGCCGCCCGAGCC
>WNGK01000729.1_pt1 | contig 33959 bp, 32 predicted proteins | sample 5400601 | NCBI WGS metagenome assembly WNGK01 (sample SAMN13153376, study PRJNA577476) | soil metagenome | isolation source: 60 cm soil or saprolite under Garry oak tree replicate 1 | place: USA:California | collected 2016-06-15 | reverse complement strand
GTTCTTGTCGAGCGGGGCCACAACAGTGGTCCGCGACAGGCCGCGCGGGTCGTAGGTGACCACCGTGAAATCCGTGGCGAGCTCGCCAGTGATGTTTCTGAACACGTTGCCGTCCGCCGGGCCGCCCGGCATCATGAGCAGCACCGGACCTGATCCGCGAACTTCGTAGTACAGGCTGGCGCCGGGCACGCTGAGCGTCTCTGTCCTCATCGGCATCGTCTGACTTATGGCCTGCACCTCCGTAGTGGTCTCTTATCCGTTGAGACTGACCCTAGCCACAAAACTAATCGGTCTGTGGAAATTACGCATCGGCAGCCGCCCTCCGCTGGGATCGCCAGCGCTTCACCAGGTCAGCCGCGGCCGCGTTCCAGTCCGGGAACTGAAAGCTGAAACCGGATTCCAGCAGCCGCCCGGGAACGACTCGCCGGCTCTTGAGGACCAGCTCGCTTTCGGTGCGCAGGAAGAAAGTGCCGATCTCCAGCATCCAGTCCGTGGCCGGCAGCCCGATTGGGGCTCGAAACGCATGGCGCATGGCGGCCATGAATTCGCGATTGGGCAGCGGGTTGGGAGATGCGATGTTGACGGCGCCATCGAGATCCGGGTGCGCGATCAGGAAATCGACCGCCTCCGCGAAGTCGGCGTCGTGGATCCATGACACGAACTGCCGCCCCGATCCAGATGAGCCACCGAGGCCGATACGCACGAGGTTGAGGAGAGTGTCGAAGGCCCCGCCCTTGTCGGGGCTCATGACGATTGCGCTGCGCAAAGCGACTTTGCGCGTCCGAGGTGTCTCGGCCTCGCCGAACGCGTCTTCCCAACGCCTCGCCACGTCAGAGCTGAAACGCCAGGCCGAGGGGATGCCGGGCTCGTCGCCCCCGATCACGCCATCGACCTCGTCCATCGCGCGATCGGTCACATGCGTGTAGATCGTCGCCGTGCTGGCATTCATCCAGAGCACCGGCGGCTGTGATGCGTGGGCGATCGCCTCACCGACGAGCCGGGTCGTGACGAGCCTCGATTCCATGATCTCCCGGCGATTGGCAGCGTTGTACCGGCAGTTGACACTGCGCCCCGCCAGGTTGATGACGGCGTCGGCGCTCTCCAACGCCCGGACCCAATCGCCTTCATGTAGCCCATCCCATCGGATCGTCTGCCATGGTGCCTGCTGGTCGCGACGCGCGACAACGACCGGGAAATCGCCTCGAGCATGGAAGTGCCGAGCGAGAATCTGACCGACCTGCCCGCTGCCCCCGATGATGACGACGCGCAACGTCCTACTTGGGGCCTACGGTTTCATTCCAGGTCTGCAGATCGGCGCCATCACCATGGTCGTTGACGAAACGGTACGGCCTCACCAGTTCCCGCAGGGCCAGCTGGTAGTGGAAGGTGCCGGCCTCGGTGGCAGTGCCCGTGATCGAGAACGTCGCCGACGCGCCGGCCGCGAGACCGCCGCAATCGAGCGCCGAATGGTCCACCTCGACCGTGCATCCGCCGAGGTCGGTCACGTTGTGGCGCTCGTACCACTTGTCCGCCGACATGAAGGTCAGGCCGAGGTGGGAGAGGGCGGGGCCGGTGTTGGTCACATTGACTACGAGCTGGGCTCGCCCGCCGACGATCGCTGCCTGCGTCGCGGAAGCGCTTACGTCGGCGGTGAGGGCCGCGGGGGCGTCGAGGCACGCCGAAAACGCCACCAGGACGACTCCCAACAGAGTCTTCACTTCATTAAACCTTTGCTCATTGAGCGCGGTAACCGTGAGGCTTTATTGTGTGCGCGGTGACCCCGGATCCCAGCCGCGTAACGCGCGCGCCCACACATTCGTTTGTCTCCCCAGTGGGGACCAGGCTGGCGGCTGTCGTGGCGATGCTCGCCGTGGCCGCGTGCGGGGGCACAAACGGCGCCGCCTCGCACAACAGCCCATCAGCTTCGGCAACGGCTTCGCCCAGCGAGTCGCCCAGCCCGACCTCGAGCCCCTCGTCGAACTCGACCCCGACCCCCGGCCCGACGCCCAGCCCCTTGACCGTCCCCTCGTGGGCCGCCATGCATGCCACCTGCTCGGGCCAGCCGGCTGCTCAGGAGGCCCTCCTCACCCTCCAGGGATCAACTCACCCCGTCCTTGCCGATGTCACCGACCCCGCCCACCCGCGCACCATCTGCAACATCACAGGCTCATGGATCCCACAGCTCGTGACGCAGGGGCAGATTTCATGGTCGGCCACGCAAGGCCGGGTCGACTCGCCGGGCACGAGTCTCATCGCCACGCTCGACCTGTTCACGGCTACGAGCGCTGTGGTCGCCGGCTGGACCGGTGGGGGCTTCATGGACGGCCTCCATGCCTGGAGCCCTGACCACACCACGCTGGCCTACGTCACCTCCGATGCGACCGCGGTCAACGTCCACGTCCTGAGCGGCGGCGGCGACCGCGTCCTCGCGGCATTCGGCACGGTTCCTGGCCGTGGTATCAACCCCAACGAGGACGACGCCTTCATAGGGTTCTCACCCGACGGCGGCTACTTCGCATTCGAGCAGACGTTCACCTCGAGCGGCAACCACCTTGTGGTCTGGAGCACATCCGGCATCGCGTTCTCGCAAACGAGCGGAACCATGGCGACGTGGGGCAGCACCGCCAGCAAGCTCTACTTCCGACAGCAGAACGCTTCCGTCGTCTACTTCTGGGACTCGACGGGCCCCGCCGGCAACCGCACGCAGGCCTTCGGGCAGCAGTTCGCATGGCAGGGGCCGAGCGCCGATGCCGGCGATGACTACCTGGCGTTCACCGTTCGCGACGCCACCGGAGTCCCCCACGTGTGGCTGTACGGGCATGGTGGTCGGGCAGGCGGCCAGCTCCCGAACGAGCGCTCGTCGCCGGCCTTTCTCAACTCTGGGACGCTCTTTTTGATCGAGGAGGCACCGTGCGGCGCCAACTGCGGCATCGGCCCGTCGCACCAGCCGGACGGCAAAACTTTCACGTACAGCATCGCCACCCAGGCCGAGACGCCTTCGACGATCGCCACCGTGCTCGGCGTATGGCCGCGGCCGGGCCAGGTCTGAGACCGGCGTCCAGTGAGATTTCGGGTGATGATGGGATGATGTCGGCCGAGGACATGGACGAGACCATTCACGACACTGAACCCGCAGGCAACGGCGTCGAGCAGAAGGCGGGAGGCGCCCCACCCGCGGTCGAGACTGCGATCGAGCCGGCGCCGGCCCCGATGTTCGACGCCACCCCGTGGCCGGTGGAGGCGCGACGGGCGCCGAAGCCGCTTCGAATCTCGAGGCCGCTAGGCCCGCGCATGTGGACAGCCGCACTGGCGGCGGCGCTTCTGTTCACCGCCGGCGGGCTCGCACTTCTTTATCTGGACGATGCAAGCGTGCAGAACACGGCACGCCAGCTCAGCACCTCCAACCAGGAGCTGAAGAGCCAGAACAAAGCCCTCCAGGCGCAGCTGCTGACGACTCAAACCAACCTGACCGCCACCCTCGGCGAGCTGGCCACCGTTCGGGCTGAGCTCGAGCATCCCAACCTCAACATCTGGAACGTGCCGCAGGACATCAGCGGACCGGACTACTACCTGGCGGGCGGAGCGCCCGACACGTTCACCTATCACCTGCAGGCGACGTCGAACGGGGCGATGTCGATCAGCATCCTCACCCTCGAGGATTTCGCCGCCGCCATCTCTTGCGTGCAGAACGGTGTCGGCCGGACCAACTACTGCATGCACCACTCCGGCCATCCATTCCACACCTGGGCCAGCGTCACCAGCGTCACCTACGACTTCCACGGCGCGGAAGGCTGCGCGGACTACGTGGTCGTCTTCACGTCGGCCCAGCACGTGACGGTCACGCCGAACATCAGCGTGACCTACAACCCGGCCTCGGCAGCCACCGGCTCCTGCGCCTAGGCTCCCCCCGGCCTCCCCACCTTGTGGGGAAGCTCCCTCCGCGCCCGAACGGCGCCGAGGGTATGGGGAGAAACAATTCCGGCAGCGACCTCATTGGAAAAGTTGGCTAAGCTGTTGCGCTGTGAACGAATGTTAGGCTAACCTACACTTCGTGATAGGTACAACTGAGCCAATAGTTAGGTCGGCCTAGGCCAAACCCATGGTCGAAGTCGCCCGTCGCAGCACCTTCACCCAGTCGCAAGAGGACTACCTCAAAGCGCTCTATCACCTCCACGGCGACACCCGCCCGGTCCCAACCCGCGAGCTCGCCCAGCGCCTCGGCATCTCCTCGCCATCGGTCAGTGAGATGGTCGGACGCCTGGTCACGCAGGGGCTGGTCGAGCACGACAGGTATCGGGGCCAGCAGCTGACGCGTGAGGGAAGGAAGGTCGCTCTCGAGCTGGTTCGCCACCATCGCCTGCTGGAGATGTTCCTCGTCCAGGTGCTCGGCTACAGCTGGGACGAGGTCCACGAAGAGGCCGAACGGCTCGAGCACGTCATCTCGGAACGCATGGAGCAGCGCATCTTCGAGCTGCTCGGCCGCCCGCAGCTCGACCCGCACGGCCATGCCATCCCCAGCCTGACCGGCAAGGTCCGCCCGGTCAGCAACCGCCCGTTGAGCGAGTGCGTGGTGGGGGAGAAGGTCGTCGTCCAGGGCGTCTCCGACGAGGACGCGGGCAAGCTGCGCGAGCTCGACCGCCGCGGGCTCGTGCCCGGCACCCCGGTCGAGGTGGTGGGCGCAAGCGAGTACGAAGGACCGATCGACGTCCGCATCAGAGGCCGCAGGGTAAGCCTTCCGCTCGGGCTCGCGCGCGCGTTGTTCGTCGAGCGCCGTTAAAGCTTGGCCGAACCCGCCCGAAAGACAGCCGTCGAGGAGCCGCCGCGCGCTCCTGTCGTGACGCAGAAGGTGGCGCCGGCGGTCGCCGCCCTTCCCGGCGAAGCGCGCGTCCTCCGCGCCGCCGAGAAGGCGCTCGCGGGCCAGACGCACGGACTCCGGGCGCTGCTGCCCTTCCTCGGGCCCGCCTTCGTCGCTTCGGTCGCGTACGTCGATCCCGGCAACTTTGCGACCAATATCGCCGGAGGCGCCCAGTTTGGCTACATGCTGCTGTGGGTCGTCCTCGCGGCCAATTTGATGGCGATGCTCGTGCAGTCGATGAGCGCGAAGCTCGGCATCGCGACCGGTCTGAATCTCGCGGAAGTGTGCCGGCAGAAATTCCCGTTCCCCGCCGTGGTCGGCTTGTGGATGCAGGCGGAGGTGGTGGCGATGGCCACCGACCTCGCCGAGTTCATCGGCGCCGCGATCGGCATCCATCTGCTGTTTCCCTCGATTCCGCTGTTCATGGCCGGGATCATCACCGCGTTCGCGGCGTTTGGCATCCTGTCACTCCAGTCGCGCGGCTTCCGTGGCTTCGAGGCCGTGATCACCGTCCTGGTAGGCGTGATCGTGGCCGCGTTCGCTTTCGAGGTCGTGCTGGCGCGGCCGTCGGTGAGCGCGGTGGCGGCCGGCCTTGTGACGCCTCGCTTCGACGGCACGGAGAGCGTCCTGCTCGGCGCGGGCATCCTGGGCGCGACCGTCATGCCGCACGTGATCTACCTACACTCGGCCCTCACTCAGCGGCGAGTTGTCGGCGCGACCGAGGAAGAGCAGAAGAAGATCTTCAACTTCGAGAAGTGGGACGTGATCATCGCGATGGGGCTGGCAGGCCTCATCAACGTCGCGATGCTCACCATCGCGGCGGCCGCGCTGCATGCGCACAACATCAGCGTGCCGAACCTGGACGCAGCCTTCCGGGAGCTCGGCCACACGCTCGACCATGGAGCCGACATCTTCTTCGGGCTGGGCCTGCTGGCCTCGGGCCTGTCGTCGTCCTCTGTGGGAACGCTGGCCGGCCAGGTGGTGATGCAGGGATTCATCCGCCGCCGCATTCCTCTGTTCCTGCGTCGGGCGATCACCATGGCGCCGGCTCTCATCGTGATCGCGATCGGCCTGGACCCTTCACGAGCGCTCGTGCTGAGCCAGGTGGTGCTGTCGTTCGGGATCCCGTTCGCCCTCATCCCACTGCTTCTGTTCTGCCGCGACCGCGGCCTGATGGGCACGCTGGTCAACAAGCAGTCGACGACGGCGCTCGCCACCCTGGTGATCGGTGTGATCCTCAGCCTGAACGGGTTCCTGCTCTACCTGCTGCTCAGCGGGCGCTGAGGCTCGGACGGCTGGGGCTAGCTCTTGCCCCCGCCCTGGAGCAGATCTCGAGCGCGCTCGTACTCTTCAGCGGTGATCTCGCCGGATGCGAAGCGCCGCGCGAGGATCTCGAGCGGTGTTTCCCTCGGCAACGGGCCCATCGGCGCGGCCGGAGGTCCGACCGGATAAGCCGGGTGGCCGGACGATCGAACCGCCCAGATGACCAGCGCTGTCACGCCGGCGACGAAGATCACGAAGAAGGGCAGCACCCAGAACAGATGAAACCCGAAGCCTGGTCCGTCGATCATGAAATCTCCTCCGCGCCCGAGGATCGGCCGCAAAACGAGAATACACTCGTGCCGGCCGATCAGGATTCGAGGCCAAGGAAGAGTTTGTTGTGAAGCTCGGCGTCGCGATCGGCTATTGGGGCATGGGGCTGACGGCCGCCCAGCAGCTCGAGATCGCCCAGACCGCGGAAGAGCTGGGCTACGACTCCATCTGGGCAGCCGAGGCGTACGGATCGGACGCGGCTTCGGTGCTCGCATGGCTGGCCGCCGGCACCAGCCGGATCAAGCTCGGCGCGGGCATCTTCCAGATCCCGGCGCGCAGCGCCGCCATGACCGCTATGACCGCAGCGACCATCGACCAGCTTTCGGGCGGGCGCATGCTGCTCGGCCTAGGCACCTCGGGGCCCCAGGTTTCTGAGGGCTGGCATGGAGTGCGCTTTCCTCACCAGGTGGAGCGCACACGCGACTACGTCGCCGTGGTCCGCATGGCGCTGGCCCATAAGAAGGTCGAGTACCACGGCGAGACCATGGAGCTCCCGCTGCCCGACGGGCCCGGCAAGGTGCTCAAGCTCACCATCCGGCCGGTCCAGGACCAGATCCCTATCTACCTCGCGGTGCTGGGGCCGAAGAACGTTGCGCTGGCCGGCGAGATAGCCGACGGTTGGCTGCCTGTCTTCTTCTCGCCCGAACACGTTTCCAGGCTGCGCGTGCCGCTCGAGGAGGGCGCCGCCCGCGCCGGCCGGTCACTCGAAGAATTCCGCATCTGCCCCAGCGTGAACGTGATGATCAGCGACGACGTCGCCTCGGCGCGCGACACGATGCGGCCGGTGCTCGCGCTGTACATCGGCGGCATGGGCTCGCGCGAGCAGAACTTCTACAACCGCCTGGTGTCGTCGTACGGCTTTGAGTCAGCGGCTCGCGAGGTGCAGGAGCTGTACCTCGACGGCAAGCGGGCGGCGGCGATGGAGGCGCTCCCGGACGAGCTCATCGACATGACGTGCATCGCGGGGCCGAAAGATCGGGCGCGGGAGCGGATTCGCGCCTATCGCGACGCCGGCGTGGAGACGTTGATCGTCTCGCCGATGGCATTCGACCCCGAAGAGCGCGTAAGGCAGCTTCGCCTGGTCGCCGAGGTGGCTCGAGAAGTTGGCTGACCAAAGGCCCCTGCAGAACCTCAGCCCGCGGCAGAACCTCGCCGAGATGAGGGCGGCATTCGCCTTACCGCTGATCAGAGAGGACTCCCAGCTGGTCTGGCTGCTGATCCTTCTGCTGCTCGCGGACATCGTGGCCGGCGGAGTGATCAGCTTCGAGCAGGCCGGAGGACCGATCTGGATTCGGGGATGCTACTTCGGCGCGGGCACATATTTCGCCGGCGTTGCGGTCATCTTGATCGCCGGGCTGCGGTTCAAGAACCACTACAGCGTGGCCGGTTTGTTCTGGATCCTGGCGACGATCCTCACGTTCCATGTCTGGAACCTCGCCATCATCTCGGCGAGCATCCTGATCGGCTGGTGGTCTGCGCACCAGCCGGGCTGGCACCTTGGCGTCACCGCGGCGATCGGGCTGCTTCCGCTGCTGGTGGCCATCTGGCAGCTCAGGCAGAAGCTCAGGAGAGCGCTTCCTGACTCCCAAAGGCTCACGAGTGGGACTGCGATCAAGGGAGAAGGGATTTGACCACGGCCACGAACCAACCGCCACCGCTCGTCGACTACAACCTGTTCGCCGCCGACCTACCCTTGCGGGAAGCGCTCGAACGAGAAGGCGGCTCGTGGGCCCAGGACATGGTCTCCGAGCTGGGCCGCCTCGCCGGGACGGAGGAGGCCATCGCGTGGGGGTTCCAGGCCAACTCCAACCCGCCCCAGCTGCACACGCACGACCGTTTCGGCAACCGGATCGATGAGGTCGAGTTCCATCCCGCATGGCATCGGCTGATGGAGGTCGCCATCAGCCACGGCCTCCACGCGCTTCCCTGGCGGGAAACCCGGCCCGGCGCCCATGCCGCACGCGCGGCCGCCTTCTACGTGTGGTCGCAGGTCGAGGGCGGTCACGGCTGCCCGGTGTCGATGACCTACGCGGCCCTTCCCGCCCTTCGCAACCAACCCGAGCTGGCGGCGCGGTGGGAGCCGCTGATGACGTCGATCGACTACGACCCCGGCCTGCGGCCGCCGGCCACCAAGCGCGGCGCCCTGTTCGGAATGGCGATGACCGAGAAGCAGGGCGGGTCCGACGTGCGTGCCAACACGACCCGCGCCACACCCGTCGGCGCGGGCGGACCTGGCGGCGAGCACCTGCTCACGGGCCACAAGTGGTTCTGCTCCGCGCCGATGTGCGACGCGTTTCTCGTCCTCGCCCAGGCGCCTGGCGGTCTGTCGTGCTTCCTCCTGCCGCGCGTGCTCGACGACGGCACGCGCAACCAGTTCCACATCCAGCGTTTGAAGGACAAGCTCGGCAACCGGTCCAACGCGTCGTCCGAGATCGAGCTGGATGGCGCGTGGGCGGTGATGATCGGCGAAGAGGGACGCGGGGTGCGAACGATCATCGAAATGGTCAATCACACGCGCCTCGACTGCGTCATCGGTTCGGCGTCGCTTATGCGGCAGGCGGTCGCGCAGGCAACGCACCACACAGCTCACCGCAGCGCGTTCGGCCGGCTGTTGAGCGAGCAGCCGCTGATGGTCAACGTCCTCGCCGACATTGCCGTGGAGTCGGAGGCGACGACCGTGCTCATGATGCGGCTGGCCGGCGCCTTCGACCGCGCATCAGACTCGCGCGAGGTCGCCTTCAAGCGCCTCGCCCTCGCCGTCGCGAAATACTGGACGTGCAAGCGTGCCATCGCCGTGGTCGCCGAGGCTCTCGAATGCCACGGCGGCAACGGCTATGTCGAAGAGTCGATCATGCCGCGCCTCTATCGCGAGGCGCCGCTCAACTCCATCTGGGAAGGCTCTGGCAACGTGAACGCGCTCGACGTGTTGCGAGCAATGGAGCGCGAGCCTGCATCGGTGCTCGCGTTCCTCGACGAGCTCGACGAGGTGCGCGGCATGGACCCGCGGCTCGACGATTCCGTACGGGCCCTGAAAGTGGTGCTTGCCGCGGGCGACATCGAAGAGGCCCGGGCGCGGAGCCTTGTCGAATCGATGGCGGTTGCACTGCAAGCATCATTGCTCGTGCGCCATGGCGATCCCGCGGTCGCCGAAGCCTTCTGCGCCTCGCGCCTTGATTCCAACGGCGGCAGAACGTTCGGAACGCTGCCGCCGAGCTCGAAGCTGCCTGGCATCATCGAGCGCCACACCCCCTCTCCCCAGGGGGGAGAGGGCTAGCAGAGGGGGCGTCGGAAGCTGGCTTCGCCAGGCCGGCGCATCAGGGGGGAGTTCCCCCCAATTGGGAGAGGGGCGTGACCGCCACAGACGCGTGTCCTCTATACATATGGTGGTGAGGGCAGAGCTCGATGAGATCGCAGAGGTCTGGCGGAGATCGCCGATAGGAACGGTGCCGCCGAACGAGGTCTTGCTCGTGACGGATTTCGACGGCACCCTCGCCGACATCGGTCCGGATCCGGCCCGATCGGCTGCGGTTCCAGAGGCGCTGGATGCCCTGCGGCGACTGTCGCGCCTGCTGAAGCAGGTCGTGGTCCTCAGCAGCCGCACTGGCGTCGAGCTCGAGCGCCTGGTTCCGTTGAGTGGCGTGCGGCGAATAGGCGATAGCGGCCTCGCGCCGCCGACTCCGGAGGAAAGGCGAGCGCTAGAGCGATTCAACGCAGAGGCAGCGAAGCTGCTGGCTTCCGTACCCGGCGCGTGGCTCGAGATCAAGCCCGCGAGCACGACCGTTCATCTCCGTAACGCGCAGATCACGGGAGAGGAGGCGATGGCGCTGCTGCGCCCGCTGATCAAGGACGCCGGCCTCTACGGCGCCCAGGGCCGCAAGGTGATCGAGGTGCACACGCGTTTTGCCGGCAAGGGGACGGCGCTCACAAAGCTGCTCGACGAGGTCGAGCCCGGTGGGGCCGTCTGCATGGGCGACGATGAGAACGACCGCTCGGCCTTCGAGGTCCTGAGCTTGACCGACATTCCCCACATGTGTGTGGGCATCAACTCGCCCGAGGTCCGGCCAGACCTGTTCGACCGCTGCGACGTCCTGCTCGCCAGCCCGCTCCAGGCGACCGCGTTTCTGCAGATGCTGGTGGACTGGGCGCTGTCCTCCCAACAAGGTGAGAGGTGAGCTAGCCGACCGGCGAACGGCCCGTCGCCACCAGCTCGCGGAGATCTTGCACCTGGCGGCTGATCCAGCGCGCGATGTCGTTGGTGCGGACCACCTCACGCGCGCCATGGTTGAGCCGCCGCCGCTCGTCGACGCTCATCGTCAGCCCGATGTGCATCGCGGCCGCCGTCGCCTCGACGTCGAACGGGTTGACCGACAGCACATGGTCGTGCAGCTCTTCGTGCGCGCCCGCGTTCTCCGAGAGGACTATCACTCCGTTGGTCGCGTTGACGAGCGCGCCCTCCTTGACGACGAGATTCAGCCCGTCATACACGGGATTGACCAGCAGCACGTCGAAGTTGCGCAGCGCTGCCATCGCCTTGCGCTCGCTCTCGCCGATCTCCAGGCGGATCGGCATCCAGCCCGCGCTCCCGAACTCGCTGTTGGTGCGCCCGACCGCCTGCCGGATCAGCCGCAGGTAGCGGCTGTACACGGCCACGTCCTGTCTGGACGGCTGCAGGAACGCCCAGAACTGCACCTTGCCGCGCAGCTCGGGGTGATATCGGAGCAGCTTGTCGAATGCGATGAAGCCGCGCACGATGTTCTTTGACGGGTCGGTGCGATCGATGCGGACGATGAGCTTCGGCGGCCGCCACGTGGCGATCTCGCGCTCGATCCTCCTCACCCCTTGTGTGGCCGCCAGCCGCGTCGTCGCGGGCACGTCGACTGAGATCGGGTAGTGACGCGCGTACACAACCCGGCCGCCGAACAGCACCGCACGCTCGTGCTCGTCGACCTGCAGGCCGGCGTTCTCCTCGCACGTCAGCAAGAAGTTGCGGACGTCGAGGCTCGATTGGAATCCGACCACGTCGCAGCCCAGCATTCCCTCGAGGATCGCGTCGCGCATCGGCTTGGGCAGGACCTTCCAGTACTGCGGCGTCGGCCACGGAACGTGGACGAAGTGCTGGATCATCGCCGAGGGCAGCGCCTGCCTCACCAGGCGCGGCACCAGGTACAGCTGGTAGTCGTGCACCAGGATGAGCGGCCGCTTAGGCGCGGCGCGCGCGACGTCGACGACCCGCGCGGCGATCTGGCGGTTGACCTCGACGTAGCCCTCGCGCCAGGCCTGGTGGATGCGCTCGTCGATGATCGGCTCGTTTGCGAGGTCCCAGAGGTAGTGCTGGATGAACCACAGCACGGGGTTCGCGAACACCGAGTAGTACATGTCGTACTGCTCGCGCGTCGGCGAGACGTAGTGAAGGTTGCCGGTGGTCTGCAGGAGCGGCACAGACAACGGTCCGGCATGCCGGGTGGCCAGGCTCCGCTCCTCGTCGGTGCGCGCCACGGCGACCCAATCAGCGCCCATGGCGTCGGCGAGCGTGAGCAGGCCGGTGATGACCCCGCCGGCGCCCCGCCTGAAGCCTCCTTCCGGACGCGGCTCGTGTGGGGCGCGATTGCTGACGACGATCGGCGAGCAATCGGGAAGCGTCCGAGTCACGTACGCGCGGAGCGAGGACGCCGGTGTAGTCCTCGAGATCGAGGTGATGAGGGGCCGTTCGGTGTCGGCGATGCTCATGGGCTTAGCCTCCCATGACGGAGACGATGTCGGCAGACGACATCGAGGAGCGGCTTAAAGCCGCTTAACAACTCTAAACGCATGGCGGGCGGGGGCTACCCGGTGCGGGCGCCCGTTCGCTCCTTGACCAGCGCCGAACGGTCGATCGGGACTTCGCGCACACGGGTCCCGGTGGCCCGAGCCAGCGCGTTGGCAAGGGCGGCGGGCCCGGGGATGGCCGGCGGCTCGCCTACGCCCTTGGCGCCCATCGGGCCCACTGGGGAAGGGATCTCGATCAGGCGCACGTCGATGTCGGGCAGCTGGTCGGCGGTCGGCAGCTCGTAGTCGAGGAAGCTGCCTGTGCGGAGCTGCCCATCGCCGTCGAAGGCGAGCTGCTCGCCCAAAGCGCGCCCGAGCGCTTGCGCCGCCCCGCCGTGGATCTGTCCTTCCACCTCGGGAGGGTTGATCGCCTTGCCCACGTCCTGGATCGCCGCGAAGCCCGTCAACTGGAAGGACCCGGTCTCGGGGTCCGTCCGCACCCGCGCGATCTGCACTGTGAACTGGGGTGACGCGGACAGCACGGCCGAGCGCCCGCTGGCGTGGATCGGCTTGTGCCGGCCCATGAACTCAGTGCTGATCGCCACCAGCCGGGTGATCTCGACAAACCGATCGGGCACGCCCCGCACCGACACGCGGCCGTCGGATACCTCGAGATCCTCGGGCGCAGCCTCGAGCTCGTCGGTGGCGATCTCGAGCAGCTGGCGGCGCGCCTCCCGCGCAGCCTCCTGCACCGCGCCGCCAATGCTGTACGTGGTCTGACTGCCTGCGGCGATAGGTCCATGAGGCGCGATGTCGGTCTCGCCGGTCTGGATGCGAACCCTCTCCGCCGAGACGCCGAACGCCTCGGCCGCGATCATCGCGAGCCCGGTCGTCGCCCCGCTGACATCGGGCGTCCCGATCAGGATCGACAGGGTGCCGTCCGGCTCGACCCGGCATCCCGCGGCGGCGGGCGTGCGCGCGCCGCCCCAGGAGCCGAGCGCGATCCCGACGCCCTCGCCGGCCTCGACAGGCGCGGTGTACAGAGGATGCCGCCGTGCCATCTCGAGGCACTCGATCATCGCGATGCGCGGCCATGGGCTTCTGTCCGCGGAAGGGTCGCCTTCCTTCGAAGCATTGCGAAGGCGCAGCTCGATCGGGTCGGCGTCGAGCTGCAGCGCAAGCTCGTCGATCGCCGACTCGAGGGCAAAGTACGCCTGGGGCGCGCCTGGACCTCGATAGGCGTCCACGGGTGTCTTGTTCGTGGCCACCTCGAACCCGGTCAGCTCGAAGTTCGCGATCTGGTACGTCCCGCCGAGGAACGATCCCGTGATGCCCGCGTGCCAGCCGCTCGTGGCCCCGTTGTCGTAGTGATATCGGACCCTCAGCGCAACCAGCCGGCCGTCTTTCTTGGCGCCGAGCTCGAGGTCGAACGACGCGGCGGGAGCCGGGTGTCCGACGACGAATTCCTGCTGGCGTGTGAGCGACAGGCGCACCGGCCGGCCCACGCGCAGCGCGAGCATCGACAGCAGCACCTCGAGCAGGCTCACCTTGCCCCCGAAACCGCCGCCCACCGGCATCGGCACGACCCGGACCTTGTAGGCGGGAACCTTGAGGACCTTGGCCAGGTCCTCGCGCAGTGCGAACGGCCCTTGCGTCGGCGCCCAGATGGTCACGCCGCCGTCGGACTCGGGGCGCGCGATCGCCACATGTGGCTCCATGGGCGAGTGGTGCACTGCCGCAAGCCGGTAGGTCTGCTTGATGACCACGTCTGCACCGGCCAGCGCCCTGGCGACATTTCCGCGCTTGAAGCTGGCAACCGCAGTCACGTTGGGCGGGCGCTCCGCCGGCTCCGATTCCGATGCTGTCGCCGCCCCGTGCACGGCGGCGTCCTCTTCAGACGTCTCCTCCATGGTATCGAGCACCTGCGGCGCACCCTGCCGCATCGCGACCACAGCGTCGGTCACGGCCTGAATCGCCTCGAGGTCGACCTCGATCAGCGCCGCCGCGTCCGCGGCCGCCGCCTCGCTCGTCGCGACCACGGCGGCCACCGCCTGGCCCGCGTAGTACACGCGATCCACGGCCAGGGGCTTGTCGGGCCCGTTGGCCTCCGAGGGGAGGTCAACCCCCGTGAACACCCCGACCACGCCTGGCGCGGCCGCCGCCGCGGCGGTGTCGATGGACTTGATCCTGGCCGCCGGCAGGGGGCTCAGGACGACCTGGACGTGGAGGAGCCCCGCCATCTCGAGGTCCGCCGTGTACCGGGTCACCCCGGCCACCTTGTCGGCGCCCTCCAGCCTCCGCTGGCCCCGCCCGACCACGCTCATCCCGATCGATCATCGCAGAGCAGGGGATTCGAGGGTGTGGTACTCCCCCACCGGGCCGCTTCGCGGCCGGGCCAGCCTCCCCACGAGTGGGGAGGCAAGTAGACTTTCCAGCCGCTCCCAGCCACAATGGTGGTGGAGTAAGCGGCGGCCCACCGTGGTCCGCCACCCCTCGTCGGCGCGCTCTCGCCCCGGTCACCGCGAAGAGGACACCGGGAAGAAGGCGAGTGGGGGAGGCCGATGCCTCGAGCTTTTCGACCTAGGAGAAAGCTATGACTCCAGCTTCGGTCCGGTATCTCAAAGCCCTATGCGTGGGCGGTGTGGCGATCCTCGCAGCGGTCGCCTGCGGCAACCCGTCGCCGCAGAGCTCGAATCTGGCTTCGAACCAGACGTTGACGTTCCCGATCCTCGCCGACTTCGGCACCCTCGACCCCGCGGTATCGGACGCGGAGACCGACCAGGAAATCCAGCAGAACATGTTCGACGGCCTGGTCAAGTTCGACAACAACCTCAACGTCGTTCCTGACATCGCGGCGTCCATGCCGACCGTGTCTGCGGATGGACTGACCTACACGTTCAAGCTCCGCACGGACGTCACGTTCTCCAACGGCGACAAGGTCACTTCGAAGGACGTCCTGTACTCGTGGAACCGCTCGGCGGCCATGCAGGGTGCTTACGCGACCAACCTCGCCGCCATCGACGGCTACAGCACGGTGGCCAAGAACACGGCAAGCGGCGCTGCCCTCGAGGCTCTGCTCGAGAAGAACGACGCCTCGGTCGTCCTGACCGGGCTCACCGCTCCCGACCCAAGCACCGTTGTCGTCAAGCTGTCTGCCGCCGCCGGCTGGTTCCTGCCCGCCATCGCTCTGTCGGGCTCCACCGGTGAGATCGTCGACATCAACGCGGTCAAGCAGGACTTCGACAACTGGTGGACGAACCCGGCGACCGCGATCGGCACCGGGCCGTTCAAGATGACCTCTCGCGTGCCCAAGCAGTCGGTCGACTTCGCGGCCGTCTCGAACTGGTGGGGTTCGCCGAAGCCAACCCTGACCAAGGTTCACCTCGACGTCTCGGTCACCGACGCGTCGACCGCCATCACCAAGTACGAGCAGGGCGGCTACGACGTCTACGGCTACGGCGGCTACAGCAACATGCCGGTCGCCGACATCAAGCGCATCCAGGCCACGTCAAACGAGGTTTCCCAGCTCCTGCTCCAGCCCAAGGTCCGAAGCTACTGGGTCACCTTCAACATGGTCCACGACTCGAAGCGGACCGCGGGTGGGCCGTTCCTACTCTCGAACGGCCAGGCCGGACACGACCTCCGCATGGCATTCGCGCTGGCGGTCGACAAGGCCAAGCTCGTCACGGTCGTCTGCCAGGACATCGTCTGTACGCAGGCCACCGGAGGCCTGATCGTGAAGGGCCTCACCGGCTACCTCGGCGACGGCCAGGACCCTCTGGCCAAGTTCGACGCCGCGCAGGCCAAGACGCTTCTCAAGAGCGCCGACCCTGACGGCAGCAAGACCAAGGGCCTGACCTACACCTACGACCCCGAGAACTCCCTCAACAAGCCGACCGCTGAGTTCTTGCAGTCGCAGTGGCACGACAACCTGGGGGTCGACGTGGCCATCCAGCCCGTGTCGCACTCACAGTTCATCAAGGCCCGCTTGAAGGGCTCGTACACGCTGTCCCGCGACGGCTGGCAGGCCGACTACAACCACCCCCAAGATTGGTACGACAACATCTGGGGCAAGATAGTCGGCTGCCCAGACTCTGGCTGCAGCAGCGGATATGACACCAAGGCCTACGACGACCTGCTCGTCAAGGCCGACACGGAGAGCGGCGACCAGGCCGCGGCCGACTACAAGGCCCTGGCCCAGATGCTCATAAACGACGTCGTCTACATACCGCTCTATTACTCGAAGGGTGCCTTCCTGTTCAAGCCCTACGTGAAGGGCGCCGGCACCAACAACTTCTCCGACTTCCACTGGAACGAGATCCAGATCCTGTCCCACTAGTCCGACCGTAGGGAGGGCGCTCGCACGGTGCGGGCGCCCTCTTTCCAAATCCCTCTCCCGTGCGGGGCGAGGGGCGTCGAGTGCCGGTTAGCCCCAGAATTGAGATGAATTGCTGACCCGCGGAACCCTGCTCTATATCGGGCAGCGGCTGGTCCTGATCGCCTTCACGGTGGTGGCCGTGTCCTCGATCGTCTTCCTCGGCATCCACCGCCTGCCCGGCGACGCGCTCTTCAACGAGCATCTGCACGGCACCCAATACGAGCTGCTCCTGCACCATTACGGCCTCGACAAGCCGCTCTGGGAGCAGTACACGAGCTTTCTCTCGGGAATGATCCTGCACGGCAATCTCGGCGAGTCGCTCGTGAACCGCGGTGTGCCCATCACCCCGCTCGTCGTCCGTGAGCTGACCGTGAGCGTGGAGGTGGGGCTGTTCGCCCTCATCTTCACGATCGGGCTGGGCATGCTGCTCGGCGTAGTTGCGGCCCTCCGCCAGAACACGTGGGTGGACTACGTGCTCAGCACCACCTCGGTGATCGGATACAGCATGCCGAGCTTCGTCATCGCGACCTTCTTGATTCTCCTGTTCGCGGTCTGGCTCGACAACCTGACCCAGGGCACGTTCTATTTCCAGATTGGCTGGACCGGGACGTACGGCACCATCGGCGAGATCTGGCTGCCGGCGTTCGCCCTCGGTTTCCCGTATGCGAGCATCGTCGCCCGCCTCACGCGGGCCAGCATGCTCGAGGTGATTCGCCAGGACTACATTCGCACCGCGCGAGCCAAAGGACTGAAAGAGACGGTGATCACGATCCGGCATGCCCTGCGCAACGCGCTCATCCCGGTGATCACCATCCTCGGCCCGCTTGTCATCGGCATCATCACCGGCGGCGTCATCGTCGAGAACATCTTCGGCATCCCCGGCCTCGGTAAGGAGTTCGCGAACAGCATCCTCAACCGTGACTACAACATCGTCATCGGAGTCTTCACGATGTATGCCGCTCTGGTCGGACTCGCCAACCTGGGCGTCGACCTGCTGTACGTCGTGATCGATCCCAGGATCCGCTACTGATGGCCGCTACCGCCGCTGCAGTCGTCACGAGACCCATCGCGCCCGAGCAGGCCAGCCTGTGGTCGGATGCATGGCGCCGGTTGCGCCGCAACCGCATGGCCTTGATCAGCGCCTTCTACCTGACGCTTGTCGTGGTGGTCGCTATCGTGGCCATCTTCAAGACTCCGTACTCGTATCGAGAGGTCGGCGTCGCGCTTCCATACTCCGGGCCCAGCGCCGCCAACTGGTTTGGCGCCGACATCCTCGGCCGCGACGTCTTCAGCCGGCTCCTGGTCGGCGCGCAAATTTCGCTCATCGTCGGCGTGGGCACGCAGGTGCTCGTGCTGCTCGTGGGAGTCCCGATCGGCCTGATCGCCGGCTACTACAGGGGCGCGGTGGACTCGGTGGTCACGTTCATCATCAACGTCTTCTACGGGATCCCCGACCTGCTGGTGGCCATGATCCTTTTGCTGCTGCTCGGGCCGAGCCTGAACAACATCATCATCGCGATCGTCGCCACGCGCTGGATGGACATGACAAGGCTCGTGCGCGGCCAGACGCTGGCGCTGCGCGAGCGTGAGTTCATAGAGGCAGCCCGCGCGAGCGGCGCCAGGCCGCTGAAGCTCCTCTTCGGGCACATCCTCCCGAATGCATTGGGGCCGATCATCGTGCAGGCAACGTTCGGCGTGCCCGCGGCCATCCTCTTCGAGGCCTTCCTGAGCTTCCTCGGCATCGGCGTCCAACCGCCGACGCCTTCGTGGGGCTCGATGGCCAGCGATGGCCTCGCCGCGATCCGCATCGCCCCGCACATGGTGATCGCGCCGTCGATCGCGCTGTCGCTGACGCTGATGGCCTTCAACTTCCTGGGCGACGGCCTGCGCGACGCCCTCGACCCGCGCTCGCGGCGTTAGAGAGAGATTTGGCGAACCCGATCCTCCAGGTGCGCGACCTGCGCACGCAGTTCGCCACCGAGGCCGGGATCGTCAAAGCGGTCGACGGCGTGAGCTTCGACCTGTTCCCCGGCGAGAGCCTCGGCATCGTGGGCGAGTCGGGGAGCGGCAAGTCGATGACCGCACTTTCACTGTTGAGACTGGTGCCCGACCCGGGCCGTATCGTGGGCGGGCAGGTTCTGTTCCGCGACCAGGACCTCCTTCAGCTGACGGGCGAGGAGATTCGCGAGATTCGCGGCCGCGACATCGCAATGATCTTTCAGGACCCGCAGAGTTCCCTCAACCCGGTGCTGCGCACCGGGTTCCAGGTCGACGAAGCGATGCTCGCCCACGGCAAGCCGAAGCCGCAGGCACACGCCCGGACCCTCGAGCTGCTGAGGAAAGTGCGGATCCCGGCCGCGGAGAGCCGCTACAAGGACTTTCCGCACCAGCTGAGCGGCGGTATGCGCCAGCGCGCCATGATCGCGATGGGGCTCGCCAACGCGCCGGCGATCCTCATCGCGGACGAGCCCACAACGGCCCTCGATGTGACGGTGCAGGCTCAGATCCTGGAGCTGCTCGGCGACCTCAACCGAGAGCTTGGTACCGCGATCATCATGATCACGCACAACATGGGCGTGGTCGCGGGGCTGTGCACCCGCGTGCTCGTCATGTACGCCGGCGAGATCGTCGAGCAGGGACCCGTGGAGCAGATCTTCGCCAACCCGCAGCACCCTTACACGTGGTCCTTGCTGAAGAGCATGCCTCGCGTCGACGCCCTTCGCCACGAGCGCCTGCGTTCCATCGAGGGCATGGCGCCGGACCTCTTGCGGCCGCCGTCGGGGTGCCGCTTCCACCCGCGCTGCCCGTTCCGGATCGACAAGTGCTTCACGGACGAGCCGCGCCTCGAGGAAGTCGGGCCTGATCAGAAGGCGGCGTGCTGGGTGACGATGGATCGTGCGCGCAAGGAGATGGGCGCGGACGAGCTCAATGACATCCGGCCGGGCGCCGGTTCGGGCGTCCACCCCGGCGAGCAGATCTGATGGCCGAGGCCGCGGTCCAGGGCGCTCCCGCTCCGACGCCCTCCGGCGCGAAATCGCTGGTGCGCGTCGAGAACGTGGTCAAGTTTTTTCCGGCCGGCCTCGGCGCCCACGTGCATGCGGTGGATGGCGTGAGCTTCGACATCCGCGAGGGCGAGACTCTCGGCCTGGTGGGAGAGTCGGGCTGCGGGAAGTCGACGCTCGCGCGTCTGGTCACGCAGCTGATCCCGGCGACCTCGGGCAGAGTGTTCTTCGGCGACGTGGAGATTACGAAGCTGCGTGGCGAGAAGCTGCGCCAGTACCGCCGCCAACTGCAGATGATCTTCCAGGACCCGTTCGCGTCCCTGGACCCGCGCATGACAGTCGGCGACATCATCGCTGAGCCGCTCGACAACTTCCGCATCGCGAGGGGCAAGAAGCGCAACCAGCGCGTGCAAGAGCTGCTGAAGATCGTCGGGCTCAACCCCAACTTCAACAACCGCTACCCCCACGAGTTTTCCGGAGGCCAGCGGCAGCGCATCGGCATCGCCCGCGCGCTCGCGCTCAACCCGAAGTTGGTCGTTTGCGACGAGGCCATCTCCGCCCTCGACGTCTCCATCCAGGCGCAGATCGTCAACCTGCTCGAGGATCTTCAGCGCGAGTTCCGGCTCACATACCTCTTCATCGCGCATGACCTTTCGGTCGTGCGCCACATCAGCGACCGCGTGATGGTGATGTATCTCGGCAAGATCGTCGAGATCGCCGACAGCGTCGAGACCTACGCATCGCCAAAGCACCCGTACACGAAGGCGCTGCTCTCGGCCATCCCGGTGCCGGACCCCAAGGTGCAGCGAGGACGGCGCCTGGTCGAGCTGACCGGCGAGATCCCGTCGCCGATCAATCCGCCGTCAGGCTGCCGCTTCCACACGCGCTGCCCGATCGCCCGCCTACCCACGCCATGCGCCGAGACCGAGCCGCCGCTGGAGGAGAAGCGCCGCGACCACCTGGCGGCATGCCACTTCAGCTCGGACGTCTAGCTCGATTTCACCTCCTCACCCCGTGGGGAGGTCGGCCGCTCGCGTAGCGAGCCGGCCGGGTGGGGAGTAGCACTAATGCTTGAGGATGCGGGCTAGCCTCCAGTCGAAGTCGTAGAGCGCGTTGCCGCCGGCGCCCTTCACGTATGAATGGACGAGGTACTCCTGCTGGCCGTAGACGAGGGCGGCCATGATCGAGTCGTTGAGCAGCAGCTGGCCCGCGGTCCTGTAGTCGATTTCGGCGAGCGGCAGCGGCCTGGCGTCTGCGGCGGCGACCAGCGAATCGAGCGCCGGGTTTGAGTAGCACGATCCGCTCGAGCCGGCCCCGCTGACGAACAGGTAGTCGAACCAGTCCTGCGGATGGTCGTAGTCGGCGCTCCAGCTCTGCCTGAATGCCGTGTACGCGCAACGGCCGTTGCGGTTGCTGAAGAAGTTCACGCTGTCGACCTCCACGCATCCGACGTTCACTCCGAGGTTCTTCTGCCACTGGGTCTGGAGGTTGGTGCAAACCGCCTTGTTGAAGGGGTCTGTGTCATATGTATAGACAAGGTTCTTGACCTTGGCTCCGCTCGGGTCCCAGGCCTGGTACTCGGCCTTGGCGGCGACGGGGTCGAACTTCGTGGCCGGGTCCTGGCCGTCGCCGAGGTAGGCGACCAGCCCTTTGCTGATCAACCCGCCCGTCGCGGGTGTGCACGACGTGCCCTGCGAGCACAGAACCTCCGCTAGCGCTTTGCGGTCGATCGCGGCACTGAACGCATGCCGCCCGGCGCGCCCGGCCTCGATCCCGGCGAACGGGCCGGTCTTGATGTTGAAGCCGACCCAGTAAGTGAGGCCTGCCGGCACCAGCGCGAGCTCGCTGCTGAGCTTGGGGTCGGTCGCGTAACGGACCGCTGCCGCGGGCGCGAGCGACTGGCGGCCGTAGCCGATGAGGCTGTACCCGCCCGCCTCGTATCGGGCGACCTGCGCCTGCTGGTCGGACAGTACGTCGATGTGGATGCGCTGGAGGGCTCCAATCTTGCCGCCGTACCAGGCGGGAACCGGCTCGAAATCAAGCGACTGGCCGGCCGCGCGCGCGGTCAGGCGGAACGGACCGCTGCCGATGAGCGTCTCCGGCCTTGTGATCCACGTGGTATCGCCGGCCGACGCAATAACCTTGCGATCGACCAGCCAGAACGGCCACAGGCCGACGAGCGACGTCCAGTACCCGGCGCGCTTGCTCAACGTCGAGCTGAAGGTGTAGTCGTCGATCTTGGCCAGTCCGCTCATCGTGCTCGTGCGGCCCGCCGCCACCGCGTTGTACCCCGCGACGACCGAGAACAAGCCGGCGTAATCGCCCTGCTTGGCCGCGGCGCGGTTCCAGCTGTAGATGAAATCGTCGGCGGTGATCGCGTCGCCGTTGGAGAAGACGGCGTCGTGGCGAATGTGGAAGGTGTAGGTGAGCCCATCGGCAGAGAGGTCAGCGGGGCCGACCGCGATGTCGGGAACCTCGTGCAGCGACTGGTCGAATTTGTACAGGCCCGAGAACACGTTGCGAAAGATGTCGACGTCGGTCGGCGAGGAGATGTGGGCAGGGTCGAGGTCGGCCACGTCCTTCGCGATCGGGAAGCTCAGCGTCTGGTCTGCGGCGAGCACCTCGGCGGGAGGTGGGGGAGTGCTCGGATTGCAGACGGCGACGAGAAAGAGGGCGGCGAGGGCGGCGCCGAGCAGTCTCAAATCGTGAGGAGGACCTTGCCGGTGCTCTTTCCGCTCGCGACCGTCTCCAGCGCCTTCGGCGCCTCGGCCAGCGGCATGCGTGCGGAGATCAGCGGCTTGATCTTTCCCGCCGCATACAGGTCCATGAGCTTCGCATTGGCGACAGGGATCAGCTGGGGCGCACGCCTCGAGTAGAGGCCCCAATGCAGTCCGACGACCGAATAGTTCTTGACGAGGACGTGATTGGCAGCCGCCTGCGGGATGCGACCCGACGTGAATCCGACGACCACGATGCGGCCCTCGAATGCGATGCACTTGGTGGACCGGTCGAACACATCGCCCCCGACCGGGTCGAAGACAACGTCGGCACCGCGACCGCCGGTGATCGTCTTGACCTCTTCCGCGAAGTCTTGCGTCTTGTAGTTGATCACGTGATCGGCCCCGAGGCTCGTGCACACTGCGGTCTTTTCGTCCGAGCCCGCGGTTGCGATGACGGTCGCGCCGGCGGCCTTGCCGAGCTGGATCGATGCGCTCCCGACGCCACCAGCCCCGGCATGCACGAGCAGCGTCTCGCCCGGCTGCAGGTTTGCCCGCCGGTGCAGGCCGAACCACGCGGTCTGGTAGATCAGCGTGAAGGCGGCGCCATCGTCGAACGGCATCGCGTCGGGCAGGCGGTGGACGGTCGCCGGCGCTGCGTCGGCGAGCTCGGCATAACCGCCCCGCGTGAGCCCGCCGCTGTCGAGGAGCGCGGTCACTCGATCGCCTTTCTTGAAGCCGCTCGTCGCGGGCGCGCTTTCCACTGCGCCGCTGATCTCAACGCCAGGGACGAATGGGAGCGCCGGCTTGACCTGGTACTGTCCGGCGACCATCAGCGCGTCGAAGTAGTTGATCGCGGACGCACGTATCGCGATGCGCACCATTCCGTCCGCAGGCGTGCTCGCATCGACGTCTTCGAATTGCATGGTCTCGGGCCCGCCCAGCTGGCGGACGACCCAGGCCTTCACCGGGGGAAGGCTACAGCAGGGGGTAAGTTACGGGCAGTGAACCGATACACGGTCTGGCGGCGCCTGCGCTCGATGCTTGGTGCCACTCTGGCGGGCCTCGGTTGGCGGAGACATCGAGCGTGGGGGCCGGCGTACGCGCCCTTCGTCCGCGTGCCTGAACCATGGTGGCGGCGTTGGCGCTTCGGGCCGGTGACGGCATCGCCACCCCCCAACCTCCGCTATGCCGGCCCGCCTCCGTGGCAGATGCCGCCGGAGGACGAGTTGGGCGTCGCCGTCCCCGTTCGAGCCATCCTGGCGTCCGACTCGAATTACGTGATCGGGTTGATCGATTGCGTCGCTTTCTCGACCGGGTTCGAGTTCTCGATCACGGCCCGGACCAAGCAAGAGATTCGCTCTGAGGACATGGGCTTTGGCCCTCCGCCTCCGTATGGACCTGATCGATCGGACAAGGAATTGAGGATTGGGATCCAATTTGCCACCGGCGCCCCGGCTATGACGGGACGCCACCCAAGTCCGGAATTCATGGCCCAATGGAAGCTGCACGCCGAAGGTGGTGCGCCAGATGCGGCGGAGGGGCCGATCCTCTCGCACCGCAGCGGTGGCGGCGGGGGTAAGCGCTGGGATTTCCGCTACTGGGTGTGGCCGCTGCCGCCCGAGGGCAAGGTGGCATTCATCTGCGAGTGGCCGGCCCTGGGACTGGCACCGACTGTCCACGATGTGGACGCCACACCGATCAGGCGAGCAGGCGCCACCAGCATGAAGGTCTGGACCGACAAGTAGGCGGCGAAGGCTGCGTTCAATTCACAATCGTTACCAGCCGGCGTAGCTCAGCTTGGTTAGAGCAGCGGTCTTTTAAACCGAGGGTCCGGGGTTCGAGTCCCCGCGCCGGCACCAACTGTTTGGGCAAGTTCGGCTGACACGCCCCAAAGGCCTTCGGCTGCTGTGCTACACACCTTCGGCTGATGTGTCATAGCTACTTCGGTTGATGCGTGACACTCCCGCGCACGAGGGAGATGCCCATGTCGTCCGAAGGTAGTCGTTGCGCGGGTTGGCGGGGAGCTTGACGCTGCCTCTCGTCGCTCGACGATGACTGGAGTCGAGCGCGACGCCCCGGTTCAGCGGTCGGCGAATGCCAGCCTGGCGCCGAGGGCCACAAATGCCGCCGCGAAGGACCTGCGCATCCAGGTCAAAACTCTCGGTCGCGACACCACTCGTTCGCGGACCGAGGCAGCAAACATTCCGTAGCCGACGAAGACCACGAACGTCATCAGCATGAAAACAGCGCTCAGAAGAATCATCCGCGACAGCGGATTCGGTTCATTGGCGCTGACGAACTGAGGCAGGAAGGCGACGAAGAAGATCGATAGCTTCGGGTTGAGGAGATTGATCAGAACCGCGGTGACGATCACGCGAGCCGCTGAGCGAGGAGCTATATCGCTGTCGATCCTAAGCGTGCCCCGCTCTCGTAGCACGCTCCAGGCCAGGTACAGAAGGTAGGCAATGCCGACGTACTTGAAGGTCTGAAATGCGAGAGCACTGGTGTGGAGCAGGGCTGAGAGACCAAGCGTCGCCGCTGCCATCTGCGGGACGATGCCGAGCGTGCAGCCGATGGCGGCGATGACGCCAGCGCGAGACCCACGTGTCAGGCCGGCCGCCAGCGTGTAGAGGACCCCCGTCCCGGGGGAGACCACGACGATTAGCGACGTGATCAGGAACGCGATGCTCATCCAGGCGGGGACCATAGCACCGACCCGAGATGTAACCCAAGCCGGTAGGTAGGGTAAAGGCTGTCCGTGGGTTCAGAGGAGGTTGGTCCATGCACGTACATGGAGTGAGGAGGCGACTCTTTGGAGCCGCCACTGCGATTTCGGCAGCGGGGGTTCTGCTCGCGGTTCAAGCCGCCGCACCGGTCGACGCCGGGATTGCGCGCGGCTCGTTCCACCAGACCAATCTGGTGTCGGATCTTCCGGGGATGGCGAAATTCACGGATGCAAACCTGGTCAATCCCTGGGGTCTCTCGGCCAGCGCCACCAGCCCCATCTGGGTGTCGGACAACAATGCAGGTGTTTCGACTCTCTATCGCGGCGACGGCACGGCAGTCCCTCTCGTCGTGACCATCCCCGCGCCGGACGCGCCGACGGGTGGGACGCCGACGGGGACCGTCTTCAATACGACCGCATCCGATTTCAAGGTCATCAGCGGATCGAATAGCGGCAAGGCGCTATTCCTGTTTGCGACTGAGGACGGCACGATCGCCGGCTGGAACCCCGGAGTCGGAGGGACCAGCGCCACGATCGCGGTCGACCACTCGGCGGTGCCTGACGCTGCCAACGGCGCCGTCTACAAAGGGCTGACCCTCGGTTCGGTCGGCTCCAACAACTATCTGTACGCAAGCAACTTCCGGTCTGGACAAGTCGATGTCTACGACGGGGTCTTTCACCCCGCGACCCTCGCTGGATCGTTCACCGATCCGAACCTGCCCTCGGGGTACGCACCATTCGGCATCCAGAACATCGGGGGCCAGATCTTCGTGACCTACGCGAAGCAAGACGCTGATAGGCACGACGATGTGTCTGGTCCCGGCAATGGCTTCGTGGACATCTTTGGCACCGACGGCACCTTCGTCCGGCGATTCGCGACCCAGGGCACTCTCAATTCGCCATGGGGTCTCGCGCTGGCGCCGTCGACATTCGGCAACTTCCATGGCGATGTGCTGGTCGGTGATTTCGGTGATGGCCTGATCAACGCCTACACCCCGTCAGGCGTGTTCCGCGGACAACTCAAGAGCGAGACCAACGCTCCGATCCAGATCGATGGACTTTGGGGCTTGCGTTTCGGGAATGGTGGTGCGGGCGGCGATCCAAACACTTTGTTCTTCGCCGCCGGCATCGGTGGTGAGCAGCACGGACTCTTTGGGACCATCCAGAACGTCGGCTGAGTCCTAGCAAAGCGAGGGGCGGCCCACCAGCCGCTCCTCGCTAAACGACGGGCGGGCGCTTGACGCTGTTGATGTCCCAGTCGAATCCTGTCCCGATTATCCTCAACGGCTGCTATCGCTGGACTTTCGGGTACGCGCCGGTCGCGCGGGTCACCTCTTTGAACAGGTGGCGGGTGCGGAGCATGTTGCGCGCTCGCAATCGGACCTCATCGCGGTCCAGCGGCTTGATCAGGTAGTCATCGACCTCGAGCTGCAGAGCGGCTTTGCGAGCAACGCTGTCGTTGTCGGCTGTGAGGATGATCACCGGCAGATAACCCGCGTTGTCACGCGCCTTGCTGAGCCGCCGCAATAACGTGAGCCCGTCGGGCGGCGGCATGTGCAGATCCAGGAGAAGCAAATCGGGCGCGAATTCCTTGAACACCCTCTCTGCCTGGCTTGAATCGGTTACGCCGCGGATGTCGTCGGCAACGTCCTCGAGGAAGGCCTTCAGCAGGTCGATATTCGCGGGATCGTCATCCACGATGAGAATGCGCTGTGTCATCGGCCCGACGGTACCCCTGTCCGCACACCACCGTCAACACGCTTCAATCCTGAATCAGGGCGCTTTCGGATCAACCTGGTCTTTCACCCGTGCGCTGAAGTTCCCACGAACCGGCACGCCCAGACGACCTGCGAACTCTGTGATGCCATCGTCGCCGAACCACGAGGCGGAGCACCACACACCGACGGTGCCATCGGACGTCGCGAACAGGTAGCTCTTGTCCCACGTGCCTCCGGCACGACCTGGCTGGAAATGCAGGCCGCGGAACACGAACGCCACCTCCGATCGTCGCATGCGCCGGCCGTAGAGGGGATTGATGTATCGCACCTCCAACGCATCCGCTCTCATGACGGGCGGCCTGATCACGAACCAGGCGACGATGTCGCCCGTCGCGAGCAGCACCAACGGCAGCAGGCGGATCGGCCACGAGATCTCGGAGTTGGCGAGAGTCAGCAATACAAAGGCGACGGCTGCGACCAGGGTAAACAAGCCGCCGCCTCCGACGACCGCTCTCAGCAGGCGTGCCTGAGCGGGGTTCGCGGGAAGTTCGAAGCTGCCGTCGATGTGGTCGACGATGGCGCCAGTCTAAGGTCACGCTCCACAGGTTTCGCTGCACTCTGTATCTCTCGTTCATGCGCGCTTGACGTCGGCGTCGGCGCGGTACTTGTCGGTGAAGTCGCCGCGCAGCTGCACTCGCAGCCGCGCTCCGAAGGCTGCCATTGCGTCCGCTGAATACCACGACGCCAGGACCCTGATGGCGATCTTTCCGTCCCGGCTCATGAACAGGTAGCTCTTCAGCCACAAGGACCTCCGACCCTGGAACCACACCTCGCCCCGAACGATGGATTCGAGCTCTGATCGCGGCATCCTCTGGTCTCGGAACGGAGCCAGATAGCTGACCTCGTCCGGATCCGCCTTCAACGTGGGCGGTCCGCTCGACAACCAGCCAAGGGCCGCGAACGCGAGGATGATCACGAACAGCACGATGGCGATGATCTGCAGCCCGCCCGGGGCGTAAATGGATGTGTATGCGACCAGCGCGCCTCCGAGCGCCAACGACGCGATGGCGGTGGTCACGGCCCAGCGGCGCTGCCGTCGCGACACGCCGGGTTCCGGCGCGACCTCGAAGCTGCCATCGGGCGAGTCGATGATCGCGGCGAGCGAGTCGGTCATCGCGGTGCCACGCGCTCAGCTTAGGATCGTGTCTGTGGGATCGGGAGCGGTGTCGTGACTCCAGCCGGCTGGGTGGAGCTCGTTGTCGGGCTCGTGATCATCTTCGCGACCTTTTATGACCTGTTCCGGTCGATCGTCTTGCCCCGGCCATCCGTCAATCGGTTCCTACTCGTGCGCCTCCTCTTCATCGGGTTCTGGACTCTGTGGCGCTGGGTCGGCCGGCGTATACAGGGAGCGGCTCGAAGAGAGGCCTGGCTCGCGACCTTCGGCCCTTCGGCGGTGCTTGCGATGTTCGCGACCTGGGCGTTGGCCTTCATGCTCGGGTACGCGCTCATCCTCGACGGCCTCCGGACCCAGATCCGCCCCGAGCTTGACAGCTTCGGCGAGTCTCTCTACTTCTCCGCCACCACGATCGTGCCGCTCAGCTATGGCGACTTCGTCCCCATCGGTCTCGGCGCGCGCCTGGCGATCATCTTCGAAAGCGCCACCGGGGTCGGCATCGCGGCGCTGGTGATCACCCTTCTCTTCTCCCTTTACGCGTCGTTCCAGGCGAGAGAGGAGATGGTCGTCCAGCTCGATGCCGTGGCCGGCGCCCCACCGTCAGGCCTGCAGCTGCTGGAGACGGTGGCCGAGCGTGGGCTGCGCAGCGAGCTCATCGATACGTTCGACGAGTGGCGGGCATGGTCGGCTGCGGTGCTCGAGAGTCACCTCGCCTATCCGGTCCTTCTTTACTTCCGCTCCAGCCACGACAACGAGGCCTGGCTCAACTCGTTCGGGGCGGTGATGGACGCTGCGGCGCTGATGATCAGCACGGTTGACGAGGACGAGGAGGGACCGGCCCGCCTGATGTTTACGGTCGGCAACCATCTGGTCGAGGACCTGGCGTGGTACTTCCGGTACGGCGCGTCATCGACCGATCCGCTTGTCGACCGGGAGGAGTTCAACGAGGCTGTCGCCCGGCTGAAGGCAGCCGGATACCAATGCCATCCGGCAGAAGCCGCCTGGCAGTACTTCACCAAGGTCCGGGGCAAGTACGCCAGCCGGCTCAGCCTCATGTCTCAGCGCCTGGCGATTACACCGGCCCACTGGATCGGCGACCGCTCATACGTGCCTCACGCCGATGGCAGGGGCCGCTCGCACCGCAAGAAAAAGGTGCCGCAGCAGGCCTAGCGGATCACCCCGATCTGTGTCATGGCCGAGGGCGCCAGGAGCTCGATCGCCATTGAGGCCTCGGGCCGCCAGGGTTTGGTCACGGCGGCCGTGACAGATCCGCCTCCCACGCCCTTGATCGTGAACGAGCGCTGGCCGAACAGGCCCCTGGGAAACTTGGCCGATACGGTCGACCGAGCTTCGATCAAAGCGACATTGCTCGCCAGCCCGCCGTAGGCGCCGGCGATCAGCGCGATCACTCTGCGGTCGGTGACGGTCACGAAGACCGCCCCGCTCCGGCTGGCGGCGATCGCCGAGCCGATGACCCCAAACGCCGCTCCCGCGGCCACCGCGCCGGCTGACCGGTTCGTGCCCAGGAACGAAACCAACACACGTTCAGACGGTTCGAGGAGGCCGACGGTCGAGGCGCCGATGCGGGCCAGCGTCTTGACCATGGCCGGCTTGGGCGGCGGGGGCATCGCCCCCGACGCGCGAAGGCGGCTCGCCTGGCGCGACGCCTCGGCCGAGGCGGCCTGTGTAGGGTTCTCGGGCGCCCTGAGTGCGGCCATCGTGGCGGCGTGGACGGTGACCGCGTCGCCGCCGATGGCCTGCTGGCACCACGTGAACCACTGCAGGTACCGGGTCTCGAGGTCGGCCGCGGCCGGGGGCAGGTTGGCGGAACCGAAGCGCATCCCCGATCCGACCGGTGGCGTCATCCGATAGGCAAAGAAGAGGCAGGGGGCGGCGATCACGAGACCAACACCGATGAAGAGAGCCGCGCCCACGACCTCGTCGGACTGGTTGGCGTCCGGCTGGGCCAGCGCCGAGATCAAAACCAGCAAGCCGATGACCAGGACGATGCATCCGACGACCCCGCCGATGATCAGGACGACGCGACCCATCTAAACCTCACCCGGCGAGCTTGCCACGGCGCCGACCAATTTCATCCCCATCTCCGTTGATTTGGCGCAGGGAATGAAAGCTTTGGACGTCGATCTGGTCATGTACGCCGGGCGTCAGGCAGCCGAGGGGCGCTTCCTTAAAAGGAGGGCGGTCCGCCGCTTCCTGACGCTGATCGTTGCCGGGAGCCTGTGGCTGGCCGCCGCGGGGACCGTGCAGGCTGCCACCGCCGGCAAGCTGGACGCGAACTTCCAGCCCTTCACCTTCAACGTCCAGACGGCGACCAACCGGCAGATGCTGGCGCAGACATTCAAGGCCATCTCGACAGGTCAGATCGACCAGGTTTCGCTGCCGGAGGCCGTCACCTTCGGCGGCAGCGGCGACATCTACGTCGTCCCGGTCGATGCATCCACCGGCAAGCCCAGCACTTCCTACAGCAGCACGGCGCACTACTCCGGATTCGTCAACTGCTGTGCGTGGGTGGACTACACGATCACGCCCAAGTTTGCAGTCACCGCCACCAGCCAGTACGCGATCGTAGTGATGCCATCGGTCGGATCGTTCAGCTGGACCGTCTCCAAGATCCTGGACTACCCCGACGGCCAGCTCTGGATGGGCAACAAGCCATCGTCCTGGTCGTACTTCACGAACATGGGCTACGACTTCCCCTTCAGGACATATGTCGTCGCGGGTGCCGCCAACCAGGCTCCCGCGATCAGTGTCAACAACGCTTCGGTCCCCGTCGGGGAGGGCGCCGCTCCATCCAACAGCGGAACCTACGGCGATGCCGACGGCGACACGGTCACGCTGGCCGCCACCACCTCGGATGGCAGCGCGGCCGGGACGGTCACCCCCAACGCCGCCACGGGAACGTGGTCGTGGAAGGGCGCGCCGGCTGACGAAGGGACGAGCCAGACCATCACCATCACCGCCTCCGACAGCGCCGGCCTGAAGACGCCGATCACGTTCACGACCGTGGTCGGGAGCGTGACGCCCAAGGTCGCCATCTCCGGCGCGCCGGCCAGCAGTCCCGAGGGCAAATCGATCACGCTGACGGCTTCCGCCTCGAGCGACAGCGCCGAGGACAACGCGGCCGGCTTCAAATACGTCTGGGTGGCGACCAAGAACGGAGGCGCGTACGGATCTGGCACCGGCGCCACATTCGCCGTCAAGCCGAACGACGAAGGGGCTTACGTTGTGACGCTGCAGGCGACCGACGACGGTGGCCTCACCGGGACGGCGTCCGTGTCGATCGTCGGCGCCAATGTGCCTCCCACGGCTTCCTTCGTCAGCGTTACCCAGCCGACAATCGTCATGGTCTCCCAGGAATCGCTGACCTTTACGGGCACCTTCTCGGACCCAGGTGTGCTCGACAGCCATACGGTCACGTGGAAGTTCGGTGACGGCGGCTCGTCGACGACCGCGATTCCCGCCGGCGGCCCGACCACCTTCTCCACCACGCACTCCTACACCAAGTCGGGTTACTTCTACGCCGACCTGACCGTCACCGACGACGACGGCGGGGCGTCCAGTACGGTCGGCACCACGGTTGACATCCTGAGCCCGGCCGAGGCGATTGGCAGGATCGGCACCGTCGTGCAGTCCCTGAAGGGCCTCAACGCCGGCCAGAAGAGCAGCCTCCAGGTCAAGCTGAACGCGGCAACCGACGCCTACGCGCGCGGCAACGCCGGGGCGGCATGCAATCAGCTCGGCGCCTTCGTCAACGAAGTCGATGCCCAGCAGCAGGCGGGCCACATCACTTCGACCGAGCAGGGCATCCTGACCAGCGCCGCACGCGCGACCCAGCTGTCGATGGGCTGCTTCCGAACCCTGGTGGAGTTCCTTAGCGGCCTCTAAACTCCGGCCCGTGGCCCGGACCGAACTCCCGCCGGCCGACCTCCTACCCGTCCGCCGCGAGGCGACGCTCGAGTATCGATTGGTTCGCCTGTTCGGCGTGCCGCTCCTTCGCCTCGTCTTCAGATTCGACGTGCGTGGCAAGGAGAACATCCCGGGTTCTGGCAACTACGTGCTCATCGCCAATCATCTGAACTGGCTGGACGAGTTCGCGCTGCTGCTCCTGTTCCCGGTCGAGCCCCGCATCCACTTCCTCGCCGACCCGACCATCCTGGTCACGCGCAAGGTCCAGTGGTTCATCGTTCGCCATACCGGAGGCTTCGTGCCGGTGGATCGGGATCGCCACGGCGATCGCGCCCTCTTCCACCATGTGGATCGCGCGCTCGAGGTCGGAGGCTCGGTGGCGATCTTCCCGGAGGGCAACTACGGCCCGGGCGAGGGCGAGCTGATGCCCTTCAAGAAAGGGTTCGCCCATTTCGCGATCAAGGCGGGCGTCCCGGTGATTCCGGTCGCGCTGTCAGGGACCAAGGATCTCTGGTTTCGCAAGCGGATCGAGGTGGTGATCGGGCAGGCGATGAGCCCCGTCGGCCAGACGCCGGAATCGCTCACGGCGGCCGCGTTCGAGCGCATCACGGCGCTCATGCCCGCCTATCACGAGCAGCCGGGCCGCAAGCTCCTCCGCCGCCGGCTCACCAACCTCTTCTGACGGAAGTAGAATCGCGCCGATGGACCTCAAACCCGTCGGCATTTTCGAAGGCATGTCCCCCGGCGAGCTCAAGAAGGCCGCCAAGTCGATGCGCGAGATCCGGCATCCCGAGGGAGCTAAGATCATGATCCGCGGCGAGGGGGGTGTCGGGTTCCTGGTCATTCTCGAGGGTGAAGTCGAGGTCGACACGGCTGATGGCCGTCACCGCACCCTTGGCCCGGGGGAGCACTTCGGAGAGATGGCGCTCCTCGACCACCAGGGACGCAGCGCCAGCGTGACCGCACGCACCGACCTCGTCGCGGCCGCGGTTCCGGAATGGGGATTCAAACCGTTCCTGCAGGACCATCCCGAGGTCACCTATCGGCTGCTCGAGACCATGAGCCGGCGCTTGCGCGAGGCGGAAGCGGGCAAGGCCTAGCCGGCAAGCTGGGACACTAGACGCATGGCGCTTGCCCGCGTCCTCTGTCCCACCACCATCGGTCGCGAGTCCGAGCTCTCCTCGCTCGAGGACGCGCTCCTTGCAGCACTGCGTGGCGACGGCGGCGTTGTCATTCTCGGCGGCGAGGCCGGCATGGGGAAGACGAGGCTCGTCAACGAGCTGACCGCCCGCGCCTTACGGCTGCGCTGCGCGGTCATGTCGGGCGCATGCAGCGAAGCAGAGCTGTCGCTGCCATACCTACCGTTCCTGGAGGCGATCGGCAACCGACTGACGACTGAGAACACACAGCAGCTCAAAGACCGCCTCGGTCCTGCCGCCGACGAGCTGGCGCAGCTCTTTCCACAGCTTGGGCGAGCCTCGGCTCCCGGCGGCGATGCCACGCAGTCCAAGCTGCGCATGTTCGAGGCCATCCTTCTCCTCCTGCGCGACGCCGCCCGCGACCGCGCGCTGCTCCTGGTCCTCGAAGACCTTCAGTGGGCCGACCCTGGCACGCGCGAGCTCCTCGACTACATGACGCGCCGCCTGCGCTCCACGAACGTCCTCGTCCTCGCCACCTACCGGATGGACGAGATGCACCGCAAGCATCCGCTGGTGCCGACCATCCAGGGCTGGCGGCGCTCGGGCTCGGCCGAGTTCATCGAGCTGCAGCCTCTCTCGACCGACCAGGTGGGCGAGATGGTGCTGGCGATCTTTCAAGAGGTTGGGGTCAGCGACGAGTTTCGCGATTTCCTACAGGAGCGCAGCGAGGGCAACCCGTTCGTGGTCGAGGAGATGCTTCGCGACGCGGTGGACCGCGGCGACATCTTTCGCACCACGACCGGCTGGGACCGAAAGTCCCTGACCGAGATGCGCATCCCTCGCACCGTGCGGGCCGCCATCCTGCACCGGCTCGAGCGGCTGCGCCGAGAAGAGGTTGATGTGCTTTTCGCCGCCTCAGTCGTCGGCCGCGCGGCGGACGTGAAGACGCTCATCGCCGTCACCGGCATGGACGAGTCCGCGGT
>WNGK01000725.1_pt1 | contig 34008 bp, 32 predicted proteins | sample 5400601 | NCBI WGS metagenome assembly WNGK01 (sample SAMN13153376, study PRJNA577476) | soil metagenome | isolation source: 60 cm soil or saprolite under Garry oak tree replicate 1 | place: USA:California | collected 2016-06-15 | reverse complement strand
GACCGTCGCGTTTGTGCCTCCTGTGCCGCAGGCTCCGAAGCCCCAGTCAGTAGCCCGACCGGCGCGCGCTGCAGCCGATAGGACGGCTGTGATGGCCGTCGATGAGGCCGCCGGTCCCATCATCCGCGGGCCGGATCCGGCGCTGCCATTTCCAGTGGTCACGTGGAAAGGTACTGTCGTCCCCGGCCAGGCGGCGTCACGGCGCTCCCGCAGGCGGCTCGCCATCGTCGTTGGCGCCATTTTGCTGATTCTTTTGATGCTGGCGGCGACCGCCGCCTATCTGGTCACCCAACCGCCAGGCCTGACGTTGTCGAGACATGTGGTGAGCCCGGGAGAACGGATCACGGTGACCGCCGACCACCTGCCTCCGTATCAGCAGGCCGAAATCTGGATTCTTAGCAATCCGTATATCTACGGCTTCCGCGCGGATGCGATCGGCCGGGCGACACGCCAGGTGCTGATCCCCGTTGACATCGACCCCGGGTTCCACACTCTTCGGATCTGCTGGGGTGGCTCATGCCCCCTTTCGAGCACCGTGCAGGTCAATACGACGGTCGCTTTGGAGACGCCGGCGGTCAGCCCTTCTCCAGGCGCATCGCCCACGGCCGGCCCAGGAGCGTCGCCGACGCCAGGAGCCAGCAGCGCACCAGCCCCCTCACCCACCCACTCGGCCACTACGAGCCCGACCCCGAAAACGAGTCCGAGCCCCAGCCCCAGGCCGTCGCCAAGCCCGACGCCCGCAGCCTACGTGATTCTGGTTTCGGTATCGGCAACCGGCAATACAACCGTTACGTTCCACTACTTCTATGGTGGATCAACCACGATCAAGGTGTGCCAGGACGGAACTTGCTACTCGCCACTTTCAAGCACAGTGACGGTCAGCCCGGGGACGAGCACGTCGGTCATGTTCAAGACGCCGATCGGAATCAAGCCGACTAACTCTTTGCTTGGAATCGGGAAGGCATATGTGACGACCGGCTGCTGCGGTAGCTCTAATGCCGTAGTTGTTGGGGCTTAAAACACCTCGGCAGCGAGTAGGTCGTCGAGCGTTTCGCGGCGGCGCATGACGCGTGCATCGCCATCGCGCACCATCACGACTTCCGGTCTGGGCATCCCGTTGTAGTTGCTCGCCATGGCGAGGCAGTAAGCTCCGGCCGCAGGGAGAGCGATGACGTCGCCGGTCTCCAGCGCGGGCATCTCGATGTCGGTGATCAGGATGTCGGTCGACTCGCAGTACTTGCCCGCGATGGTGACCTTCGCTTCAGACGGCCGATCGGGTCCGGACGCTAGAAAGGCCTCGTAGCGGGCGCCGTACAGCTTGGGCCGGATGTTGTCGCCCATCCCACCGTCCACGGCGACGTAGCGGCGAACTCCGGGAATGTCCTTGATCGAGCCCACGGTGTACAGCGCGACTCCGGCCGGCCCGGCGATCGAACGCCCCGGCTCGACGACGAGCTGCGGGACCTTGAGGCCGCGCGCGGCACATCCGGTATCGAGCGCGCCGCGAATCGTCTCCACGAAGTGACGCGGCGTCGGGGGATCGTCCTGGCTCGTGTAGGCGATGCCCAGCCCGCCGCCTGCGCCGAGCTTGCGTGGCTCATAGCGCAGCTCGTCGCGCAGCTGGACGAGCAGGTCGAGCATGATCGCCATCGCTTTCTCATACGCGCCCAGGGCGAAGATCTGCGAACCGATGTGGGAGTGCAAGCCGACCAGCTCCAGGTTGGGTTGAGCCAGGGCTTGCTCGACAGCTTTGCGAGCCGCTCCGGACTCGATCGAAAAACCGAACTTCGAGTCGAGCTGGCCGGTGGCGATGTGGTCGTGAGTGTCCGGCTTGACTCCGGGAGAGAGGCGCAGCATGACCTGCGCCCGCTTGCCATCCGGCACGATCCGCTCGAGCACACCGAACTCCTGGAGGCCGTCGATGACGATGGTCGCGCCCGCGCGGTAGGCGGCGTCGATGTCCTCCCAGCTCTTGTTGTTGCCGAGGAAGTGGAGGCGGTCGGTCGGAAAGCCTGACTTGAGCGCGATGTGAAGCTCGCCGGCGGAGACGACGTCGAGGCCCAGGCCCTCCTCGGCGACGATCCGGAGGAACTGCGGCGACGCGAAGGCTTTCGCCGAGTAGAGCACCTGGCCGGCTGACCCCATCGCGGCCATGTACTCGCGGCATTTCTGGCGCACCGTCTCCTCGTCGTAGACGTAGAGCGGCGTGCCGTGCGCTCGCGCGAGATCGGTCAGGTCGCAACCGCCCACCTCCATGTGGCCGGCGGCGTTGACCCGGTACGTAACCGGGAAGAGCAACTAGCTGAGGTCTAGTTCGGGCCCGAGCCGCAGGAGCCGCACGAACCTCCGCAGCAGCCGCCGCCGGTGCTCTCAGCGCTGCCGAAGTCCATCGACTCCAGCGATGAGCCGGCGCCGCCCGCAAACGCGAAGCTCGAGACGAGGACCCTGGTCTTGGTGGACTCGCATGACGGGCAGACCTGCGCCTGGTCCCGCTCGGCGAACCTGGTCAGGACCTCGAACTTCCCGGAGCAGCTCTCGCACCGATACTCGTAGATGGGCATCTCAGTGAACGATTCTAAGCTCGCCGAGCTCGCGCAACTGATCGAGGAGTGGCCGGGCCTGGTGTCGGCGCCGGCCGACGAGCTCATCGAGGACTGCCTCGTGCTGGTTTCGCACGTGTCGGACGCGACGACGTTGGTCGACGTCGGGTCGGGCGGCGGGCTGCCGGGATTGCCGCTGAAGATCGTGGTGCCGCGACTGGAGGTGACTCTGGTCGAAGCGGACAGCCGGAAGGCTGCCTTCCTGACGCAGGCGTGCGCGCGGCTAGGGCTGCCGGGAGTGCGGGTGGTCGACCGCCGCGCCGAGGACGCGGCTCATGACGCCGGCTTGCGCGAGGCGTTCGATGTGGCCGTGGCTCGGGCGCTGGCGCCCATGCCGGTGCTGGCCGAGCTGTGCCTGCCGTTCGTGCGAGTGGGCGGCCGGCTGCTGGCCCAGAAGACGCGGGACGAGGACCTGTCCGCGGCCGGCCGGGCCATCGAGCTGCTGGGTGGCGGGCCGCTGCAGATCGAACCGGCCCCGTCGAAGGCGCGGAGGTCTGGGATCGTCGTGGTGGTCGAGAAGGTGGAGCCTACCCCGGAGGCCTATCCGCGGCGAGCCGGGGTGCCTGCGCACCGCCCCCTCTAGAGCTGCCCGGCCAGACGCAGCTGTCGCCGCAGCACCCACCGGCTGCACAGGTTCACCAGCAGGACGAGCACCACCAGCACCAAAGCAGCGCCCCAGGCCTGGTTCTGCAGCGACGGGTATGGAGTCAACGCGTCGTGAAAGACGATCAGCGGCAACGCGGACATCGGCTGCGTCGGATCCAGGTTCCAGAAACGGTTGCCAAAGCCCGTGAAAAGGAGGGGTGCGGTTTCGCCCGCGGCGCGAGCGACGGCCAGCAGGGCGCCGGTGATCACGCCCGGCGCGGCCGCCGGCAGCACCAGCTGCACCGACACCCGCCATCGCGGCAGCCCGAGAGCCAGCCCGGACTCGCTCAGGCTTGTGGGGATGAGCGCGATCGCCCCTTCCGACGTTCGGATGACCACGGGAAGCATCAGCACCGCCAGCGCGACGGCGCCCGACCAGCCCGAAAAGTGGTGCAGCGGCACCACGAGCACCGCGTACGCAAACAAGCCGATTGCGATCGACGGCGCGCCAACCAGGACGTCGGCGGCCAGACGAACCCAGCCCGCCCAGCGACCGCCACCGTACTCCGCCAGGTAGAGACCGCCGACGACCCCGACCGGAATCGACAGCATCGACGCGAGGCCGACCATGATCGCGGTGCCCGCGATGGCGTGGGAAACGCCGCCACCGGGAATGCCGATCGGGCGCTCGACGTTCAGGAAGAACTCGGGATGCGTCACGGCAGGCAGCCCCTTGGCCGCGGTGTAACCGAGCACCAGCGCGAGCGGCACGAGTGCGATTCCGGTCAGGGCGTAGGCGGCGCTTACAGCGAGGGTGTTGCGCAGCCTACGCGCGCGGTTCCGCAACCTCATCGCCTGGTCCTCGAGGTCGAGCGAACGAGCAGCAGCGCGAGCATGTTGACGATCAATGTGACCAGGATCAGGACGAGGCCCAGCTCGGCCAGCGCCGCCGGGTAGAGGACGCCTGTCGCCTCGGTGAACTCGTTGGCGATCACGCTGGCCAGCGTGTAAGCGGGCGAGAAGATGGAGGCGGGAATTTCAGGCCGGTTGCCGATGACCATGGTCACGGCGATGGTTTCTCCGAGCGCGCGTCCGAGCGCGAGCACTGAAGCTCCGAAGATGCCGGCCCGGGCTGCGGGCAGGATGACCTTCCAGGTCGTCTCCCACCACGTCGCGCCGAGCGCGATGGCACTCTCGCGCAGGCCTGACGGGACCGCCCGCATGACGTCCCGAGAAACCGCTGAGAGCGTGGGCAGGATCATCACGGCAAGTACGACCGCCGCGGTGAAAAGGCTCGTCTGGCGCGCCGGGCCGGAAAGCAGCCCGATGAAGCCAAAGCGCTCCGACACGGGGAGTTCGACGTGATTGAACAGGTATGGCGCCATCACGTAGAGCGCCCAGATTCCGTAGACAACGCTCGGAATCGCCGCCAGGAGCTCAACGCCGGTGCCGATCGTCGTCCTCAATCGCCGCGCGCCCGGCTGCGCCAGGACGATGGCGACGGCGAGGCCGACCGGCAGGGCGATGGCCAGTGCGATGAAGCTCGTGGCGACGGTTCCGTAGATGAATGGAAGCGCGCCGAAGTCGAGCGACACCGGATTCCAGCTGCGCGCGAGCAGGAAGCCCGCACCAAAGTGGATGACCGCCGGCGCCGCCTCGCGATACAGCACCAGAACGATGGCAACGATCGCCAGCGGCGCGACGCAGCTGACGGCCACCGCGAAGATTCGGAAGCGATCCGGAGGGCGCCGCTCGGCGAGCGGCAGGCGCAGCGCCTGGATCAAGCGGCGGCCTCGGGCCTGCGGTCGAGCCGGTAGCCCGACCCCCTCACCGTCACGATTTCGAAGTCGACCTGTCCGGCGAACTTCTGGCGCAGCCACCTGATGTGTACGTCGACTGTCTTGCGGTCCCCGTTGAACTCAGGGCCCCACACGCTCTCCAGGAGCGCCTCCCGGGTATGCACGCGATTGGGGTGCGCGACGAGGTGTGACAGCAGATCGAACTCGCGCGCCGCAAGCTTCACCTCGCGGTCGCGGACAGTGACCCGCCGCGCCGCGCGATCGATGGTGAAGGAGCCGATGGTCTCCACCTCCGGTGTCGAGCGCGGCTCCGCTGGTTCGAGCTGGGCGCGGCGCAGAACCGAATGAATGCGCGCGATCACCTCTCGGACCGAGAACGGCTTGGTGATGTAGTCGTCGGCGCCCAACTCGAGGCCGACGATCTTGTCAACCTCCGAGTCCTTGGCGGTCAGCATGATGATCGGCACGCGGCTCGTCTTGCGGACCGCGCGGCAAAAGTCGAGACCGCTCATCCCTGGCAGCATCAGGTCCAGCAGGATCAAGTCAGGACTCGACGTGCGCGCGGTCCTGAGCCCGGACGCGCCGTCTGCAGCCTCATGCACGGCGAAACCCGCCGAAGCCAGGTTGTAGCGCAGCATGTCGCGAATTCCCTCGTCGTCTTCAACGACCAGCACGCGACCGGCGCCCGCAGTCCTGCGCGTGTACGCAGAGACCGCGGTCACCCGAGCTCGACCACCTGGCCGGTCTCGAGGAAGGCGATGTCCTCAGCCACGTTCGTCACGCGGTCGGCGATGCGTTCGAGGTTGTGGGCCACGAGCAGAAGCGTGACGGCCCGCAACGCCAGTTCGGTATCAGTCCCCTGCCCCATCTCGGCGATGAGGAGCTCGAAGGTGCGGTGGTACAGGCGATCCATCTCGTTATCGCGTGCGGCCACCTCGCGCGCCATGTTCAAGTTGCGCGCGATGAGCGCCTCGAGGATGTCATGCACCTGGCCGATGGCGAGCTCCCCCATGAGACCGAACTCCGACCGCAACGGCAGGTCCGGGAGCCCGCAGAGCGTTCCCGTCATGCGCGCGATTCGCACCGCGTAGTCACCGATGCGCTCCAACTCGCTCGCGATGTACTGCACGCCCATCAGGTCGCGTAGGTCGCGGGCCACGGGTTGCTGGGTCGATATGACCATGAACACCTGCTCGCGGATCTGCCGGAACAGCTCGTTGAGGTACTGGTCGTCATGACGGACCTTGTCCGCCGCACTCGGGTCTCGGCGCCGCAGGGCATCGAGCGAGGCTTCGATCTGCGATTCGACCATCGTGCCCATCCTGGCCAGCGATTCCCGAAGGCTCTCGAGCTCCTTCTCGAACGTGAGCCTCGGCATTAGCCGCCCACTACCCGAACCGCCCGGTGATGTAGTCCTCGGTGCGCGTGTCCTGCGGGTGATTGAAAAGCGCCGCGGTCGGCGCGAATTCGATGAGCTCGCCGTATCGGTCGGCCGGATTCATGAGCATGAACGCGGTGAAGTCCGACACGCGAGCTGCCTGCTGCATGTTATGGGTGACGATCACGATCGTGTAGGACTGCGAGAGCTCGGCCATCAGGTCCTCGATCTTGGTTGTGGCGATCGGGTCCAGGGCCGAGCAGGGCTCGTCCATCAATATCACCTCTGGGTTGACTGCCAGGCAGCGGGCGATCGACAACCGCTGAAGCTGTCCGCCCGACAGCGAAACGGCCGGCGCGTCGAGGCGGTCCTTCACCTCGTCCCACAGCGCGGCGCGCTCGAGGCTTCTCGCCACGGCCTCCTTGACGCGTGGCGCGCTCCATCCGAGCAGCCGCGGCGCGAACGCGACGTTGTCCCGGATGGACATCGGAAATGCGGTTGGTCGCTGGAAGACCATGCCGATCTTTTGCCTCAGCTCAAGCAGCCGGCCAGTGGTCACGATGTTCTCGCCGTCGCATACGACCGAACCAGTTGCCCGGGCGCCGGGTACCAGGTCGTACATGCGGTTGAAGACGCGAAGCAAGGTGCTCTTGCCGCAGCCGGAAGGTCCAATGATCGCGGTGACGCGCTTCTCCCTGATGTCGAAGGAGACGTCGTGCAGAGCCTGCGTCTTTCCGTAGAAGAAGGAGAGGGCCTCGACCTGAAGCTTGACCGGCCCGACCCCTTCAACCGCGCGCAGCTCCGGCTGGGCCGTGTGCATGACGGGCCGATTGAAGATACCGGGGTCCCTCACCCGCGTCGACGATAGGTTCGCCATGTTAAGGCGCGCTTATGCGTCAGTTAAGGAACGGGGCAGCGAGATCGTGAACACCTGACCACCCTCCGGCGCGGTCTCGGTCCAGATCCGTCCACCGAGGGTCTGGACAAGGTGTTTCGAGATCGCCAGACCAAGGCCGAACCCGCCTGCCTCGCGTGGCCGCGCCCGGTCGACCTTGTAGAAGCGCTCGAACACGCGACCCCAGTGCTCAGGCGAGATACCTGGGCCATGGTCACGGACACTGATACGGACCTCGCCATCCACGGCGGACGCTGCCACGTCGATTGCCGAGTCAGGCGGAGAGAACTTGGCCGCGTTGTCAAGCAAATTGCCCAGGGCTTGTGCGAGCTTGGCGCGGTCGCTCGAAACGGCCAGGCCCGGCGCGACGTCGACGTTGACCCGCCGCTCCTTACCGACCCTTCGTGCGAGATCCTGAAGCAGATCGTCGAGGTTGAAGCGAGAGGGCTCTGGCGCCAGGGCATTGGACTCGATTTCTGCCAGCTGTCGCAGGTTGTCGATGATCTTGCTGATCAGGTCGGCCTCTCGTACCAGCCGGTCCGCGAAGCGTTTCCGATCCTTCAGCGGCGGGTCACCCTCGAGCGCTTCGGCTGTGAGTCTCAGGGACGTGATCGGCGTCTTCAGCTCGTGGACGAGGTTGGCCACGAACTCTTGCCTGATTCGCTCCAGCAGCCGTAGATCAGTGACGTCGAGCAGGAACATCAGGGTCTCGCCGGGATGCGGGCCCGGGACCAGCTTCGTACGCACTGTGCGCCGCCGGTGGACGAGCACTGTCTCGCCTTCAGCGCTGCCGGCTCGCATCACGTCGAGGAGCTTGCCCTCGAGCGTCAGCTCGACAAGGCTCGCGGGCAACCGCGCGGGATCCACGTCGAAGAAATCGCGCGCCGCGTGGTTGACGGCGACGACGCGGCGGTCGCGATCGATGAGCAGCGCGATCACCGGCGCGTCTTCGATCAGGTCCTCGAACGGTTTCAGTGGAGCGGGGGTAGAGCCAGAGCCTTGCTGGACGGACTTTCGCCAGCGATCCCAGATCACTGGCGGGAGTATAGGTTCGATCTGTCGCGCTTCCACTTAAGCGCCGGTTAACCGCCCGATAATGGCCGCGCCTTAGGGTCGATTCCACGCAATCAACATCACCAGTTGTGCGGAGGGAGTCGATGCCGGGGGTTACAGGCAAAAGTCTTGCGAATGTTGTTTTGGCATTGGTGTCCGTCGTCCTCTGCGCCTGTGGCAACATCAGCGCGCCGGTTTCGCTCGACGTGGGCAGAGGGAGTCTCACCGCCGCGGGCGCAACATTCCCGGAGCCGTTCTACAGCCGCGCCTTCTTCGCGTACAGCCAGAGCTATCCGCAGGTGACGGTCAACTACCAGGCCGTAGGCTCGGGCGCAGGCATCCAGCAGTTCACAAAGGGCACCGTCGACTTCGGCGCCAGCGATGTTCCGATGGGGGCGTCGGACATCGCCGCGGCCGGTGGCCAGTCGGCGGTGGTACAGATCCCGACCACGCTGGGCGTCGTGGCGATTGCCTACAACGTGTCGGGCATCGACAAGCTACATCTGGACGGTCCAACGCTGGCCGCCATCTACCTCGGCCAGATCAAGAAATGGAACGACCCGGCCATTGCTTCGATAAATGCGGACGCCAAGCTGCCCGGTACGACCATCACGGTTGTTCATCGCTCGGACGGCAGCGGCACCACGTATCACTTCACGGACTATCTCGCCAAGGTCTCGCCCGACTGGAAGTCGAGGGTGGGCGTGTCCAAGTCGGTTCAGTGGCCGGCCGGCATCGGCGGAAAGGGCAATGACGGAGTCGCCCAAGCCATCACCCAGACTGACGGCGCGCTCGGATACGTCGAGCTCGCCTACGTCGTGCAGGCCAAGATGCACCAGGCATTTCTGAAGAACAAGAATGGGAAGTTCGTGCAGGCGAGCGTGGGCGGCGCCACCGCCGCCGCGGCGCAGAACGCCAACGTGAGCCCGACTAACTTCTCCATCACCGACGAGCCCGGAGACAGCACGTACCCGATCGCCGGCTTCAGCTGGATCATCCTGCACGCTTCGATCAGCGACGGCGACAAGGGCAAGGCCATCGTCTACCTGCTCAAGTGGCTGGTGACCAATGGACAGACCTACGGTCACGATCTTCAGTACGCGCCGCTGCCGTCTTCGGTGCAGAGCCTGGCCCTGCAGAACCTGCACGGGGTGACCGCCGGAGGGCAACTGGTCCTCGGCTGACGCTCGTCCCCGCTCGGGCCGTGCTTGGGCGGGGCAATCCTCCGTGGCTTACCCTTTAGGGCGGGGGTTGCGTGAATGAAGCTGAGCCTGGTGCCCACGGAGCGCCGTTTCTACGAGCTGTTTCGGAAGCAGGGCGAGCTGCTGAGTGAGACCCTTTCCGATCTCAGCAAGTCGATGCTCGAAGGCCGCAGCCGGCACCCACGGCTACGCGACCTCGAGCACCAGGCGGACAACGTTACCCACGAGATTTACCGGCTCACGAACCGTACGTTCGTCACCCCGATCGACCAGGAGGACATCCTTCTGCTGGCGCATTCGCTCGACGAGGTCGTGGACCTGGCCGAGGAGGTGGCCGACAAGATCGATCTTTACAACATCGGTCACATCACCGACCAGGCCAAAGAGATCGGCGAGTGCCTGGAGCGCGCCGGCAAGATGCTGGAGGAAGCGCTCGGGCGGCTCGAGGACTTCAACGGCGTGGAGCCGCTCCTGAAGGAAATCCACCGCCTGGAGAACGAAGGCGACCGCATCACCCGGACGGCATTGAAGGAGCTCTTCAACGACCACCTCGCCCCGGCCGACCTCATCAAGTGGAAGGACGTCTACGCGCTGCTCGAAGAGACCATGGACGAATGCGAGCACTGCGCAGAAGTGATCGAGACCCTCTCGATCAAGAACGCCTGACCCGCATCGTTCCCACGAGCCCGCTCAGCCTTTCCGGCAGATGACCGAGACCGCGGTCCTGCTGTGGGTCACCATCGGCATCGCGGTCGCTTTCGATTTCACGAACGGATTCCACGACACCGCGAACGCGATCGCTACGTCGATATCGACTCGCGCACTTTCTCCCCAGGCGGCGGTGGTGCTGTCCGCAATCTTCAACCTCGTCGGCGCGGTGGTCACCGTGGCTTTCTTTCAGGCCAAGGTGTCGAACACGATCGCCGGCACGCTGGCCTTCAAGGCGGGCCTCGTCGTGATCATGGCTGCCCTTCTTGGCGCCATCTGTTGGAACCTGATCACGTGGTATCTCGGACTGCCGAGCAGCTCCACGCACGCTTTGATCGGCGGCCTCTGCGGCGCGGGCATCGCGGCGGCTCACGGCCTGGATGGCGTCAGATGGAGCGCGCTGGCCAAGCAGGTGGCCAGCCTGGTCATCTCGCCGCCGATCGGTTTCGCGGTGGGAGCGGCGTTTATCACCGCGCTCCTGCTGGTGATCCACCAGTTCAAGTTCAGACCGGTGCGGCTGAATCGCACCTTCCGCATGCTCCAGGTGGTAACGGCCGCATTCGTCTCGTACTCGCACGGCGCCAACGACGCGCAGAAGACGATGGCGGCCATGACACTTGCGCTCGTCGCTGCAGGCGAGCTGCCGAAGTTCCAGGTGCCGCTCTGGGTCGTCTTCCTATCGGCGGCGACGATCGCGTTCGGTACATACGCAGGAGGCTGGCGAATCATCCGCACGCTGGGATGGAACATCCTGAAGCTCGACCCCGCCACCGGTATGTCAGCTCAGCTGACAGGCGCGACCGTGATCCAGGTGGCGACCCTCGTTGGTCTTCCGGTGAGCACCACGCACGTCATCACCGGCTCTGTGATGGGAGTAGGCGCGAGCCGGAAGCTGTCCGCAGTCAGGTGGGGTATCGGCGCCAACATCATCGCGGCATGGATCGTGACCATTCCCTCCGCCGCCATCATCGCCTGGGTGACATTCGCAATCCTGAGCACCGCAGGCCTTCATGGATGACGAAAGTTCCGTTGTTGGTAGACGCTTGTGACGTTAGACTCTGATCACCGCACAACGTCGCACCAGGCGAAGGAGCAAAGCGTGGCCACCAAGATCCTCGAATTGACGGACGTAAACGTCATCAAAGCGGCTGGCGGGATTGTCTGCCGCGAAGACTCATCTGGCGAAATCGAGATCGTCGTCGTGCATCGGCCCGCTTATGACGACTGGACGCTGCCGAAGGGCAAGGTCGACTCCGACGAGACCCCCGAGGAGTGCGCGCTGCGCGAGGTCAAGGAAGAGACCGGCTTTAGATGCGAGCTGGGCCGGCCTGTGGGCTGCACCGCGTACGTCGACCGGCGCGGCCGCAACAAGGTCGCGTGCTACTGGGTGATGGAGGTCATCAGCGGGCGATTCCGGCCGGGCGGCGAGGTCGACCGCATGTTGTGGCTGCCTGTTGCGGATGCCGCGAAGCGGCTCACGTACGAGCGCGACAAAGCACTCATCGCTCAGCAGCCTCTCCCCTAGCGCGACGTAAGCTTGGGCTGTCGTGCAGACAGCCACCAGGCCGGACACGCTGGTCATCGCCGGCACCGAGCTGCGCTCGCGCCTGTTCGTGGGTACCGGCAAGTACCCCGACGATGCCACCATGGTCGCCGCGCTGGAGGCTTCGGGCTGCGAGTTGGTCACCGTCGCGTTGCGACGCCTGGACCTCGACAACCCGAAGAAGAAGACGATCCTCGACGTCATCGACTGGCGCCGGTTCCGCATCCTCCCCAACACGGCCGGCTGCCGCACCGCTGACGAGGCGATCCGGATCGCGCGCCTTGCGCGTTCGATGGGCCTGTCGGACTGGGTGAAGCTCGAGGTCATTCCGGACCCGCGCTACCTGCTGCCCGACCCCGAGGAGACATTGAAGGCGGCGCGCGTTCTGGTCGCTGAGGGGTTCCAGGTGCTGCCCTACATCAACGCCGACCCCGTGCTTGCGAAGAAGCTCGAGCAGCTGGGCACGGTGACGGTGATGCCGCTGGGCTCGCCTATCGGCTCGGGCCAGGGCTTGCAGACGCTCGAGCAGATCCGAATCATCATCAACGACGCGAAGGTGCCGGTCGTCGTCGACGCCGGCATCGGTGCCCCCTCCGACGCGGCGCTCGCGATGGAGCTTGGGGCGGATGCGGTTCTGGTCAACACCGCGATCGCGATGGCGCGCGACCCGGAGATGATGGCAGAGGCCATCAGGGATGGAGTGCAGGCAGGTCGCAAGGCGTTCACCGCCGGCCGCATCCCTCGTCGCGCCGACGCTACCGCCAGCTCACCGACGGAGGGGGTCTCGCGACTGTCCTAGTCACGCCGGTCGCGATGGCAGTGGTAGCCAGCGCCGAAGCCGGCCTGAATGCGATCCAGAGGGGCGCGACCATTCTTCAGCTCCGGGCTCCGTATCTCACGGCGCGCGAGGTCGAGCGCGAGGCCAAAGCACTCGTGCCGAAAGCGTCAGTGCCGGTGGTCGTGAGCTCCCGATGCGACGTCGCGCTGGCCGCCGGCGCCGCCGGCGTGAACCTGCCCGAGCGCGACATCAGCGTGGCGGACGCGCGAACGCTGATGGGCCAGCGCCTTGTGGGGCGGTCGGTGCATTCGATCGAATCGGCCGTGACGGCGGAGCGCGAGGGCGCCGACTACGTGATCTTTGGGCCCGTGTGGCCGAGCCCCAGCCACGCGGACCAGAAATCGCATGGCATTGGAGCGCTGGAGGATGTCGCGCGAGCCGTGCGCATACCGGTCCTGGCGATCGGCGGCGTGACTTCCGAGCGCGCGGACGAATGCGCCAAAGCTGGCGCGGCAGGGTACGCGGCGATCACGCTGTTCAGGTGATCGCGCTTCAGATCAACGGCAAGCACGTCGACCTCGACGATGCCACCCGGCTGCTGGACTACCTGGCCCGGCTCGGCGTCGACCCAAGATCGGTCGCGGTCGAGCACAACGGCGAGATCGTCGAGCGCGATCGCTATGGAGAGATCACGCTGCGCGCCGGCGACGTGGTCGAGATCGTGCGCATGGTCGGCGGGGGCTTTTAGCGCGCCGCGGCGAGCCTCTCTTTGATCGCGGCCTCAGCTTCCGCCCGCTCGTCCCACGGCTCTGAGCCTCCAGCCACGCGCATCGAGCGTTCGTGGCCCTTGCCGGCGAGCAGCACCGTGTCGCGGGGCCGCGCAAGCTCGATCGCGCGGCGGATCGCGGCTCGGCGGTCGATGACGATCTCGTAGTCGAGGCCCGGCGCCTTGCCCTCGGCGCCGGACTGCACGTCACGCGCGATGTCGACAGGGTCCTCCTCCAGTGGATCGTCCGTCGTGATGATGAAGAAGTCGGAGAACTGGGCGGCCGCGCGTCCCATGCCAGGGCGGTCGTGGTCGGAGCGTGCCGTCGACCCGAAAACGACGATGAGCCTTCCCTGCGTGAACGGACGCAGCTCGGCAAGCGCGCTGGCCAGCGCACCGGCGGAATGCGCGAAATCGATGAACACGCGGAAGTCCTGGCCCAGGTCGACGCGCTCGAGACGGCCGCGCACGCCCTCGAAGCTCGCAAGCCCTCTGCCCACATCTTCGAGCGGAACCCCGAGCGCGATGCACACGCCGGCCGCGCACATGGCGTTGTAGACGTTGAAGCGCGCAGGCACGGCGAGAGCCACGTACGTCTCGCCCAACGGCGTCTTCAAACGGAAACGCGCGCCCGTGTCGGTCATGCCGAGCTCGAGCGGATGGAAATCGGCGGCGGTCGTGAGGCCGTACGACCAGTGGCGCGAGATCGGCCGGCGCGACAGGCGCTCGTAGCTCGGGTCGTCGCGGTTCAGCACAGCCGTCTTCTCAATACCTTTGTCCGCTGCTTTCGCCGCGAGGTCGATGAGCCGCGCTTTCGCTTCGAGGTAGTCCTCCCAGGTCGCGTGGTAGTCGAGGTGGTCGTGGCCGACGTTGGTGAAGGCCGCGACATCGAAGTCGCATGCGTTGACCCTCTCCTGCACGAGCGCGTGCGACGTGGTCTCGATCACTGCGCAGCGGACACCCGCATCGACCATCTCCTTGAGCCACGCCTGGATCTCGTGCGCGTCGGTCGTGGTCTGGCCGCTGGTGTTGTCGGATTCTCGGCCCGCCACGCTGTACGCGACGGTGCTCATCGCGCCGGCGACGATGCCGCCGGCCTGCAGCACGTGCTCCGCCATGTGCGTGGTCGTGGTCTTGCCGTCAGTCCCCGTGACGCCCGCGACCTTCAGCTGGCGCGCGGGGCGTCCGTAAAACTCCGCGGCCAGGTCGCCCAGCGCCGAGCGGGTGGACGGAAACCGGAGGGCGGCGACGCCATCAGGCACCTGGGCATCGGATTGCACCGCCACCGCGGCCGCGCCGGCCGCGACCGCGTCCGCGATGAACGCGTGACCGTCCGAGCGGATGCCCGGCACCGCGACGAACAGGTCGCCAGGTTTCACGCGCCGCGAGTCAGGCTGGACGCCGCTGATCTCCGCGCCGCCATCGCCGTCCACGATCGCGCCGGGCACGCCTCGCGCGAGCTCGGATAGCCGCACGAGCGCAGCATAATCGGCCCATGCTGGGCGCCGAGATCGCCGGTCATCGATTCGACTGGGGGTCCCGCACGTACGTGATGGGCATCGTCAACACGAGCCCTGACTCGTTCAGCGGTGATGGGCTCGACGATCCCGAGAGCGCCATCTCCCAAGGCCTGGTGATGGCGCGCGAGGGCGCGGCCATGCTCGACGTCGGCGGCCAGTCGACGCGCCCGGGCCACGAGCCGATCAGCGTGCCCGAGGAGATCAGCCGCACAGCGCGCGTGATCGAGGCGCTCGTGAAGAAGTCAGGCGTGCCAGTCTCCATCGACACGTACAAGCTCGAGGTCGCAGAGGCCGCCGTCGAGGCGGGCGCGACGATCCTCAACGACGTGTGGGCGCTTCAGCGATCGCCGGCGCTTGCAAACCTCGCCGCGCGGCGCGGCTGCGCGCTGGTGCTGATGCACAACCAGGACGGCACGGAGTACGCGGGCGACCTCATGGACGAGATCAAGCGCGTGCTTCGCGCCGCGACCGACAACGCCATCGCGGCCGGAGTTCCGCGCGAACGGGTGCTCGTCGATCCGGGCATCGGGTTCGGCAAGACGGCCGACCACAACTGGGAGGTGATGCGCCGCCTGCCGGAGCTGGTCGAGCTCGGTCAGCCCATCCTGATCGGCACATCGCGCAAGTCGTTCATCGGCAAGCTGCTCGACCTGCCTGTGACCGACCGCGTCGAGGGGACGGCGGCCACGGTCGCGGCCGCGATCCTGCGCGGCGCCGACGTGGTGCGCGTGCACGACGTGCGCGTGATGATGCGCGTCGCGGCGGTGGCCGATCGCATCAGGTATCCCTCTCCCACTCCCAGGTATCCCTCTCCCACGGAAGTGGGAGAGGGTCAGGGTGAGGGCCGGTGACGAGGGCGTACCTCGGACTCGGATCCAATCTCGGGCGTCGCGCTCGCAACCTGAGCGCCGCGCGCAGGCGATTGCGCGAGAAAGGCGCACGCATCCTCCGCCAGAGCACGGTGATCGAGACAGAGCCGTGGGGCGTGCTCGACCAGCCGCGCTTTCTCAACCAGGTGCTGGAGGTCGAGTGGGACGACACGGCGCGTCGTCTCCTGCGCGCGGCGCAAGCGGTCGAGCGCGAGGGCGGGCGTGTGCGCACACGGCGCTGGGGTCCGAGGACGATCGACGTCGACATCCTGCTGTTCGGCAATGAGCACGTTGCAGACAAGGACCTGCAGATCCCGCACCCGCGCATCGATGAAAGGCATTTCGTCCTGGAGGGTCTCCGCGAACTGGGGCGCTAGAGAGTTTTATTGATCCTTCGGAACAGCTCCTCGAAGCGCGCTCGCGTCGCAGGCTTCAGCGGAGGAAGCAGCTTGTCGCGCAGCCGCAGCAAGGCGTCGGCGGGGCGGCCGATGTCGAAGTCGCCCTCTTTCTCGCGGATCCGCTCGACGATCCTCTCCCCGGCAGGCAGGTCGGCCGAGCGGACCGCCTTGCCGTAGGCCTGGTTGTACAGCGCGAGGTAGTCCTCGACCTCGAACAGGTCCTCGACGTCCGCGCGCGACGAACCCGTCACCTCGGCCACCGCGACCAACCGCTTGGGCTTCAGGAATCCGGCCTTCGCCAGCTCGACGAGCTTCTCGTTCCCGTTGCGCGACTCGACCAGCACCGTCACGCCCATCTGCCGGCCGATCAGCGCCACCGCCGCCGGCAGGTTGGCAGCTTCGCCGGCGGGCAGGATTCGCCACCGATCGTTGAGGTGCTCGCGCCCGAACTGCTTCAGGTGATCGCTGATCACGGTGAGGTAGGTGTAATCGGACGTCGCCTGCACGAGCAGGTTGTCGGGCCGGCCGAACAACGACTGAGCGATGTCGAAGCCGAGCGCCGCCTGCAGCGGGAAGAAGCTGTCGGGCTCGGCGGACAGCACGTCCGACGACACCACCGCGCCGATGCCGCGTCCCCGGTCCTCCACAAGGCGCACGCGGTCGAGGTGTTCGGCCTCGACCATGAACGGCGAGTGCGTCGTGTAGAACACCTGGTGCTTCGGCGCGAGGCGCTCGTTGATGAACCGCAGAAAGTCGCGCTGCGCGCGCGGGTGTAGCTCCAGCGCCGGCTCGTCGAGAAGGATCACGACTCGGTCCTTCTGCTTCTCGAACTCGTGGAAGGCCGCGAGAAACGAGAAGAACCAGCGGAAGCCTGAGGAGCGCTGGTCGAAGCGGTTGCTGAATCCGTTGCGCAGGTCCTCGACGCGAATCTGCAGGTACTTGGCGACGTGGCTTCCGCCGCTGGGAGCCATCTCGACGTCGATGTCCACACGCAGGTCGCCGCTCTGCGACCAGTACCTGGCCACCTCGTGCGTCAACCTGTTGGCCGCCGCCTCGAGCTCGGAGCGGCGCTCCTCATAGTCCAGCGTGAGCAGCGACTGATTGTCGGCGTGCGCGAGCTGCAGCAGCGATCGCGCGGTCAGCTGGCTCGGGTCGAGCTGCGCGCCCTCTGCGAAGAGATGCTCGAGGTCGACCTTGCCCTGCAGCTGGCTGTACTCGCTGAAGTAGAGGAAGCTCGGCATGCGCTGTACGACCAGCGTCTCGATGGCCTGCTCGACCCCCTCGGGGAACTGGCTTTTGATCGCGTCCTCGAGCTGGCCGACGGCCTTCTGTGTCGGCGAGTCGATCTTCGGCACGGCGTGCTCGATGTCCGCCAGCCGGGCCGACAGGTCGGCCACCGTCGCCGGGTCGCCGAGGATGGACCGCAACCCCTCGGGCAGCTTGGCCGAGTCGAGCAGCCGCGTAACCGTCGCGCGCTCGTTGATGTCGGGCACGCTCACGTGGATCTTGTTGCCGTAGTCCTTCTGGACGATGAGCGCCTGACCCTCGGTGACGATTCCCGTGCCGCCGATGGCTACGATCGCCTCCACGTCGGCGGCGTCCAGCTCGAAGGTCGCCTCGACGGGAGTCGTCCTCTCGATCTCGCCGCTGCGCCGGTGCTCGGCGAGCAGCCAGCGGGGGTAGTCGTCGATGTCGCGGAAGTTCGCCGGGTAGATCGGCTTCAGGCGGTAGAGCGCCTCCAGAACGGCCGTCTTTCCGGACTCGTTCTTGCCGACCAGGCATGTGACGTGTGGCTCAACGCTGATCGGTGTGGAGTCGATGATGTTGCGAAAGCGTCTGATCCTGACGGCCGTCAGCTTCACTGGGTGGATAGCCTACAGCGACGGCGCTGGGTTCTAGGGCGGGATCAGTCTTTAGGCCGGGCGCGCGTTGGTGAATCGATAGCCGATGCCCGGCACGGCCAGGATGTAATAAGGACGCGCGGGCTGGGTCTCGATCTTCCGGCGCAGGTTCCTGATGTGCACGTCGATGACCCGCGTCTCGATGGGGTACTCGTAGCCCCAGATGGCGTTCAGGATCTTCTCGCGGCTCAGCACCTTGCCGGCGTTGCTGGCGAGGAAGGTCAGCAGGTCGAACTCCGTGTGTGTGAGCTCGACCTCCTTGCCCGACTTGTAGATCCGGCGCTCGTTGACGTCGATGACGAGGTCGCGGAACTCGAGGCGCGTCCGCAGCGCCTCTGCCGATTCCATTCGCGCCCGACGCAGGTGAGCCGCCACCCGGGCGGCCAGCTCGCGCAGGCGGAGCGGCTTGGTGACGTAGTCGTCGGCGCCGATCTCCAACGCCACGACCACGTCGATCTCGTCGGACCGGCCGCTCATCATGATCACCGGCGTCGTAGGGTCGGTCCGGCGGAGCTCCCGGCAGACGTCATATCCGGACCCGTCAGGCAGGCTCACCTCGAGCAGCGCGAGGATCGGGTGCGCGGAGGTGTGGAGGCGGAGGGCTTCGGCGCCGGTCTCGGCGTCGAGCACCTGGTAGCCGTCCTGCTCGCAGGCAGTGCGGACTTCCCGGCGCACCGCCGGGTCCCCGTCCACAACCATCACCAATCTCGAAGGCTCCGACATATCCCCAGTATTTCCTCACCATTATACTAATCAATCTGAAGGATTGTTAGGATATGTTTCGCCGGATACCCCTGACCCTGGAGCGCGCTGACTTCTCGATGGAAAGCAGGCGCGCACCCGTCTTGGACAGCACGATCTCCCAGGCGCCCGTGTAGGCGACCTCTCGCGCGTTGAACTCGGACTTGAACACCCCGAGCCCGTGCCAGGGGTGATCCGGTCCGGAGCCGGGCGGCGGCACGCCCCACAGGTCGAAATCGCGACAGCCGGACTCGGCGCATGACGAGATCGCCGTCCACCAGGCGACGTCATTGCCCATCAGCTCTGAATGCTTGCCCGTCCTGCCGGCGAAAAGGCTGTAGCCCCGGCCGGCGTGGCGCGCCACGAGCACCGCGGCCAGAGCCTCTTTGGTCTCGGGATGACGCGCCACGTACGTGCGGCACCATGGCAAAAGGTTGAGCAGCAGCTCGTAGTACGCACGGCCGGGCAGGCTGATCGACTCGCGCCGCTCGACCGCGGCCGACTGCCGCTCGAGCTCGGTCGCATCCTTGCCCTCCTCGGCGACGGTGCCGCGCTTCAGTCCGGCGCGGATGTTGTAGCGGCGCCCGTGACGAAACGTTTTCAACAGCTCGTCGGGAGGCTTCATGTCGAGGATCACGCTGTGCGTGGGCTGCACGGGCGACACGCGCTCGAAGCCCTGCGCCTTCAGCGCCTCTGCAAGCTCCGGCAACGCCTCTGGTTCGATGCGCAGGCGCGCAGCCTTTCGCTCGCGCGCCCACTCGGTCAATCTTTCGATCGCCTCTGGTGTCGACGGCACCGGGCCGCGCGGAACATACGCCTCGCGCACGCCGCCGATTCCTCGCAGCTGCACGCTCGCCATCGCGTCCTTCAGGCGAACGCGCTCGACCGACCATCCGGCCTTCGCCTGCACGTTGCCCCACGCCCAGCTCTGCAGCAGCGGCGCGACTGAAGGCGCGGCCAGCGACTCCACGTCGGAGTCCCACGACTGAGCGTCGGTGCTCACTCCTCAGCAGTTCCTTCGAGGTGGCTCGTGTCGTTCACGGTGGCGACGACCATGCGGCCGTTGCGCCTCTCGACGATGCTCACCGATCCGTTGGAGATCCGAAACGGGAACAGCCCGTGGCTCGGCCTGCCGACGACGCGGTGAAGCGCGATCTGAATCACGCCGCCGTGCGTCACGACTATCGCGTCGCCGTGTGAGTGCTGCTCGAAAAGCAGGTCCAGCGCCGACACCACCCGCTGCTCGAACGCCGAGGCTCCCTCGCCGCGCGGCACGACGTCCCAGCTGGGCTCGCGCGTCCACGCGTCCCACGCTTCGGGAAATCGCTGCCCCAGCTCGTCGGTGTGCAGGCCTTCCCAGTCGCCGAGGAAGATCTCGCGCAGCTCCTTCATAGGTCTGGCCTCCACACCCAGCGTCGAGGCGATCGGCGCGGCGGTCTGGCTGGCGCGCAGCAGGTCACTCGTGTACAACGCCTCGACCTGCCGGCGGGCCAATCGCGCGGCCACAAGGCGCGCCTGTTCGTGTCCCTGCTCCGAGAGCGGGGGATCAAGCTGCCCCTGGATGCGCCGTTCTCGATTCCAGGTCGACTCGCCGTGACGGATGAGGATCAGCCGTGACGCCGGTGGTCGAATCGGAGCCGGCACGGCTCCATCGATAGGTGCTGCGCCGATTGGTGCGGTGGGGCCGGTACTCTCAGACATAGCGCCCGCCGGTGCCGGAGGATCTCGCCGTGGCTCCGCTGGCGCGAGATCTGATATCGATATCTATACTAACTTTTCTTTGGTTGGGAGAAATTTGAGTTCGACTCGAACTCGGGAGAAGGTGGGTGCAATCACGGGGCTCGCTGGCCGAGACCAGCCTTAAGAACCTCCTCGAGACCGCTCAGGGCGAGCGGTCGACAGGCACTCTCACCGTTCGCAACGGCTCAGGGAAGTCGGCTTCCCTGTACTTCCTGTTCGGTCACCTGTTCCACGCGCAGAGCGACGGCATGGCCGGCGACGCCGCGGTCGTGAGCGCGCTCGGTTGGGGCGGTGGCGAGTTCGAGTTCGACGCCAAAGCGAAGCTGCCTTCGGACGAGACTGTCAAGGCGGGCATTCCCGAGCTCGTGCAGGCCGCCGAATCTGGCTCGGAAGAGATTCCCCAGCAGCCCGCGCCACCTCCGCCCGATGCACCAGAGGAGCGCACGGATCATCCTGTAGTAGAGAAGAAGGTGGAAGCCCCCCAGCCGCGACGCGGCGTCAAGCACCGTCCGCAACCGAAGCACGGCCGCGAGCCGATCCCTGTTCCCGCGGGCCAGGTGATCTACGACTCGTTGAAGACTTCGTTCGTCGATTTCCCGCGGCTGATCACCACGCTCGAGAAGGAGGCCTACACCGGCTATGTACGGCTGCTCACCGAGGAGGCCTCGGCCTTGATCCTGTTCCGTGAGGGCCAGGCCCTCGAGTGCATGTACGACGCGGGCGACGACCAGAAGCAGGGCCTCGTCCTCGGCAAGCAGGCGCTGCACCGCTTCAACGAGGACGTCACCAACGGCCACGGCGTCCTCGACGTGGTGGGCCTGTCGCCCGAGCTGATCGAAGGCCTGTACGAGCTCACGGTCTCACGGCCGATGTACACCGAGCTCTATGCGTCGTGGGTCGACATGAAAGCGCTGCTCAAGTTCCTGAACGACCGGAAGCTGAGTGGCAGCGTCATGATTCGCGCCGGATCCGGAACGGGCGTGATCATCCTCTCGGAGGGCGAGCTCGCGGGCGCGTATACCAGCGAGTCGCGCGACATCTCCGACAAGCCCGACCGGGCGCTCGCGCTCTGCGAGGATCCGAACGCGATGATCGAGATCAAGTCGGCGGACACGTCGACTCACACTCCACTCGACATCGACGAGGTGGTCGCCGGACAGCGAGGCCCACGTATGAGCCCGCAGGTGGCGCAGACCACGCCGCCGGCTCCCGCCCCCTCACCGGCTCCTCCGGCCGAGCCGACGACATCGCAGATCCCGGTGGTCGCGCAGACGGCCACCTACCAGGCGATGCCGCGCGAAGCTCCGACGCCGCCGAGCATGCCGGCGATGCCGATGCAGCAGGCGGCGCCCACCGCGCCCACCGCACCACCCGCGCCGGCGGGCCCGCAGCTCGACTGGGCCGCCATCGTCGCGGAGCTCCAGGCCATGGCCGAGGACCAGCTCGGCAACCGGGCCCGCAAGGTGAAGGACATCCTTGGCGCCGCCGATCCATCCATCGCCGGCATCGAGGCCGCCATCGATCAGGTCCCGAGCATCTCGCTTCTATTTGTCGACTCCTCGCGTCTCGAGCAGCTGGCGCAAGAGATGAGGGCGCGGCTCAAGAGCCACTACTAATGGCACGGGGCTAATGAAGCCCTGGGCCGTCGCCGTCGCCGCGGTCACCCTGCTGGTTGGCGCCGTCGCCTGCGGTGGCGCGCCCGCGCAGATCGTCGATTACTCGCCGCAGCGCAGCGCCAAGGACGTGTCCACGCTCGCGCCGGTCCAGATCACCTTCGACCACGACGTCGACCGCGCCTCGGTCGAAAGCCGGCTGCACCTGGTGCCCGCCGTGAGCGGCAGCATCGAGTGGAAGAACGGCCACCAGCTCGGGTACCGGCACGAGAAGCTGGCCACCGGGACGACATACGAGGTCGTGCTCGAGGCCGGGTACAGCGACCTGGCCGGCAACGTGTACGAGCTTCGACATCACTGGTCATTCGACACGGAGCTGCCCCCGCGATTCGCGGGCTCAACCCCGTCTGACGGCGACGGAGGAGTGGATCCCGCCGACAATATGGCCATCACGTTCTCGCGGGCGATGCTCGGATCGAGCCTGGTCAGCGCCATCGTGTTCACGCCGGAGGTTCGGTTCGGAGTCCGCATCGATCCATCCGACTCGCGACGGGTGATCGTCGCCCCGGAGTCATTGCTCCAGCCCAACACGATGTACCGGGTGCGTGTCACGCAGCTCGCGAAGGACACGGACGGCAACGAGCTCGATCAGGTCCGGTCGATCACCTTCAGCACCGGCGCGGCGCGACCCCTACATCACTGGGTCGCCTTCGCGGCCGAGAATCCCGCCGGAAGTTCCGGCGGCCTTTGGATCGTCAACGAGACAGGCATCCCACGGCAGCTGATGGAGGCGGGCGCCGTGAACGCCTACAGCTGGTCGCCAGACGGTCAGCGACTCATCTTCGAGACCGCCGACGGTTGGGCGACGTTCGCGCCAGGCGACGGCGCGCAGTCGCTTGGCTTCAGCGCCACCTGGGCAGCGGCGCTTGCCACAGGGCTCGGCTACGTCTATCTCGATTCGACCGGATCGCTGTACCGTGCGCCGCAATCCGGCGCCGACTACATGATCGGCACGCTGGTCAAGACGGTCTCGGTGAGCCCGAGCGGCGAGCGGGTGGCGTTCGCTCAGGACCAGTTGGACGGCACGACTCGCATCTGGGGCTACGACGTCGGCCTTCAATCCCGATACGTGCTTGCGTCCGAGACCACGTTGGTCTCCGACCTGAGCTGGGCGCCAAATGGCAACCGCATCGCGTACCTCAGGCACGACGCCGGCACAGTAACCCTGCGCGTGCGCAACCTGACGGGCTCAGCCTCTCTGACCAGCGTCGTCCACGGCGACATCAGTGCGCCGGCCTGGCTTCACGACTCGGACCACATGGTGATGGCGGCATTTGTCACTGCGGACGGAAGACCGGTCAGCAAGGCGTTCGTGATCAACGTCGCCTCGCCGCCGCCGTCGCTCACGATCGGCCTCGGATTGCCGGCGATGCCCACCGTCGTGGACGTCAGCGCCCCGGTGCCATCACCTGACGGCCATCAGATCGCCTTCATCAGCGGCGACCAGGTGTGGCTCATGAACGCCGACGGAACCAGGCCGACCGCGCTTACCCGGTTCGACTCGCAGACCTTTCCTTACTCGTGCCTGATGCCGGCGTGGACGCGGCTGTGAGTGCGACCGCCGTTGAGGCTCGACGCCGCCTTGCGCTCGGCCAGTGAGCTGAACATCTCCGCAAGCCTGTCCGTCGTTCGCGACCAGGAGAAGCGCTGCGCCAGCAGCTGACCGCGGCGGCCCATCTGCCGCGCCAGCTCCGGGTCATCCAGCAGCCGGGCGATGCGATCCGCGTAGTCGGCCGGATCATCGCCGGCCACCAGGAATCCGGTCACGCCTTCACGCGCGACCGAGCGCAGGCCGGACACGTCGGACGCGACCACGGGGCAACCGCACGCCTGCGCTTCGAGGCCCACGAGACCAAACGACTCGCTGTACGAAGGCATCACGCACATGTCCGCTGCTGAGTAGAAGTACGGCAGCTCGTGATGCGCGACCGAGCCGACGAATTCGATGGCATCGCGCACCCCGGCCGCGGATGCAACGCCCTTCAGCCGCTCCATCTCGCTCTCGTCGGCATCGCGAGAGTCCGCGCCGAGCACGAGAAGACGCGCCCCGACATAGCCTCGACCACGCAACAGCGCCAGCGCGCGGATGGCGATGTCGACTCCTTTGAGGCGCTCGAGGCGGCCGACGAAGAGGAGCAGAGGCGCGGCGCCCGCCCCGATCTTCGAGCGCGCCTCGGCCCGATCGATGGGCCTGAAGGTGGCGACGTCGACGCCCGGCGCGACCACCTCGACGCGCGACGCGTCCGCTCCATAAGCCCGCACGAGCTCCTGACTCTCATCAGCGGTGGAGGCGATGAGCAGGTCGGCACAGCGCGCGATGTCGCCCTCCACAGCGATCCGAAGCGGCGGCTCGGGGCGCGCTCCGCTTGCGAGGCGCTGGTTCTTGACGAGACCGAGCGTGTGCGCCGTGTGGGCCCAGGCCGGCGCGAGCCGCGGCCGCAGCACGCAGGCGACCTCGCCAGAGAGCCAGTAGTGCGAGTAGATGAGGTCGTACTCCGCTCCCTCGGCCAGCGCGTGGCTGAAGATGCGCGACGCGAACTGGGGCACCTCGCGGTACAGCGAGTACTTGTCCACGTCACGCCCGGCATCCAGATAGATGACGCGCGAGCGGGGCGCCAGCTGCTCGACCTTGGGGTCGTCGTCCGACTGGACGCGCGTGAACACGTCGGTGGCGATTCCCCTGTCGCTGAAGGCGGTGCAGACCTCGCGGACGTAGACATTCATGCCACCGTTGGCCTGCTGGCCGAGGGGCGCGGTCGGAGATGTGTGCATGGAGATGACCGCGATCCGCATGCGCGCGGTGCGGTCAGACGAGAGCTCTGTTAGCTCAGCCACGGTACGCCGATCTCGCGTCGAGCCAGCGTCGGGAGACGCAGGTGAATCCCGCTCCGGAGACCGGCGAACAAGACCCCATATAGCCCTAAAACTTACGAGCTTCCAGCCTATTCCCCCCAGGTATCCCTCTCCCGCTTTGCGGGAGAGGGTCGGGGTGAGGGGCGTCATTCGAGCGGCGTCGATCGAGGCAGATAGAATGGCCAGAGATGCGACTCCGCAAGGGCCTCAAGCGATATGGCCTCGTCGCCATCGCCGTGCCCGGGCTTCTGCTCCTGACCGCCATCTCGACGCTGGCCGACGCATCGCCCTCGCCGTCCGGCTCGCCCTCTGGCTCGCCCTCCGGAGCGGCGCTCCCGGGCGACCCGACGAACGGCCAGAGCGTCTATCAGCAGAACTGCACCACCTGCCACGGTTCGAGCCTCGAGGGAAGCATTGGGCCGTCGCTGAACCCGATCGCGCACCTGCCCGGGGTCGCCAATCCGCTCGACCCCACCTACCTGATCGACACCATCACCAACGGCCGGACGCCTGCGACGGGCGCTCAGATGCCGGCTTGGAAGGGAAAGCTTTCGGACAAAGACATCCAGGATGTCGCGGCCTTCATCATCCAGCAGAACCGGATCGGTGGCGAGAACGTCCCGCTGCCGCAGGGTGAGCTGGCCAAGCGCACCATCTTCTGGGTCGGGGTCGGCATCATCGCGATGGTCTTCGTGACGTACCTCCTGGCCCAGTACAACATGCGCTGGATCGCACGGCGAGCCGCGGCGCGGCGCAGGTAGAGGCACGGCCGACCCGGCTGACTCGTCGCCCCTGCAGGCGCCGCCCCGACCAGCACCAGGTGGCAGCGCACCGAGGGTCCTCATCCTCTTCAGCGACACGGGCGGCGGACACCGAGCCGCGGCCAAGGCGCTCACCGAGGCTCTCAAGCAGCTCGACCACACCTGCGTGGTCACCATCGCCGACCCCCTCATGGCGCAGGGGCCGACGGTTGTTCGACGACTCGCATCTCTCTACTCACCGGTAATCCAGCGTTCGCGCGCGACCTGGGGCGCGGTCTACCACACGAGCAACACGCGGCCGGCGTTCGCCGCCATCAAGGCGCTGTTTGGACCAGGCGTCCGCAAGGCCGTGGCCGAGCTGATCCGGAAGCACGACCCGGACGTGGTGCTGTCCGTGCACCCGCTGCTCAACCACATGAGCCACCAGGCGATCCAGCGAAGCGGCCGGCCTCGCGGCCTCATGACGGTCATCACGGACCTGGTCGACTTCCATCGAGGGTGGACGTTCAGCCAGGCCGACCTGGTGGTCGCGCCGACCGAGGTGGCGCGGAAGGTGGCGATCAGGCGACGGGTCCCAAGCGACCGCGTGAAGCTGCTCGGCCTTCCCGTCGACATGCGCTTCCGCCCCCCTGCGCCAGGCGAGAAACAGGCCCTACGCCGGCGCTTCGGCCTCGATGAGGGTCGCTTCACCGTGCTCGTGATGGGCGGCGCGGCCGGCGTCGGCGGTCTGCTGAACCAGGTGCGCGCGCTCGGGTGGGATCCGCACCAGTGGCAGCTCATCGTCGTCTGCGGACGCAACGAGCGCCTGCGAAGCCACCTCTCGCGGCTGCGATACGCGACGCCGACGCTGGTGCTGGGCTTCATCGACAACATGCCGGAGCTCATGCGTGCTTCCGATGTCGCCGTCACCAAGGCTGGGCCTGGCGCCATTGTCGAGGCGCTGGCGACCGGGCTGCCTTTGATCATCACCGGCTACCTGCCCGGACAGGAGACTCCGAACGTCAACTTCGTGGTCGAATCCGGCTTCGGCATGTACGCGCCGCGCGCCGACGACATCGTCGAAGAGGTGCGCGTGCTCGCGGAGGGCGGACCCACATGGCAGTCGATGTCCCGACGCGCGCGCGAGTTCTCATATCCGTACGCGTCGCAGGACATCGCGCGGGAATGCCTGCTGCTGGCCGGACGCTACAGGGCTTCCGCGCAGGCGAGCCTGTAAGGGCACAGCCGGCACTTTCTGCGCTCCGGCTGCGGATCGAAGCGGCCGGCGCGGATCTTTTCCGCCACTTCGATCGCGATCGTCCGAGCTTCGGCCTGCAGCTTCGGCACGCCTTCGAGGCGAATCGCCGAGCCCTCCGCGAGGTAGACGACCTCGAGCTCGATCGGGTCGAGGCTCAGACCTGTCGACGCGCCGAGGGCGTAGAGCGCCACCTGGAGGTCGCGCCTGGCGCGCGCGAGAGGACGCCCGCTCTTGTAATCAATGATCAGCCAGCCCTCGTCGGTGCGATCGACGCGGTCGATCACGCCGTGCAGCGTGAAGCCGTCCACCGCAGCGGAGAATTCCCGCTCCAGCAGATCCGGCGTGCGCTCGAATCCGCCGCTCGCGCGGAAGGCCTCGAGCTGCTCGAGGCCCAGGCGCCGAAAGGTGGCTGCGCGACGTGCATCCGGGAAGGCGGACGTCCCCCACACCTCGGCGTGCATCGCGTGCAGCCGCTCGGGCGTGATGGCGTTTCCGTGGCGCCGCTCCTCGCCGGCGCGGCGCAGCACCTCGTGCAGGATCGTGCCCTGCACAGCCTCGGCGTTCTGGGCCGCCGGCAGCCTCTCCCGATAGCGAAACCAGAACTGCCGCGGACAATCGCGATAGCTCTGAATCGCGCTAAAAGAAAGAACAAGCTCGCCGCTATTGACCTCCCCGCTAGCGGGGAGGGTCAGGGTGGGGAGTGAGGCACTTGCTATATCACGCTCCAGAACGCCTCCCGACGCTCGCAGCTCCGCGACAAACCGCGATTCCCGCCACCGCCGCCCTCCCTCGTAGTGCTCGGCGCGAGTCAGATACAGGCGCTTGCGCGCTCGCGTCATCGCCACGTAGAGCAGCCGCCGCTCCTCCGCGACCACGTCCTCGCGCCCGCGCACGAGCGGCTCGAGTACCGCCGGCGGCAGCACGAATCGCTGCGACCGTCCCGACTGCGGCAGCCTTCCCTCCACCAGCGACGGCACGAACACCACATCGAACTCGAGTCCCTTGGCCTGATGGATGGTCATGACCGAGATCGCATCACCCCCGCGCTCGGGCGCCGCCGGCGCCTCGTCCTCTCCAGATAAAAGGACGAGGTCGAGATGAGTCATGTACGCGGCAAGTGAGTGGTTTGGACTTGAGTCGCAGAACTCCGCGATCGCCTCCGCCAACCTGCTGACATTGGCCGCCACGCGCGCCGCTTCGCTCGGCTCCATGAGTGCGGACCGCCGGTCCAGGTAGCGCGTGCGGTTCATCAGCTCGAAGAGGAGATCGCGCACATCGATTGACCGCGCAAGCGCGCTCAGCTCATCAACGAGCGCTTCCGAGCACTCGGGCGTCCGGGTTCTCACTCGGAACGCGGCGACCTGGTCACCAGGGTCGCGCAGCACACGCAGCATAGCGATGACGTCGCGGATCTCCGGCCGGTCGTACAGCCCGTGCCCACCGACGACCACGTGTGGAAGCCGCGAGGCAGCGAGAGCAGCCGCCACCGGCGTGGCGATGGCGTTGGTGCGGCAGAGGACCGCGATCTCCGCGAGGGATACGCCCGACTCGGCAAGACGCCGCGCCTCGGCGGCGATCGCCGTGGCCTCGCCCGCGCCGTCCCCGCATCGCCACAGCTCGACGCGCCGTCCCGATCTGGTGGCCGACAGCTCCTTCGCAAGCCGCTCCGCGTTGTTGCCGATCAGCGCCGCCGCGGCGGCGACGATCCTGGCCGAGCTCCGCTGGTTCTTGCCCAGCGTCACCGTCCGCGCATTCGGGAACCGGTCCAGGAACCGCTCCAGGCTCGCGCGCGACGCGCCGCGGAACCGGTAGATGCTCTGGTCGTCGTCGCCGACGACGAACGGCGCGCCACCGAACGACACGAGCTCCACCAGCCGCTCCTGCGCGAGGTTGAGGTCCTGGTATTCGTCGACGAGCACGTGCGGGTACCGGCGGCGATACGCGTCCGCCACGCGCGGGTCGCTCGACAGCATCGCGACCGATCGCTCGAGAAGATCGTCGAAATCAAGCAGGCCGCGCTTGCGGCACTCGAGCTCGTAAGCCCGAAACAGGCGCACGCACGCATGCATGAGCGCGGCCCGTTCGGCGTCGTCCGCGGAGTCGGCCCACTCGTCGAGCCGTCGCAACGGGACCAACTCCTGCTTCAGGCGCTCGAGCATCTGCAGCGCCGGCGCCACCAGGTCGTCCGGCCGCTCGTCACCGACCAGCGCCGCATCGCCGAGCTCCCACATGAGCTCCCGCGCGAGGATCCACCGCTCGGCGCCGCTCACGATCCGGAACCCTGCGGGCACCCCGACGCGCCAGCCGTCCGCGCGCAGCCAGCCCAGCGCGATCGCATGCACCGTGCCGACCGCCGGCGCGTCCGCACCGGCGAGGTCCTCGATGCGCTGGCGCATCTCCTGGGCGGCACGATCGGTGAAGGTCATGACCAGAATGGACGATGGGTCCACTCCCGCGGCTACGAGCCGCCGGAATCTCTCGGCGATGACCGCGGTCTTGCCGGTGCCCGCTCCGGCGATGACGCGGACCGGCGTCGGGCTCAGCGCGGCGGCTTCGCGCTGACGCGCATCCAGGCGCGTCACGTCGGGGTCGAGCGCCCGATGCGCACGCGCAGGATGCGGACGCGCCGGCCCAGGTCCATGCCGTTGAGCCGAGCGATCACGGTCTCGGCATCCAGCCGCAGCTGATGCGCCAGCGCCGGGCTCGATGTGGTCACCATCAGCACGCCCGACTTGAGCTCGACCGCCTCGCAAAGCCGAGCGGGTTCTGGGCCGATCACCATGCGAAAGGCGACGGCCACCCGCATGCCCAGGAGCCGTCCTCCGCCCGGCTGGCGCCGTACCACCGTGGGGAGGATATTGCCCAGCTTATCCACAGGCTTCAATTCGCCCCGAATTCACGCTCCACACGCGTGCACCCGCGATGAGATCTGCCGGAAACGGACCCATCTCGGCCGACGTGATGATGACCTGCCCCCCGCCCGCCACCCTGCGCAGAAGGGCCGCGCGCCGCTCGGCGTCCAGCTCCGACAGGACGTCGTCCAGCAGGAGCACTGGCCGTTCGCCGGCGCGCCTGGTGACCAGCGCTGCCTCGGCGAGCTTGAGGCTCACCACCGCGGTCCGCTGCTGCCCCTGCGAGGCGTAGCTTCGAGCGTCACGCCCGTCGAGCTGGATGAGCAGGTCGTCGTGATGAGGACCGATTGTTGTCGACCCCCTCCGCAAGTCGTCGCCAAGCGACTTTTCCACAGCATCTCCGAAGTTCTCAGGGGGTCCGATGTAGGCGATTTCGAGCCGTTCGCCAGCCGCGATTTCAGCGTGGCTTTCTTCCGCGTACGGCCGCAGCTCCTCGACCGCCCTGGCACGCGCGCCGGCTATGTCCGAGCCGTAGGCCACGAGCTCGGCGTTCCACGCTTCCAGCACGCCCGGCGCCTCCTCGCCGGCGGCGATCCTCTTGAGCAGGCTGTTGCGCTGCTCGAGCACCCGCCGGAGGGCGGCCAGGTTGCGCGCGTAGCCCGGCTCGACCTGCACGAGCATCTGGTTGAGGAAGCGGCGGCGCTGCTCGGGCCCCGCCTTGACCAGGCCGAGGTCGTCGGGCCAGAAGAGCGTCACCCGGAAGTGGCCCGGCAGGTCGAAGCCACGGCGGCGGACACCGTCGACCTCGATGACGCGCCGCACTCGTTCACCTTCTCCGTGCAGGGTGATCGTCACCTCGAGCCCGCGACCCGCCGACTCCACCTCGGCGTGGATGCGGGCAGCAGGCGTGACGGGTCCGAGCAGCTCCTGGTCGCGCCTCGCGCGCGGCGACGAGGACAGCGCGAGCATCGCCACTGCCTCCAGAAGGTTGGTCTTGCCCTGCCCGTTCGCGCCGACGAAAACGTTCACGCCCGGTCCGGGCAGCAGGTCGAGACGGGCGTAGTTGCGGTGGTTGTTCAGTTGTAGGCGCTTGAGCTCCACGGGGGAGCTCGACTACGACATGGCCACCCGCACAGGCATGATCACGTACAGGTAGTGCTCCTTGCCCGGCGGGCGGATCAGCCCTGGGCTGAGCGGACCGTCGAAGAGCAGCTCAACCTGGTCTTCGCCGATAACCCCCAGAGCGTCTAGGACGTAGCGGGCATTGAACGCAATCTGGATCTCCGATCCCTCGACCTCGGCGGGCATCTCGGCCTTGCTGTCCCCCACCTCGTTGGTCGTCGCCGACAAAACGACGGCGCCGGTGTGGGCTTTGACGCGGATGACGTTGGCGCTGTCACGAGCGAAAAGCGACACCGCTCGCACGGTTTGCGTCAGCTCAGACGTGGCCAGTCGCACCTTGGTCGAGCTCTTGCTGGGGATAACTTGTGAGTAGTTTGGATACTTTCCGTCGATGAGCCGAGATGTCAACTCCGAGTTGCCGGCCTTGAAGAAAATCTGGTTCCTGGCCTTCGAGATGATGAGCTCGACCTGGCCGGGCTCGCCCTTCAGCACCCGGCTCAGCTCGGCCAGGGCTCGCGCCGGCACGATGAGGCTGGCCTCGAGCTCAGCGCCCCCGCTCGCCGGTAGCTTCCGCACCGCCAGCCGGTGACCGTCGGTGGCTGCAAGTGTCAGGTTCCCCTGTTGAATCTGGACCAGCACGCCGGTGAGGACCGGACGCGCCTCGTCCGTCGAGGCCGCCATCTGGGTCTGCTCGACCGCCTTGATCAGCTCATCGAGCGGCACCTGCAGCCGGTCGCCCTCGTCCGGTCGCGGACCTGGCGGGAACTCCTCGGCCTCGATGCACTTGATGTGGGTGTCGAAGTGTGCGCATCGCAGTGAAAGTGACTGCGTCGCGCCGTCGAGCGTCATCTCGAGTTCCTCGTCCGGAAGCGTGCCCACGAAATCAGTGAGCAGACGCGCCGGAGCGGTGGTGCTGCCCTCCATGGCAACCTCGGCCGGCACCAGCTTGCGGATGCCTATCTCGAGGTTGGTCGCGCTGAGCGCAAGTCCTTCAGGCGTGGTCTCGATGAGGATGTTGTTCAGGATGGGCAGCGTCGTCCGGCTCGAGATCGCGCGCGACACGACCTGAAGTGCCTGCCCTAACACTGAGGGTCTGCAGGTCACCTTCATCTGCGTTGCGATGGCTTTGGCACTCACGACACTTGTCCCCCGTTGTTTCCGGTCTTACTAATTGATTGAATCCGTAACGGATAACAGTAAGCGCTGTGGGTACTGGGGATATAGAGATCCTTTACAGATCGCGTCTCGCCGTGGATAACCGCTTCGGAGCCGGTGGGCATCCCCCTGCGGGTTGTGGCACTGGTGGGAAAAAGACGCCGGCGGGCCGATAATCCAATCGCTTTCCCCACCACTTCGGAAGAAGATGTGGAAACGCGCATCACTCTGCGTAGAGATGCTCGCGGATGGCCTGGACCTCGAAGCGCAACCTCTCATCCTCCTTCAGCTCATTGGCGATCTTCTCGATCGAGTGAAGCGCAGTCGTGTGGTCCCTGCCTCCGAACGCCTTGCCGATTGCAGGAAGTGACGACGGCGTCTCCTCGCGAACCAGAAACATCGCCACCTGGCGGGGGAAGACGATGTGCTTGTCTCGGCGCTTGCTCTTCATGTCCTCGAGGGTGATGTTGTAGAAGTCGGCGACGAGCAGCTGGATGCGGTCGACGTTGATGGGCTTGCGCGTGCCGGCGGGAATGATGTCGGCCAGCAGCCGCGCCGCCTCGTCCTCGTCGACGGACCGCTGATGAACCGCGGCAAATGCCTGCACCCTCGTCAACGCCCCCTCGAGCTCACGGATGTTGCGTTGCACTTTGTGCGCTATGAAGTTCAGGACTTCCTCAGGGACGAGGCTCGTGCGGCCGCCCAGCTTGGAGTGGAGGATCGCGAGTCGAGTTTCGAAGTCTGGCGGCTGGATGTCGGCGATGAGGCCCCACTCGAATCGCGACCGCAGCCTGTCCTCCAGCGTCGGAATCTCTTTCGGCGGACGGTCGGACGAGATGACGATCTGCTTGTTGATCTCGTGCAGCGCGTTGAACGTGTGGAAGAACTCTTCCTTAGTCCTGTCCTTTCCGGCGAGGAACTGGACGTCGTCGATGAGCAGCACGTCGACCGTGCGGTACTTGTGCCGGAACTCGCCCATTCGCGCGGTGGCGATGGAGCTGATCACCTCGTTGGTGAACTGCTCGGACGTCAGGTAGACGACGCGCTTGCGCGGGAAGCGGTCGTGCACCTCATGGCCGATGGCGTGCATCAGGTGCGTCTTGCCCAGGCCCACGCCTCCGTAGAGGAACAGGGGGTTATAGCTGTCGCCCGGTGCTTCGGCCACGGCCTTGGCGGCCGCGTGGGCGAACTGAGAGTTGTGACCGACCACGAACGACGAGAAGCGAAAGCGCGCGTTGAGCTCTGATGGGGCAGGCGCGATGTCCGGCTCCGCTCCCTTCTCGTGGCCATTCTCATGACCGTTCGCGCTGGGGTCGTCGCCATCCTCGCCATCGGTCGCTACCAGCGGCGGTCGATGGCTGCTCGGCGAGATGACGAAGTCGATGCCGACCTCGGCGCCGGTCACAGCCTGCAACGTCTCCTGGATGAGGCCCGAGAAACGGTCCTCGAGCCAATCTTTCGCGAGCTTGCTCGGCACTCCGATGCGGAATGTGCTGCCGTCCGCCGACACGACCGACGTGTTCTTGAGCCACATGTCGTACGTGCGCTTGGCCAGCTGGAACCGGAGCTCCTCCTGGACCTGGGACCAGATCTGATCCTGGTTCACGTCACACCCTCCCGCAATTGGTTGCCCGCCGGCTCGTCATCAGAAAGCGCACCAATGCGCTCGTCGCCGCCTGGGAACAACGGGCCGCCGACTTATGCATATGCTGTGGATAACCTGGGTCAAACTGGGGGTCCGAGCTCGCCGTCTGCCGGCGTGCCGAGCGGCGTCTTCGCCCCGGATTCGCGCGCCCACGTTCAGCCGAAGATCTTCGACTCTCCAGGACCGCCTCCAATGTATCTGTGGATAAGATCGGAGCAGATTTCCACAGGCTGG